>Ga0209536_100004803_pt1 | contig 21261 bp, 20 predicted proteins | sample DeeMarSeWOR28_12_FD_187461 | JGI IMG/M metagenome (GOLD analysis project Ga0209536, IMG submission 187461) | Marine sediment microbial communities from White Oak River estuary, North Carolina - WOR-2-8_12 (SPAdes) (version 2) | ecosystem: Environmental > Aquatic > Marine > Intertidal zone >... | reverse complement strand
CCGGGAGGGGGGGAGGCTGGCGGATTGGGGGGATGAGTCAGATCGGCCAAATCGCCAAATTTCATGTTGGCCTGTAAATCGGTTACTTGCATTTCCTGCAAGGGTTGAATTCCGCGGAGAATGATCCCCTGCACGGCTGTTTTTGAGGTGACCAGCACTTGCTTGAAAATAAACGGTGCAGCGGCCACTACACCGGGGACCGCTTCAATCTGATGAACCAGGTCTGCATACCCTTTCATGTCATTGGTTCCGCGTTCCTGCACGATCACGTGCGCGGTCGTGCCAAGAATTTTCGCCTGCAGGTCCTCCTTGAAGCCGGTCATGATGCCAAGCGTGCCAATGAGCGCCGCCACACCAAGCGTGATGCCGGTGATGGAGATAAACGTGTTCAGCGAGATCGTTCGTTGCCGACGCTTGGCCCGAAGATACCGAAGCCCGACTAATATCTCGTACGGGAGGGTCACGAAGGCCGGTCCGGTCGTAATTGAGGAAACAGGATGACGTCACGAATGGACGCCTGATTGGTTAAGAGCATGACCAGCCGGTCGATGCCGATGCCTTCGCCGGCTGTGGGTGGCATGCCGTATTCCAGGGCTCGAATAAAATCTTCATCCAGATAATGGGCTTCTTCGTCTCCGGCATCCCGCAGGGCGACTTGCGCTTCAAATCGCTGGCGTTGATCCAGCGGATCGTTCAACTCGGAAAATCCGTTTGCCAACTCCCGTCCGCCGATGAACAGTTCGAACCGGTCGGTCAGTGCCGGGTTGGATTCTTTTCTTCGGGCCAATGGCGAAATGTCCAAGGGGAAATCGGTGATGAAGGTGGGCTGAATCAGAGTGGCTTCCACCGTTTCTTCAAATAGCGCGACGAGGATGTCCATCTGGCTGGCCTTGGGGGAAATTTCAACACCCAGGCGTTTCGCGGCATCACGGGCCATGACCTGATCTGTTAACACCTGGACCTCAAGTTTATTCACTTCCAGAATCGCGTCAAGATAGGCCACCCGGCGCCAGGGGGAGGCCATGTTGATGTGTTGTCCTTGATACTCCAACTCCACCGTGTTGCAAATTTCCTGACAGAGCTGAATAAAGAGTTGCTCAGTCAGGTCCATGAGGTCGTGGTAATCCGCATAGGCCTGATAAAACTCCAACATCGTAAACTCAGGGTTATGGATGGTGGAAATGCCTTCATTGCGGAAGTTCCGGTTGATCTCAAACACCCGTCGAAATCCCCCGACGATCAGCCGTTTTAAATAGAGCTCGGGCGCGACCCGTAAATACAAATCGGTATCCAAGGTATTGTGATGTGTGACAAAGGGGCGTGCCGTGGCCCCGCCTGGAATGGGATGCATCATGGGTGTTTCCACTTCCAGAAATCCCCGGTCCGTGAGAAATCCTCGAATGGTATTGATGATGCGACTTCGGGTACGAAACACCTGGTGGACGGAAGGATTGGCGATAAGATCGACATAACGTTGCCGGTATCGAGTCTCAATATCGGTCAGGCCGTGCCATTTTTCCGGAAGGGGGCGAAGACCTTTTGACAAAAAGGTGAGGGTATGGACTTCAACGGTTAGCTCATCGGTTTTTGTCCTGAAGAGTTTGCCTTCCACGCCGATCCAATCGCCCAGATCCAGCGCTTGTGACAATTCGTAGGACGGGTCATCCAACAAATCTTTCTTGAGATAAACCTGGAGGCGATGGCCTTCTTCCTGTAATCCGGCAAAGGCCGCTTTGCCGAAACGCCGGAGCGCGATGATTCGCCCGGCAACCTGGCAAGTGATGGCACTCTGTTCCAGTTCTTCCTTGGTCCGGGATGAATAGGAGGTCAGGATCTCTTCAAGAGTATGGGATGCGGGGAAGCGAGTCCCGAAGGGCCGAATGCCTTTTCCTTGAAGGGTGCCAAGTTTATCCAACCGTTGTTGTCGTTGTTCGTTCAATTCATCCATGCGTGCGTCGTCTCAGTCAAAAAATGTTCATGAAACGTTCACCCGCTATGCGGTTGAGGCGGGTGACGTGTTGGAGGCTTTCATCGACAAATAGGCTTCGATAAAGGGGTCCAAGGCGCCGTCCATGACCGCGGCCACATTGCCCGATTCGTGGTTGGTCCGGTGGTCTTTGACCATTTGATAGGGTTGAAACACATAAGAACGGATTTGGCTGCCCCACGCAATGTCCTTTTTCTCGCCGACAATATGTTGAAATTCCTCGTCCTTTTTTTTCTGCTCCAGCTCAAAGAGCTTGGCTTTGAGCACTCGCATGGCTCCCAGCCGATTCTGTAATTGCGAGCGCTCGTTTTGGCATTGCACGACGATGCCGGTGGGGAGGTGAGTCATGCGAATGGCCGTTTCCACTTTATTGACATTTTGTCCCCCGGCCCCTCCCGCGCGGAACGTATCGATTTTCAAATCCTTATCTTCGATGACGATATCGATGTCATCGTCCAATTCCGGGTATACCCCGACGGCGGCGAAGGATGTATGACGCCGTTTATTCGCGTCAAAGGGTGAAATTCGCACCAGACGGTGAACCCCTGCCTCCGAGTGAAGATATCCATAGGCATAAGGGCCTGAGATTCCCATGGTGACGTTCTTGATGCCCGCTTCATCACCGGGCTGCAAATCGATGGTTTCCACCTTGAAACGCCGCTCTTGCGCCCATCGCACATACATTCTCATGAGCATTTGCGCCCAATCTTGAGACTCGGTCCCTCCAGCCCCCGGATTAATGCTGAGAATGGCATTGTTGTGATCATGTTCCCCAGCCAGGAGCCGTTCCAATCGCCAGGCGTCCAAGGTCTGTTCCACGGCCTGGATTCCCTGGCTCCATTCCGCTTCCAATTCCGGGTCGCCCTTCTGCCCAATGAGGTCAAGGATGGCCAGAAGATCGTCGCGCTGTTGTTCGAGGGTGTTCAGGCGTTCCAGGGAGTGTTCAATGTCGGCTTTCCGGCGCCCGACTTTGGCGGCATGTTTCGTATTGTTCCAAAAGTCCGGTTGCGCAGTTTCCCGTTCAAGCTCTTCGAGTTCCGAGGTCAGTTTCGGGAGGTCAAAGATACCTCCGAAATTCATGAATGCGGTCTTCGATTTTTTCCATGCGCAGACGAATGTCTTCTAACATAGGTAGATATCCTCCATGACAAAGGTGATAGACATTACGACGTTGAGTGTTTTACAGATTGACGTGTCTGTAGGCGGATGCCGATCATCAAAATACCCGTCAGTATAACACAGATCCAACTAAAGACATCTCCAAATTGGGTATAAAATGTCATCGCGTGACGAAGCGGAAGGGCTCCGGTCACCGCTTGTTCCGAGAAAATAGACGTCTGAGTGAGAATGCGTCCATCGGGACCGATGAAGCCGGAAATCCCCGTGTTGGCGGCCCGGGCAAAGGCCAGATGGTTTTCTACGGCACGAAAGACGACCATGCCGAAATGTTGGTAGGGTGCGGCGGAGTCTCCGAACCAGGCGTCATTAGTGACCGTGACGAGAAAATTGGCCCCCTCGTTTGCCATTTGGCGAACCAGATCGGGGAAAATCACCTCGAAGCAAATGGCCACACCGAATCTCCGGCCAATGGAACCGTTGTTGGTAGAAGGCGTAGGAATTTGCATGGTCATGGGCCCTTGGCCGGATTGAAAATCGCCGATGCCTACCACCAGCTTGTCCAGAAAAAAGAGAATTGATCGTAAGGGAATGTATTCCCCAAAAGGGACCAAATGGCGTTTGTCATACCGGGCTGAGACCTTTCCCTCAGGCGTCAAGAGGAAGACGCTGTTGTATAAATAGGGACGACCGTCTTGATGAAACCGAAGCGTGGGGCTCCCGAAGAGCAATGGGCTGTGCGTGTCTTTTACAATTTCTAGAATTTTGCCCTGATAGGCCGGTTCTTGTTCGAAGAGAAACGGTGTGGCGGCCTCCGGCCAAATGAGCAGATCGGTATTCTTCCCGGCTTGTTGGCTGAGTGTGGCGTACCGTTGAAGCGTGTCATCCCGATAGGCCTCGTTCCATTTGATGGCTTGATCAATATTGGCTTGGACCAGGCCAATCGACAGGGTTGTTGTCGTTGCGTCGAGATCAGCCTGTTGGTGCACCCTCCAGGATCCATAGGCAAGGATCAGACTCAGGGTACAGACAAAGCTTGCGGTGGAAATCCATGGTATCGGCATGGAAGGCACACGTCTTTTGGCAACGATCCATACAAGAAGAGAGGTGATCGCGACATTGCCCATGACGATCAGAAATGACACGCCATACACTCCAGTCATGTCGGCAAATTGAATGACAGGAAGCCACTGGTATTGGGAATAGCCCAGAAGTGCCCAGGGTAATCCGCTGAACGCATAGGTTCGCACAAATTCCAAGGTGACCCACAGAACGGGTGCGCTAAGCCACAAGAGGTTGGGATGTGTTTGTTGGAACGTGGCATATCCCCAGGCATAGAAGCCCATATACAAGCCAAGATAGGTCGCCAGGAGGAGCATCAATAACGCACTCACCACTATCGGCACTTGACCAAATTGATGCATCGCTGTGATGACCCATGTCACCGTTCCCGCAAATGCGAGAGTTCCCGCCAGCCAGCCGTACCACAAGGCCCGTTTGGGAGGGAGGTCATGAAGGATAAACTGAAGAGGGACGAGCACAACCCAGGCTAGCCATCCGAGATTAAATGGCGGGAAACTCAGAGGATGAAGGATCCCGGTCAACGCGATGGCAAAAAGAGGGGCCAATTTATTGAGATACGGGGAAGATGAATGTGGAATGGTCTGTCCCACGTTTAACAGGGACGAATGTCCTTTTTCAGAGGGTGTTCCCTCCCGCTTTCTCCGATGTGGGCGAAATGTAAATCCTGAGTTACATCAAAAAATAAGGAAATCAGAATAGATGTTGGCTGGAAATGGAAGCAGAAATGATGGAAATAGAGTCTGTGAATACATAAATTGAGTAAGACAAAAAGACCAACCGGGAAATGTCCTTCATTCGGATGAAGGGCGTCAGCACCAAATTAGACGGCTTTTTGCACGAACCCGGACCGCAGACACCTGGTACAGACTTTAATTCTCTGGGCTGCCCCTTTTACGAGCGCCCGAACGGTGCGGAGATTCGGGCGAAAGACCCGTTTCGTCCGGTTATTGGCGTGGCTGACATTATTTCCTACTAAGCGGTTTTTCCCGCACACGTCACATGAAAAAGCCATTGTATTCTCCCTGGGAATTTGAGTTTACCAAGTTTTATGATGGTTTCTGTTTGTTACCACAGGTGATATTGTACACACAAGTCCCCGTAAATCAAAAAAGTTCCGTGGATGCGGGCGAGATTTTCCTTTGTGTTCTTAAGTTGTCGAGGCAAGTGACTGGTTACACCGAAAAAAATGAAGCCTTTTACGAAGACCGGGCCGTTTGGAAAAACGTTTCCATGCCCTGTTGCTCTCTTGTCATGAGTCAGTCTCCCCATCCTGATTGAGCAGGCCTTTTTCTTGACTAATCCCATGCCGATTCAACCCCATCTCTCTGAGATTCCCATTCAATTTGCCAAAGGCGTGGGACCGCGGAGGGCTCGCTTGCTGGAAAAGTTGGGAGTTCAGACATTGGAGGATGCCTTCTGGTTTTTGCCATGGCGATACGAAAACCGGTTGGAGGTGTTGCCCATCGGAAACCTGTTACCAGGGATGAAAGCCACCATTAAGGGCATGGTGCACACAATTCGGGTCAAAACCACGTATCGAAGGCGTCTGGTCGTGGTCACGGTTGCTGTGAGGGATGAGACCGGTCTCATCGAATGCGTATTTTTTAACCAGCCCTATCTGGAAAAAACATTTGTGCCCGGTGTGTCCCTGTTATTGACCGGCTCGGTTCTGTCCAATGCTTCTGGAAGCTCACCTCTGACCATGCGCGGGCCGGACTACGAGATATTGGATGAGGAGGAATTGCAGGAAGGGGGTGGAGGCCGGATTGTTCCCGTCTATCACGAGACGAATGGGCTGAGTTCCAAACAGATTCGACGAATAATGCGCTCGATTTTTGACCATTATGCCGGCCATCTTCAAGAGATGTTGCCGGAGGCCATGCGACTACAGCTTGGAGTGCCAACTCTTCCCGAGGCGTTGCCCGTCTTGCATTTTCCCCATCAAGAGCGTTCGGTAGAGGTTCTGAATCAACAGTCCACTCCCGAGCACTGGCGGTTGGCCTTTGAAGAATTGTTCCTTCTGCAATTAGCACTCGCCATGCGGCGCAACCGGCAGACCAAGGACACTGAAGGGATCGCCTTTGCCGTTCGCAATCCGTTGATCGAAAGCCTGAAGGCTTTGTTGCCATTCCAGCTTACTCCGGCGCAGGAGCGTGTGATCCAGGAAATTAGGCGGGATATGGGACGGCCAACGTGTATGAACCGCTTGTTGCAGGGAGATGTGGGGTGCGGGAAAACGGTGGTCGCTCTTCATGCCATCGTGATGGCCTGTGGGTCCGGCTATCAAGCTGCCCTGATGGCACCAACGGAAGTGTTGAGTGAGCAGCACTATCTGTCGTTGTGTCCACTGTTTGAAGCCCTGGGTGTCCGTTCCATCCTGTTGAAGGGCGGGCAGACCGGACGCGAGCGGGCGGAAATTCTCGCCGGTATTCAGTCAGGCCAGGTGGAGGTGGTGGTGGGCACGCATGCATTGTTGCAGCCGGATGTGCATTTTGCCAAGCTAGGGTTGGTGATTGTGGACGAGCAGCACAAATTCGGCGTGTTGCAACGCGCACAGCTTCGGGAGAAAGCGTCATGGCATCCCGATGTGTTGGTGATGACCGCTACGCCTATTCCCAGGACCTTGGCGATGACGCTGTATGGTGATCTGGATGTGTCGGTAATTGATCAGTTCCCTCCGGGGAAAAAGCCCGTGAAGACGTTGTTGTTCTCCACAGGTCACCGGAAAGAGGCCCATCAAGTCATGCGGAAGGAATTGGAAGCGGGGCGACAGGCCTATGTGGTGTATCCGCTGGTTGAGCCGTCAGAAAAAATCGATCTGCAAGCCGCCATTGAGGCGGCTGAGCAATTACGCGAAGAATTATTCCCGTTTCGCATCGGATTGTTGCATGGTCGATTGCCTTCCCGCGAAAAGCAGGCTGTCATGGCACAGTTCAAAAAGAGAGAGATTGATGTGTTGGTGGCCACGACAGTCGTCGAGGTCGGGTTGGATGTTCACAATGCGACCGTCATGCTTATTGAACATGCGGAACGTTTTGGGTTGGCGCAACTTCATCAATTGCGTGGCCGGGTCGGGCGAGGCCTTCATCAAGGCTATTGCATTCTGATTCATGCCTTAGGAAAGATTCCGTCATACTCCCAGCAAATGCCCTTAAAGCTTGTGCCAGGTCGACCGTCTCGCGAAGAGATCGTGAAGGATTTCCAGAGGGATGTGTTCTCACGATCCACGGCCCGGCGCCGTCTCGGGGTGTTTGCTCAATGTGAAGACGGGTTTGCGTTGGCGGAAGAAGACCTCAAGATTCGGGGGCCGGGGCATGTTCTAGGGGTGAAGCAATGGGGCGAGATTGATTTTCGCGTGGCGGATTTGGCTCGAGATACCGTGCTGTTAACCAAGGCCAGACAGGTGGCGCTGGAATTGTTGGAGCGTGATCCGGCTTTGGCCATGCCGGAACATCAATGCATCAAGGAAACCCTGTTGCGCAAGTGGAACAAAAAGTTGGCTCTGGGATCCATTGGATAAATCCAAGAGCAGGCATTAATTTAGATAATTATTTAGAAAAAAGTAACAAAATTGAATGAATGAATTGGTTTAGACAGAAGTGGCGAGTGCATCATTTCCAGTATTTTCCGTTTGACCTGCCAGGAGGTTCATGCTAGATATCCCATGTCAAAATGGCCTTGCCCGGATGGCGGAACTGGCAGACGCGCCGGACTCAAAATCCGGTTCTTTCACGAGAGTGGGAGTTCGACCCTCCCTCCGGGCACCAGGGTTTCTGACATATTTGACGAGGGAAATTGAAGAAATTAGGGTAAAATTTTGGGTAGTGTTCGAATATAGTGATGACGAATTCAAGGCCAAAAATTGACTTGACAGGGGCTACCGCCTTGACTATAGTTGGTCCCCTTAATTAAGAAATAAATTCGTATATTTGAATTCGTTCGTTTTTTTGATTATTCACTCACACTTCCAAGGAGGAGCCACATGCGGAAGGTAGGGTATTTCGGATTAGCAATGATTTTTGCAGGCTCGGTGGGCGTGGCGTTTGCGCAGGAGCGTGCACCTCAGAATGTAGGGTATGGCACAGGGGTAGGGGATTCTCAAGGTGTTGGCGACAGATCGAGGGTGATGGACCAGGACGATATGTTGCGGTATCTCTCAGCACCAGAAACCGTAATGGGTGAAGTGGTGGCTGTGGACCTTGCTGGCGGGGTATTGTATCTCGACATGGGTGGAAGTTCACATGACGAACGGCAGACCCTTAGAGGGTCCTTAAACATGCAGCCTTTGTATATTAAAGATGCCACCAACTTGGAAAACCTACGATCAATTAGTAAAGGGGATTATGTTTCAGCCCAAGTTCGTCAGGAAACCACAGACCAGCAACAGTTTTCAACGGGTCGAAGAATAGTTTTAACCGTCTATGTTTTAGATAAGACTCAGGTATTAGGCGGAGCGGACAATGAAGACTTTGGTGGCGGGTTAGGCCAACGTCCAAATCCTTACAAGTATCGAGGGATTCACACACGAACAGCGGGCTACACAGGTGTCCCTGAAGGTGGAATGCAATCGGGAGCAGTCAATTCAGGAATCACCAGCGAGGTTGGTGTGGTGACTGGTGCCGCTCCTTGCTGGCAATGTGCCCCACAACCGACAACCATTAACGAGCGTACGGATAAGACCATTGCCACAGATTATGGCGATAAGCGCGATAATTTTAACAAGGGTACGGTTCAGTAAGTTTTCGGTTACAAGCAAGTCCGTTTTCAAAAAGAGCGTGCCGGTTAACATCCGGCACGCTCTTTTATTATCTGGCAGGTTTATCCATTTAGCTTTACAGATAAGAAAAGATAAATTATTCGACGGCGGTGGGAGAGTATTAAGAGCGCATGGAAGAGCTGGATCTTCGAGGGGTGATTTGTCCTTACAATTTTGTCAAAACCAAGCTTAAGCTTGAGACGTTAGAAATAGGGGAACAGTTAAGCGTTTTGTTAGATGAAGGCGAGCCAATTCGGAATGTCCCCCAAAGCATTACCAATGAAGGACATCAGATCCTCAAACAAGAAAGAATTGGTCAGTATTACCAGGTAGTTATTCAGAAGGAAGATGTATGATGGGGTTCGAGTTGGGAATTCCAGTCGGCTTTTTTTTTCTTTGAGGTAATCCTTGAATTAAAATGGTAATTTCTCCTTTGATCGATTTACCCTTTAACTGTTGACCGATTTTTTCGATTTCCCCGCGCAGAATTTCTTCATTGAATTTTGTCAGTTCTCGTGTCAGCACGATGTGGCGGTTTCCCATGATGGCGTTGATGACTTGCAAGGTATTGAGAACCCGATGCTGGGTCTCAAACACGATGATGGTTCCTGTCTCCTCTTTGAGGTTTTGGAAAAACTTTTCCCTTGCACCTGGTTTTCTTGGCACAAATCCCTCAAAGATAAACCGATCGGTTGGGAGCCCTGACACGCATAACGCGGTAAGAACGGATGATGGTCCGGGAATAGGAACGAGCGGAATGTTTGCCTCGATGGTCCGGCGAACCAGATAAAACCCCGGATCAGAAATCAGGGGTGTCCCGGCATCGCAGACCAATGCGACGGAGCTCCCTTCCTGAAGGCGATGGAGGAGGAGGTCAGTTTTCTCTTCTTTGTTGAAATCGTGGTAACTGGTGAGTGGGGTGCCGATTTGATAATAGGTGCAGAGTTTCTGCGTGCGTCGCGTGTCTTCGGCGGCGATGATGGACACTTCTTGCAGGATGCGTATAGCCCGGAAGGTCATGTCTTCCAGATTTCCGATTGGGGTGCTGACGATATAGAGTGTGCCGCTCATGGAATGTTGGGAAAAGAGTTGTGGAGTAAGACCGGGATGGTACTGGGTGAGTAGGCGATTGTCCAGGAGGGTCCACCCGTGCCTACCTTGTCCCTCCGTGAATCGTGAAAGGACGTAAGCGATGAACGAGAAAAATGGGTTGCAAGGCCAGGTGGCTCTTGTCACAGGAGGAGGAGTGGGCATTGGACGGGCAATTGCGCAGGCTTTAGTTGGTCAACAGGCACGGGTCGCTATTTGCGGGAGACGCCTTGAGGAATTGGAGCGCACAGCCAGAGCATTAACCAAGGCCGGGGGAGAGGTGCTTTCTTTGCCCTGTGATGTGACCCAACGAGTAGATGTTGAGAGAACCGTCAATGCGGTGGTCCAGAAATTTGGACGTGTGGATATTCTCGTCAATAACGCCGGTGCATCCGGTCGAACGCCGATAGAGGATCCTGATGATTCCAAGTGGCAGAATATTATTCAGGTGAACTTAACCGGCAGTTATCTTTGTGCAAAACTTGCGGTTCCTCATATGCTTAAGCATCAATATGGTCGTATCGTTAATGTTTCCTCGGTTTTGGGACGATTCGGTGTGGCGGGGTATTTGGCTTATTGTACGGCCAAGCATGGGATCTTAGGGTTTACCAAAGCTCTGGCATTAGAGGTTGCCTCCCAGGGCATTACGGTGAATGCCATTTGCCCAACTTGGGTGGATACTGCCATGGCCCGGCAGGGGATCGAAGAAACCGCAGCCATCATAGGTGTTTCACCAGAAGAATTTCGTGAGATGGCGATCAGTGCGGTCCCGATCAAGAGGATGGCGGAAGCCGAAGAGGTTGCCAGTTTAGTGGTGTATCTTTGCTCAAAGGCCGCGGGTGCCGTGACCGGCCAGGCCTTGAATATCTGTGGTGGAGCCACGGCAGGTATTGCATGAGTTGCCAAAGGCCCTTCCTGTTTTTCCTTAACCGGTAATTTTGGTAACTTGTTGATTTTCTTGACCTTCTCCGGAGCCAGATCTATACTCGAAGGTGGGGGTGTTTGTGCATCTCTTCAATAGGTTTTTCAATGCCTGAAATACTGTCTTATCTCACGATGGGCCTCTACTTTGGAGGAACGCTCCTCTTTCTCCTTTATCTCTGGCATCGTTCGGAAGTCATATCAAAAATTTCTCTTTTGGCCACCGGCCTGGGATTTTTTTCTCATACCGCTACGCTTATTATGGCCATGGTGTCGACCGGTCATTTTCCCATTATGACCTTCAAGGACGCCATGTCCTTTTTTGCCTGGGGGTTAGTATTGGTCTTTTTGATGGTTGGTCTCAAACGGGGTTTAGAGGTGTTGGGCGCATTTATTCTTCCCCTGGCCTTTCTTTCTCTCGTCTCAGCGACCCTGGCTCCCCATGAAGCGGATTCAATTGCCCCGGTCTTTCAGACGGTGTGGGTGCATGTGACGCTGAGTATCTTAGGTACCATTGGATTCGCCGTGGCCTTCGTGGCGGGTCTGATGTATGTGATGCAAGAGCGTCTCTTGAAATCCAAGCAATTTAATGTCTTGTATTTCAAGCTTCCTCCACTGGATTTTTTAGATTCCTTAAACCAACGATCCATCCTTTTTGGATTTCCCTTATTGACCTTGGGAATTCTCACGGGGGCGGTTTCAGCTCAATTGACGATTGGTTCGTATCTGAGTTGGAACTCTGAGCAAATTTGGGCGTTGATAACCTGGGTGTTCTATTTTGCGGTCTTGATGGGAAGGGTGACGGTAGGGTGGAGAGCTAAAAAAGCCGCGTATCTCACTATTGTGGGATTTGCCGGAGTGATTTTGACTTTTGTGGGTATCCTCCTGAAAAACCATCAGCCCCTATCACCTTTATGAATATTATCGTCTTAGGACTCAACCATCGAACAGCTCCTGTCGAACTTCGGGAATTACTCGCTATCCAGGATAGCCGGATGGGAGAAGCCTTTGGTCGGCTCATGGCCTATCCAGGAATCAAAGAAGCCATGTATCTGGGGACCTGCAACCGGGTTGAAGTCTATGCGGTCGTGGACAAGGGTGAATGGGGTTTTCGTCAACTGGAAGATTTTTTGGTGGCGACTCATTTCTCCTTGTCATCCGAGGATTTACTGCCACATCTGTATCACTACAGTGATGATAAAGCCATCGCTCATTTGTTCCGGGTGTCGGCCAGTTTGGATTCCATGGTTGTGGGAGAACCCCAGATCCTCGGTCAGGTGAAGGAAGCCTATGAGCTGGCTCTGACTCATCGTTCATCCGGGGTTATTCTCAATAAGGTCGTCAAAAAAGCGATTTCGGTGGGGAAAAGTGTCCGGACCAACACCAGGATCGGGGAGTATGCCGTTTCCGTCAGTTACGCTGCAGTGGAATTAGCCAAAAAGGTTTTTTCCAACCTAAAGCAACGAGCCGTGTTGTTAGTGGGTGCAGGGGAAATGGGAAAGTTGGCGGCACAACATCTGGTGAACCAGGGTGTCAAAGAAGTCTTTATCACGAACCGGAATCATCATCGTGCCTTGGCCCTTGCGGAACGGTTTCATGGACACGCGGTTCCGTATGAACAACTGGGAAGCCATCTACCCAAAGTGGATATTGTTATTTGTGCCACCGGTGCTCCTCACTATGTCATTTCCAAAGAAGACATTGAAGACGCGGTGCATCATCGAATGAACCGGCCGATGTTTTTGATCGATATTACGGTTCCTCGAAATATTGATCCGGCGGTTAAGGATGTTGATAACGCCTATGTGTTTGATATTGATGATCTCAAGGCTCATGTCGGGCAGAATCAGGAAGAGCGCTTAAAAGAAGCCGAAACCGCGGAGCGCATGGTAAGGGAAGAAGTCGAAAGTATAGTGGCCTGGGTTCGCGGGCTGGAGGCCACCCCCACGATTGTGGCCTTGAGAAAAAAAGCGGAAGATATCAAGCAGGGCGAGTTGGAGAAAATCTTCAATCGTTTGGGTGAATTATCACCGAAGGAGCGAGCCGCCATTGAAGGGCTTGCCTCGGCCATTGTGAATAAATTACTGCATGGTCCTGTCGTGACGCTGAAGTCTGAAGCGCAATCTCAAAATGGATTTGCCTTTATTGAAGCGGCTCGCCGGTTCTTTGAACTTCAGGAACGGGAAATCCATTCCGGCGAAGCTCAGATCCTAGAGGATGAGACGAGTGATGTCGTCAGCGAAGAGACGTTGCCGCAGAAGGATGGCGTGTGAGTCATCGAGACAATCTGACACGCTCCACGCTCATCGTGGGAACACGAGGGAGCCAACTGGCACTATGGCAAGCTGAATGGGTGCAAAGCCAGATCAGAGCCATTGTCCCGGATGTTTCGGTCATTCTGAAACGCATCCAAACCAGCGGAGATAAAATTCAGGATGTTCCCCTGGCTAAAATTGGGGGAAAGGGGCTGTTTGTCAAGGAAATCGAAGAAGCCCTTCTACGACGGGAAATCGATCTGGCCGTGCATAGCATGAAGGATGTCCCTTCCGTGTTACCTGAAGGGTTAAAGATTATATGTGTTCCCGAGCGGGAGGATCCAAGAGATGCCTTGATTGCCCGTGATGGCTATAGCTTAGAAAAACTGCCGGTCGGCGCACGGGTGGGAACCAGTAGTTTGCGTAGGCAGGCGCAATTGTTACATGTTCGTCCGGATCTTGAGATCGCCGTCTTGCGCGGGAATGTCGATACACGACTCCGCAAGGTTCGTGAGAATCATTTTGATGCGATTATTCTGGCTGCTTCTGGTCTAAAGCGATTGGGTTGGGATCAAGAAGTGACTGAATACCTTTCCGTGGATGTGAGTCTTCCGGCAATCGGTCAAGGTTCGTTGGGCCTGGAAGGTCGAGAAGAGGATAGGTTTGTGCAGGACTTGGTTGCCCGGTTTGAGCATCGCCCAACCAGGATTGCGGTCACCGCTGAACGAGCCTTGCTGACACGTTTGGAAGGGGGATGTCAGGTGCCGATTGCCGGCTATGCCACTCTTCAAGGGGACACACTGACTCTTGACGGGTTAGTCGCGAGTCTTGATGGGAAACGATATATTCGTCAAGTGATATCGGGGCCAGCGGGAGAGGCCGGATCTCTTGGCGCCAGGTTGGCTGAACAATTGTTGGAGAGCGGGGCGAAACCCATTCTCCAGGAAATTTATGGGACGGCATGACCAAGTTGGTGTCGAACAATGGGCGGGTGTTTCTGGTCGGAGCCGGGCCTGGTGATGCGAAGTTGCTGACCTTGCGGGGGAAAGAATGCTTAGAGCAGGCTGATGTGGTTTTGTACGATCATCTAGCCAATCCGGAGTTATTGAAATTTTCGCCTTCCCATGCCGAGCGAATTTACGTTGGGCGAAAGGGGCGTGGAGTCTATCGCGATCAAGCAGAGATTCACGCTTTGTTAGTCACCAAGGCTCAGGAAGGGAAGTGTGTCGTGCGACTCAAGGGCGGCGATCCCTTTGTGTTTGGGCGAGGAGGGGAGGAAGCCGAATTCGTCGCTGATGCCGGTATTCCGTTCGAAGTGGTGCCTGGAGTCACGGCTGCTGTGGCGGTGCCGGCTTATGCGGGTATTCCGGTGACTCACCGGACGCTTGCCTCGACCGTGGCATTTGTGACCGGGCATGAAGATCCGGCGAAACCATCGAGTGCGATGGAATGGCCGCGCCTCGCCTCCGCTGAAGGGACCTTGGTGTTTTTGATGGGTATGAAAAATCTTCCGCAGATTGTGGAGCGACTCATTCAGGAAGGCAAGCCTGCGACGACTCCCGTGGCCTTGATCCGGTGGGGTACCTATGCTCGTCAACGAACGGTGGTAGGGTTGTTATCGGATATTGTTGCAAAAGCCTCTAAGGCGGACATGAGTCCGCCGACGGTAATTGTGGTGGGCGAAGTGGTTCGGTTGCGAAATCGACTGAACTGGTATGAATCACGTCCCCTCTTTGGAAAAGGGATATTGGTGACCAGACCACGGGACCAGGCGCCGGCTCTTTCCAATCTGTTGGCGGCCCAGGGCGCTGAACCGGTGGAATGTCCCACGCTGGAAATTCAGCCTCCGGATAGCTGGGAGCCGGTGGATGAAGCGATTCACATGCTCTCGACTTACGATTGGCTGATTTTTACGAGTGTGAACGGTGTTCAATCGTTCATGCGGCGGCTTTGGTTTCATCAAAAAGATGTGCGAAGCCTGGCAGGACTGCGCGTGTGTTGTATTGGGCCGCGAACGCAGGAAGAGGCCGCTCGTTGTGGGGTGATCGCGGATCTGGTTCCCAAAGAATTTCAGGCCGAAGGTATTTTAGAGGCCATGGGCGGATTGGGAGTGGAGGGTCAACGGATACTGATTCCACGAGCCAAGGTCGCGCGTGAGATTCTTCCTGACCGGCTAGAAGCGATGGGAGCCATGGTTCGGGTGGTACACGCCTATCAAGCGGTACCGCCTGCAGTGGAGATTGCCCCTATTCGAGATCGATTACGAAACAGGGAAATTCATTATCTGACCTTTACCAGTTCTTCCACGGTACGCAATTTTTGTCAGTTGTTTGATAATCGCCAGGAATTTCAGGAATTAACCCGGAACATTCCGGTGGCCGTCATTGGCCCGATCACGGCCCAAACCGTTCAGGAAGAAGGGTTGTCTGTGGATGTGGTGGCGTTGGAAAATACCGTTCCGGCTTTAGTCGATGCCATTATTCTCCATGCCGGGCAAGCTCCAAAGAATACGCAATTGGTATCCTAGTTATAATTCATCTTATGGTGTGGAAAGCTTTTGGTACCACGTTTTGTTAACCGATTGATGGGAGGAGTAGCGTCATGGTTCCTGTTAAATCTTGTATGGTTCCAGTAGATAAAATTATTAAAGTTGACCGTGATATCCTGGTCAAGACCGCTGCGGAAATGATGCGGGATAATGGGATCGGGAGTGTCGTTGTGACCAGCGGAGAAGAAATTATCGGTATTCTCACCGATACAGATTTGGTGCGACGGGTTGTCGCGGCGGGAGCAGACCCGATGCACACGACGGTAGAAAAAATCATGTCTGCTCCCATTACTAGTATCGAGGAAGATCGGACCTTGTTGGATGCGAATGATTTAATGGCCAAGGAACATATTCGGCACGTAGGAGTGACCCGGAACGGAAAAATGGTGGGGTTGATTTCTGTTCGGGATCTGGTTGTCTTTTTAACAAATCTTCCTCGGAAATAAGGTGAGAGTGATTTCAGGGTTGGGCCCCAATAGCCCGTGGTTGAAAAAAGAACGTTGCCATAGAGGCAATCAACGAAGAAGCATTCGACAACGATCATTTATCCGCGAATAAGGCCAAGTATGGGATTCCCCATTCATCGATTACGACGATTACGCCAGTATGAATCTCTCCGGCGAATGGTCCGTGAGACGCAACTGACCCCCTCGAATCTTATCTATCCGTTGTTTGTGACCTTTGGCAAGAACAAACAGGAACCGATCGCGTCGATGCCTGGCCAGTGGCGGTGGTCGGTTGATCGTGTGATTCAGGAGGCCAAAGCGGCCTGGGAATTAGGGATTCCGGCTGTCATTCTGTTTGGAATTCCTGAGCATAAAGATGAGCGTGGATCCACGGCCTATGAAAAGGAAGGGGTCGTTCAGCGTGCTGTTCGGGCCATTAAGGACCGATTGCCTGAGTTAATGGTGATCACCGATGTGTGCATTGATGAATATACCTCGCATGGCCATTGCGGGATTGTCCGTGAAGGCCGGATTCTGAATGATGAAACCCTCGAGTGTCTTCAGGCCATGGCGCTGAGTCACGCGGAGGCCGGGGTCGATATGGTTGCCCCTTCCGATATGATGGATGGCCGGGTCGCTGCTATTCGTCAGGCATTGGACCAACGGGGTCTTTCTGAAATGCCGATTATGGCCTATTCCGCCAAGTATGCCTCGGCGTTATATGCACCGTTCCGTGATGCGGCCTTCTCCAGTCCGTCCTTTGGTGACCGCCGGTCCTATCAAATGGATGCGGCCAACGCGAGGGAAGCCCTTCGTGAGGTTGAACTGGATGTTCAGGAAGGCGCCGACATTGTTATGGTGAAACCGGCCTTGTTCTATTTGGATATTGTTCGACGGGTTCGTGAGCTCGTTGCTGTTCCGGTGGCGGCCTATCAAGTGAGTGGAGAATACAGCATGATCAAAGCGGCGGCTCAATTGGGTTGGATCAACGAAGCTTCGGTCATGATGGAAAGTTTGTTATCGATTAAACGCGCGGGAGCGGATTTGATTCTGACGTATTTTGCCAAGGAGGCAGCGTGTCTCCTCAACCGTGATAGTGTATGAAGATTACTAGAGGATTACCGTCCCTTCCTCCCGCGTCCTGTCCTGTTCTCACCATTGGTAATTTTGATGGGCAGCATCTGGGGCACCGTGCCCTGGTGCAGGCTGTCGTAGATCGGGCTCAACAGATGAACGGGTTTCCTATGGTGTTGTCCTTTGACCCGCATCCCGTGGAGGTCTTGCGTCCTGGATATGCCCATAAGTTTTTATCAGAAGACCATGAAAAGATTGCTTTTTTTGAACACCTTGGCATAGCAGAACTGGTGATTCTCCCGTTTACGAAGGCGTTAGCCAGTCTGACCCCTGACCAGTTTGTCGGTCAGGTGTTACGAGACGGCCTCGGGATCCGGAAGTTGTTAGTCGGAGAAAATTTTGTGTTCGGCAAGGGGCGGAGTGGCACGGTGAAGGATCTGATTGCACTGGGGATTGAGGGAGACTTTTCGGTCGAGCCGATCGCGCCGGTGATGATGGGTCAGGATGTGGTGAGTTCGACGCGCATTCGGAAATGTCTGGCCGCCGGAGATGTGACGCAAGGCGCACAATGTCTTGGGCGGCCTTACATGTTACGGGGGGCTGTCATTCCCGGAGAGAAACGAGGGAGTCAGTTAGGATGGCCGACAGCCAATATTCGACTCCCTGGACATCGGGTACTTCCAGCGGATGGGGTCTATGCCACGCTGACGGTGTTTAAAGGGGAGTGTTTGGATTCTATCGCGTACATCGGCAAACGTCCGACGTTTTCGGAGGGGGAGCGGTTGTTGGAAGTTCATATTTTTGATAAGACCGTTCAGTTTTACGGAGAAGAAATTTCGGTGCATTTCATTGAAGGGGTTCGCGGGGACATGACTTTTGTCCATGTTCAGGATCTTGTGAAACAAATGGATCACGATGGGCAGCGGGCCAGGGAAATCTTGCAGGACTATTCAGGAAAACCCAGAAATTCCGCAGTTATCCAGGGGAGAGGTTTGTAGATGGAAAGTCGGCTCCCTTTTGTTGGGATGGAAGAACAAGTTGATCAAGCCATTCGGGCGAATAGGTTATGTTCGCCAGGAGACCGGATTATGGTGGCGGTTTCGGGCGGCCCAGACTCTGTGGCCCTTTTCAGGTGCTTAGTGACCCTGCGGGAACGGTGGAATTGGGACTTATGTATCGGGCATGTGGATCATGGCTTCCGGGGTGCTGAAAGTGAAGGGGACGCGAAGTTTGTGGAGGCCTTAGCGAAAAAGTTCGGAGTGCCTGTCATGGTTTCCCGGCTTCATCTCAATAAGCAGGATGCTAAATTGGAGAAGCAATCACTCCAGGAATATGCCCGAACGGTTCGGTATCACGCGTTAGAAAAGATGGTCCGTGACCGGAAGGCGACAAAATTAGCGTTTGGCCATACCGCAGATGATCAAGCTGAGACGGTTCTGATGTGGATGCTTCGCGGGTGTGGAACGGGTGGATTAGGCGGGATTCCTCCCAAACGGGGAGCAAACGTGGTTCGCCCTTTACTTGATATCCAACGGAGTGAAATTTTGAGTTATCTGCAAGAGCGACAGGAAGACTTTCGACTGGATTCCAGCAATTTTCAACCGGCATACCTCCGGAATCGCATTCGCCAGGACTTGATTCCTCAATTGAAAACGTATTCTCTTGGGATTGTGAACGTGTTGACCAGGCAGGCCCACATTCTTCGTGATGATCATGCATACCTGGAAGAATTAGCCGATGAAGCCTTTCAGCGCACGTGTGTGTCTGATGGAACAGGAGAGCGACAATTTGACCGTTTGGCACTTCTACAGGTGCCTTTGCCCATTCGTCGTCGGGTGGTTCGCCAGAGTCTTCAGCAGGTTGTCGGAAACACGCAGGGGCCGAGGTTCGATATCGTGGAGCGGGTGTTAGACCGGTTGGAACATGGGCAGTCTGGTTGGACGATAGAATGCAACGGGGTATTGGTCAGCCAGGAATATGACCGTCTTGTGGTTCGCCGTCGTGTGGAGAAAAATCTGCCTGCGGCGGATCTTTCCAGCGTGAGGGTGGTACCCTTGCCAATTCCTGGTGAGGTGGTATGGTTCCCTACAGGACAACGAATTATGGTTTCGAGGAAATCACCTCCAGTCCTTGAGTCCGGTATTCACTCCTCGGAAATTCATCTTGATCCGGCGACGTTCACTCCTGAACTGACGTTACGAAGTTGGGTGCCGGGGGATATTTTTTGTCCCAAGGGTTTCGGTGGGCGGCAAAAAAAACTCCAGGACTTTTTCTCGGATCTGAAATTGCCCCGGTCACAGCGGACGAAGGTGCCCTTATTGGTTGCGCCGGAAGGAATCGTCTGGGTTGGGGGACTACGAGCAGATGAACGTTTCCGGGTTACACCATCCACCACATCGGTGGTCGTCGCCAAGATGATCCTTTAAGATGGAAAAACGTATGGATCAAATTTTTGGAAAACCCCTCGTCACGCAAGAAGCCATGCGGGCTCGGATTAAGGAATTGGGAAAACAAATTTCCCAGGACTATCAAGGGAAGGATCTTTTGGTTGTCGGCGTGCTGAAGGGGGCCTATGTATTTTTCGCCGATCTGGTTCGAGTGATTCGATTGCCGATTCAGATTGATTTTCTCATCGGCCAGAATCACAAGAAAACCGGCACTTCAGGGAAAAGCGTCAAAGTGTGGACGGAGTTGACCGAAAAGATAGAAAAACGTCATGTGTTGCTGGTGGAAGATATCGTGGACTCCGGAGTGACCGCTCAATCCTTAGTCGCCAAATTGATGAAAAAGAAACCAGCATCCGTGGCCGTGTGTGCGTTGATCAGTAAACCGGCCAATCGCAAGGTGGAGGTCGATCTCCGCTACGTGGGTTTTGAGGTGCCTCCGACGTATGTCGTCGGATACGGGCTGGATTTTAAACAAAAATATCGAAATCTACCCTACCTGGCCAAGCTCGATCCGAAGTTGGTTCGGGAAGACACTGAGGCATAATGCGGTTGTCAGCTTTAAAAAATGCGTGATACAATTCAAACGTTGATTTGTTGTCTCGATGGTATGGCTCATTTGAATCGTTAAGGGGGTTACCCTCGGCATGAACTCTCGTGTGAAAAACTTACTGTTTTGGGTGTTTGTCTGTCTGTTCATGATTTTGTTATTCAACCTCTTTACGGTCCCCAATCAGCATCCTGAAGATCCGGTGATATTTAGCGAATTTATGGCCCATCTGGAAAAAGGGGATGTTGAACGGGTTATCATCAAACATAATAATATCAGTGCGATACTGAAAGATGGCACCCGGATCCAGACCTATTCAGTCGAGTATCCTGACCTGGTCAAGGTCTTGCGGGAAAAGTCGGTACAAATCGAGGCAAAGCCACCGGAAGATAACCCCTGGTATATCACCTTTCTGCTCTCCTGGGGGCCTTTTGTGCTCTTTTTGGGCTTGTGGTTTTTCCTGATGCGCCAAATGCAGATTGGCGGCAATCGGGCTCTATCATTTGGGAAAAGCCGGGCACGTCTCCTGACTGAAGAGAAGAAAAAAATTACTTTTGCGGATGTTGCGGGGGTGGACGAAGCCAAAGAAGAAGTGGTGGAAATCATCGAATTTCTCAAGGATCCTGCCAAATTCCAAAAATTAGGTGGGCGTATTCCTAAGGGAGTCTTGATTGTGGGGCCTCCAGGGACAGGTAAAACCTTGTTGGCCAAAGCGATTGCGGGTGAGGCAGGCGTCCCGTTTTTTAGTATCAGTGGATCGGATTTTGTGGAAATGTTTGTGGGTGTTGGAGCGTCCCGTGTTCGAGATCTCTTTGAACAGGGGAAAAAACATGCGCCCTGTATCATTTTTATCGATGAAATTGACGCCGTTGGCCGATTACGGGGCGCTGGCCTGGGTGGGGGGCATGATGAACGGGAGCAAACGCTGAATCAACTGTTAGTGGAAATGGATGGGTTTGACACCACAGAAGGCGTGATCCTGATTGCGGCCA
>Ga0209536_100004802_pt1 | contig 21269 bp, 15 predicted proteins | sample DeeMarSeWOR28_12_FD_187461 | JGI IMG/M metagenome (GOLD analysis project Ga0209536, IMG submission 187461) | Marine sediment microbial communities from White Oak River estuary, North Carolina - WOR-2-8_12 (SPAdes) (version 2) | ecosystem: Environmental > Aquatic > Marine > Intertidal zone >... | reverse complement strand
GCTGGGAAGTCCCCGTGGGGATCGATCACCTGGGCCACATGGGTTTGAACAGCATGATCCGGCTGGGACGTGCCTTTGAACCTTACAACATAGCATGGCTGGAGGACCTGATCCCGTGGCAATACACCGATCAATGGAAAGAGATATCCCGCTCCATCAACGTCCCGACACTTACAGGCGAGGACATCTACCTGAAAGAGGGATTCAGGGAGCTGATCGAGAAACGTGCTGTGGATATGGTGCATCCCGACCCTGTTTCAGCCGGAGGGTATCTGGAAACAAAGAAAATTGGAGATTATGCGCAGGAGCACGGGATGGCTATGGCACTTCACCATGCTTCGAGTCCGGTTACTTTCCTGGGTTGTGTTCACACAGCAGCGGCCACAGAAAATTTCGTGGCCCTTGAACACCATTCGGTGGACAATCCCTGGTGGGAGGACCTGGTTACCGGCATAGAGAAGCCCATTGTCAGGGAAGGTTATGTGGAAGTGCCCGAGAAGCCAGGTGTGGGTGTGGAGCTGAACGAAGAGGTGGTCAGGGAACACCTGCGCAGGGGAGAAGAGCTTTTTGCTCCCACCGAAGAGTGGAATGAAAGACGCTCCTGGGACAGACAATGGAGCTAACATCCAACCATCAATACGGTACGATGAACAGATACCCACCGATTATTTTCATTTGTGCGCTCTTTTTGGCCGGATGTTCAACAAAGGGCGATTTACAACCCACTACCCTTCGCTGTGAATATCTTGAAAATCCGGCAGTAGTCGATGTGATGGAACCCAGGTTGTCATGGATAAATCTATTCGGCAAAGAAGAGCGCGGTCAGCGTCAGACAGCCTACCAGATCAGGGTGGCGAGCACGGAGCAGGGGCTGAAGCAGGGGGATCTCTGGGATAGTGGCAAAAGGCTTTCCGATCAATCGATACGTATCCGGTATGAAGGAACACCCCTGATCTCGAGGCAGGAATGCTGGTGGCAGGTCCGGGTCTGGGACCGGAACGATGTTCCCTCCGGCTGGAGCGATCCGGCGAAATGGAGAATGGGATTGCTGAATGAAAGGGACTGGGAGGCCAAATGGATCGGTGCCCCCTGGCAGGGGGAAGAAGCACTACCCAAACCGCCGGGGGGACCGAATGCTCGCCCTGCGGAATTCGGACCACCGGCACCGTTGTTCAGGAAGTCTTTCGAAGTCGGTAAGAAGGTGGCAAAAGCGGTGGCATTCGTTACCGGGCTCGGGTATTTCGAACTCTACATCAACGGGACCAAGGTGGGCGATGACCTGCTGGTTCCAAATCAGACCAATTACGGAAAACGTCCGCAACTGATGGATGCGCTGATCTATCTTCCGGATGATTTTCGGGATTACAAGGTGATGTACCTGGCCTATGATGTGAAGAGTCATCTGGTAAAAGGGGAGAATGTGGTGGGAAGCATACTTGGAAACGGATTTTACAATCCTGCCAAATTCTGGGCGGCTGCCTATGGTTCTCCGCGTTTCCTCTGCCAGCTTCATATCACCTACGAGGATGGTTCAGAAGAGGTGGTGGTCACCGACGAAACCTGGAAGGCTTCAGAAAGTGCCATTCTGATGAACATGGTCTTTTACGGAGAACACTATGATGCCCGGTTGGAGCAGCCTGGCTGGAGCACAGCCTCATTTGATGATTCAGATTGGGAACCAGTAGCCATCAGGAAGGCTCCTGAAGGCAGACTGGTGGCCCATACCGCCCATGCTGACCGTGTTACAGAAACATTCGACCCATTAACCATTCAGAAACTGGAGGAGGGTCATTTCATGGTAGATTTCGGAACAGAAATCTCTGGCTGGGTCCGGCTCAATAATGTCACCGGGCCCCCGGGCCACAGGGTGGAGTTAAGGTTCAACGGAAACCTTTATTCGGGAGACAACTCATATACTTTTCGGGGGGAAGGTCCGGAGAACTATGCCCCAAAATTTAACTGGTTCGTGTTCAGCGGTGTGGAGGTCATAAACTGGCCCGGTGAGCTGACTGAAAAGGATCTGGTGGCTGAAGCAGTGAACACCTACATCGAGCCTTCCGCCACATTTGAAACCTCCAATGATCTTTTTAACGAGATCAACCGGATCTGGCGCAGAAGCCAGACCGATAACATGCACGGAGGAGTTGCCAGCGACTGCCCGCACAGGGAGCGATCGCCCTATACGGGTGACGGACAGATCACATGCATCACTGTGCTGCACAATTTCGATGCGAAGAACTTTTACCATAAATGGGTACAGGATATGCTGGGAGCGCAGATAGAGGAAACCGGTTATGTGCCCAATGGCGCACCGTGGCAGCCCGGATGCGGAGGCGGGCCTGCCTGGGGTGCAGCCATATGTGTGATACCGTGGGAATACTACATGCATTACGGTTCCCTCGATATGCTGGAGGATAATTATGACGGAATGAAGGGGTATGTCCGTTACATGCTGGGCTGGGTGGACCAGGAGGTAATCATGCATGCTCAGAGAACGGCAAAAGACGGATCCGTACTCCGGTGGTTCAACCTGGGTGAGTGGGTGGCTCCGGGTCCAACCGTACCGGATGAAATGGTACATACATTTTATCTCTGGTACTGTGCGGATATTACATCACGCACCGCACGTATCCTGGGTAATGAAGAGGAAGAAAAAAAATATGAGGCGATCGCCCAAAGTACATGGGAGGCATTCCACAGACGGTTCTACGATGAGCAGAAAGGTACCTACGGCGACGGAGGGGGAAACATCCTGGCGCTGCGCATGGGGGTCCCGGAGGAGAGGTACGAACAGGTAGTGACTGCATTAAAAGCCGGACTGGAAAAAACGAAGGGCCACCTGGATACGGGTATCATTGGAACCAGATTCTTTTTTGAGGTACTTGCCGACCACGGATTGCATGCCGAGGCTTACGAGGCGATGAATAAGAGAACAGAACCGGGTTTTGGACGATGGGTGGATCTGGGATCAACCACTACCAGGGAACGATGGGATGAAGGGGGCTCACACAACCACCCCATGTTCGGAGGGGGACTGGCATGGTTCTACAGAAACCTGGCAGGAATGCAGGCAGACCCTGATCGGCCCGGTTACAGGCACATCATATTTAAACCCCAGCCCCTGGATTCGATCGATTACGTAAGCTACTTCAACCAAACTCCTTACGGGGAAGCGGGGATCAGATGGAGCGACGAAACGCAGGGTTTTGAAATGGATATTAAAGTCCCGGTGAGCTGCAGTGCCACCGCGTATGTGCCTGTTACGGGAGGGGACCGGATCACGGAAGGAGGAAGAGATGTCCGTGAGGCAGATGATATTGCTTTTGAGGGGATGGAGGATGGATATGCCCGGTTGGTGGTGGAAAGCGGAAGTTACCATTTCCGCGTAATGCCGGAATGATCAGCCCTGCTCACGGATCCTACAGCCTGATTTGGGATTCAATTGCCGGGGAGGTCTCAGTCAAGTTCACGGTGCCAGAGCGTTACCTGCACCGACTGGCTCTCCCGCAGGTGTTCTGCCAGGCGTTCGGCGCAGTAGACCGATCGGTGCTGACCCCCTGTGCAGCCAAAACTCACCATCAGGTGCGTGAACTGTCGCTCTTCGTATTTATCCACGGACATATCCACCAGTGAAAAGGCATTGCTCAAGAATTCATACACATCGGATTGCTGGGAGAGGAAATCGATCACCGGTTTATCCTTTCCGGTTAGTTCTCTGAAAACCTCCTGTTTACCCGGATTGGTGATAAACCGGCAGTCGAACACATATCCTCCGCCATGTCCGCTCTGGTCATCAGGGATCCCGTGCTTGTAGCTGAAACTGTTGATGGAGACGGTGAGGGTGGATGTCCTGCCCGAGTTATCCCGGAATCGCCTCAGTTTAGGTGCGGCAAGCAACCTTTCATATACCTTCAGCAGGGCGGGGATTTTGATAGGGAAAGTCACATTTTCGAGGATCCATTTCAGGTCATTGAGGGCATACGGGATGCTCTGGAGAAAGTGCGTCTTTTTCTCATAGAAACCTCTGAAGCCGAATGCTCCCATGGCCTGCATGATCCTGATCAGCACGTAGCTGTAATAAGATTCCCGGAACGAATCCCGGTCCACCCCCGGGAAATGTCCCAAACTCAGCACGTAGTGCTCCAGCAAATCTTCTCTGATGGATGGTGGAATATCCGCTTTTGAGTCAAACAGCAACGAGGCCACATCGTATTGAAGTGCTCCGCGTCGACCTCCCTGGTAATCGATGAAATATGGCCTGCCATCCCGGAGCATCACATTGCGGGATTGAAAATCCCGGTACAGAAAGTAGTCTGTCTGCTGTGAAAGCAGGTAATCGATCAGCGTATTATAGTCATTTTCGAGCAACTGTTCATTGAAGGGGACGTTGGCCAGTTTGAGAAAATAATATTTGAAATAGCTCAGGTCCCACTGCATGCTCTGGCGGTCAAAACTCGATCTGGGGTAACAAACCGAATAATCGAGATTTTGCGCACCTGTGATCTGGAATTTCTGAAGTTCGGACAATACTTGTCTATATACATCGATCAGCCCGGACGTAAAATTTCCATTCTCACGCTCCTGAAATAAATAGTCGAAAAGGGTCACTTCTCCCAGGTCCTCCTGGAGGTATGTATGATGATCCAGATCGACCAGGTAGATTTCGGGTACCGCAAGGCCCCGGGAATGGAAATGCCTGCTGAAATAGATAAACGCCTCATTCTCCTCCCGGTCGCGATTGATGGCCCCGATCACCCTGGAATGCGAGCCGGTGATCCGGTAATACTCCCGTGCTGACCCCGAGGCAGGTAGTTTATTGATGGAAACGACCTCCTCGCCGCACCACCTGTCAAACAAACTGCTGAGTAGTTCAAGCTTTGTCAGGGTTCCTGTCTCCACATGCTCCTGAATTACATTTTTTTCAAAGATATCTATTTCCCTGATGCCCGGTCAGTCAGCTTTTGAACAGGCTCCACAACCGGCAGGACAGTGATCGCCCCGATTATTATTTTCCAGATAAGCTTCATAGAATTGAACTAATTCAGATATTTTGTGATCCTGGTCACGGGGAAGGGCTTGCCATGCGCCGGATAGATGGTTTGTACTCCCATTCCGGTCACTCTGTTCCAGCTTTTTTTCAGAAGCTCCGGATCATTGGCATAAATCGGAAGACCCGGTTTCCACACGAATGGCAACCGGTTATGCGCCATACATCCCACCAGAGCATCCCCGCTGTCAAGCACCAGGCTGACCGAACCGGAGGTATGGCCAGGCGTATGCACGATCTTTCCGCTGATACCATAAGCCTCCAGGGAAAAATCCTGGTCGTCCAGGACAATATCGGATTTCACGCCCGGGAACTTCGCCTTCTTCATGATCAAAGGTTTCAGGGCCGCTCTTGAGAACCTGCCCCATGATGTTGCACCCCTGGGCCAGTGAAAGATCCCTTCCTCCAGATTTCTGCGATCCGCTTCATGAATGACGATCTTTGCCCCGGTGAGTTCTTTCAGTTCCCTGGCACCTCCGACGTGATCGAAATCTCCGTGAGAAAGAATAATCAACCTGATCTCCCCGGGTAGGATCCCGTGCTTTTTTAGTTGATCTGAGAATCGTTCAGCATCCTTGATCCAGCCTGCATCAAAAAGAACAACACTTTGGTCCCTGATGAGGTAGAGGGTATTGATCCCTGAAGGAATGGGTATGATTTCTGGTTTCATGACGGGTGAACTATGTTACAAACCATCTGCTCTTATTCATTGACTCAGAGTCCGAGACTCTTGATATAGGCCTTGTTATCAGAGGGTCTTCCCAGGAATTCTTCCACTGCTTTCTCCATGTCATGCTGAGTACCATTGGCCAGAATAAGTCGGCGATACCTGGTGCCGGTTTCTGTATCGGTAAGTCCATTCTGTTCAAACTGGGTGAACATATCCTGTGCATAAACTTCCGCCCAGAGGTACCCATAATAATAGGTGGGGTGGGTATTGATATGGATCCAGCTACCCTGCGGGTGTGTATCTTCCACGTAAAGAGGAATGGCCATGGTCTCGTCCAGTCTCCTCCATATTTCATCAGTGGGCATCGGATCTGAAGGCTGATAGTTATCATAGAGCATCATGTCATAAAGACAATTTCTCAATGATCGCTGGGCATCGAGACCCGAGGTAATGTTTTTGGCTTTCAACATATTATCAAATAGTTCCCGGGGAAGCACCTCCCCGGTTTCGTAATGTTTTGCAAAGGTGCTCAGTATGCCATAATCCCATGTCCAGTTCTCAAAGATCTGTGCCATGGATTCAACAAAATCCTCTTTGGCCTGTGCCTGAAATGCGAATTCCCCGTCGTAGGACATGGCATCCATGATGTGTCCGAACTCATGGAAAAGGGTGTTCAGTTCGCTGTGACTCACAAGCGAAGGCATCATGCCGGTGGGACGGGTAAAATTGGCCAGCAGCAGGCATTCAGGAACCTCATATCCCTGCTCAGTCAACCTGCCGGCAGTTAGCCCCACTCCGTAGAACCACGATTCCTTGCCGGGCCTGGGATAAAGATCCAGGTAAAAGCGGCCCTTTAGTTTTCCTTCCTCAAAGACTTCATAGAGCACTACCTCTTCGTGCCAGACGGAGGGTTTTTCCACCTGACGGATCACCACACCAAGCAGTTTTTCAAAAATTGAAAACATGCCTTCGAGGGTGGGCTCCATGGGCAGGTATTCCCTGATCAGCTCCTGATCCACGCGGTAACTTGTTTTCAGTATCTGGTTGCGGAAGTATCCTATGTTCCAGGGGGACACCGGATCACCTGAGCTGATTCCAAGCTCCCGGTTCCTTTGCTCCCTCAGCAATTGGTGATCCTGTTTGGCTTTCTCCCCGGAAAGCGCTACCAGATCATTCAGGAAGGTCCAGACCCGCCCGGGTTCTTTTGCCATTTTCATTGTGAGGGTATACTTTGCATATGAATCATATCCCATGATGCCAGCCAGCTGGTACCTTTTTTCAACCAGTGAATCCAAAAGGGGCAGGTTTTCCTGAAATGCCCTGTTCTGATATTTGACATAGTATTTCTTCCTTGTTTCCTCGTGGGTTGCATTGTTCAGCACTGGCTGCCGGGTGGCGGGAATGACAGGGATCTCATATGTGTTATCTCCGGTTTTGTAGCTTTGCCTGAAATTTTCCGGGAGCCCTTCAGCCCCTTTTTCGTCCAGGACAAGAACCTCCCCGGCTGTATTCATGTTGGTTGAGTAACTGGCTGAGATCTCATTGATCTCTGCTTTCAGTTTTTTGAACCTGTTCTGGGATTCGGGGTCCAATCTGGCACCTGCATGTTCGAACCACTTCCTCAGATCGTCCACAAGTGTTTTCCGCGCTCCTTCCAGTTCCCCATATGCCCCGGTCGCTGCAAACCTGAGCATCTGTTTGTAAATCGCGCTGTCGGCAATGATGCTGGTGTTCAGTGCATCGAGTTTCTGGTATCCTTCCAGTCCGGCTTCGCGGGAGATTGAATCGGGAGACACCCAGTAGAGCATGAAGCAATTGTTGGACGCTTTGGTTATATCGTTGTATATCCTATCAAACCTGATAAATATGTTTTCAAAGTTGGGATCGGATTCGTCGCGGATCTGTTCAAGCTCCGATGAGGCTTTATTCAGGATAAATTCTGCATACTCCGTGATATGCTCGTGGGATACATCGGAATATTGAACAGGTTCATTCAATACAGTAAAAAATGGATTCTCGGGATTTGGCTGGTTCATTTCCATATTCGGGTTACAGGCCACTGCAAAGGCCAACATAAGAAAAACCGGTGAAGCTTTCATAGAAATCTCAATTTAACAAGAATTTAAGTGCAAATTTACTTCAATTGACAGAGCTGTGAATCTTGTTGATATGTTCTATAGCTTTTCCTACATTTATAAAAAATCTGGACGATATGGAAAATCTTGACAGGAGATCATTTGTCAAAAAAACAACGCTTATTTCGGCCGGAACCATGGTCAGCGCGCCATTCTATGCCAAAGGAGGAGGAGTTGTTGGATCTAACAATCAGGTGCGGGTTGCAGTCATCGGGATCCGGAGCCGGGGAAGGGATCATTATCGTGCTTTATCAAAAATCCCGGGGGTAACAATTGCCACGCTGTGTGATATCGATGAAAGGTTCTTTCCTGAAACGGTGAAAGAGGTGGAAGAACTGACGGGTCACCAACCGGCTGTGGAGACGGAATACAGGAAAGTGCTGGAGGATCCTGATATTGATGCGGTGTCCATTGCCACACCCAACCACTGGCATGCGCTTCAGACAATCTGGGCATGCCAGGCCGGAAAGGATGTCTACGTAGAGAAACCAGTCTCCCATACGGTGTTGGAAGGCAGGAAGATGGTGGAAGCCGCCCGTAAATATGGCAGGATCGTCCAGACGGGTACACAGGCAAGAAGTCACCCAGCGGTGCTCCAGGCCATGGATTTTGTCCATAGCGGGGGTCTGGGGGACATTTACATGGCCAGGGGATTGTGCCTGAAACCGCGCGGCAGCATAGGCAGAACAAACAACTCAGAGGTCCCCGAAGGGGTGAATTGGGACCGTTTCCTGGGGCCGGCCCCGTTTCGTCCTTTCAATTTGAACAGGTTCCATTACAAGTGGCACTGGTTCTGGGATACCGGGAACGGGGATCTGGGGAACCAGGGAATACACCAGGCGGACATCGGCAGGTGGGCCATGAACCAGGCCAGCCATCCCGTCCGGATTCAATCTACCGGGAATTATTTTGTCTGGGACAGTGATCAGGAAACTCCCAACATGCAGCACATCGAATTTGAATACGGAGATGGCCGGATCCTGCAGTTCGAAGTAAGGGGACTGGGTACAAATGACGAAGCGGGGGTCAGGATCGGAAACCTGATTTATGGTTCAAATGGCTGGATGAAACTTCACAATGAGGATGAAGGGATCGGGGAGGCCTTCCTCAGTCAGGTTCAGATACGGCCCAGTGGTTTTTCCAGTTACAATGAAGAGCCCGGACCGAAGTTTTCGGGCGGGGATGGTGATGCCCCCAATTCCGTGGTAAGTCATTTTAAAAATTTCCTGGATTGTATGGAGTCAAGGCGCTGGCAGGATCTGAACGGAGATATCCTGGAAGGTCATCTCTCCTCTTCTCTCTGCCACCTGGGCAATATCGCCTGCCGGCTGAAAAGGTCCCTGCAGTTTAATCCGGAGAATGAGGTGTTTGTGGGTGACGATGAAGCGGATCTCTACCTGACAAAAGCCTACAGAACACCCTATTTGCTTCCCGAAACTGTGTGACAGGGGTTAGCCGGGGTTGCCAGTTCTTCCGGATTTGGGTAACTTGATCATTCCATGAAATACCGAACAATCACAAAGCGGGGATTCATTGTCACCGGATCGGTGGGATCACTGGCCTCCGGAGATCAATCAATAACCGGTATGGTGGCCGGGAAGTAAAATTTATTGTTAAACGTCAAGCAACAGTGAACCATTAGATGTCGAATGACGAGTTTATCTTCAGTGTCAATACCCTGATGGGTTGCAGATATCCCTTTGTAAAAGCTTTAGAAAAGAGATTTCATGTTGAGGACAATTATAAAAAGATCTTCAGGATTTCGAAGTGGCTCAGCAGGGTGATCAGTGCCCTCTCCTATTTTGATGATATCAGGTATCAGGGGCTCTCAGGAACCATTAAAATTCAAAAACATCCCATCTATGTGCTGGGTCACTGGAGGTCCGGAACCACCCTGCTGCATAACCTGATGTGCAGTTACAAGAATACCTCCTATCCGACCACCTATCAGACTGTTTTTCCGAACAACATGTTTTTTTCAAAAAGGCTGATCAAATGGATATTGCAACAATTCCTTCCCGAAAGGAGGCTGGTCGATCAGGCAGTCATGCATGTAGATTACCCTCAGGAAGAGGAGTTTGCACTTGGAAGTGAGACGGGTTTCAGTTTTTATTACTGGCTGTATTTCCCCGGGGACCGCCAGGTGATCTCGGATGAATACCTGACCCTTCCGTCAGATAACCAGAAACGTGATCAAACCTTCACCAGAAGTTACCTCAGGTTTATCAAGCGATGCATGCTGAATATCGGTGGGGAACAGTATGTGGCCAAGAATCCTCCAAGCATGGCGAGGATCCCTTTCCTCATCTGCCTGTTCCCTCAAAGCAGATTCGTCTATATCGAAAGGAACCCATATGAAGTGATTTTATCTTCATTCAGGTTTTTCAAGGGTTTCCTGAGAACCGTTCAATTGCAGGATATTGACGATGAATCATTGTGGAATTTTATCATCCGCACCTACAAATACCTCTTTGAGAAGTATCAGCAGGACAAAGCATTGATTCCTTCGCAGAATCTGGTGGAGATTAAATACGAACACCTTATTTCAGATACGGAAAGCGTTCTGAATGAACTGCATCAGAAACTATTTCCGGAACTGGAACCCGACGAGGTGAAACTTAAAGAACACCTGGGGTTACACAAAGATCACAAGATAAAGAAATACAAATTTGAAGACCAATATATTGAACGCGTGAATAGGGAACTGGGGGACCTGATCACACTGCAGGGGTATGAATTACTTTAGACCTGCAAGGAGCAGATTTTGAAATCAAACAGATTCTACATAACATCTGATCATAATCGCGGATGTTCACTGTTCATGAAATGCATTCGGTAAACTGGTACGCGATCTTCTACCTGGGATCCAGTTTGCTCTCCTTCCTGCTGCTGTTATATTTGGGACGGAGAAAGGGTTATCCCATCCTGTCCTGGATATTGATCCTCGTTACAGGTGCATTGTTCTTCATTATTGGGACAAAACTGGCGAGTTTCAGATCAGCAGAGTGGAGTGCTTTGCTGACGGATGGAAATTTCCCAAGAACAGACAGCAGATCGGCGATCGGGGGGTTGATCTTCGCCATTCTCGGGGTGCAGCTGAGCCGATCCTGGCTGAAGGTCAAGCCATTTGTACTCGATACCTACGTACTGATTGTACCCGTTGGATTGGCGCTCCAGAAACCGGGATGTATGCTGGCAGGCTGTTGTTTCGGAACCCCGACCTCTTTACCCTGGGGTATACGTTACGCCTCGGGCACCCCTGCTCATCTCCATCAGTACATGGATCGGTTCATTCATTCAAGTGATTCTCTGTCCCTTCCAGTGCACCCGGTTCCCCTGTATGAAGGGATCAGTTACTTGTTGATTCTGGCGTTACTGATTGTTTGGGCTCCACGGTTGAAGAGAAGTGGCAGCCGTTTTTACCTTGCCCTTGTTTTACTTGCCATCAGCAGATTCGTCATTGAATTCTTTCGTGCTCCGGCAGCCACCTATTCCCTGGGTGAAACATACGGAGGATTAAAGGCCATCCAATGGGTCCTGCTCTTCATCGGTTTTTTCACGGGAGTCTTATTCATCAGGACGCTTATCAAGTCTCCTCCGGTGGATGAAGAGGATTGGGAATACGGTGATCTATTGAAGCGGAAGTTTCTGTTAATTACATTACTGAGTTTTATTATATGGTTTGTGCATACAGGTTTTTCAGTGACAGAAATGGTGGTGATCAATCTGAAGCTGCTTCCGACGCTGGTATTATTCGGAAGCCATTGCTGGATGAAATTTGCAGTTCCGCGTTTCCGGCTGGCCGGAATAGCCATATTAATACTGCCTTTGCTGCTCATGGGTCAATCGCTTCCTGATACAAATGACGGTTGGAAATATTTTCACTCTTTTGGTATTGGAGGCACCTTCGGATCTTTGGATCAGGTGGCACGATACAATGAGCATGAAGGAAGCTGCGGTCCCACTTACAACAGAACCTTGTATGATCAGAAATATGGGATGGCGACCCTGAATTATAACAAGACCAGGATCCGCGGGTATGAGAAGGTTACCTACGGTGGAAGTATTTTTGGTGGACTCACCAGGGAAACGGAGGAAGGATCAACCACTACAGTCAATCATTATCTGGCAGGGATCCATCCATATTTCAGTTACGATTCCCGTTGGATCGGTTTTGGATTGGGAGCCAGTATCGGGTTGCAGAACTATTTCCCGACCACGCCGTTTGATGAACGAACCATTGAAACAGGTATCAAATCCTTTCCATTGCTACCTGCAGGTTCGTTTCGGGTAGGACCCTACGACATTGTGAACCTGGAGTATAGATTTATGGATGAGTACCCGACCCAGCTCCCCATGCTAACCCATCAGTTCAGCATAGGGAGCGGATTCGGATTGAAGAATGGTTCAGGCTTCCGGATCGGACTTGCCCCTCCGGAGGAGAGTTATTTTATCTCCGCCAGGATATTGATCAAGAACCAGTTCATGCTTCAGGGAAAATATATGTTTACACATACATATCATTCAGGTGATCGGTATGGTAATTTCCTCTCCCTGGGATTAGGCTATCAGCTGCCTGCAATACCCAAAAGCCCGGACCCAGTCCCTGATCACTAGTTAGCTGTCCGGATTCACTCGCAGCTATCGTTGGTTGTCCCGGGTGTGCCGAGGTCACCTGAAGCGTAAGCGGAAACCGCGGTGCACCATGAGGATCCCGATACAGCCTCTGCCGCATTGAGCCGGTTGGGATCAAGGGCAATGGATGCACCGGTTCCTCCCGGAAATCCCGGATCCCCGTAATTGACAGAAAAAATCGGGGCTCCGGGTCCGGATCCCGTCTCCGCATTGTGGAGCGAAAGCACCGCTCCGGAGTTGGAGAGTGAGATGGCCGACCCGTATACATAGCTGCTTACTGCATCGGTGGCCTGGACGGTCCTTTGAAATACATAGTATCCACCCGGAGGTACCTCAATGGATGCAGAAATCACATGGTTATTGATATCATCCCTTGTCACCACCAGGTTCTGAAGCTGGATGGACGCACCCGTGTTGTTGTAGATTTCAAACCACTCACCCTCTGTATCACTGAGTTGAGAAGGATCATACATGATTTCAGTGATCAGGAGGTCGCCAAATCCTATCGCTCCGGCAGGTGTATCCGAGCCATCATTCAGATGGATGACCTCCACCAGAACAGGTGTATCGTCGAGCAGGATCTGGAAAGAGGCCATGCCGTTGTCAGGGGATGCATCCACCTGGATCTCATAGTGCCGGTTGGCCAATGGTTCCGGAATGGTTCCGGAAATTGTTTTACTTCCTTCTGAGCCGTCCGGATTCTGATAGAATAGTTCCACCAGGATCTCAAGTGGCAGGGTTTGAAAATACCCCAATCTCGATTCATCCTTGAGGAATACCAGAGATCCCAGAGAAGTCGAGACGGTGGTCCTGTAGTCTGAGAAATGGCTGGTAACATTACCGGAATAGTGCACGCTTACAATGGTATTTTCAAGCGAACAATTCACCTGCACGGATTGAACCGCACCGTTACTGATGGAAAAGGTTTCCGAAATACCATAATAGTAAGGATTATCGAAAGCTGCAGGCAGGTTGTTGTCTGAATGCGCTTCCACATAGTAGTCACCGATCTCCAGTTCAATGGTATCGGGCATTACCAGCACGCTTTCAAAAGCCATCACCAAACTGCCGGCAGCATTGTAGATAAAGACCTTGAAATCTTCTGTCTGCGCGGTTGATTTTAGCGTGTTGCTGATTTCATTGACCTGGATGGACAATCCTATGTCCAGGTGGAGTTTCCCCTTTTGCTGGCGGGGACCAGGTTCTTCTTTCTGACAGGAGATCATGAAGGTGGTAATCATGCATACCAGGAATGTGCCTATGTTTTTCATTGCGGTAGAATTTAAGGTGGATAAAACTGATTCTACCGGTTGATGTGATCAATCCATTCAGATCAGCACACAAATGAGCACAATTATAAGGAGCTATTCCATTCTCTGCATGGCATCAATGCGCCATTCGCACAATTGCTTCAGCCGGTTCATCACATTGGCCGTTACCCGGTTGTGCACACTTTCCCAGATTCTGCTCACCAGCTTTCTGTGCGACTGCCAGTCCTCTTTTCCATAGAAATTAAAACCTACTGCAGATATCAATTGAGATTGTGCGGTCTCACCCATCTCCACGATGGAGGACCTGACATACAGGGTAAATATTCCGATGGGATACCCTCCTGAGCAACGATACAGCAGGTAACGGGCATTGTCGAAATCAAAGGGATCCGGGACTTTCTTTATCTGAATTGCATTGAGCAGGAACAGGGGTATGATCTTAAAACCAAAGAAGCTTTTCATGAACCTGAATGGGTATTTTTTCCACCCGAATGGTTGAATCCGGATACGCTCCAGGTCATTCTCAATCCGGTCCACCATGGCTAAATGATTAGGCCAGCAGGTGGAATCACCGTTCCACTGCAACAATTCGTTGAACACATAGCTCACAGGTGCTTCTACCCCGATCTTATGTATGTTCAGCACCGAATAACTTTCGGCATCAATCCCCGTCCGTTGCATCACCCGCTGGTTGTAGTTGTCCCGCTCCTCCTTCGTATCGAATTTGATAAGCGTAGGGTGTTCTGGTCTATGAAGTAGAAAATAGAGAAGATCCTGCAACAGACCCTTACTTCTGGATGGGGGATGCTTGACCTTCTCCTCCCTTACAATGGTCATTCATTACATGTTTGATCAGCATGTAAAATTAGACAAATTCCGGGTTCAACGGCCGATCATCGGCTTGTGAAATGCAATCTCCTTCTCCCTCTTCCCGATCATGCAGGGTTGCATACCGCCTTTACACGCAAATCAAACATGGTGAATACCATAACCCTGGTTTCGGTCACTTTGAAGTATCACCTGATATGTTCCTTTAACCGGAAAGGCAACATGATTCAATCCTGATCATAAGCCTTTAAAAGTCAACAAAATACTTGACTTTTATTGATGAAAAGGGTAACTTATTGAAGTTTAATCCCAGCAATCATGAAACAGATTTTAATTTGCATTCTGATATTATCGGCACTCTGTGCCTGTGAGTATCATTCCAGTCCCCCAGATCTGGATATTGATTCCGGTATCCTTTCCATACACATGGATCGACAGCATATTCCCAGCGAAGTAGTCAGACTGCATGGTCTGTTGTCACGTGAGGATTTTGACACCATTCGATTCGAATTTGAGGACTTAGGGAATTCACCATCTGTATTGATTGAAAACATCCCTGTTGGAGTCTGGAAAGTGGAGATCTATGCATTAAACAGTGAAGGGTTAACCATCTTTTACGGTTTCGCAACCGTTTCGGTGGTCTCGCATCAGGTAACACCGGTATCTATTCAACTATCGAGGACGGGCAGTGTCCAGATAGTTGTTATCTGGCCCGATGCTGCGTACGAGGTATTCAGGAATTGCCTGGTCGTCTTAACAAGAGATGGTACTTTGTTTATGGACTTTGATGGGAATATACTGGGAACGCTTGATATTGGGGGCAGTAGCAGTTACCAGGGTGTCCAGGTATACAATGAGCACCTCTATATTTTGGATAATGCGGAAATTACTGAAATTGACGAAAACGGATATGTAGTGGCCAGAACACCTGCCCCGGGCAGTATGTGGTTTGCAGTCCTGCCCGATTCAAGATTTGCCATGCTCGATAATAGAAATGACAGCATCCACATCATCGATACTGAAGGTAACATTATCATATCATTAGGTATGCTTCATAGCCCGGATAAGCACCTGCAAAATGTGAATGGATGGGTCGTTGGTAATTCGCTGATCATATCAGAAGACGGAAATGATCATTTACTGGAAGTGGATCTTCAAACTTATGAAGTGTCCATATTTAAAGATTGTAATTCATTTGTAAACTATCCTGAGATATGGTTGAACGATATAACCTATCGTGATGGAACCTATTATTTATGTCAGGCAAAGACCATATGGACATTCTCTGATCCAAATGGCGATGTAACAAAACTAACAACCCTGCCGGAGGGGAATATCACCTCAATTGTAATTAGCGATAATTACGCATATTGCCCCATCAACTTTTCGGGAAATGTGTACAAGATCAATTTACTTACAGGTCAGTACGAATTACTTGCGTCAGGATTAGATTACCCGGACGATATGTGTGCATGGTGATCTTCCGGAGGTGAAGGAGGTCTTTGGCTGTCATCCCATGTAACCGCCTTCTGCCCTGTGGAGGTATTACCGGCATAAAGCCACTGTATCTTGGCACATTCAGTAAATTTAACTCCTGTAGGATTCAGATAACCATTATCCGTGACTTTCGTATACACTTCCAAACAATGTCATGGACGATCTCTACGAATTCGAAAAACTACTCAAGGAGATCATGAGTGGTGATTCAGAGCATCTGCTAAGCCCTGAAGATATCTATTTTGATAGCCCGGTGACAGATGTGATAGAATTGGTAGGGGATCACCTCGTGGTCTGGTTGAATTAATTGGTTTCATAACCTGTCTCCTGTCTCATCGCCCCCTCAAGGAAATAGCTTTTAATTAACTCTGGTATTTCAAGAATTAGGAATTCGAGTATGGTCTCTCCCTGCAGGGCTCACATGTATTATTGTATAAAGACCAGGGTGATTCCCTCAACGGAAGGGATCACAAATGATCAACCTCCTCCAGCCAATGCATGACACTTTCATGTTCTGCCTGGTATTTGGCTTTCACGTTGTGTACAATTTGCCGGCACCGGGGATCGTCCCATAGGTTAGTCAGGAATCTGTCATGCTTTGTGAGAAAAGGAAAATTAATACCTCCTAGATTTACAGCCTGTTCGAGATAATTCATTGCTTCCACATCTTCTCCTATCACCGACAGGCACTCGGCCAGCCAGAGCGATGCCAGCCAGTCCTTCTTAGCCAGGCAATCAATATCAGGAGTAATAGCATTAAGGACATCCTGTTTCCTGTTTTGCAATGCCAGGCTGAGTAACTGACTGAACCTGGCTATCACAAAACGTCCCTTTTCTGTACACCGGTTTAAAATGGTTATAGCCTGATCCGTATGGTATCCGGCTGCCAGAACCCGTCCATAATGCCAGAGTACAAGAGGATCATCTTTGTCTGACAGGAAGGTTATTTCAAAAAATTCACGGGCGGGTTCCACTTCCCCCTGGTAATAAAAACCCAAACCTGGTAAGATCTTAATAATGGAGTTTAAAGGATCTTTCCTTACCAGCCATTTGATCAACGGATTAGCTTTGATATTTAGTCCCTGGCTTTGGAGAGATAGGAATCATCAATCCTTATACCCAGGTTCCAGTACTGGTAATATGCATTTCCCAAACAGGAATAAAGCAATGTATTCTCCCCGCCAATCTGAAGTCCTCTCTCCAGATAATGGATGGCGCGGTCAAGACCCTCTTCTGACAGGCGATATATTTCCTGCCGTGCTTTGAGATAGTAGTCATATACCTCCAGACTGTCGATGGGTTGCCTGGAGAGAATGACTTTCTCTTCAGTGCTGAGTTTTATTCTGAGAGCCTCTGCAATGGATCGGGAAACCCTTTCCTGTATAGCAAAAATATCTTCAAGTATGCCATTGTATTTATCTGCCCAAATATGGGTGTCGCTGCTTCCATCAATGAGCTGTGCCACTATGCGGATGTTGTTGCCGGACTTCCTTACACTTCCTTCAAGAACATACCTGACCCCCACCTCATTTACCACATCCCTCAATGTTTTATCGGTTCCTTTGAAGGTCATGGCAGAGCTTCTTGAGATGACCAGCAGGTCATCTACAGAGGAAAGATCAGCAATGATCTCCTCCGTTAACCCATCACTGAAGTATTCCTGGTCAGGATCGGGGCTGATATTCTTAAAAGGCAGGACTATGATTGATTTTTCTTTTAAGAAAGTCTTTGATTCAGAGAAAAGATGATCTCGTTTGATACTCTTTTGCTTTTTGTAAACAAACCATGGGATGATTATGACAGCCGGAATCCCTATGGCAGCAAGCAGGTACAGCAATCTGATGGTACTCTCTTATATTGAAAATGAATCTGAAGCATTATTTAAGAACTCAATGATGGCGAAACAAGCAGTTACATAGCCTATTAAAAAGTAAATGACCTTGCGTCGGACAAGCTCCTGCCAGAATTGAGTTAGTTTGTTGGGCATGTTGAGGGATTGGTTAAATGCAAGTTAAGGCCTGCATGGAAATAAGTCAAATTGGGTATGACTGAAAAGAAACCGATCAGATTCTTGTAGCTAAATTGTACCTTAACCATAAGTAATCACAATTAGTGTTTACAATAAAATTATGAAAACCTATGGTCATATGACCTAAACGTGTATTAGGTCTTACGACCACAGGAGCCCCCGGTCCACGCTGGGGGTTTTTCATTCTTGCAAAAGCTATTGATTTTCTGAAAGATGTGGGGTAACTTGAGGTTGCAAACCCCAAAAAACATTTATCATGAAAAGAATCTTTCTAATATCCATTGTGCTATCACTTGTTTGCGCAATCCATGCTCAAACGGAATTCTCTGTACCTACTCCAACTTTGGAGCAGAAGTATAATATGACTAAAATGCTTATGAATAATAATATTTTGGGCCTTTCTCTTGTTGCAAAAAATGAAGGAATTACACCAGAGGAACTCGGTAAGAAAGTCGGAGAATTAGCTATCCCATATTGGGATGAAAATGGGGGATATGAGCCATTTGTAAATTTTATGTTATATAGTTGGGCATGTACGTGTGATGGTGTTCAGATTATTGAACAGTCAAATGAGGAATTAGTAGTTGTGATTTCATCCATGTATAAACCAATAGAAGAGCAAGGTATACTTTTTGGTACTTCTATTGAAGACTTTACAGCATATTTTAATGAGATGTTGAAAGCAATTGCAGTTCATTATAATCGAAGTACTGAAATGAAATGGGGAGAAGAGGGATATAGAATCGTAATTGATCTTTAGCAAGTGAAAATATTTATAGGTTTCAAGCCCCCAGTCCCCGCTGGGGGTTTTTCATGCACTGATCTTATCCCCTCTGGTTTCGGCTGGAGGGGCTTTTTTGTGCTGTAAAGCTATTGACTTTCTGAAAGATGTGGGGTAACTTATTTATGCAAATCCAAAAACTGATTCCCATGAGAAAACACAGCACTATGATCCCATTGTATTTGGTAATGCTTCTTGTACTTGGAGCCTGTCTGCAACAACAAGGTACCAAACAGTATTTCGAAGATGCACCTGAGATTGACATTGCAAAAAAAGCTGTAGGTGCATTTCAGGATGGAGATCCAGAAACCTACCGGCAGTGCTATTCAGATACTGCCATTTTTTGGCATAATACACGCTTCACCGATCCCGGTAAAAGCCTGGAGGAACAACTCCGTTTTGTTGATTCCATCTATGAGATGCAGGAATATTACTATTATGAAGACGAAATCTGGGAGATGATCATTCAGAATGACGGCACTAACTGGGTTCATTTCTGGGGGACTCTTATCACTAAATACAAGGGCGATAACCAGGAAATTCAAGTCCCGGTGCACTTTGCCTTTAGTTTGGTGGATAATAAGATCGTGTATGAAGCCGGTATATGGAACGGCGTCCCTTTTTATTTGGCCGAACAAAGGATGGATGCCCAGACTGACTAGAAATAGCAATCACATGCATTAATTTCACACAAAACAGGTACTCTATAACAGAAAGAATCTGAGGACTTGATTCAATTCCATTTAAAGCCCTCAGCAGGGCGTATTGCCACGATCTCCCCTGAGAAGTATCTAACCCCCACTGAAGCTTAAAAGTGGCTCTATCCGTCAATATCGGAAACATCTCAATCCTGGTGTTGACAGTGGATACAGGGTATTTCTCTATTTATAGAAATATTCATTACCTAAAGGGAGTAAACATCTCATTTAACCTGTATAAATGAAGCTACGGCTGACGATCTCATCTCAGTAATACCTGACCTTCACTCAGGGTAGAGAATGGCTCTGGCACTTGATTTTCACCTTTCTTTCAATGTTAATCTCCTAAAGGCATATGGTAGCAACATCCAACAAATCATTATGATACTTTGAGGGGGGTGTGTTCTGAAATCAGACAAGCGAATTGCGGAACCCACCCCGGCACTTTTTCTAAAGAAGCTAAATCAAGCTTAAAACCGCACCTATTACAGCACCTCGTAAAAAAGAAAACCCTCTAACCATTTGAAGGTGAGAGGGCTTATGAAATTTAAAAGCAGTCCGTAGGGGAATCGAACTATTTTTATCCAATTTTGCTCCATCCTTAGTAAATATGCCCTATTCACGGCATTTATAGAAGCATTTGAAATCTGAAGAAATTAAGAAAAAGTAAATAAGGTTAAAAAAATCTATCCCCTAATCTATCCCCCAGAACATATTTTGCATAACTTGGACTATCGAAATATGATAAGATCATGGCTGATTTCAGATTCTATCTAAAGGACAAAAACAGTGATAAGGAGACCCAAATAAGACTACATATTCATTACAATAATAAGATCGCTAAAGTCTACATAGGGGAAAAGATTCATCCTTTATACTGGAATGATTCTATTCAGAGAGTGAAGCAGACAAAGAAATTCCCTGAGTATCCAGAATTCAATGAACGTTTGGAGGATGTTATACTTGCTGGGAAGCGCGCTCTCAGAAGTCTGATGAAAGAAAATGAAGGACATTATCCCGATCCCAAGATTCTTTCTAAAAGGACACGCATTGAACTAGGGCTTGAAAAGGGATTCGAGAAGCTTGAGCTTTTTGGATATTTCGATAAGAGAATTCGAGAGGAAGAAATTCGACTCAGAACAAAAGGAATTAAGCCAGACAGAAGCTCCTACCCTAAAAGCCTTAAACGTACTAAGCAACTATTGAGGGAATATGAAAAATACTCCGGCAGGGGCTTATCCTTTGAAGAGATTACTCTTGAATTCTATTTCGAGTTTGTTAATTATATGAAGAGTGTGCAGGGATATAAGTTGAATTCAATGGGGAAATACATCAAGTATGTGAAGAGTATTATGAAGACTTCACATGCGGAAGGATTGCACAACAACAAAGCCTATAGTCACCCAAAGTTTAAAATCCTGGAAGAGGAAGTAGAAACAGTATACCTTGATGTGGATGACTTGAAGCTATTGGAGTCTTTGAATCTTGAAGGATACCCAGGGCTTGAAAGAGCAAGGGATCTATTTCTTACTGCCTCCTGGACCGGACTTAGGTTTTCTGATTTGCAGAATCTGAGTATTGATAATCTCAAAGGAGATGATATTGTGATCAAAACGCAAAAAACAGATAGGGAAGTTGTAATCCCTGTGTTTCCAGTTGTGAGACAGATATTGGAAAA
>Ga0209536_100004801_pt1 | contig 21270 bp, 19 predicted proteins | sample DeeMarSeWOR28_12_FD_187461 | JGI IMG/M metagenome (GOLD analysis project Ga0209536, IMG submission 187461) | Marine sediment microbial communities from White Oak River estuary, North Carolina - WOR-2-8_12 (SPAdes) (version 2) | ecosystem: Environmental > Aquatic > Marine > Intertidal zone >... | reverse complement strand
GGAATGGTGCAGGCCCGGGCTCATGTAGGCGAGCTTCACGAAGTTCTGGAAGTCCTCGATCTTTGCATAACGCCTGCCCTGGTCGAGATCGCGAACGAACGGCGAACCGTAGGCCGGCACGAGCACCGTCCGATCGCCGCCAATCCTGACGCTGCGGGCGGGATTCCGCGCATGCTGGGTGAATTCCCGCGGCGCGGACGCCTGGATGATCGAGCGGCAGAGGCCGCGTGGAAAGCGCACGCGCTCGCCATCCACGTCGGCGCCGGCCTCACGCCACAACTCCAGCGCGCGGGGAAAATCGCGAAACTCGATGCCGATCTCTTCGAGCACGGTGTCCGCGTTGTGCTCGATCAGTTCGACTGCCTCCTCGTCGAGCACCTCGAAGTAGGGAATCCTGCGCTCGATCCACGCGGCTATCTCGCCGCTCGACTGCTGCCGGGCCGCGCGCTTGGCCTCGCGGCCAGCGCCCCGTCTTCGTCGCGGTCTGCTGCTCATTGGCACCTCGATCGAGGAGTAGTGGATGGTCTGGAAACCCGCTGAAAATACATCGAGTTACGAATGCGAGTGTGATCGAGAATTCGTCACGCTGCATGACCCTGTGCGACGTTTATCTGACCGTAAGCGACACGCCGTGAAATGACTGTCTGCGGGGCTCGCGTCGGGCCCCTGGCCGGACTTGTTGCAATCGCGCTACAGACACCCAGGAACGCGCACCCGGCGCGGGCTCCAAAAGTCGGTTTTGGACAAATTTTTGTCGCTGGCGGTCAATATTGGCGACGATGGATGTTATGCTTGATCGCTGTATAGGTAAAAACCGAAAGAAAAAGGGGAAAACCATGCCACTCGGTCCGCAACCGAAACGAACAGCTATCTCCGCCGCTGTTGCCGCCGCCCTCATCAGCGTGCCGGCTCAGGCTCAGCAGCCCAAGAAAAGAGCGCTCGAAGAAATAACCGTTACTGCCACTCGCGTGGAAGAGTCTCTGCAGGACGTGCCGATTGCGGTCTCGGCCCTCGGCAGTGACGACATCGAGGAGCTTGGCATCACGAATTTCTCGGACTACGTCCTGCAGCTGCCGTCCGTCACGGCGGGTGGGAGTGGTCCCGGCCAGAACACGATCTACATCCGCGGCATCGCGTCGACGACGCCGAACCTCACGACGGCGGGCGTCGCGGGACTGGCCCCGAACGTGGCCTTTTACCTGGACGACCAGCCCCTGTCCCAGCCCGGCCGTAACCTCGACGTTTACGCGGCCGACCTGCAGCGCATCGAGGTGCTGTCCGGCCCCCAGGGCACGCTCTTCGGCGCCAGCTCGCAGGCGGGCAACGTGCGCCTCATCACCAACAAGCCGGATCTCAGCGGCACCTTCGGCAGCGTCAGCGTCGGTGCCGGCGCGGTCAGCGAGGGCGAAGGAAACAGCAACATCGAAGCCATGCTGAACCTGCCCCTCGGCCAGAATTTCGGCGTGCGCGGCGTGGTCTACTACGACAAGAAAGGCGGCTGGATCGACAACGTTGCCGGCACCATTGATGCCAGCGAAAGCGCGCGTTTCCGTCCCGAAGGTACCGTGCGCGACAACGGCGTGCCCGTCAGCGCGCAGCGCGCCGGCTTCCAGTCGACAGCCGACCTGAGCGGTGTGACCTTCCTCGCGGCCGACAACAGCGACCTGGTCGAGGAAGACATTAACGAGACGACCTATACCGGCGGGCGCATCAGCGCACGCTGGGACATGAACGACAACTGGCGCTTCGACCTGGCCTACGCCACGCAGGACATCGAGTCCGACGGCGTGTTCTTCGCCGACCCGAACCTCGGCGACCTCGAAATACAGCGTTACTCGCCGGATACGATCGAAGACAGCTTCGACAACATCAGCTGGACCGCGACGGCACTCCTGGGCGACCTCGAAGCCGTGTACACGGGCGCATACACCGACCGCGACACCGACCAGATCACCGACTACACGGACTACCTGTTCGTCGGCCAGTACCTGCCCTACTACATCTGTGACGGCTACGTGACCTACCCGGCGACCGTCCCAACAGGCACCTGCCAGCCGCCGAACCTGTTCGTCGACAGCCGCACGGAGACGCAAGTCCAGACGCACGAGTTCCGTGTTACGACTGACCAGACCCGGCGCTGGCGGGTCACGGCAGGCGTGTTCTACAGCGACCTGGAGCTGAAAGAAGTCAACGACTTCACCTATCCCGGCTCGATCGACGCGCTGGGTTTCGGCACGCAGACGGGCTTCGCGCCCAACTATCCGCTGACCAACGTCGAGGTCACCGGCATCATCAACAATGCATTCCCGGGCTACTTCTCCGACCCGGGCCCGTTCCCCGAGGGTGTCATCTTCCGCAACGACGTGTTGCGGACCGACGAGCAGCTGGGCGTTTTCGGTGAGTTCAGTTACGACCTGACCGACCGCTGGTCGGTGACGGTTGGCGGTCGCTGGTACGACATCGAGGTCGACTTCGAAGGCAGTGCCAATTCGTCCTTCATCAACAAGGGGGTGGACGACGATGCCCAGTCCTTCGGCACCAACATCTCGGCACAGTATGCACCAGACAATCCTGATGGGAACCCCGACAAGGCGGCTGCCGACGGCACCATCTTCAAGGTTACCCTCGACTGGCGCCCGATCGACGGCCAGATGTACTACCTGACCTGGTCAGAGGGATTCCGCCCGGGTCTGCTCAACCGCCCAGGCGGCGCCTTGGGTCCCAACAACTTCACCGTGCCGTTTGCGCTCGACACGGATGACGTCACGAATATCGAAATCGGCACGAAAGCGGACTTTTTCGACAGCACGTTCCGGCTGAATGCCGCGTTGTTCTTTGTCGACATCGAACGCCTGCAGACCACCATCTTCGATCCGAGCATCACCAACCTGTTCTTCTCGGATAACGCGGCCGACGCGGAGGTCATGGGTTTCGAGGGCGACTTCAGCTGGCTGCCCGCGTTCTCCGACCGGCTCACGTTCTCGGGTTCGTTCTCGTTCCTCGACACAGAGATCACCAACGTGATCACGCCGACAAACGACGTCCGCGCAGGTGATGAGCTGGCGTTCGCGCCGGAATTCCAGGGCACGTTGCGCGCGCGGTACGAGTGGGATCTCACCTCGAGCTGGGCCGCACACATCATGCCAATGGTCTCCTGGTCGTCCGAATCATTCAGCGACATCATCACGATTAACCGCGATGAGATCGACAGCTGGATGATGTGGGGACTGACGGCGGGCGTTGCCAACGAAAAATGGAGGTTCGAGTTGTTCGGCAACAACCTGTCGGACGAACGTGCCGAGGTGGCGCGCAACTTCGTATTCGATCGGCAGCGGGTGACCTACGCTCCGCCCAGGACGATAGGCGTCAGGGCAACTCTGAACTTCTGATCAGTTCCCTGGCACTCAGTCAATGCGAGATGGCGCCTCCTTTACGGGGGCGCCTTTGCTCATAATGGAACAACGCGTGAAAGCAGACCGTCCGGTTCCGGATCTCGGCTCGATCCAGGAAAAGATCGTTGCAAAACGATTCGACGATGCACTGACAGACCTCGCAGACGTGCTTCAGGCCGAGCCCGACAATCCCGATGCGCTCTACATGAGCGCGGTATGCCGGCGTTATACCGGCGACTTCGGCACGGCGCTGCAGCTCATCGGCCAACTGAAGGAAATCTGGCCGGAGCACGGCCGCGCTCACCAGGAGGAAGGCCATACTTACCGGGATATGGGGCGGCCCGATGAGGCGCTGCTGGCCTATGCCCGCGCTTGCCGCTTCAATCCCGCGCTGGTGGCAAGCTGGCGGGGTCAGCTCGACATACTGAAGCGCAAAGGCCTCACGCAACAGGCCGAGCAGGTGAAAGCCCAGCTCGAAAACCTCAGGCAATTGCCGCAGCCGCTGCTCGGCGTGCTCGACCTGATCGGCCAGCGTAAGCTGCTGCAGGCAGAGGACATCTGCCGCAAGTTCCTGCAGAAGGTGCCTCATAACGTCGAGGCCATGAGGTTGCTGGCCGACATCGGCGTACGCCTCGGCGTACTCGACGACGCCGAGTTCCTGCTCGAAAGCGCGTTGAAATTCGAGCCGGACAACACGCGCGTCAGGATCGATTACATCCAGGCGTTGCGCAAACGGCAGAAATTCGGCGACGCGCTCGAACAGGCGCGACTGTTGCTCGATACTGCTCCCGACAATCCGCAGTTCAAATCACTGTTCGCGATCGAGAGCATGCAGACCGGCGATTACGAAACGGCATTGTCGACGTTTGACGAAATCCTGGAAAACCTCCCGGCCGACCCCGTGACGTGGACGTCCAAGGGACACGCGCACAAGACCTGTGGCGATTACGAGGATGCGGTCGCAGCCTATCGTGCAGCGCTCAGTAATGCTCCTCATCACGGCGAAGCGTATTACTCGTTGGCCAATCTCAAGGTCTACTCCTTCAGCGACACGGAGATCGAGCAGATGCTCGCGCAGGAAAACAACAGCAACCTGTCGCACATGGACCGCGTTCACCTCAGCTTCGCACTGGGCAAGGCATTTGAGGACAAAGGGGATTTCGCGACGTCGTTCCACTACTACGCACAGGGCAACCGGCTGAAGAAATCGCAGACGACCTACAAGGCAGAGCAGATGTCCCGGGACCTCAAGGCGCAGCGCGACGTGTGCACGGCGGAACTGTTCGAGCGGCGCTCGGGCTGCGGCCATGCAGCGCCGGACCCTATCTTCATCGTCGGTCTGCCGCGCGCCGGATCGACATTGCTCGAGCAGATCCTGTCGTCGCATTCGCAGGTCGACGGGACACTGGAGCTGCCCAATATCCTGTCATTGTCGCAGCGCCTGCGGCGCAGGGCGCGACAGGAAGGCACGACGGAATACCCCGGGATACTCAACGAGCTGTCCGACGAAGAGCTCGACGCGTTCGGCAGGGAGTACATTGACGATACCCGCATTCATCGCCAGGGGGCACCTTTCTTCATCGACAAAATGCCGAACAATTTCCGGCACATCGGGCTGATTCACCTGATCTTGCCGAACGCGAAAATCATCGACGCCCGGCGACACCCCATGGCCTGCTGCTTCAGCGGTTACAAGCAACTGTTCGCCGAAGGCCAGGAATTCACGTACGACCTTACGGATGCGGGACTGTATTACCGGGACTACGTCGAACTGATGGACCACTGGGATACCGTCCTGCCCGGTAAAGTCCTGCGTGTACAGTACGAAGATGTGGTCAGCGACACGCCGGCCCAGGTGCGCCGCATTCTCGACTACTGCGGGCTGCCCTACGAGGATGCCTGCGTCAATTTCTACGAGACGAAGCGCTCAGTCCGCACACCGAGCTCCGAGCAGGTCCGGCAACCCATCTACACCAGCGGACTCGAACAATGGCGTAATTTCGAACCCTGGCTCGAGCCACTCAAAGCGGCGCTGGGGGACGTTCTGCAGCGGTATCCTATCCCGGCGCAGCCCGCAGGTGCGAGGACCTGACCTTGGAAGACGATCACCTGACCGAACACGACGCCGAGGACATCGGCCACGAGATCGGCGAGCACAATATCGAAGTGCTTGGCCTCGATATCCATAATCCCGTGTTCGCCATCTCGGCTTTCCTGGCTGTCGCGCTGGTCGTGATGACGATGCTTTTTCAGGAACAGGCCGCCGTGATCTTCGGCAATCTCAGAACCTGGATAACGTCGGCTTTTGACTGGTTCTTCATGATCGCCGCCAACATCTTCGTTCTGTTCGGGCTCGGACTGGCTGTATCCAGGCTCGGCCGCGTTCGCCTCGGCGGCGCGGACGCGAGACCGCGCTACGGCTATCCGGGCTGGCTTGCGATGCTGTTTGCAGCGGGCGTCGGCATCGGACTCATGTTTTTCGGCGTGCTCGAACCCGTAACCCATACATTGAATCCGCCGCTGGGCATCGACCCCGCCGATGTCGAGGCCGCGCGGGCGGCCGGCATGTCAGCAGCGATCTATCATTGGGGCCTGCACGCATGGGGCATCTACGCGATCGTCGGCCTGTCGCTCGGGTTCTTCTGCTTCAACCGGCAGATGCCACTGACGCTACGGTCTGCCTTCTTTCCGCTGTTCGGTACGCGAGTGTGGGGTCCCTTCGGGCACTTCGTCGATATTGTCGCTGTGCTCTCGACCTTGTTCGGCCTCGCCGTATCGCTGGCTTTCGGTGCCGAACAGATAGCCGGCGGCCTGCATTACCTGTTCGACACGCCTGCAAATACCTTCGTCAAGATAGTGCTCATCATCATTATCATCAGCATAGCGCTCGCGTCGGTGGTCGCCGGGCTCGACAAAGGCGTCAAGCGGCTGAGCGAACTCAACATGGCGCTCGCCGGGTTGCTGATGCTGTTCGTCATTATCGCCGGGCCGACACTGGTTATTTTCTCGACCATGGGCAACGCCGTCATCGACTATGTTCGCCACCTGCCGGGGCTAAGCAACTGGATCGGCCGCGAAGACGACGCGTTCTTCCACGGCTGGACGACATTTTACTGGGCGTGGTGGATTGCATGGTCCCCGTTTGTCGGCATGTTCATCGCTCGCGTCAGTTACGGCAGGACCGTGCGCGAATTCATCACCTGGGTGCTCATTATTCCGACCGTGATCGGTATCCTATGGATGTCGACGTTTGGCGGTACCGCCCTCGACCAGCTCTTTACGACCGGCTACATGGGCGTCGCCGAGGCCGTACCGGAACTGGCGCTGTTCAAGATGCTGGAACAACTCCCGTTCACGGGTATCGTATCGACGATCAGCGTGGCCCTGATCGCGATCTTTTTCGTCACGTCGGCGGACTCCGGCTCGCTCGTGATGGACATCATCACCGCCGGCGGCAAACTGGATGCGCCCGTTGCGCAACGTGTGTTCTGGTGCCTGCTGGCCGGTATGGTCGCCATAGCGCTGATGCTCGGCGGCGGCCTGGGATCGCTCCAGGCGATGACGATTTGCGTCGGTCTGCCGTTTGCCGTCGTGCTGTTGCTCATGTGCGTCGGGCTGCTGAAAGGGCTTCGCGAAGAGCAAGACCCGAACTGAGCCCCGTCAGTCGAGGTCGGGCAGACCGTTCAGGGCGATCAGGTAGTAGCTGACGATACCGAGTACTTCCTCGTTTTCGATGACCGGTGCATGGCTGATACCGATGTTATCGAACAGGCGAGCGCAGTAGCGGGTATTCATGTCCGGTCGCACCGAGATGACGGGCTTGGCCATGATCTCGTAAACGGCGACGCGCTCCGGGGCACGGTCTTTCGCGATCACCTGCTTCGCGATGTCCGCAAATGAGAGCATCCCGTATTCGTCCTGTTGATCGCGTTTCTCGACCATCAGGACGGTTGCCCCGACACGCTTCATTATGCGCATCGCTTCCAGCACGCTGGCGCGGCCGGCGACGAACGTGACTTCCTTGCGCATGATGTCGCGCACGGGCAACCAGATTGGCTGGCTCATAACTGCTCCTCCACGATTTCGACCAGTTCTTCCGCCTGGCGCATGACGCCGATCGCATCTTCCACGTCGACCTGGAGCGCCAATCCGGTTCCGGGCTTCTCGTCGAACTCGCCGGCGGCACCGATCTTCTCCAGGATGTCACGGGACATGTGCCGCTCGACCAGGAGCATGACGACATCCGTCTGACTCACCAGCGACAGGCCGAAGAAACTCTTGTGGCCCTCGAACCCTTCTCCACGCGCATGGTTGATTACCGTGCAGCCGGTCGCGCCGGCGGCGCGGGCTGCTTCGATAATCGCCGTGGTCTTCGAGTCCTCCACGAACACGATTAGTAACTTGAATTGCATCAGATAACCTCCTTGGAAGTCGATTCTGCCCCATTTCGCGCTTCGGTATTGCGGCGGCTCGCAAATCGCTCACGAAGGGCGCTCAACTGCGCATACGCGAGGACAGAGATAATGGGAAACAGGCAGGTGAACGCGACCAGGCCGAACCCGTCCAGCAGCGGACTGCGGCCGGGAACGGTCTCTGCAAGGCCGAGGCCGAGCGCGGCGACCAGCGGCACCGTCACTGTCGAGGTGGTCACGCCGCCGGAGTCATAGGCGAGCGGGACGATCAACTTGGGCGCCCATAGGGTCTGGATGACGACGACGATATAGCCGGCGAGTATGAATCCCTGCAGCGGCAGACCGGCGATGATGCGGAAGCATCCGAGGCTCACGCCAGTAGCAGCCCCGATCGCCACCGCAACGCGCAGCCCCCAGACGTGGATCGCGCCACCCGACGTCTCGTTGGCTTTCATCGCGACTGCGAGCAATGCCGGCTCTGCAATCGTGGTCGCAAAGCCGATGCAGAACGCAAACACATACACCCACTTATAGTTGGTCCAGTGAAAATCGAGTGCTGCAGCGCCCGACATCAGGAATTCCGGATCCGTCAGCTGCTGCGCCATGAGCCGGCCGAGGGGAAAAAGCGCCTGCTCCAGGCCGACCAGGAACAGCCCGAGGCCGAGTATCGTGAACGCGATGCCGGCAAAGAGACGCCGCAGGTTTCGAATGGGCTGCCTGATTACGAACAACTGGAAAAGAAAAATGAACAGCAATATCGGCAGCACGTCGAGCGCCGTCGACAAAATGGTCGTCACCATGGGACCCGTCATATCCACGTGACGATACTCCCGTAGGCCATGACGAAGATCATCGGGGTCAGCGAGGCAAACGCGATCAACCCGAAGCCGTCCGTCATCGGGTTGCGGTCGCGAAGTGACGATGCCAGCCCCACGCCGAGCGCCGCAACCAGCGGCACGGTCACGGTAGACGTCGTGACGCCGCCCGAGTCGTAAGCTATGCCGACGATCTCCGGCGGCGCGACGGTGGTCATCGCGATGACCATGATGTAACCGCTTATGATCAACAGAGGCAGTGACCAGCCCAGCAGAATTCGCAGCACGCCGATGAGCAGTGCGGTCCCGACGGAAAGAGCCACGGTGATTCGCAAGCCCAGAACATATCGCGATCGGGCCTGATCCGTGTCCGCGATCGCTCCCGCCGCCGCGGCGACTTTTGCCGCCTCGTTCGCGACCGCTGTCAATGCCGGCTCCGCGACCGTCGTGCCGAATCCGAGCAGGAACGAAAACGTCAAAAGCCAGAATACGCTGCCCTTGCGCGCCAGCGCGTACGCCAGCGATTCACCAATAGGGAACAGTGCGAGTTCGAGACCGTAAACGAAGAGGGTTAGTCCGATGAGCACCAGGATGGCACCGCTCACCAGCTCCATCGCGTTATCGAGGGGTTGCTGAAGTATGAAATACTGGAAAACGGCGATCACCAGGATGATCGGCGTGAGGTCACGTGCACTCCTGGCGACGTGCCTCCAGACAGTGCGAAGGATCTTGGTCATCGTTGCCGCGCGAATCCGCCGAAAACTGGTCAGGGCGACAGTGTACCCGATGCATACGCGTCGATGAGCGCTGCAACGCCCGCGACCTGCTTCCCGGACCGCAGGTCGTAATCGTCGTCCGTGTAGCCCCACCAGTCCCAGCAGCCTTTGGGGTTGAAGAGGCTCTTCTCGACCTGCGGATACACGATGATCAGCTTGTTGGACTCGGCCCATTCATTGAAACCGGACTGGGTAACGAATCGATCCTCGATGAATTCGGCGCCCTGCACGCAGCCATGAAACGCGATGTGGAGCCCACAATCCCGGGCATCGCTCCGGCAGGCAGCCGGAACGTACATGTACCCCGATTTCGCGACCTGACTGCCCGAACCGAAGTACCCGGAGAAATCAGCCTCGACCAGGTTTTCCGGCTTTGCCTGCGGCTCGCGTGCGACAAGATCGCCATAGAGGTGCTCGAGGATCTCGCCCGCCGTGTCGTAGTCGCAGTCGTTGATGAAGTCGCCGCCCCACTCCAGGCAGCCGGAGCCCGCGTCGAGTGTCGGCCAGCCGTGCGCTGTTTCCACGTCGTCGACCAATACAAGCTGGTCGGCCGGCACGAATGGCCGGTAGAAATCCGCCAGCGCCCTGCCGGCTGCGGGCGCCACCACGGAATCGGCCGGAGAATGGAAGATCCAGACGCGCGCCGACGCGAGTCCCGCGACAGGCGCAATATCCCCGGCCGTAGCCGCATCGTTCGCAAACCGGACGAGCGGCTCGACCTCGAGACCCTCCCCGGTCATGCACTGCGACAATGCAACCTGCACGTCACCCCGGGCGCAATGATATGGGCCCGCGGCAACGACGCCGACTCCGCCGATCCTGTCCGCAAGGGCGACATGCGACTGTACCGCCATGAAACCGCCGGCCGAGACACCCGACACTGTAATGCGGCTCTTCAGTGCCGCATCGAAACCGGCGGCAGGCGCAGCCGCTGGCCGATCGCTCGAGTCGCCGCCGCAAGCTGCGAACGCAACCAGCAATACAAGAAGAATCTTTCTGAGGTCAAACCGTTTCGAGGAATGTCGCAATGGCATCGACTGCCTCCTGTTCGTCGAGTAAAGGCGCGTGCCCGCGATCGCGGACCGGCACGATTTGAAGGTCGGGTTTCTTCTGGCGCATCTTTTCGATGATGGGCCCGGTCAGGATGTCGGAGAGCACGCCGTGAATGAGCAGCGTCGGCACGTTGGCGAGGTCGCCGAACATCGTCCATGGTTCGACGTCGAGACCGGATACGCCCTCGCGGGCTGCGTGGCCGATATTGCGGTCGAAATTCAGATCGAACCTGCCGTCATCCAGCTGCCGGTAAGTCGCTTCGGTGTGCGCCCGCCACTGTTCGTCGCTCCAGTCGGGGAAAGCGATCGCATAGACCGACTTCGCCTGCTCGATCGCTTCGGCGAAGCTGCCGACGATGTCGAGCAGCCCGGCTGTCGCAACCACCCGCGCAATGCCGTTCGGATCCGCTTCCGGACCGATGTCGTTCATCACCGCGCCGGCGATCCGGCCGGGCTTCTGGTGATTCAGCAACATCGCCATCCAGCCGCCGAGTGACGTGCCGATTACGACGACCTCGTCGAGCCGGAGCGTATCGAGGAGGTGCCACAGGTCCGCAGCGTACTGTCCGGGGTGGTAGTTGCGCCACTCCGGATCGTACTGGGACTCGCCACGGCCGCGAAGATCCGGGCAAATGACCCGCCGCGTCTCGCTGATCCGCGTTGCCAGCGGCACGAAATCCCGGCTGTTGCGGGTCAGGCCGGGCAGGCAGAGCACCGGCGGCCGCGGCGCCGCATTCGGATAGTCCCGGTAGAAAAGACGCAAACCGTCCTCGGACTCGATACGGCACTCCTCGTACACAGTGTCCTTTCCGTCAGGCATCGCCGAGCCATTCGCGGATGCCGGTCTTTGCTTCCTCGGTTGCGATCTGTTCCACGAACCGCGCGCGTTCCAGTTCGAGCCGCGACTCGAGATCCCTGGGCCGCAACAGGCCCCGTGTACAGGCTATGCTACCCGCTTTCTTGGCGAGAACTTGCGCACACAGTTCCTCCAGGGCCTCTTCCTGGCCGGCGCTCTCGGTGTAAGCCGTGGCCAGTCCCCAGTCGAGCGCCTGCTCCGCGGTAATCGTCTGGTTCAGGAGCTGCACGGTCCTCGCCCGGGTCTGGCCGATGACGTCGGGAAGTATGGCCGTCCAGCCGCCATCGGGACTGAAGCCCGCCTCGACGTAGTACGGCGTGAACGAGGCGCGTTCCGTCACCAGCACGATGTCGGACGCGAGCACGAGGCCCATCGCGCCCCCGGTGACCTGCCCGTTAATGACGGTGATTACCGGCAGCCGGCAGTCGTACAGGCGGATGATTGCGTCATTGAGGAGACCCACGAGTTCGTGCGCATATTGTGTGATCTCGTCTGCGTGTTCGCGGAATCCGCCCAGGTCGCCACCGGTCGAAAACGACCGGCCCGCCGCGCGCAGCACCAGGATGCTCACGCCCGGCCGCGATTCGCAGCTGGCGATGGCGGCGCCGAGCTCCCCGAGCATCGCGGGAACGAGGCTGTTGTGCCGGTCAGGACGATTGAGGATTACCGTGGCGACGGCACCGTCTATCCGGGTCAGCACGAGCTGCCGATCCTGGTCTGTCATACGATCGCCCACGCCGGCACAAAAAAACGGGCGGCGGAGGAGTACTCCGTCGCCCGCTGTGACACAGATCCAGTTACGGCATCTGGGGGGGGATTCAGGCGCTCTTCTTGGTCTTGACGGCCTTTACGACGTTTTCCTTGGTCGCTTCCTGCAGCTCTTCCGTCGCGCTCGTTGCAGCGGCGGACAGCATGTCGATGTATTCCTTGGTACGGCCCTCGACGACCTTGGCAAAAGCCGAAGCATTGTCGATCTGCTTGTTGAAGAATTCCTCGGGGTCCGAAGCCTTCGTAGCCAGGCGAGCCTGCTCTACGGTGAAGTCGACGACGTCGTTCATCACGGCGATGTTGTAACGAGCGAACTTCTCCCAGCTGTTGACGCCTGCAACGCTCTTGGCCTGCATCTTCTCTACAGCTTCCTTCTGATACTGCGTAACCTGGTCGAGCTGTTCGCTGAACTGCTTCTGGATGTCGATCATGACGGTTTACTCCTGTTGGGGGGCTTGTTGCGGTGCAGTATAACGCCGTGATTGCTGCGTCGCAACATTTTTTTTCCTCACCCGCACTTCCGCTTTTTTTCCTTTCAAAACAGTTATTTATAAACCACATAAATCGAGAGCACGGCAGCCGATGCCGGGACTTGCGCAAGATATCCTGTATGCGCCGCAAAAATCACCCGAAAACATACAGGCCCGGGGCATCGCGCAGCGACTTGTAACCCGCCTTCGGCTTGCCCATTGCAGGCGGCTTCCTGCGGCCACTGCTGCGAGCATCGAGCCAGGCATCCCAGGCCGGCCACCAGGAACCGTCCGACAGTTGGTTCTGCGCCTGCCAGTCGTCCGGGTCGATATACAGGTCACCGGGCTGGCGGGTCGCGATCCAGTGCTTGCGGCGCGGATGATCCGGACCGCAGGCGATACCGGCGTTGTGACCGCCCGTGGTCAGCACGAAGGTCATTTCGTTGTTCATGAGCCGCATCGCCTTGTACACGGATTTCCACGGCGCGACATGGTCCGTCGCCGTCCCCAGCACGAATGCCGGCACCCGGATATCGCCGACGCACACCGGCTTGCCGTTGAACTCGTAGCGGGCCTCCGCGAGGTTGTTCTCCATGTAACAGTTGCGCAGGTACTCGGTATGCATCTTGTAGGGCATGCGCGTTCCGTCTTCATTCCACGCCATCAGGTCGTTGAGGCTGCGATCCTTGCCGAGCAGGTAACGCTGGAACATCGGGTCGTACACGAGGTCCGACACGCGCAGTGACGCGAATGCGCCGGTCATGTTCTCCGTGGCGAGATAACCCTGCTTGCGCATCAGCGCTTCGAGGAACGTGAACGTACCCTCGCCGAGCATGGTCGTTATCTCGCCGGCTTCGCGGAAATCGATCTGCGCGGCAAACAGCGACATCGTCTTGAGGCGGTCGTCGCGTTCGCGCGCCATGTAGGCCGCCGCTATCGCAAGCAGGGTGCCGCCGAGGCAATAGCCGACGGCATGGATTTTGCGCTTCGCGACGATCGTGCTGACCGCGTCGATGGCCGCCAGCACGCCGTCATGCAGGTAATCATGCATGCCGAGATCGCGGTCCTTCTCATCCGGGTTCTTCCACGACATGATAAATACCGTCTTGCCCTGGCTGACGAGGTACCGCACCAGCGAGTTGCGCGGTGACAGATCGAGGATGTAGTACTTCATGATCCATGCAGGAACGATGAGAACCGGCTCTGAAGCGACCTCCTCGGTCTGCGGCTTGTATTGGATCAGCTCGAACAGCCGGTTCTGGTAAATCACCTTGCCGGGCGTGACGGCGATGTCCTTCCCCACCACGAAGTCCTCGAGCCCCTGGGGCAGTTCGCCGCTGCGCTTGCGCCGCATGTCTTCCGCCAGGTTATGGACGCCGCGCTTCAGGTTCGCGCCGCGCTCGCCCTTCGTTGTCGCGATAAACTCGGGATTGATCATCGGGATGTTCGCCGGAGACGCCATCTCCACGATCTGGTTGGCGAGGAAACTGACCAGCTGCTCGTGGTCCTTGCTGACCCCGTCGACCCCGGTTGTCGCTTCCGCGGCCAGGCCCTTGGCGAGCCGGTGCCCATGGGCGAACACCTTGAACGGCCATTTCTGCCAATCCTCGGACAGCATGCGGCGGTCGGCTATCGGCGGCAGGTCTTCGCCATTGGGTTTCATCACGTTGCTGCCGATCTTCGCCAGCTCCACGCCGTTGCGCGCAACGCTCTCGGCCAGCGACAGCAGCTTGCCCGGGGACAACACGAGGTGGCCTGCCCAGTCGACGACGGCGGCGGCTACGTCAACCGGCGACATGCCCCGTGTAGCTGCGGCCAGCTGACTGCGCAGCTGATGATCGATGTCGCGCGCCTTGTCCGGCGGTAACAGGCGTTTCTTGTCGTCTTCTTCACTCATCGTCGTTCTTCGCTTTGGTATCCAGAAATGCTTTTTGCATGGCTTGCCATGCTTCCATGTTCTGCTTCGCCACGTCTTTCATGACGGCGAAGGGCCCGCTCTTCATCATCTCCTGCATTTGTTCCTGCAAGGACGATTGCTGTATCAGGAAAGACTCGAAACTCTGCTGCAGATAGCTCCCGAGCATGCCCTGCATGGGATGATCGTAGAACTGGATGATTTGCGTCAGCATATGGTCGGAAAGCACGGGCTTGCCGCCCAGCTCCTGCTCGGCCACGAGCTGCAGAAGCACGCTGCGCGTGATGTCGTCCCCACTTCCCTCGTCGACGATTCGCACCTCCGTGCCGGCCGCAATCAGCTTGCGCACATCCTCCTTGTTGATGTGACGACTCGCCTCGGTATCGTAAAGGCGTCGGTTGGCGTACTTGCGAATTATTCGTGGTTCTGACATCGCCGTATCCGCGAAGGATGGTTTGCTGCGTTGCAGCATAATAGCAGCAGTTCGCTGGTCAAGGTAGCACGCATTGGCGCGTCTCAGGCCGTAACGTCCGCGACATAGACCAGCGCCCTCCCTTCGCTGATCAGGTCGCCGTCCGCGCCGACACAGCGTGTTCTCAGGTCGACGAGGTCTTTTTCCGGCCGCAGGCGCGTGATCTCGACGCTCGCCGTCAACGCTTCGCCCACCCGGGCCGAATCGAAGAACTCGCTCTCCTGCTTCAGGTAATTCGTGCCCTGCCCGGGCAGTTCGACCCCGAGGAGTTTCGAAAACAGTGCGTTAACGAGCGGCTCCGGTACTTCGCCGGGCGCGGGCTCATGACCGCCGAGGGCCACGTAGCCAGCGACGTCGTCCGCGCTGAACGAGCGCGTCATCTCCGCCTTCTGGCCGACCGCGAATGCCATTAGCGATGCTCCGTGCGCAGCAAGGTGGCCTCACCCGCGCAGGTGATGACGCCGTCCTCGACGCGCTCGCAATTGACTTCGGCCACGACGTGGCGGCCGTCGTCCGATTTGCGAATGACGGCAAAACGCATGGCATCGCCCGCATAGGTCGGCGAGGGAAACATGAGCTTTTGCTCCACCTGGCGGCTACCCGGCACCAGCTGGTCGAGCATTCCGCGAAGAATCGTGGCGAGCAGCATGCCGTGGGCCACGGTGTGGCCGAAGCGCGTCTTTGCGGAGAATTCCTCGTCCACGTGAATCGGGTTGTCGTCGCCCGAAAGCCCGGCAAACGCGTCGAAATCGGCCTGCGTCAGCACTTTCTCGAGTACGAGGGTATCGGTCTTGCCGGTCATGTGGCGTCTCCGGCCGCGAGCAGATGTTTCTGTATCTTGCCGGCCGCGGTCCTCGGAAAATCCTGCACCGTCACGAACTCCTTCGGTACCTTGTACGGCGCGAGGTGCTCGCGGCAATAAGCGGTAATTTCCGCCGCCGCCGGAATCTCGCGGCCCGGCTGCGCCAGCACATAGGCCCGTCCGACTTCACCCCATTTTTCATCCGGCACCGCGACAACCGCGGCTTCGAGGATGTCGGGATGCGCGGCCAGCGCGTTTTCGACCTCGGCCGGATACACGTTCTCCCCGCCCGAGATGAACATCTCCTTGATGCGGCCGGCGATGTAATAATAGCCATCCGCATCCTGGCGGCCGATGTCGCCGCTCCTGAGCCAGTCGCCGTCAGCAAATGCATCTCGCGTTGCCTCGGGGTTTCCCCAGTAGCCCGGCGTGATCCCCGGCCCGGCAAACCACAACTCGCCCTCATCGCCCTGCGGGACGTCCTGGCCGCCGGGACCGACGAGACGCACACGCGCCAGCACCTGAGGCTTGCCCACCGAGCCGATTTTCCTGTCGACCATGGCCGGGTCCATGATGAAGACCGTCGGCCCCGTCTCGGTCATGCCCATGCCGTTGCAGACCCGCGCGCCTCGCTCGAGATAGGCCTCGATGAGATAGTCGGGCATGGGCGCGCCGCCGCATCCCCAGTTGCGGACCTTGCCCAGGTCGAGCGACTGGAACGCGGGATGCAGGCTGATCTGTTGATAAACCGCCGGTACCGCGAAAAACGTATCGAGCACGCCGTCCGCCAGCAGCCGCACGACCTCATCGACCTCGAACCCGGGCATAACGAGGTTCTCACCGCCCTCGATCAGGGTGGGCAGCGTGACGAGATTGATTCCCGCAGTATGAAACAACGGCAGGTAATTCAGGCAAACGTCGTCGCCGGATATCGCCATGGCCTGGCGAATGTTCACGTAGTTCGCAAGCGCCATGGCCGGGGTCTGGATGACGGCCTTGGGCTTGCCCGTGGTGCCCGAGGTGTAGATCAGGTACCACGTGTCGTTGCCGCCCCAGAAGTCTCGCCCGGCAAATGGTTCCGCACCCGCGCGAAGCGCCGCGTAGCCTTGCCCGGTGCTGTCGTCGAAACCGACACGTTGCGTGCCGCCGTCACCGAGTTGCTGCGCGACGACGGCGTCCTCTTCACCAAAAAACAGGAATTTCGGCGCGGCATCCTCAACCAGCGGAGCGAGTTCCCCGGCCGGCATGCGCCAGTTGAGCGGCACGAGGATCGCGCCGAGCTTGCCGGCGGCGAACAGCAGTTCGAAGAATTCGATGCGATTCCGGCACAGCACGGCGACGCGATCGCCTTGGTCCACGCCTGCCGAGCGCAGGAGTCCCGCGAGCGACCGCACGTTTTTCTCGAGCTCCAGATACGTCAACCTGGTGCCGCGGGCGAGGTCCCGGAAAGCCACAGCGTCGGGTTTGAGCAGGGCGCGTTGCGCCGTGATGTCGGGAATTCGGTCGAACATATCGAAGCTACCGGTTTACTCGTCTTTCGCCATGCCCTTCGAAACGAGGTCGGATACCGCCGCGGCGATTTCCTCGACGGAACGTTCTTCGTCCCAATCGGCGAAGCGCATGCCCAGGAAAACCGTCATTCCGATCAATGCCCAGCTCCAGACTTCGGTATCGCCCTCTCGTATGTCCCCGGCCTTCACGGCCCGCCGCAGGTTTTCCTCGTACGCGCTCGCAAATACGGAGTAGTACTCGCGAAAAGCGTCTTCGGCGACGAACTGGGCCATGGACACTACACGGTAGAGATTGCGATTCGACCGGACAAACTCGATGAAAGCCTCGACGCCGCGCCGCTCGGCCGTCAGCCGGTCCGGTGACTCTGCGACTCGCTCGCCGATCCACTGCCGGGTCAGCTCACCCATGTGCGACACGAGCGCACGAAATACCGCCTCCTTGCTCTCGAAATACACGTAGAAGGTGCCCAGCGCGACGCCGGCCCGCTGCGTAATGCTGGCAATGGACGCATCCGGAAAGCCGCGCTCACCGAACTCCGCTTCCGCCGCGTGCAGGAGCTTGTCGCGAGTCTTCCGACCACGTTTGGTCTTCGGCAGCTTGTCAGAAGTTGAATGTTGATTCATGTTTCACAATATTGCATACTCGCCGGCGGCTAGACAAGTGATTGTGCATCGGTACGGGTTGGCTCTCCTGCACGGGATTGGTCGTTCCGTCACTCGGATACTAAGCGGCGGGGCGTGGGAACACTACAACTCAACGGCGGGGGAACGCTCGAATTCGATGACCAGGGCAGTGGGCCGGCGGTGGTGTTTCTGCATGGCTGGAGCCTCGGCAAGGAAGCGTTCGCAAGACAAAGCCGCGACCTGTCCGACCGCTACCGTGTCGTAGTCCCGGACATGCGGGGGCACGGACGTTCGAAGAAGTTCGTCAGGGGCGACGGTATCGACACTCTCGCCGGGGACCTGGAGAAACTTCTCGTCGAACTGGATCTCCGCGACGTGATCCTTGTCGGCTGGTCGATGGGCGCACTAGTAGCTTGGCAAACGGTTGAGGGGCCGCAGCGCGGCCGCATCAGGGGCATCGTGACGATCGACATGGTACCGAGAGTTCTGAACGGCGACAGCTGGCAGCACGGTCTGCGTGCGGGCACTCACCTGTACGACATCGACATCGACCTGTCGAAAATGCGCAACGACTGGCGCGCGTTCACGCGCGCTTACGTGCCGATGGTATTCGCCGACGGCAAGGCCATCGAGCGCCGCGACCTGATCGACGACATGCTCGAACTCGTCGGCGATAACGATATCGAGTCGATGACGAACCTGTGGCACGCGCTGGTTCATGCAGATTTCGTCGACACGGTGCAGCAACTCGACGTAGCCACCCTGATCACCTACGGCGCACTCAGCCAGATCTACACCGAGGAAGCGGCGGTCTGGATGGACAAACACATTCCGCTATCGCGGCGCGTTTGCTTTGCGGATTCCGGCCACGCACCGCATCTCGAGGAACCCGAGCGATTCAATCAAGCACTCGTCGATTTTGCCGACGAGCTGGAGCAACAAGGTAATGACTAACTTAAGACATGCATCAAGCACCAAGGGGGCTGATATGCTCAAAGACACCACCATTCCCATTAATCCGGACCGGCGGGTACGCACTCTCATCGGTGGCGGCCTGACGGCAGCGGCCTTATCGCTGTTCGTGGTTGCAGAGCCTGCACACGCACAGCAAGGCGCCGCGGACAAGGCCATGGACGAGATCATCGTAACCACGGCACGGCGTCGCGAGGAATCGCTGATGGAAGTGCCGCTGTCGATATCGGTACTCGGTGGCGTCGATCTCGAACGCGTCGGTGCCGTCGATATCATCGAAATCGCCAAACAGAGCCCGAACGTCACGCTCGAAGTCTCGCGCGGCACGAACACCACGCTCACCGCGTTCATTCGCGGTGTCGGCCAGCAGGATCCGGTCGCCGGGTTCGAATCGGGCGTCGGCCTGTACGTCGACGACGTGTATTTCAACCGGCCGCACGCCGCCGTACTCGATCTGTACGAAGTCGATCGTATCGAGGTGCTGCGCGGTCCGCAGGGCACGCTCTACGGCCGCAACACGATCGGCGGCGCGATCAAGTACGTGACGCGACGCATCGAATCCGACCCGATGCTGCGGGTAAAAGGTTCGGCCGGCACCTACGGTCAGCTCGACGGATTGATCACGGGTTCGATGCCGTTGACCGACAGCTTCCGCGTCGGCGGCACGGTCGCGGCATTCACGCGCGACGGTTACGGCGACAACCTGACGCTCGGCACGGAGCAATACGACAAGGAAGTGCTGGGATTCCGGGGCACCGTGGAATGGGACGTGACGGACAGCCTGTTCCTGCGCCTCTCCGGCGACTACACCCAGGACGATTCCAGCCCCAAGTTCGGCCATCGGCTGACCGACGCCAACGTCTCCGACGCGCCTGTCCTGGATGACGTCTTCGATACCCGCGGCGGGCTCAACGTTCCAGAACAGGACGTCGAAGCGTCCGGAATCTCGTTCCTGGCCGAATGGGAGATCAGTGACAGGTGGACGGCGAAGGCCATCATCGCCGATCGCGAGGATGAGACCTGGTCGCCGATCGACTTCGACAGCCTGGCCGTGGACGACCTCGACGTGCCGGTCACGTACCAGAACGAGCAGTTCTCGACCGAGTTGCAGCTGCTATTCAGCGGTGAGCGCCTCAGCGGAGTGATGGGCTACTACCTGCTTGACGCCAATGCGTTCAACGACTTCGACGTCGTACTCGGCCCGACCGGCGACCTGATCGGGGTGCCCGGACTCAACGCCAACACCGTCGGCGATGTGGATACCGACACGTGGTCGGTGTTTGCGGACTTCTCCTACGATCTCAACGATTTCTGGAGTGTGTCGGTCGGTGGTCGCTATACCTCGGACGAGCGTTCGTCACGCGTACTCCGGCGCACTTTCGCCGGCGGGATCTCGCCCACGTTCGGTGGCAGTGGCGTCGTGGTTGCAACGACGTCCGACTTCGACGGCAGCGAGGAATGGACGGAATTCACGCCGCGCGCCTCCGTGAACTGGATGCCGAGCGATGAACACAGTATCTACCTGTCATACTCGGAAGGCTTCAAGGGCGGCAGCTTCGATCCTCGTGGGCAGACTTCGGCCGCACCGGATCTGGACGGTGACGGCAACGTATCGGACGAAGAGATCTTCGAGTTCATGCGCTTCCTGCCGGAAACGGTGACCTCGTATGAACTCGGCTGGCGAACAAATACGCTCGACGGCCGCCTGATGTCCAGCATTGCCGTGTTCTTCGCGGATTACGAGGATGTGCAGGTTCCCGGCTCGATCGGTACGGACACCGACGGTGACGGCATCAATGACACGTTTACGGGCGTGACGACCAATGCCGGTGCCGCCGAGATCCCCGGGGTCGAACTCGAGGGTAGCTTCCGCGCCACCGATAACTGGTCGTTCCGCTGGGCCGTCGGCTGGCTGGATGCCGAATACACCGAGTTCGTCGACGCCTCGGGTACCGATGTTTCGGACCAGGCAGTGTTCCAGAACACGCCGGAATGGACGGCCAGCGCTGCGCTGACCTACGAACGCCCGCTTTCCCTGTTCGGTAACGGCGGCCAGTTCTTCTTCATCCCGTCCTTCGCGTATCGCGACGATGCGAGCCAGTTCGAATTCCCGAACGAACTCCTGGACCAGGAAGCCTTCACGCTCTGGGACCTCAGCATCGTATGGGAAGACGACGACGGTCACTGGCGGGTCGGCTTGCACGGCAAGAATCTCGGTGACGAGGAATACAAGGTTGCCGGCTACAACTTCCCGACGCTTGGCCTCGAAGGCAACGTCACCGCGTTCTACGGTCCGCCGAGGACTGTAACCGCGACGGTCGAATACCTATTCTGATCGTCCTGCGGCGGGCCGGGAGCTCCCCCTCTTCCGGTCCGCCGCCTCTTTTTGGTCTCGTATAAGGCAACGCCATGAGAATGGACACGAAATCGCCG
>Ga0209536_100004799_pt1 | contig 21273 bp, 18 predicted proteins | sample DeeMarSeWOR28_12_FD_187461 | JGI IMG/M metagenome (GOLD analysis project Ga0209536, IMG submission 187461) | Marine sediment microbial communities from White Oak River estuary, North Carolina - WOR-2-8_12 (SPAdes) (version 2) | ecosystem: Environmental > Aquatic > Marine > Intertidal zone >... | reverse complement strand
ACCCACCTGATCCCATCCCGAACTCAGAAGTGAAACGGAACTGCGCCGATGATAGTGTGGGGTCTCCCCATGTGAAAGTAGGGCATTGCCAGGCATTAATTTAAAAGCCCCGTAGCGTTGCTACGGGGCTTTTTCTTTTACGAAACCGATTCGATTCAACTCCGGGAAAGTAACCGTTTGGTGGTTCCGGAACGCCACACCGTCCATATCAAATTTAGCTGGACGTCATGCGTACAGGCAGCGACAAGCTTTAATTCAGCGGCAGCTCGACACCAAAGGCAAGCACGTCGTAGGACATCATGGTTTTAAAATACATCCACTGCGCGCTGACGCCTAGTACCGGCAAATAATCGCCTTGTGCAAGGGGCCATCCTTCGTAACCATCGGCCACACCGGTAACCAGGTTAACCTGCAGCGAGTTGCGTTGATAGAGTTGCGAGTTATAAGTGACGAAGACGCTCTGTTCATAACTGCTGTTTCTGTAAGTGCCCACGGCCCAGTTTCCGACGCCGAGGTAAATCCCGTTATGATCTTCATTGTAGTCCGCTTTATTGAAGTGGTGAGATTTGTAAATGGTGCCGATCTTCATCTTTGTCGTCTCCAGGAATCCTTGCCTCGGATTTGATACGGACAAATTATAAGTGTCGAACTGGGAGTTGAGAGCGCCATTCGAAAAATCTCCGTACTCCCGCGCCTTGCTGACACTGGCATGGAGCAATAAAACGATTGCTAGTATGTTTATGATTGGTTTCATCTTCTCCCACTCCTTTTCCCGACCTGGTCAAAACTGTCGGCAAAGTTGAACTAATCTAGTCGGCAACTGCCGACCAGCCAGTGAATAAACTCTAAATCAATGCCGCCCGGATCTTGTATGGTCGTCTGGTTCGGCTGCCATTGAAGCTATTCTAAGTAACAAATTCTGGTCGCGCGCGTGCGCGATTTGCGAATTGTGATCAGCAACGGACTTTTTGTGGGAGACAGGTCTGATTTCCAGGGCGGAAATCGATGCATTGACGTGTTGGGCTCGGCCCGCTAAGTCCGTTGACGACGCATCGGTCTATGGCCACGTGATCGGCGATGCGCAGTAAAGTTAAGCGTGCCGTGTTTTGTCGGTATCGGGGCTATGGCAGCAAAGTAGATTATTGCCGGGCATGAATGTAAAAAATTCCGATCGCCGGTTCAATCGAGATTCTATGATATTCGCTATTGGCAGGATATTGTTGCACCCTGGATTGGCCTGGTTTACCGGTCCCGGCGACGGCCGCGGATTCGCTCCTTTTGCTGCTTTAACGACTCCTTGCTGCCGTCGTGCCAGCTGCCGAACAGCTTGTCGAATGGTGTCGGCGTGTTGCCGTAGTTCAGGTTGAAATACTGGTGATGCAGATGATGGTACCAGTCGCCCGTTTTCACGCGCAGCCTGCCGCTCAGGTTCAGGTAGTCGAATCCGCAATGCGACAGCGCCGGATTCAGGCCCTGGTAAAACCCGGTCATAATAATAATTACGGGGTGCACCGGCACGAACCACCACAACACGAAGGGCGAGAAGTAAAGCAGGTGTTCCAGCGGGTGCATCGAAATGCCGCTCCAGGGGCCGACGTCAATGTTACGATGGTGTAATTCGTGCACGCGTTGGTAAACGGGTTGCCAGTGCAGTATCCGGTGCACGCAGAAAAAATTGGTCGTCGACCACAGGAACAGCAGGTAGAACGTGGCGATAAAATACCAGGGATTATCGATCACCGGCAGGCGTCCACTCGCGTACACCCAGTAAGTTACTGACTCGTACGCGGTCCAGAAGCTAACCCCGGATACGATGCTCCAGAACATGTTGTCGCGCACCTGGTTACGCCACAGGAATAACTTTCCGTCCGTGACCAGCCATTTGCGGTTCATCATGTATTGCCTGTCCTGAATCCTGAGTCGGTGCAGCAGCCAGTGCAGTCCGCCGGCAAACAGCAGTAAAAAGGCGCAGTTACGTAACCATAGCAGGGCGACCCAGCCAGGCTCGAAACTCGACATCGTTTCGAGGGGCGGCGTCAGGTACCACCAGGTCGGAAACGCCAGCGCGAGGTAGACGAAGCCCCAGGGAAACAATAGATCGACCGACAGGTATCGCAGCGCAGCGAGCGGACGCGGCGGCCACGCGTACAGTGGCGGTACAGCGATGATCGCAGGCTGATAACCCTGGTTGCCGACAGTGACAGATTCAGACACGATGTACCCCGCGAGATTTCTTCGAGCGTGGAAAGGGTTCGGTTGCCGGGCATTCGTAGCTTGCGATACCGACCTGATCTGTATGCGGCAGGTCCTTGCCCAGATGGCTTGCGAAATTGATCGCGCTTGCAACGACATGGTGTGCTTTTAGCGTTACGCCGATGACATCTGTCCCGATGCTGGCACCGCTCAGGGCGAGTAGTTTCATGCGCGTTTCGGCAATAGTTAGAAAATGAATTATCGTGAAAACCTAACTTATTGTAAAATTGTCAATTTTTGAATATCCATGTTTAATTAAATGAAAGATGGGATGTTGCCTTCGCTGACTTCGATAAAGGTGTTCGAGGCGGCTGCACAGCACCTGAGTTTCGTGCGTGCGGCACGTCAGCTCGGTGTACAGTCGCCCGCAATCAGTCGCCAGGTCGCCGAGCTCGAACAGGCACTCGGTACGCGCCTGTTCGTGCGCAGCAAACCGCGCCTGGCGCTGACCCCACAGGGACAGGAGCTCTATCTGTCAGTCAGCCACGGGCTCGGCGAGATTCGCCGCGGTTGCGAGAAACTGCAGCGTGAACGCCGCGAAGGGGTGGTCAAGGTTGTGACCTCGATCGGTATCACCAGTTGCTGGTTACTGAACCGGCTGGTCGGTTTTTATCAGCAGTATCCCGAGATTGAACTCCACCTGACGACTCGCGATTCAACCACTAACCTGGATCCAGCCGATGCCGATGTAGCAATCCTGTTCGGCGAAGACGACCTGCCCGGCGTCGAGGCGAGCTGTATTTTTCGAGAAAAGATGATCACCGTTTGCGCGCCAGGTTTGCTGGCAGGGCGCGATCGATTCAGTGTCGACGACCTGCTGTCGGCGCCGTTACTGCACTATGCGGAGGCCGCACACCAGGACGACTGGCGAAGGCTGCTGGGGACGGCGGATCTGGCACCGCCGCCGCCGCAACGTGGTATGACTTTCAACAGCTACGTGGTTTACCTGCAGGCCGCGCTGAACGGTGTCGGTGTCGCCATCGGCTGGGAGCACCTGCTTGACGACTACCTCGACAATGGCAGTTTGTGCCGCGCCACGGAACTGGAGCTGGAATCCGCCCGTGGCTATTTCTGCTGCCTGACCGTCAGCGGCAGCAACAACGCCGCCGCCCGGCAGTTCCGGGACTGGATTTGCAGTCTCATCGATTGAAGCGTGGAGGTAGCAAGCTTGTACGACTCGAAGACCACGCTACGCCTGCTGATACTGTTAATGCTGCTGGGATCGGCGAGTTGTGCAAGCATTCAGGCGCCGCAACGCGAACACCTGGCGAGCGCCAACGGGCAGTTGGCGCGCTGCGCGGACTGGTTCAGGGCCCTCGACTCGGCCGTGGCGCAGAGCGGTGTCGCCGATATAGCGGCCCGACGGATGGCGGGATTCCCTTACCTGCGCATCGATCGCTTCCTGGCGGCAATGAAATCTGTAGCAACAAGCGACCCGCGGGCATGGCAGGCCTGGGTCGATGAGCTGCGCGTGCGCGGTGTCGATGGCCGGCAGGTAGAGATCGAGAATTTACCGAGCGCGCAAATTGCGGGCCTTGCTGCCGGCGACCGGGAGGCGCTGGTGATGCGCACTCAGGAATGCGCCGAACAGCTGATGGCGGCTGATTTGTCCAATGAGATGGCCATCGCTGCGCTCGAACGCCGCGCCTTTGTTGCCGATGACTACAGTTCGCTGAAACGGGGGCTCGGGCTATATGAGTTTACCCGGCTGCCTTTCTACAGCGGCGTGCAAGGCTGGCAGGACAGTGCGGTGCAAACGCTCGACCGGGCGCGACGCGGTGATCATCCCGCCGCGCAACTGCAGCGGTACCTGCCACCGGACCTGCCTGTTTACAACCGTCGAGAGGTTCGCGAAATCCTGGCGCGAGCCGCCGATCATCCCCTCGGCCTGCCGCAATTGTCGGCAGCGGAGAGGGAGCGCCTGTTCGCGACCTATGCGCCGGTGTTCGCTATCGAGACCGGTGGAGACTTCGATCGCATCGGTCGCCTGTTCTGGTCATCCGCGGTGTCGCCGCAGGTTGATACGTCGCAACCGATGGTTTATCGCCGACTGGGCTACGTGCGCTATGCGTCGCGCACATTGCTGCAGCTGGTCTACATCGCGTGGTTCCCGGAGCGCCCACGGCAAGGCAGTTTCGATCTGCTCGGCGGGCATCTCGACGGTATCGTCTGGCGCGTAACCCTGGCGCCCGATGGTGATCCGGTGCTATTTGACAGCATTCACCCCTGCGGGTGTTACCACATGTTTTTCCCCACGCCGCGACTCGAGCCTATACCGCCGCCGCAGCCCGGGATCGAGTGGGCGTTCATACCGGCAACCCTGCCCGCGATAGCCGAGTCGGAGCGGTTGATCGTCGAGGTGCAGACAGGCAGCCATTACCTGCGCAATGTATCCACCACCAAAGCGTCCATAGGCGCTACGTACGAATTTGCCGATTATCACGAACTGCGTTCCCTGCCGCTGCCGCAGGGCGGATCGCGCAGTGTGTTCGGTCCCGACGGGTTGATTGCCGGTACCGAGCGCGGCGAGCGTTTCCTGTTCTGGCCGATGGGGATTGCAAGCCCCGGCGCCATGCGCCAGGCCGGTACCCAGGCCACCGCGTTTGTCGGCCGGCGCCATTTCGACGACGCCGATATAGTGGAAAAGCGTTTCCGCCTCAGGTACTAGCCGGCATATCTCATTGAAAGTAGCGGCTCAACTGCAGTTGCAGGTAGTCGTCTTTTTCGATCGAGTAGAAGCTGCCGCCGGGTTCGGCGCTGGCGAAAACACGGCCGCATAGTTGAACCGGTAAAGCGCGCCGAGGCGGTGCTCGGCCTGGAGTCGAGATAGGCTTCGCCGGTTTCCAGATCGTAACCCACCCGGTCGAGCAGCGTGCTGTCCTGGCTGTCGTTCAGCGCCAGGCGCAGACCACCGAACAGGTCGTTGTCGGCGAGTGTCAGGGGGGTTCGCTCCGGTCGCGGCCGTGGAACTCCAGCTCGAGCGGGACGCCGATGTCGGCACGCTATCCGCCAATCTCAGCCGGCGCGTTTCTCGATCCCTCGCATCGAGGCCCAGTGCCCAAATGCTCGAAAGCTCGTCGGCCCGCAGTTTCGGCTAAGGAAAGGAGGTCCCGCGGGCCCCGGCGAGCCGATCGTTCAGTCGACAGTCAGCGCGCGTAGCATGTTGGTGCTGCCGGCCTGGCGCGATGGTCCGGTAATCAGGATTACCACGTCACCGGACTTCACCTGTCCAAGGTTTTTCGCACTGTCGATGGCAAACGCCAGACGCTCCTCGTCGGAGTCGGCGCCGGTGTAGAGGAACCCGTAGATGCCCCAGCTCAACGCCAGGCGCTGCACCACTTCGCGGGTGAAGGTAACTACCATGATCGGGCAGTCGGGTCGATATTTCGATACCAGCCGTGCCGAAAATCCGGTTTCGGTCATGACGATGATCGCCGCCGAATTGAGGTGATTCGCCATGGTGATCGCGGCCTGCGCCACAGCTTCGGTGACGTCGTTGGAAGGATGCGGCTTGATCTGCTGCAGGGTACCGAATTCGCGCAGGCTGGCCTCGGCCTCGAGCGCGAGGTGCACCATGGTTTTTACAGCCTCGACCGGCCGTGAACCCGAAGCCGTTTCACCCGACAACATGACCGCCGAACTGCCGTCGAAGATAGCGTTGGCGACATCGCTCGCCTCCGCGCGGGTCGGCCGCGGATTGCGTTCCATCGAATCGAGCATCTGCGTGGCGGTGATCACCGGTTTACCGTTGGCCACGGTGGCGCGAATGATACGTTTCTGTATCGTCGGGCCTTCACCCAGGCTGAGTTCCACGCCGAGGTCGCCGCGCGCCACCATGACGCCGTTGGCGGCCTCGATGATTTCTTCGATGTTGTTGACCCCTTCGCGATTTTCGATCTTGGCAATGATCGGGATTTCGGCCCCGAGGTCACGCAGCTGCGCCTCGATGGCACGCACTTCCGCGGCGTTACGCACGAAGGATGCCGCGATATAGTCGACTTGCTCGGCCACCGCAAATGCCAGCTCGCGGCCTGTGTCGTAATCGATGTCGTCAAGCGCTGCGGGCGTGTCCGGCAGGTTCACTCCCTTGTTGTTGCGCAATACGCCACCGGTCTCGATGCGGCAGTGGACCTGACCCGGCTCGACCGATTCCACTCGCAGTTCGATCTGGCCGTCGTCAACCAGCACCCGGTGCCCGGGCTGCGCATGGCGGTCCAGGCTCTGCAACGAGATCGAAACGCCGGTTTCGTCGCCCAGGCGCGCGTCCGCATACAGAGTGAATGGCTGCTCGGCATTCAGAAACACCTGGCCATCGGTGACCTTGCCGCTACGAATTTCGCGGCCGCGGGTATCGACCATGATCGCCACCGTGGCGTTGCAGTCGGCGGCGGCCGCGCGAATCCGCGCGACGACCTCGGCGTGGGATGCCTCGTCGCCGTGCGACATGTTGAGCCTGGCCACGTTCATGCCGGCCTCGATCATTGCCCGCAAGCGCGGTATTGAATCGCAGGCGGGACCGATGGTGGCGATGACCTTTGTTTTTCTGAAATTTTTACGCTTGCTCAGGATAGTTCTCGGGTAACGGGAAAACCAGGCGATTATAATCCGGTTCGCCTTCAGGTGGAGCATTTAAGCGGTTTGTCGGCTGAAATTTACGGGCTGGTTGCTGAGTTCCTGGAAGGGCAGCGGTCGTGCAAAATGATAACCCCTGAAGGTAATCGCTTCACAGCTGCTCGAGGTAGGAGAACCCTTCACGGGTTTCGATCCCGATGGCAACGCCCCCCGGGTTGAATTGCTAAGCCATGACGACGATGGCTTCGGTGCTGTGGCGGAGGTTTGCCAACGCCAAGGCCTTCGCTCTTGTTGCTGGCCTTCGAACTGCCGGAACATGTGCAGGCTCAGCGGTGACAGCAAGCTGGGGATGGCGGCAAACAGAATGCGGGTTTTTTCTGACCTGACGTCTGTCAGTCGACAGGCTCCGCTGGATGTTAGATCGAGACCTCGCTCATAAAGCTTTGAGCAATGACATGACTCGACCGGTATCCGGTCGTCGACCACGCCACAGGCAGAAGGCCTCGGCCGCCTGCTCAACCAGCATGCCCAGCCCGTCGTAGCTTCGTGTCACGCCCTGCGCAACCGACCATTCTACAAAGGCGGTTGCGGCGTTCAGCCTGTACATCATGTCGTAACAGATGCCTGCCGGATCGAGGACCGCGGGGGAAATAGGAGGCACCTGGTTACTGAGGCCGGCCGCGGTCGCATTGATAATCAAGTGATAACCCGCAGGTTCCAGTTGGTCATAGGCAAGCGTCTCGATGTTACCGAAACTTGCAAAATCGAGCGCCAGCTGGCGGGCCCGGTCGAGGTTGCGGTTGGCGATGGTCAGTCTGGCTGGAGATAGCGCCAACAGTGGCTCCAGCACGCCGCGCACCGCTCCGCCGGCGCCCAGAATCAGTACATTCTGCCCGTGAATGTTGATTTTCAGATTCTCGACCAGGTCACGCACCAGGCCGATGCCATCGGTGTTATCACCGTGTATTTTACCGTCGGCCTGCAGTATCAACGTATTCACGGCACCCGCAACCTCGGCGCGCGGCGTCATGCTGTGGCACAGTTCCCAGGCTTCGCGCTTGAACGGTACGGTGACGTTGACCCCGCGGAATCCCAGGCGTTGCAATTCTGCAATACCGCTGGCGAAAGCATCGGTGGCGAATTCGATGGCTTCGTAGCTGAGTGCCTCACCGGTTTGCCGGGCAAACTCGCTGTGGATTCTTGGCGACAGGCTATGCGCCACCGGGTTGCCGACCACGGCATAGTGATCGACCTGGTTTTGCCGCGTCACTATTTTTCCCGTAACCAGGCGGCCGCGGACTTGGCGTAGTAGGTCAGGATACCGTTGGCGCCGGCGCGCTTTATCGACAGCAGCGCTTCCAGGGCGCAGGCGCGCTCGTCGATCCAGCCGTTTTGCCCGGCCGCTTTCAGCATCGCGTACTCACCGCTGACCTGGTAGACAAAGGTCGGAAACTGCAATTCGTCGCTGATGCGCCGTACGATGTCGAGATAGGGCAGGCCCGGCTTGATCATGATCATGTCGGCACCCTCGTCGATGTCGAGCGCCGCTTCGTGCAGCGCCTCGTTGCTGTTGGCCGGATCCATCTGGTAGCTGTATTTGTTCCCGCCCGCGAGGTTCGCGGCGGAGCCGACGGCGTCGCGAAACGGGCCGTAGAAACTGGAAGCATACTTTGCCGAGTAGGCGAGTATGCGCGTGTTCAGGTGGCCGCTCGATTCCAGGGCCTCGCGAATCATGCCGATGCGGCCGTCCATCATGTCGGAAGGGGCGACCACGTCCGCGCCGGCCGCGGCATGCGACAATGCCTGCTTGACCAGCACTTCGATGGTTTCATCGTTGACCACGTAGCCATTTTCATCGAGCAAGCCATCCTGCCCGTGGCTGGTGTATGGATCCAGCGCAACGTCGGTGATGACGCCGAGGTCAGGATGCGCCGTCTTCAGCGCCCGGATCGCGCGTTGTACCAGGCCCTCGGGATTCCAGGCCTCGTCGGCCTGGTCGCTCTTGGCGGACGCGCCTACTACCGGGAACAGCGTAATCGCCGGAATACCCAGTTCGCAAACCTCGCGTGCCTCTTCGAGCAGCAGGTCGATACTGACGCGGTCGATACCGGGCATGGATTCCACGGCCTCGCGTTGCTGTTCGCCGTCGAGGATAAACATCGGGTAAATGAAATCGCTGGCGCTGAGCTCGTGCTCGCGCATCAGGCGCCTGGAAAAATCGTCGCGACGCATGCGCCGTTTGCGGGTATAGGGGTAACTGGACACGCTGTGATCTCTGCTGCGGATGGGTTATGTCAAATATCGCATATATTGAATCCCAGTGACAGGGTAACGGCCATGCCAACACGGGAGGATTGTCTCAGGTGTTGCGCACCAGCCAGCGCACCAGATCGACCCACAGGCTGCTGATCTGGTGATCGGTGGGCATGATACCGGCGTGCGGCAATTCGAGCGTGATTACCGGTACTCCGAGGTGCATGCCCGCGTAATTGCCGAGCGATCCGGGGTAAGTGCCCATCAGATTACGGTACAGGTGGCCGATCTGGCGTGGTGCATTGTTGCGATCGGGAGCGTCGTAGTCGACCAGCGAATAAGGCGCGTGGACGGCGATGACGACATCCGGTTTGAAATCCCTGATCTCCTGGTATAACCAGACGGTCTCCGGCTCGCTCAGTGGATAGGGTCCCGGGTAGCGGCGCGAATTCTCCCTGGTGTTGACCCGCCAGTATTCGAGGGCGACGCCGGCCTCGCTGTCGGGCGTGGCGAAGTTGCGGTTCAGGTCGACGCCGTTGGCATTGGTGCGCTGATGCCGTGGGCGCAGTGCGCCATCCGGGTTCATCAATGGATTGATGCGCCAGTGAAACAGGCCCGAATGGTGTTCCTCCAGCGTGTGCATCCATTTGAACACGATGCTGATCGACGCTAACTCATCGCCATGCGTACCACCCACGAGCAATATGCGGGCCTGTGGTTCGCGCTCGCCGAGCGGTGGGTATTCCTTGATCAGCAGCGGGACACCCTCTACCGAAAGGTGTCCGCTGTGTTGCATCCGCAGGCTGTTGCACTCACGGAAGTCAACGCTTGCCAGCTTCGCGGATATTTTTCTGCAAACCGAATCGACGGGCTCGATCGATGCGAACGCCGTTGGCGACAGGATGGCTGCCGGTGGCGCAAGGGCAGCCACGGAATCCACCCCGTCGGAGGCGCCCGCCATGCCAGCCAGCAAGGCTAGCGCGGTTGCGATGCTACAGAGTGAACGGAAACGCATATCTCACCGATTTCCCCGGCAATTGCCGATACGTCGGACCGTCGGAATGCCGCAACGCTGCATCTCCCTAGTACTTCGCATCCATGTGCATATTGCTGCGGAAATCGGGAAAATATGTGGGCTGGGAAACTTCATGCGTCGATTATGCGATTCCAATGCGCTTAATTCTAGGCATAAAAAAGGGTGCCTGCGCACCCTTTTTGAATTCTGGCCGGCGGTGACCAGATCAGCGTTTACTTACCGTAGCGCTGACGGAATTTGTCCACCTGCTTTGCGGTTTGCAGAATGTGCTGCTTTCCGGTGTAAAACGGATGGGACTGGCTGGAAATTTCAAGCTTGAGCAACGGGTACTCGTTGCCGTCTTCCCAGGTAATGGTTTCACGCGTCGGAACGGTCGATTTCGTCAAAATAGCAAAGTCGGACGAAATATCCTGGAAGACGACGTCTCTGTATTCGGGATGTATATCTGGTTTCATCTTGTGTCTGCTACAGGGTGATTCATTAAAGGGCGCGAATTTTGAACGTTTAGCGCTGAAAGTGCAAGTATTATTTCACGGTTGCCGCCCCGGGTATGGGTCGACTTAGGAGGTAAAGTTAAAGTGCTTTGTGACCAAGATTTGATAAAACCTTGAGCTGGCAACGCGCGGATGATTTATCCACAATTTCTGTGGATAACTTTGTGCATAACCTTGGCAGAGATAACGCAGAGCCAGTAGAAACCTAGCATTTCGTTAGATGTGTTATTTTTTGACCAACTTTAAAAAGCCAATTAAATCAGTAAGTTAATGTTTATGAAAATTCAGCGAAGAAAAATATCGAAAACCACTTGACATTATTTTCTGCACAGAATTCAGTTGTGAATAATTTCCTGGGAAGAGTCGAAAAAGGGCCTGCTTTTGCCGCGTTCGAGGGTTAAAAACATCTCCTGCAGGTCGTTTAAATGACAAAATCCGAGCTCGCTGGGAACAATTTTATTGGCTTCCAGTCGCAGCAAACCCTTGTCGCTAGCCTGTTTCAGCGTTGGTAGCACTTCGTTCAGCGATATTCCGGTGTTGTCGTGAAACAGTCGCGAGTCGAAGCCGTTTTTAAGTCGTAATGCATTCAACATGAACTCGAAGCACAGGTCGGCAGGCTGCAGTTCGATTTCACTGGCGATGCGTGCCTGACCTCGCTGCTCGAGATAGGCGCGTGGCTGACGCAGCCGCACACGACGAATGACGCGGTTTTCTCCGGCCAGCGTTATCTTGCCGTGCGCGCCTGCACCGATGCCGAGATAATCCCCGAATTCCCAGTAATTCAGGTTGTGGCGTGACTCGCAGCGTGGACGGCTGTAGGCGGATACCTCGTACTGCCGATATCCCTGCTGCTCCAGTAGCTGCTGGCAGGCCATTTGCTGCTCGTAGCACTGATCGTCGTCGGGCATCTGCGGCGGCGGTTGATGGTGAAAAAATGTGTTGGGTTCGATCGTCAACTGGTAGTGCGAAAGGTGTTCGGGCCCGAGCGCGAGCGCGCGTCGCAGGTCGGCGAGTGCGTTGTCCTGATTCTGCCCGGGCAGGCCGAACATGAGATCCAGGTTGATGTTGTCGAAACCGGCTTCACGCGCCAGCACAAAAGCCTGCTCGGCCTGGGCGCTGGAGTGAACCCGTCCGAGGACCGCGAGCCGGGTATCGTCGAAACTCTGCACGCCGATGGAGAGGCGGTTGACGCCGGCCTGCCGATATCCCCGGTAGTTGGAGGCATCGGCGCTGCCGGGGTTCGATTCCATGGTGATCTCGATCGCCGGGGCGAAATTGAGCAGCGCGCGCAGACCCCCAAACAGGCGCTCGATGGCTTCCGCGCCAAACAGCGACGGGGTGCCGCCACCGATAAAAATGGATTCGATGCGCCGCCCCCAGATCAGTGGCAGATCCTGTTCGAGATCGTCGAGCAGTGCGTCCACGTAAGCCTGTTGCGGGACGACATCGGCCTGGTGGGAATTGAAGTCGCAGTAGGGACATTTTTTTTCGCACCAGGGCAGGTGAATATAAAGACCGAGCGGCGGGTTGCTGCTAAACATTCGCCTTTCCCAGCTTGATCTTCAACTCGGCCAGTGCCTGGCCGCGGTGACTCAGGCGGTTTTTCTCGGCGGCGCTGAGCTGCGCGCTGGTGCAGCCGAGCTCGGGCAGATAGAAGTAGGGGTCGTAGCCGAAACCACCCTCTCCGGCGGGCTGCAGCTGGATCACACCTTCCCAGCTGCCTTCGCAGATCAACGGCGAAGGATCGGCGGCGTGGCGCATGAACACGATGACCGCGCGATAGCGCGCGCCGCGCTCTGCGGGATCTACCCCCTGCAACTTTTCGACCAGCAGTGCGTTATTGGCCGCGTCGTTTGCGTTGGCGCCGGCAAAGCGTGCGCTGTAGACTCCGGGGGCGCCGTCGAGCGCATCGACCTCGATCCCGGAATCGTCTGCCAGCGTCGGCAACCCGGTATGGGCCGCGGCGTGGCGTGCCTTGATGATCGCGTTTTCGACGAAGGTGGTGCCGGTTTCGGCAACTTCGCTCACGCCGAATTCGGATTGCGCGTGCAGCTGGTAGCCGAGATCTTCGAGCAGCGCCGCGATTTCGCGCAGCTTACCGGCGTTGCCCGAGGCCAGTACCAGTTGTTTCATGCCTGGGTCTGTAATTCGAACAGCTGGTTGATACCGCCGCGCGCGAGTTTCAGCATGGTGCCGAGTTCGGCGTCGCTGAACGCGGCAGCTTCGGCGGTGCCCTGTACTTCGATGAAGCCGCCCTGGTTATTCATCACGATGTTCATGTCGGTATCGGCGACCGAATCCTCGGCATAGTCCAGATCGAGCACCGCCAGACCCTGGTAGATACCGACCGAAATCGCCGCAACCTGGCAATGCAGCGGATTCTGTTTCAGGGCGCCGGAGTCCAGCAGCCCCTTGACCGCATCGGCAAGCGCGATCCAGGCGCCGGTAATCGACGCGGTACGCGTGCCGCCATCCGCCTGGATGACATCGCAGTCGACGGTGATGGTGCGCTCGCCAAGCTTCGCGGTATCGATACTCGCGCGCAGCGCGCGACCGATCAGGCGCTGGATTTCGAGGGTGCGCCCGCCCTGCTTGCCGAGGCTGGCCTCGCGGCGCATGCGGCTGCCGGTAGAGCGCGGCAGCATACCGTATTCGGCGGTAACCCAGCCGCTGCCCTTGCCACGCAGAAAGCCCGGCACCGAGTTGTCTACCGAAGCGGTGCAGATGACGCGCGTATCGCCGCATTCGATCAAAACCGAGCCGTCGGCATGCTTGATGTAGTTGCGCGTAATGTTGATCGTTCTTAGTTGGTCCGCGGCGCGGGCACTGGGTCGCATGGGGTAGCCTCCTGGAGAAGATCGGCAATTATACTCATCCGCCCCGGGGGCGTCCGCAAGATTCGCATCAAGCGGGTTATTGTGACGCATCAAAATACGCTATGATGCACCTTTCCCTGATTAGTTACCTGCCAATAGAGAGCCGCATAGTGATACGAAGCATGACCGCCTTTGCGCGGATCCAGCAAAGCAACGACGCTGGCGCGATTACCTGGGAGCTGCGCTCGGTAAACCATCGCTATCTGGAACCTGCGCTGAAACTGCCCGACGACTTCAAACAGCTCGAGCCAGAAGTTCGCAAATTGCTCGGCCAATACCTGACACGGGGCAAGATCGACCTGTCGCTACGCTACAAGATCGATGCGCAGAAGCGAGGCAAGATCGCCGTCAACGAGCCTATTGTGCAAAACCTGCGCGAAGTCGAACAGAAGGTGCTGAACATCGTGCATGAGGGCAGCAAGCTGTCGGTCAGCGATATTCTGGCGTGGCCCGGCGTCATCAGCGAAGTCGAGTGTGATTTATCGGAGCTGCATCAGTTGGCGTTGACCTGTCTCGAAGCCACCCTCGAGCAGTTACAGCAAAGCCGGGAGTCGGAGGGTGCCGCGCTCGAGGAAATGATCCGCAGCCGTTGTCAGCAGGTCAGCGATATCGTCGCCGAAGTGCGCAAACATCGACCCGAAATCGTCGCCGCGTTGCGCGCCAAGTGGGAAGCCGCACTGGATGAGAAACTGGCGCAATGGCGTGAATCCGCGAACGAAAGCCGGCTCGAGCAGGAGCTGGTGCTGCTCGCACAGAAGCTCGACGTCGAAGAGGAGCTCGATCGCCTCGACACCCACGTTGCCGAAGTGCTGAATGTACTGGAGCGCGACGAGGCGGTTGGCCGCAGGCTCGATTTCCTGATGCAGGAACTCAATCGCGAGGCGAATACGCTGGGATCGAAATCGCAGGATGGGATGACTACCCAGCAGGCGGTTGATCTCAAGGTTCTGATCGAGCAGATGCGCGAACAGGTGCAGAACATCGAGTAAGCCTTCAGGATTAACGTGAAACTCAGTCTCTCTTCCTTTGTTGCATTGTTGCTTGGCGGCCTTTGCCTGCTGATGTTTGCTCTCTGGCTGGGGTCGTTGCTGGTGTTCGCCGAGCGCCAAAACCAGCAGTCCGACAGCACGATGCAGCACAATCTGCAGGTGCAGATTCAGCAACTGCAGCAGAATCAGAAGCTGTGGCTGCAATCGCAGTATTATCTGCTCAATACGCTGGCGAAGTCTCCGAACGAGAATCAGAACTTCCAGTCATTTCTTTGGGGCTACTACCAGCGCAATCCGAGCATCTGGGCGGTTAACCGTGTGCAGTTCAACGATCGTGGGCTGCCGCTGTCGAAATCGAACAAGCCGGGATGTCTGCAGCCCGACCAGTTGCTGCGCTTCAAGTTCGATAATTTTCTGGTGCCACGGATTTCGAGTTGTCGCATCGACGACAAGGCCCTGCTCGAAATAGCTGGCCCGGTGGTTACCGATGGCACTCCCATGATGTTGCTGGTGAGCATGGATTATTTCGATTTTCTTAACGAGTTCAGTAACCTCACCGGGCGCAAGCTGCAGCGTGCGGCCGATATCGGGCAGGGTTTTCAATTTTACGAATTCGGCCTCGGTGAAAACGAGGGTGAAACAATCCGTGTAGAACTGCTGGAAGCGGGCGACGTATTCGGTGAGATCTATTTCAATGTGCAACCCCTCTCTTTCTGGACCCTTTTCGACCGTCAGGTCGCGATTGTACTGGGGCTGCTTTTGGTGGGCGTGCTGCTGGTGCTGGTGCTGCTGAATCGGTATCTGCTCAAGCCGGCGCAGGCGCTGGCGCAGGACATGAGTTGTGCCGTGCACGGGCGCCAGCCCGAAGATGCGACTGCCGTCGCTAAGCTGCGGCCGGGGCTAGGCGAGCTGACCGAGTATTTCGAGCTGATGCAGAAAACCGCGCGCCGCGATGCGGTCACCGGTCTCAATAACCGGGTTATCTTCGAAGACCGCCTGGAGCAGGCAATACGCGAGGGTAAACGCAGCGGGCGCAAGTATGCGCTGGTCTTGGTCGACCTGCAGGGTCTGGACGATCTGGTGCAGCAACGCGGCCAGTACATCGTCGATGCGCTATTGCGCCAGGTCGCCGAAGGTTTGCGCGAGAGCCTGCGCGAAAGCGATAACCTGTCGCGTTTCGAGCGAAACCTTTTCGCGCTGCTGCTGGAAGTTCAGCAGCGCGAGCAGTTACACAGCCTGGTGGAAAAACTGTACCTGTCGCTGATTCGCCGTTACCGCATCCACGAGCGCGAGTTTGAACTGAGTGCCTTCATCGGCGTCGCCATCTACCCGGATCATGCGGTCGATGCCGACGGTTTGTATGCGAAGGCCAGCACCGCGCTGCTCGCGGCCGAACACAGCAACTGGCCGATTGAGTATTACCATGAAAACGAAGATGAAACCGACACTTCGGGATTTAGCATTATCCAGTCGCTGCGACGGGCGATCGAGCGCGACGAACTGAAACTGGTGTATCAGCCGGTCGTCGATTTACAGACTCACCAGACCGTTTACTTCGAAGCCCTGCTGCGCTGGAAGGATCCGGAACGGCATGATACCTCGATCGAGCAAACCATTCGGCTCGCGGAACAGAATCACCTGATCAAATCGCTCACCAACTGGATCATCGAATCCGCCTGCCGCTTTGTCAGCGAGCAGGATCTGGGCGATGTCGCGGTCGGCATCAACCTGTCGATGATCGACCTGCACGACCAGCGCCTGCCCGAGCGCATCGAAACCAAACTGCAGCAATACCAGGTGCGCCCGGCCCAGATCGTCATCGAAATAACCGAGGGGCAGATCATGCAGGAACCGGACAAGGTGATCGAAGTGCTCGCGCACCTGGGTGTCATGGGGCTGTCACTGTCGATCGATGACTTCGGCACCGGCCAGGCTTCGCTGACTTACCTGAAGGAAATGCCGGTCGAAAAGCTGAAGATCGACCGGTCATTCGTACATGAAATGGCAAGCAACCCCGACGACCAGTTGATCGTGCGCGCCACCATCGAGCTCGCGCACACGCTTGATCTGAAGGTCGTGGCCGAGGGCGTGGAAACGCTGGCTGTATACGAGATGCTGGCGGAAATGAATTGCGATCATGTACAGGGGTACTACATCAGCCGCCCGCTAGAAAAAGAGCAGGTCGCCGGCTGGTTCGCAACCTCGGTCAAACCCGACCTGCTGCGTAAGGGTTAGCTCGCATATCTCAGCGTCCTACAGCAGGCCCTGTTCGGACAGGCAGGTGATGCCGTCGCCGACGATCACGTGGTCGAGCACGCGGATGTCGACCAGCGCCAGCGCCTTTTTCAGGCGCTCGGTGATGCGGATGTCGGCCTGGCTGGGTTCGCACACGCCGGAGGGATGGTTGTGTGCGAGGATCACGGCTGCTGCATTGTCTGCGAGCGCCTGCTTGACCACTTCGCGCGGGTAGACGCTGGCGCCGTCTATGGTGCCGCGGAACAGTTCGCGAAAGGCGATCACACGGTTGCGATTGTCGAGCATCAGGCAGGCAAACACTTCGTGCTGGCGATCGCGCAGATGCGCGTGCAGGTACTGGCGGGTTTGCGCCGGGCTGGTCAGGCAATCATCGCGTTGCATTGCTTCCGCGAAGTGGCGCCGGGCGATTTCGAGCGCGGCCTGCAATACCGCGAAGCGCGCGATGCCGAGGCCCTTGCCGCGACAGAAGCGACTGGCGTCGGCATCCAGAATAGCGCGTAGCGAGCCGAACTCCTGTAACATCTGGCGGCCGAGATCGACGGCGGAGAGGCCGGCCACACCGGTACCGAGGAAGAGGGCCAGCAATTCGGCATCGGATAGCGCGGCGGCGCCACGCTGGATGAGTTTTTCACGGGGTCGTTCGGCGCTCGGCCAATCTGCGATGGACATGGGTATTCCTTTACCGTAAGTCGTGACCGTCAACGATAATGCAAATCCCGATCTGCGGCAACCACGGCGTGACTCCTGAATCCTCCGGGTTCAGCTCATGGAGTGGCTGACCATTTGCGCCCGGTTTATCGAAAGCCGGGCTAAAACAGGTATACTGCACGCGATATGCAAGCTCTCGAAAATCGCAAAATCCTGCTGGGCGTCACTGGTGGCATCGCGGCTTACAAAGCAGCAGAACTGGTGCGGCTGTTGATCAAGGCCGGCGCCGAGGTGCGCGTGGTGATGACGCCGGCGGCGCGTGAATTCGTGCAGCCGCTGACCTACCAGGCGCTCTCCGGGCACCGGGTGTATCTTGACCTGTTCGATGCCGAAGCCGATTCGGCGATGGATCATATCGAGCTCGCGCGCTGGTGTGATCTGATGCTGGTGGCACCTGCCTCGGCTGATTTCCTCGGCAAGATGTGCGCCGGTTACGCGGATAACCTGCTGCTCACCCTGTGCCTTGCGAGTCGGCAGCCGGTAGCGGTGGCGCCGGCGATGAATCAGCAAATGTTCGCCAACGCCGCGACCGCGGCCAATATCGAGCAACTGCAAGCACGTGGCGTGCTGGTGTGGGGTCCCGATTCCGGGGAGCAGGCTTGTGGCGATGTTGGCCCGGGGCGCATGCTGGAGCCGGCGCAGTTGCTCGTCAACCTGGAAAACCACTTCAAACCCGGCAAGCTGCAGGGCGTGGAAATACTGCTGACCGCCGGCCCGACGCGCGAGGCGATCGATCCGGTGCGCTACATCAGCAACCGCAGTTCGGGCAAGATGGGCTATGCGTTGGCGGCGGCCGCGCTACAGGCCGGTGCCAGTGTGACGCTGGTCAGTGGGCCGGTATCGCTGGCGGCGCCGCCCGGCGTCAAGCTGATCGCCGTCGAATCGGCGCAGCAAATGCTGGAAGCCGTCATGGAGCAGGTGCAGCGATGCGATATCTTTATCGCCTGTGCCGCGGTCTCCGATTATCGTGTGGCGCAGGAAGCCGAGCACAAGATCAAGAAGTCGACTCAGCAGATGACGCTTACGCTGGTGCCGAATGCGGATATCCTGGCCACGGTGAGCGCGCTCGAGCGGCGCCCCTTCTGCGTCGGTTTCGCCGCCGAGACGCGCGACCTCGACAAATACGCCCTCGACAAGCTGCAGCGCAAAAACCTCGACATGATCGCGGCCAACCTGGTGGGCCATGGCAGCGGTGGCTTCGAAGCGGACGTGAACCGGCTGGAAGTATTCTGGCGTGGTGGCGGGCACAGCATTGCCGAGGCCGGCAAGCTCGAAGTCGCAAAACAGCTTATCGATTTGATTGGCGAACGCTATACTGGCGCGCTTACCAATAGTCCTGAAACCCTATGAGCGTCGTAAACAAGAGTAGTGTCGCCGAAATCCTGGTCGAGGCGCTGCCCTATATCCAGGCCCTCGATCGAAAAACCGTGGTCATCAAGTTTGGCGGCAACGCGATGGTGGACGAAGCCCTGAAGAGCAGCTTTGCGCAGGACATCGTGTTGCTGAAACAGGTCGGCGTCAATCCCGTCATCGTGCATGGTGGCGGCCCGCAGATCGGCAAACTGCTTGAGCAGATCGGCAAGAAGAGCCGCTTTATCGAGGGCATGCGCGTTACCGATAACGAAACCATGGACGTGGTGGAAATGGTGCTGGGTGGTCAGGTGAACAAGCAGATAGTGTCGCTTATCAATCGTCATGGTGGCCGCGCCGTGGGCTTGACCGGCAAGGATGGCGGTCTGATCACCGCGCGCAAGATGAAGTTTAGCGGAGCCGATCTGGAGATGCATGACCTCGGGCAGGTGGGGGAGGTCGAATCCATCGACCCGCGCGTGGTGACCATGCTCGACAACGACGATTTTATACCGGTGATCGCGCCAATCGGTGTCGGCGCCGACGGTACATCCTATAACATCAATGCCGACCTGGTGGCGGGAGAACTGGCACGCGTGCTGCGGGCGGAAAAACTGTTGTTGCTGACCAATACCCCCGGCGTACTGGATCCGGATGGCAATTTGCTGACCGGGCTGAGTGCAGCCGAAACCGAACGGCTGATCGAATCCGGTGTCATTTACGGGGGCATGTTGCCCAAGGTGCGCTGCGCGCTGAATGCGGTGAAAGGTGGTGTCGCCACCAGCCAGATCATCGATGGGCGGATCAAGCATGCGGTGTTGCTTGAATTGCTCACCGACAGCGGCGTGGGTACCTTGATCAACGGCGCCTCGGCTTAAGCGCGGCACAAAATCGCCGGGCTAGTTGCTGGCCGATTTCAGTAGACGGAAGCGTTCCAGGTCGAGTTCGTACTTTTGTCGAATTTTTTCTCTTTCCGAGGTCTTGGCTTCCAGTTGCGCCGTTCGATTTGCGATCTTGCGTTCGAAATGCTCGATTTTCTGCGCCAGTCCCCCGGGAATTTCTTTTCCCTTCGAGGTGTAATTCTGTTCAGCGTTATGCATTAGCTGGTCGAGTTTACCCTGTGTTGTGTTGATGCTGTTCTCGATCAGGCGAATCACCGAATTAATGACCTCGATACGGTTGTCGCGGGCGTGCTCGAGCTCTTCTTCGGTGCTGAAAGTCAGTAGCAGGACTCGATCTTCTCTATCCTGGATGCTCTTCAGCCTTGCTTCCTCGGCCTGTTGTTCTTCGAGCTTGCGCTGCTTTTCAACTTCCTCGGCCAGTTCTTGCGATGATTTGGGGGCATCCTTGGTGGTTAGTACCATGCCCTGAGAATTTAACTGCTGATGACCATTTTTATTCTGACCGGGTGGCAACTGGTTGGCATAGTGTACCGCACCGTTTTCGTCTACCCATTTATACAGGGTCGCTGCCATCGATTGCGAGCCCGCTGCAGATAGCAACGCGCCCAGCACGAGTGCTGACCAGCGGGGAGTGCAGGCCTTTTTCAGTGTTATTGCAACGCGCACGGTGATTAGTTTTCCACTTAAATACGGAGTTTTTTAAAATCTTGCAGTAGATAATAGGCTAGAAATTGGCGTTTTTCAGTTTTTTGCAACTTAACTCCAGCCCACATATCTCACCGATTTCTCGGCAATTGCTGGAAGCGCCGAAGCGGCGACCGCTAGGGTAACAGCGAGTCTACCGGAGTATGCACCGCCTGCAGGTAGTGGCGGTTGCCTGGCGAGGTCACCAGCACGGCGACCCCTATGTTCTCGCCCTGCCACTGTGGGTCGATGGCAATGCGATGCTGGTTCTGGAGCTGCAGTGCCTGTGCCCGGCTCATGTAGCGCACAACCTGCTGATGATGCAGGACTTCACCCGAATTCTCGCCGCGCTTGACGTCGCTTGACAGGTTGTTTTCGTACACCAGGTAACGGTGCTGAACAGGGCCAACGGTGTCGCGCTCTGCGGGCGCTTGCAGAGTGACCACCAGTTCGGATTTGTCGCGCGCGACGGCCATTTTCAGCTGCAATGGCGCCGCTTGCCGGTTGACCTGTTGAATCATCGCCAGAATTTTGCCGGCGCCGCGAGCCTCCTTGCCGTTGACGAAGAATTCCGGCGTATAAATGGTGCGTTGCAGGTTGTTGGCGCCCAGTTCCCGCTGGCGTTTGCTGTAATCGGCACTGGAGAAGCGATCCTCCCAGCCGAGGTAGTTCCAGTAGTCGACGTGGAACGCGAGCGCCAGCACGTCGAGATCCTGTTGCGTCGAGGTGACCAGTTCGGATAGCCATCGATCGGCCGGCGGGCAGCTGCTGCATCCCTCCGAGGTGTAGAGTTCGAGAACCGCGGTTTGCCGCTCGCCACTATTGACGACGATGGGTTCGGCGGCGAAGGCCGACAGGCTGAGCAGGCCGGCGAGAATGAATAATCGAATCATGCTGCAC
>Ga0209536_100004798_pt1 | contig 21276 bp, 12 predicted proteins | sample DeeMarSeWOR28_12_FD_187461 | JGI IMG/M metagenome (GOLD analysis project Ga0209536, IMG submission 187461) | Marine sediment microbial communities from White Oak River estuary, North Carolina - WOR-2-8_12 (SPAdes) (version 2) | ecosystem: Environmental > Aquatic > Marine > Intertidal zone >... | reverse complement strand
GGGTATACAATTGAATGCCCCCGCCGTTCCCTGACCCGCATCTGACCAATTATCCATACATCCTTTTTGGTGACGACACTGGCTATTGAGAATGGATCCGTCAGGATAGTGATATTCCACATAATGATGGTCAAATATTTGGCCATACTCATTACCTGTTCTGACCTGCCTTCCGCCCATACCTTGAGCCTTTATCGGATGCGCGTTCTTTAACCAATTCATTAGGTCTAAATCATGTACATGTTGCTCAACTATGTGATCCCCACTAAGCCAATTAAAATAATACCAATTCCATACCTGATATTCCATTTCAGTCATGCCAGGCTTTCTGTCTCTAACCCAAACACCTCCCGTATTAAAATAAGCCCTCATATTTAAAATGTCTCCAATAATACCTTCCTGTAACTTTTTGACAATATCAATACAACTTTTCTGGAACCTCAGGTGATGGCCCACTACAACCTTCAGGTTTTTTTCTTTCGCCCTTTTTGCATTCTCAATTATTTTTCTAACGCCGGGAACATCTGTAGCGACTGGCTTCTCCATGAAAACATGTTTACCCTGGTTGATGGCTTCCTCGAAATGCATTGGCCGGAAACCGGGAGGTGTGGCCAGAAATACGACATCAGCCAGGCTTATCGCATCTTTATACCCATCGAGGCCTATAAATTTGTGTTCTTCCTTAACGGTTACCTTTTTTCCATGTAATTCAAGAAGATTTTTATAGGAGGAATCAAGCTTTTCCTGAAACGCGTCAGCCATGGCTACAAGACGAACATCATCACCCGTGTTAAGCGCTTCATTTGCTGCACCTGATCCACGTCCTCCACATCCGACCAAGGCAATTTTAATGGTATTATCAACATTTACATGAGGATTGGATGCCACAGCAAATGGCGAAATCATGACGCCTCCTGCTACAGCAGCTGATGTTTGCATGAACTTTCTACGGCTTTTGGGCGAATAAGGTAATGTTGTTTTCATCTTGAACGTAGTTTTTTAAAATCGATAGAAATTAATCAAAATTCTCTGTAACTAAAAATTTACCATAAAGGCTAATCCTTGTATCATATATAAATTAGACATGAAACATTACTATACCCTCGATGATAAGTTTATTTTCTATCAAATTATTCAACCTGAATTGTATTGGGATCAAATTGAACATAAGCTACCATGGCAATAATTCAATTTTAATCAATTGATTAAATTAGGGTCAAAAAGGAAGAAACATTATATTTAAAATAGGGATTGTAAAAGTGACCAATGGCAGTTTTTTTCACCCAATAACAGATCCCTTATTTTTATTGATGATGTATGGCTTGATTTTTTAAGCGATGATAAATAACCCTAATACCGAGTACGATATGAAAAAACTTTCTCCTTTGATCATCATTCTATCAATGGTGGTGATTATATTTTCAACTGGATTATACATGTCTGGGGAAATGACCAGCACAGTCCTTGAATCTGAAAATGATATGCACGCTAGTGTGGATTCCAACGGGCAGGTTATTATTTCTGACCGTACCGAACCGGTCTTACGATATAATTACCAAATGGTGTATGAAGATGATGAATTTGCATTCAATGGACTGGACGCCAATGAATATATTGTTACTCCGAATGATACCTTTATGTCTAATCCGAGTATTTATGCAGTCCCTCGAAGCGATTATATTCACCCATTGTATGGATTGAATGGTGAGATTTTGACGCGTGACTGGTCTAAGGATCATCCGCATCATCGTGGGATTTACTGGGCATGGCCAGAGGTCGACTATGGGAAAGAGCGCGATGATCTTCATGCCCTGCAGAAGGTATTTGCACGACCGACAGGAAAAATAAATCTTCAAAGCGGGACAGAATTTGCCCAAATCGAGGCAGAAAACCTTTGGATTACCGAAGATGAGATCATGCCAATTGTGAAGGAGATTGCATTAATCAGGGCCTATCCTCAAAAGGACCAAATAAGGATCATTGATTTAGCTTTTAAATTTGAAGGATTACGAGAAGGTGTCACCATTGCCCGCCGGGGTACTGCTGCCTATGGTGGTTTGAATATCCGGATGATGACCCCGAATTCACAGGAAATTTCTTTTCACACGGATGAACCAAATGCGATTCCACGTAGAGCCTGGTCTGACTTAAGTGGGGTGTTTGCAGGAAACGATAGTCCTTCTGGATTAATTGTTTTTCAGCATCATAAGAATCCGGAATACCCGGGTGAATGGATTCAGTTCCCTGAACTTTCCTGGGTTCAGCCTACCTTTCCTACTTCGGGGACAAGATATGCGCTCGTACTCGGTAAGCCATTGATACTTCGTTTCCGATTGGTGGTTCATTCAGGGCCAAAACCAGGAGCTGATGTAATAAACAAGCTTTGGGATGAATATAATGTAGCGTATGATCCGGAAATTGAATTTACATTTTAGTTGATCGTGTAGATTAAAAGTGCATTACTGGCAAAGAGTGTTAAAAATTATTAAAAATATGAGTTATGAATCCACAGAAAAAAATAAATCCCTCCAGACGTAAATTTATAAAAAATACCAGCGCCGCATTAGTTGCTGCTCCAATGATTTTACCGTCCACAATGATGAATGCAAAACACAAAACAATCCCGAGCGATAAAATTAATCTTGGAATAATCGGTTGTGGTGGCTTGGGAAAAGTCAATCTGGAGGCCTGCGCCAGTCGGTCAGATGTGGTCGTAGTAGCGGCATGTGATGTGTGGAAGGATCGTCTTGATCCAGTTGTGAATAAATTTAAAAATACGTGCACAGGTTATACGGATTTCCGAGAATTGCTTCAACATGACGGACTCGATGCCGTGATCATTGCCACGCCAGCGCATTGGCATGCCATACAGGCCATCGCGGCATGTGAAGCCGGGGTTGATATTTATTTGCAGAAACCCATGACCATGCACTTTGGAGAAAGCATTGCTGTTCGTAATGCGGTGAAGAAGAATAACATCATGTGTCAGATCGGAACTCAAATTCATGCCAGTGAGAATTACCGTCGGGTTGTCGAATATATTCGTTCTGGGAACCTGGGAGATATCGGGACAGTTCGGACCTTTTTTGTCATGAATGAGGCACCAAATGGCATTGGTAAAGGAAATAGTACAAATAACATACCTAAAGGACTGGACTGGAACATGTGGGTAGGCCCTGCACCAATGCAGCAGTTTAATCCCAACCTGGTAAAAGATGCATTTTATCATTGTTTCTGGTACGACTTCAGCGGTGGCTGGACGCCGGGCATGGCGCCACACATTACAGATTTACCCATCTGGGCGCTTGATTTAGGCTTTCCGACAGAGATCAGTGCTACAGGCGGTCGTTTTATTATTCATGATGATGGCGATGCTTATGATAATCATGAAGTGATTTTCCGTTATCCGAATTTAACTATGACCTGGATGCAATCTTCAACAAACAGTTACGGATTCGATTTTTTACGTGGGCAGGAAAGCAGGCGAAGATTGGGCATATATTTTCATGGGGTGAATGGCACCTTGTATACTGATTACGAGGCCCATACCATTTTACCGGAAGGTGATCGAATGAATGGAATGGAGGTACCTCCAAAATCTATTCCGCCATCGCCTGGACATGAATTGGAATGGCTGGATAGTATAAGATCCCGCAAACAACCTAGCTGTAATCCGGAATATCATATCAAAGTTGATGCACCCATTCAATTGAGTATGTTGTCGCTTAAATTGGGACGTTCTATCCGGTTTGATCCCGATAGTGAACAAATCATAGGAGATCATGAAGCTGCGCTAAATTCAATTCCTGAATATCGGGATCCCTGGGAATTTCCCAAGGAATATTTGTAGACTTTTTTAATTGTTATTGCCTGTTGACGCAAAACGCAAGAAATCGAATTATTGAATCCGGTTTTAGTATTCATAGAAAAATATACTTACCGATATCATACATGTTAAACGATCTTATTGAAAAGAGAAGAAATGTCCTTGGTAAATTCAGGACAGCAATTTTGTTGTTCGCGATCTCGCTGATGATGTTTGTGACTGCCTGTTCTGATGCTGAAAAAACACTTCATATCAGCAGTTCAACTCCCAATGATTTGCTTAATAGCTTGTTGCATGATACACGTATAAACATTCGACAACACGATTCACCCTTAGAGGCTGTTGAACAAGCCGGAACAGGTGATGCCGTCATGGTATTGGCAGATAAATACCCGGAAGAAGCTGTGGAACTCTCCATGGATTTTTTCAGACTGGTACAAGAAAAGAAGATAAAAGCATTTGTGGAGTACCCTTCTTTTTTACCAGGCGTTAAAATTAGTGATCCGGTCACATCCAGGTATGAAAGAGCCGTAGTCAATTCCTCCTTTTTCAGGACGTTTCCTGATAGTCTTCAAATATTGAGTATACATGGACTTCACTATTTACCAGTAGCTATGGGGAAAAGTCATATAGTTGCAGCCAGGGTGGCGGGATTCGATTCAGCTGTATTTGGAGTGCCGGAAAAAACTGCGCCTTTATTCTTTGAATTGCCCGGATATCCAGTGATGGTGGCTACCACCAATATGAGTCAATTTGTGAGTGGCCGTTATGCTCCACGGCAGGAATGGGTGCACATATGGATGCGAATACTGGATTACTTACTGCCAGGAAATCAAATCAAAGAACTTAAATGGGATCCTGTAGTATGCACTACCTATGATAAAGGAGCGAATTTACCCGAAGATTACCAGAAGCAAAGTATTAAGAGGGGGATCAACTGGTACTTTAATGCTAAAATGCTCGCACATGAGTCCTACGAGCACCGCATAGAAAAAATGGTTGCATCCGGAAATGAACGATTGGTGTGGAATGATACCATTCCCGTAGGAGATGGAAGCTATGGTGTATTTGAGTGTATTTCTTCGCAAATTGATGAACATGGGAACCAGCCTATTGGAATTATCAAGCGAGGAGATTGTATCAGTGAATCGGCCATGGCATTTGCTTGTGCCGGAACGGTGTTGGATGATCCGCGGTACCTTGAAATTTCGCAAAACTTACTCAATTTCTATTTGATCAATTCGTCGGCTACAAAGAATGAATATGGCGATCCAAAGCACGGGGCATATGGACTGATTCCCTGGGGAATAAGTAATTATGCGTGGTATCGGGCAAGCTATGGTGATGACAATGCCAGGTTCCTGCTTGGATCGCTTACCACATCAGCCCTTACCGATGCTCACCAGTGGGACGAGCAATTAATGAAGTCATTGATAGCACTTAGCCGAACTACCGGTAAAAATGGTTTTAGGGGGAGCCGAATTGATTTGCCGGATTTTGAAAAAAATGGCTGGCAGTATTACTACAACAGGGATATGATAAATATAGCCCCCCATTTTGAAGCGTATTTATGGGCATGTATGCTATGGGCATATGATAAAACCGGAGACCCGTTCTTTCTGGATAAAACATTGAAAGCTATTCATATAACGATGGAAAATTACCCGGAAGGGTGGCGATGGACAAATGGGCTAGCTCAGGAAAAAGCCCGGATGATTTTGCCGCTTTCATGGTTGGTAAGAATTAATGATACACCGGAGAACAGGGAAATGTTGCTTCGTGTTGTCAATGACTTACTTAAGTTACAGGATGATTGCGGTGCCATACGGGAAGAACTTGGTGATCTTAACATGGGAAAATATCCACCTCCACAGCGTAATGAAGATTATGGAACCAATGAAGCTTCATTAATCGGTGAAAATGGGGATCCGGTGACCGACCTGTTATACACCACTAATTTTGCATTTTTGGGACTAAACGAGGCCTACCATGCCACACATGATGCCCGCATCAAATCAGCACTTGACAAGTTAGCTGAATTTCTTTGTCGTATCCAGGTCGATGCTAAAAATCATAAAGAAATCGATGGAGGATGGATGCGGGCATTTGACTATGAGCGATTTGAACACTGGGGTTCCAATGCGGATTTTGGATGGGGTGCATGGGCGATCGAAAGCGGGTGGACACAGGGATGGATTGTCACAATACTTGCACTCAGGGAAATGAATACGTCCATATGGGATTTAACAAAAGGTTCCCAGATTCAAAAGTATTATAAGCCACTTAAAGCTCACATGCTGTATGAATAAAAGGAACAGATCTTTTCTTGCATTGGTATGTTTTGTCGCCTCACTGGGCGGGGTACTTTTTGGCTTCGATACGGCCGTAATTTCCGGGACTTTCAGCATGGTGGAAGTGCATTTTGGGCTCGATAAGCTCGAAGTAGGGTGGTTTGCCAGTTCAGCATTAGTAGGCGCAATATGTGGCGCATTTGTCGCAGGTGTACTTAGTGATAAATATGGAAGGAAGCCAGTCCTTATTCTGGCAGCCTTTTTATTTTTTGTTTCAGCATTAGGATCTGCCGTGCCTCCGACCTTTACAATCCTGATCGTTGCAAGATTTATTGGTGGTATTGGTGTCGGGATAGCTTCTGTATTGTCCCCTTTGTATATTTCCGAATACTCACCACCCCATATTCGCGGCAGGCTGGTGGCACTCTATCAATTATCAATTGTAATTGGGATTTTGCTGGCCTACTTTTCCAACTGGATACTCTTGATTTTTTCACAGGATAATCTCATGGCATTTGGTGGTTTAGGATATCTGCATAAAATTATGGTTGCAGAAGTGTGGAGAGGCATGTTTGCCTCAGAAATGATCCCTGCAGGAATATTCTTATTGCTGTTGTTTTTTATTCCGGAAAGCCCGCGTTGGCTAATAAAAAATAACCAGATTGATGAAGGCTTCAATATACTAAAGAAAGTTAGTGGTGAAATAGTGGCTAAAAATGAACTACAGGAAATCCGGGAAACCGTCAATCATGTAAAGGGCAAAATTAGTGAATTCCTAAAACCGGGATTACGTTTGGCATTGATCGTCGGTATTTCACTTTCTGTGTTTGGACAGTTTACTGGTGTGAACATCGTGGTGTATTACGGCCCAACCATACTTGAGGATGCCGGATTTGTACTGGGGAATGCACTTCAGTTCCAGGTGGCCATTGGATTGATTAATTTTATTTTCACGGTTATTGCACTGTTGAAAATTGATAGCTGGGGCCGGCGTCCGTTACTGATCTGGGGGATGGCATCGGTATGTATTTCATTGTTGATAATTGGAGTTCAGTTTACAGTAGGGCTCACTTCAGGGATCTGGATTGTCATCATGCTATGTATTTATATGGCTGGTCTCGCTATATCCATAAATGCAGTCATTTGGGTATTAACGGGTGAAATTTTTCCAAATCGCTTACGGGGTCGGGCCATGTCCATTGCCACATTTTCTAATTGGGCAACCAATTTTTTGACGGCTTTTCTGTTTCCCTGGTTTGTGCAAAAAGCAGGTATGAATACAGGCTTCTTTACCTTCGCCGGATTTTGCCTGGTGGCAACCCTATTTTTCTACCGGTTTGTACCTGAAACCAAAGGGAAAAGCCTGGAAGAAATTGAACATTATTGGAAAGAAATAAATATCAATCCCTAACAATACCAATCTTTGAATTAAGTAATGATCGTATTATTACCAGCTCTCAATATGAATTTGTCCAGGTTCTTTTCGTGAATGCTCCTTAAATCCTTCACTGGTCAGGATCTCCAGCATTGCTGATGTCATTATGGGATTACCACATAAAAAGATATGTGTATTCTTAGGAGTTGGCTGTAATCCCCATACCTCCTTCATTTTACCACTTTTCCAGATATCCTGGATCAGCCGGGTATCACCCCGCCATCCTGCTGGTTCCTTTTCAGGCATTAAAATGGTTGGCAGATAGGTAAATTTATCCGATAGACTTTCAATCAAAGTCAATTCAGAGGAATACCCCAAATCCCATGAATTGGCCGCTCCATGGATCACGGCCAGTTTTCCAATGCCTTTTTGAATCGCATTGGAGCGTATCATACTGATATATGGCGCAACACCAGTTCCGGTAGCAATTAAAATAATATTGTTTCCCTCAGGGACCTGGTCAAGTGTAAACATCCCGCTTGTTCTTTTTCCCATTTCTATCCGGTCTCCAATCTTCAGGTTGAAGATCCGGGGAGTTAACGCCCCGGAATGAACGATGGTAATATAAAACTCGATATATTCTTTTTGTACAGATGATGAGGCGATGGAGTATAAACGCCGGATCATTTTCCCGGGTTTATGCTCTTCTGTTTCAGGTGCTGAATTGGCTATTCGCGGTGCTGACGCAGGCAAGCCTAAAGAAATAAATTGGCCGGCAATGAATTCGGGAAGTTCCCAGGAGTCAGGTTTTACACGCAATATCATCATCGTCGGGGAAACCTGCATGATATTGGTGACAATGCTGTTAAGCTCTCTGTCTGCCATAAAATGTACAATAAAAAATGAATAAATAGATCTTAAAAAATATTTCCAGATGGATTGTACAAAAATAGACAATAAGCGGAAATGATCTTTAAAAATTAGTGAAAGTTTATAAACGGTTTTTATGCATTGCCAATCACGGGGTATAACTACATATCAAGATTCTCCAGCTTTCATCGATATCTATTTTGATTAGTTAATTCTTATCCATACCTACATTTTGAAACTTACAGAATTAGCATCAGAAACTTTTAACATAGGAATCCATGCTGTATTTTCATGGCATTGATTATTTAACCTGATGTTATGGTATTTTTTCGGACTGCACTTTTCACTTTTTTATTTCTCAGTTTCGTTTTTCGGCTCGTTGCTTCCGGGTACGACACCGTACGTGTCTCAACATTTGGTATTTTGCCAGGGAACAGACAGAATGCAACACTTGCTTTAAAACAGGCCTTGAAACAGGCCAAGTATTTAAATAATCCGTTGCTGCTATTTGATAAAGGCAGATATGACTTCTGGCCGCAATACAGTGAAGAACGTACCTATTATGAATCGAATACCACAGATATTAATCCAAAACGCCTTGCCATGCTGATTGAAGGTTTTGACGAGTTGACCATTGATGGAAATGGGGCCGAATTTGTTTTTCATGACAGGATGCAACCCGTAACCGTTGACCGGAGCAGCAACATTGTACTGCGCAAATTTACCATCGACTGGGATATTCCATTAACCGCCCAGGCTGAGGTTATGGAAATAGATGATAATTCTATATTACTCAGGATTGATAAGTTGGAATCACCGTACATTATTGAAGGGGATCAGTTGGAATTTGTAGGTGAGGGTTGGAAAAGCACAGTTTGGGGGATCATGGAGATCCAACGGGAAACCAGGTTGATTGAACCATATACGGGAGATCCGGGATGTTGTGGACAAGGTTGGGATAAGGCCTTAGCAAAAGAAGAAGCACCTGGTTTGGTTAGAATCAGCAAGCCGTTTGGTTTGCAGCGACCGGATGTTGGAAATTTTCTCATTCTTCGCCATAGTCAACGCGATCATGCGGGCATGTTTTTTTTCCATTCAAAAAATATTAATGTAGAAAATGTGGAGATTTATCATACGGCGGGTTTGGGTATTTTGTCCCAGTTTTCAGAAAACATCTCCTTGGATCACGTGAAAATGATCCCGAACCCGAATAAAAACCGGTATCTCAGTGGCCATGACGACGGATTTCATTTTTCGAATTGCAAAGGACAGATCAATGTAACAAACTGTGAGTTTCAAGCCTTAATGGACGATCCGGTCAATATTCACGGGACAAGCGTTCGGATCATCAAAAAACTGACGCCAAATAAGCTTCAATGTAGCTTTATGCATCATCAAAGTGTAGGCCTGCAATGGGCAAGACCTGGCGAAAAAATTGGTTTTATCCGGAGTGCCACAATGGAGACCGTTGGATATGGAATAGTTAAGGATTTTAAGCTTCTCAACCTGGAAAATTTTGAGATCACGTTTGAAACGGATGTTTCGGAAACAATTCAAACCAGGGATGCCCTTGAAAATCTCACGTGGACACCTGATGCTTACATTGCTGATAATAAGTTCATGAGCTGCCGGGCAAGAGGTATCCTAGTCTCAACACCTGGGAAAGTGGTGATTGAGCGGAATTATTTTGAATCCAGTGGTTCAGCTATCCTCATTGCCGGTGATGCGAATAATTGGTATGAGACAGGGGCAGTGAAAGATATTCTTATCAGGGAAAATATTTTTGCCGATCCTTGCTTAACCTCGCTTTACCAATTTTCGGAGGCGATAGTCAGCATTTTCCCCGAGATCCCAGCAATCACAGCAGCAAAAGAAGCATACCACAAAAATATCCGGATTGAGCATAATGAATTCCACCCATTTGACTATCCGGTATTGTATGCAAAATCTGTGAGCGGACTGACCTTCAACAATAATACATTGACCAGAAGTCATCGGTTTCAGTCGTTTCATCCTCGAAAGTATACCTTGAGTTTTGAATATGTTGAAAATATCGAAATCAAGAATAATATTTTTTCCGAAGACATTTTAGGCAAGAATATTCAATTGACTAGGATGCGGGGAAGTGAACTAAAGATTGGTAAAAGTCAGCCGTTAATCATTGAGAAAAACAATAAATAGCATAAATATGAAAGTTACTTTGTTACCATATGTATTCCTGTGCATACTTGCATTATCCTGTAGCCAATCGGCGCTGAAAATTGAAAAAAGCTCACATGACCTGGCATTCACTGAATTGCCAACATCCTGGGATGAAGGCATTCCATTGGGTAACGGCATGTTGGGAGCATTGGTCTGGGAAAAAGATGGGAAGTTGCGGTTTTCGCTCGATCGTGCAGATCTCTGGGATTTACGACCAATGGAAAATTTGAATACGGACAAGTTTAAATTCAGTTGGGTATACGATCAATGGAAAAATGATACCTATGAAAATGTACAAAACCAGTTTGATAAGCCATACGATCAATTACCGGCACCGACCAAGATACCTGCAGGTGCGCTCGAATTTGATCTGGCAGGATTTGGTAAAGTCAAATCGGCAAACCTCCATGTCAATCAGGCAATATGTGAGGTAACCTGGGAAGATGGCAAGCGCATGCGAACCTTTGTTCATGCTTCATTGCCAATGGGTTGGTTTAAATTTTATGGTGTTAACAAAAACTTTGAGCCGGCATTAATTCCTCCTCTTTATCAGGATGCGGAAAAGGAAAAGGAAGCGATTAATTCGGTCACCGGACAGAATCTTAGCCGGTTGGGATATAGCCAGGGATCAATTGAGAAAACAGGTAATAGCTACACCTACACTCAGGAAGGATGGGGGGGATTTTCATATCAAATCCACGTTTCATGGGAAAAAGATGGACCCAATTTGATTGGACGCTGGAGTATTAGTTCCAGTTATCCGGGTTGGCCGGAATTACCCAATGCAAGAAACATTGTTGATGAAAACTCAAACAAATCATTCTATAAAACCTTTAGGAGTCATGAATCCTGGTGGCAGGATTACTGGCTGAAGTCTTCAATAAAGCTTCCTGATTCATTGCTGGAAAAACAGTGGTATCTGGAAATGTACAAGTTTGGATCGGCAGCCCGAAATGATGCGCCACCCATATCCCTGCAGGCAGTCTGGACAGCGGATAACGGGAAAATACCTCCATGGAAAGGAGATTTTCACCATGACCTGAATACACAATTGAGCTATTGGCCTGCATATAGTGGCAATCATCTTGATTTGGAAGAAGGATTTATCAACTGGCTTTGGCTATACCGGGAAATATTTAAGAATTATACCCGGGATTTTTATGAATCAGCAGGGCTAAATGTACCTGGTGTCACTACACTTACCGGGGAGCCGATGGGAGGCTGGATCCAGTACTCCTTCGGGCCAACAGTATCTGCCTGGCTCGGGCATCATTTTTATATGCATTGGCGATTTACCATGGACCGTGAGTTTCTGGAGAAGAAGGCCTATCCCTGGATCAGGGAGGTTGCTACTTTTTTTGATGAATTTTCAGTCACCGGAGAGAATGGTAAGCGTAAATTACCGCTAAGTTCCAGTCCGGAAATTTTCAATAATTCAAGGCGTGCTTGGTTCGACGAGGTCACCAATTATGATCTGGCGCTTATCCGCTGGACATATTCTAAGGCTGCTGAACTGGCTCTGGAATTGGGCAAGGATGATGAAGCCGGAATATGGCAGACATCACTAAGTCAGTGGCCGGATTTTGCTGTTGATCCTGTGGAAGGATTGATGTTTTCTCCAGGTATTCCTTATTTTGAATCGCACCGGCATTTTTCCCATCTGATGGCAATTCATCCATTAGGCCTAATCGATTGTTCAAATGGAGAACATGAAAAGATAATCACTGAAAATACCATTAAAAACCTGGAGGAAAAAGGACCTGCATTATGGACTGGTTATTCATATAGCTGGTTAGGCAATTTAAAAGCAAGAGCACTGGATGGTGAAGGGGCTGCCGAGGCTTTACGTATTTTTGCCAAAGCATTTTGTCTGCCTAATAGTTTTCATGTCAATGGTGATCAGACAAAATCCGGATATTCTTCCATGACCTATCGACCATTTACACTGGAAGGCAATTTTGCGTTTGCTTCCGGGATTAATGAGATGCTGATCCAAAGTCATGCCGGAATCATTACCATCTTCCCGGCAATCCCCGGATCGTGGGGAAATGTTGAATTCAGTGATTTAAGGACTGAAGGGGCGTTTTTAGTGTCTGCAAGGAGAGAAAATTACAATATTACTGAAGTTGCTATACGTTCAGAAAAAGGAGGACTTTTAAAGCTGGATAATCCTTTTCCTTCGAGTGAATTTTATGTTGAGAAAGATTATAAATTAGAACGTGGTATAATCGAAATTTTTATGGATCCTCAGGAAAAGTTAATCCTTAGCGTCAAATAGCTAATATACTCTACTATAAAGGTAAACTTATCCTCTACGCTTGACAGTAGCGCATGTAACAAGTACTTTTATACGTTTGTTTAATTTTGAATATTTAAATTGTAGATAAATGAAACTTCATTTTTCAATCCTCCATTTGCTGTTTTTGATATTTATAGCATTTTCATGTCAACAAAAACAGGAGAAATCAACTCCTCCGAATATTGTATTTATCATGGCCGATGACCATGGATACCAGGCGATAAGTGCGTATTCAAATAAATTAATGGAAACTCCGCAGATTGACAGGTTGGCGACTGAAGGGATGCGTTTTACCAATGCTTGTGTCACCAATTCGATCTGTGCTCCTTCCAGAGCGGTAATCCTTACAGGAAAACATAGTCATCTTAATGGTAAGATCGATAATCGATTTCCATTCGATACGGCCAATGTGACCTTTCCCCAGATTTTCCAGGAAAATGGGTATCAAACCGCCATGTTTGGAAAATTGCATTTTGGAAATAATCCCAAGGGCTTAGATCAGTTTAAGATACTGCCTGGCCAGGGCAGGTATTATAACCCGGAATTTATTACAAAAAAGGAGGGTAGAATCCAGATTAATGGGTATACCACGGATATTATCACAGAAATGACCCTCGACTGGCTGGAAGATGAAAGAGATCCAAATAAGCCATTTCTTTTATTCTACTTGCACAAAGCCCCGCACCGGGAATGGCTACCTGCCTCAAGACATTTTAAAGAGTTTACTAAAAGGACTTTCCCGGAGCCACCAACGCTTTTCGATGATTACGCAGGACGCGGAAGCGCTGCTAAAGAAGCTGAAATGAATTTGTTGACGCATATGAATTGGGCCGGTGATTCTAAAATTTATCCGGAAGTGATGGATGAATTGGGTATTCCTGAAACTGCCAACTGGGACAAGGCAGCTTTTGAAAGAGAAGTAGGAATTATGAATCCTTCCCAGCGTGCTGAATGGGATGAAGTCTATGGTCCGATTAATGAGGAGTTTAAGAAAAACTATCCGAATATGACAGAGGAAGACAAGATGAAGTGGCGTTATCAGCGATATATGCAGGATTACCTGGGTTCCATTGCAGCTGTGGATGATGGTGTCGGACGCATACTGGATTACCTTGATCTTCACGGACTTCGCGAGAATACAATCGTTGTGTATACTTCCGATCAGGGATTTTACCTTGGTGAGCATGGCTGGTTTGATAAGCGATTTATATATGACGAATCCTTCAAGACTCCATTACTGGTTCGCTGGCCGGGGGTGATCACTCCCGGTACCGTAAATACACAAATGGTGCAGAACCTGGATTTTGCGCAGACATTCCTTGAAGCCGCTGGAATTACTGCTCCTTCGGATATGCAGGGAGAAAGCCTGGTGCCTCTGTTTAAAGGTCAGACAGAGAATTTCCGTGATGCAGTGTATTATCATTACTACGAATATCCGGCAGTCCATATGGTAAAACGACACTATGGTATTGTGACGGAGGACTACAAGCTGGTTCATTTTTACTATGACGTCGATGAATGGGAATTATACGACCGGAAAAAGGACCCTAACGAAATGCAGAATGTGTACAACGATCCAGCATATGTCGATGTGGTGGCAGACCTGCACAAAAGGCTTACCGATTTGCGTGTCAAATACAAGGACTCTGAAGAGCTGGATCAGAAGTATATTGATTTGTATAATCAATAGAGATCAATAGCATTCAAAAATTATACTATCACTAGTCCAGACTTCTAGTTTGGACTTTTTTATTGTTATTGAATTGCTTAGGGTTTCAATTTCTCTTAAATTCCAATGTCAAATCTGTTTTTTAAAGTAACTGATTTTTTAAACTAAACTGCTTGTCAATGAATGGTATTGTAAACACTAATTCAGTCTGTATTTTCCTTATTGGGTTATTATTTTTACACGGTAGTTGTACAACTAATAAAAATGAAAAAATGACTTTTGATAATATTTTGTTAGCCGAATGGACAGGCCCATATGGAGGAGTACCGGCATTTGATCAAATGAATTTTGCGGATCTTAAACCTGCCCTGGAGAAAGGGATGGAGCTGAAACTGGCAGAAATTGATGAAATAATCAATAATCCGGAGAAACCAACATTTGAAAATACAATTGAAGCTATGGAACGCGCAGGAGAGACATTGGATAGAGTTTTTACCTATTATGGCATCTTAAGCAGCAATTTATCCACTCCTGAATTTAGAGATATAGAAAAAGAAATGGAGCCCAAAATTGCCGAATTCCAATCCAGGATTAATCAAAACGAAAAACTATTTGCACGTGTAAAAGCTATTTATGATGATTCCAAAAATATTTCATTAACAGACAATCAACAACGAGCTCTGCAACTATACTATGAAATATTTACCATAAATGGTGTGGAATTGAAAGGAGAAGCTAAGGAAAGATACATTGAGATTAACAAAGAGTTATCAGAATTATATACGACCTTTTCAAATAATGTGCTGGCGGATGAAGAAGATTATATCACCTATCTGGATGAAAACCAGTTAAACGGGCTATCTGAATCTTTTATTAAAGCTGCAGCGGAAACAGCATTGCAGAATGACCATGAAGGAAAATATGCCATCACCAATACCCGATCAGTCGTAGAACCTTTTCTCACCTTTTCTGATGAGCGTGATTTACGGGAGAAGGTTTGGAAAATATATAAGTCAAGAGGTGATAATGGCGATGAAAAGGACAATAACAAAATAATTTCACAGATACTTAGGCTTAGGGATGAGCGGGTTGGATTATTGGGATTTGAAAATTATGCCCAGTGGCGTTTGCAAAACCAAATGGCTAAAACACCTGATCATGCATTTGAATTGATGAATGCGATATGGCCGGCTTCGGTTGCCAGGGTTAAGGAAGAAGTTGCGGATATGCAGGTAATAGCAAATCAGCTTGGGCATAACAATACTATTGAACCCTGGGATTATTTGTATTATGCTGAGAAGGTACGACAGGATAAGTATGACCTGGATTCCGACGAGGTGAAACAATATCTGCAATTGGATAAGCTTAGGGAAGCAATGTTTTTTGTCGCCAATGAAGTGTTTAATTTGCATTTTGAACCAGTGACTGATGCTTCTGTGCCAGTTTTTCATGAGGATGTGAGCGTCTATAAGGTGATTGACAATACTTCAGATAAGGTTATTGGTTTGTGGTATCTTGATCCCTATGCTCGAAAAGGTAAAAGATCAGGGGCCTGGGCAACTACCTACCGAAGACATAGCGCCATTGAGGAACCTAAAACCGTTCTTTCATCAAACAATTCGAATTTTATAAAACCAAGTGAAGGAGATCCATCCTTAGTCTCGTGGTCTGATGCAGAGACCTTCTTTCACGAATTTGGTCATGCATTAAATTCACTTTGCTCGAATGTAAAATATCCCGTTTTGAATAATATGGTAGGGGATTATGTAGAATTTCATTCTCAAATATTGGAACGCTGGCTTTTTACTGATCAGGTGGTTCAAAACTACTTTGTTCATTATGAAACTGGTGAACCTATGCCTGAGAAGTTGATCTTAAAAATTAAAAAAGCAGCAACGTTTAATCAAGGGTATGAAACGACGGAATACTTAGCGTGTGCATTGGTGGATATGATGCTGCACACCATGGATGATCCATCTGAAGTGGATGCTAAAATATTTGAAGAGAAATCGTTGGAGGATTTCAATATGCCCAAAGAAATTGCCTTGCGTCACCGCTTACCTCATTTTAGTCACGTCTTTTCGGGAGAAGGATATGCAGCCGGCTACTATTTCTATATCTGGGCAGATGTATTGACTTCCGATGGGGCAGAAATGTTTGCAGCGGCTCCTGGAGGATTTTATGATAAGAAAGTTTCCGAAAAACTTGTGAAGTATATGTTTGCGCCCCGGAATGCTATTGATCCGGTAGAGGCATTCCGAATGTTCAGGGGTAGAGATCCTAAAATTGATGCCTTGATGAGGGATAGGGGATTTCCAATACCTTCAAATTGACCCGTAGATTTTTTGTGAACCTTATTGGAATATTATTCTTGAGCACATCGCTTTGTTGCCGTGGGTTCGTCTTTAAAACTGTAGTATGTGATTTCTAATTTTCATTGACATCATAATCACAAAAGTGTTATGCGGAGAAAATAATGGCTTTTATAATATCATTTGAATGAATCAATTATTTTTTGGCGTATAGGGGGAAAATAGGATAGTTCAGGACGGAAATAATGATTAAAAGTTGAAATTTGAATTATCTGTGGTTAATAAATTTTCTGAAATTTGACTTTATTTAAAGACCCAAAATCAATTCATCCATGAAACGACTTCTTTTTCTAATTGCACTACTATTTTCATGTAATCCAAATGAACAATCGGGATTATTCAAACCCATCCACTTAACCTGTGAATATATTGAAAATCCAGCAGTGGTTGATGTAATCCAACCTCGTCTGGCCTGGGTCAATATTGCACAGGAGGGTGAACGAGGACAGAAACAAACCGCTTACCAGATTCGGGTGGCGAGTACCGAAGACCTTCTTGGTAGTCCGGATTTATGGGATAGTAAAAAGATGGAGTCAAATCAGTCAAACAGAGTGGGATATTCGGGTAAACCACTGGAACCCAGACAGGAATGCTGGTGGCAGGTAAGAGTTTGGGATAAAAATGATAATCCAACTGAATGGAGTGTGCCCGGGTTCTGGAGAATGGGATTGTTGGATAATGCTGAGTGGAAAGCATTCTGGATAGGGGCACCCTGGGATGGTGAAGAATATTTTGTACGGCCGGATTATCCGGGGCAGAAATTTGAGGATTTTGGTCCGCCTGCGCCTATGCTTCGTAAACAATTTACAATTGATAAGGACATAGAGAAAGCTGTGGCCTTTGTTACCGGTCTGGGATACTTCGAGTTTTATGTGAATGGGAAAAAAATTGGTGATGATGTTTTGGCGCCAAACAATACCAACTATGGCAAGCGCCCGAGGTTACCCGAAATGCTGATCAATGTGGACGATAATTTTAAGGAATATAAAGTGATGTACCCGGCTTATGATATTTCTGATGATTTGGTAAATGGAGAAAATGTAATTGGGAGTATTCTGGGGAATGGATTTTATAATCCGCGCATGTTTTGGTGTGAAGGATATGGTACGCCTCGATTTATTGGGCAGCTGCACATTACCTACAAAGATGGTTCGGAAGATGTGATCGTCAGTGACACTACATGGAAGGCAGCCAAAAGCCCGATCCTGAAAAACATGGTCTATTATGGCGAAACGTATGACGCCCGGTTGGAACAGCCAGGTTGGAGTGCCCCAGGTTTTGATGATAGTTCCTGGGAAAATGTGGTTAAAAAAGAAGCTCCATATGGCAAGCTGATGGCACACACAGCCCATACAGATAGAGTGATGGAACAAATTAAACCTGTTGAAATTAACAGACTTGAAAACGGCAATCATGTTGTTGAATTTGGCAAGGAGATTTCTGGCTGGGTCAGGTTGAACAATGTCAGCGCACCGGCAGGCCATCAGATCGATATTTCATTCAATGCCAATCAATATTCCGGGGACAATACCTATATTTTCAAAGGTGGAGAACCGGAGAATTATGCGCCGCGATTCAATTGGTTTGTTTTTAGTGGAATAGAAATTAAGAATTGGCCAGGTGAATTAAAACCAGAACATCTGACGGCAGAAGCAGTCAGTACCTACGTTGAACAATCGGCCGAGTTTGAAACATCCAATCCGCTATTTAACCGGATCAACGAAATTTGGCAGCGAAGCCAGTTAGATAACATGCATGGTGGAATCGCCAGCGATTGTCCACACCGAGAGCGCAACGGATACACTGGCGACGGACAAGTGGCATGTGCTACCGTTATGCAAAATTTTGATGCAAGGTCTTTTTATCATAAATGGGTTCAGGATATGCTCGGTGCTCAAAATCCTGAGACCGGATATGTCCCCAATGGGGCGCCATGGCAACCGGGATGCGGGGGTGGAGTGGCCTGGGGAGCGGCGATTTGTATCATCCCATGGGAATTTTATGTGCAATATGGGGCAATGGATATGCTGGAAAATAATTATGAAGGCATGGAAGGTTATATCAGGTACATGCAGACCTGGGTAGATGAAGACGGCATTATGTTTTCGCAACGGAAAACCAATTCAGGTGAGGTATTGAAATGGTTCAACCTGGGAGAATGGGTCGCCCCGGGGGAAACTGTGCCTGATGATTTTGTGCATACCTTTTATTTGTGGATGTGTGCAGACATCACTGGTAAAACGGCAGAAAAATTAGGAAAAAAGGATGAGGCCGAGATCTATAGAAATTTAGCAGTGAAAACGAAGAAGGCATTTCATAAGCGATTTTATAATGGGGCCACCGGATCTTACGGTAATGGTGGTGGAAATATCCTGGCTTTAAAAATGGGCGTACCTGAGGAACAGTATCCCAAGGTAATCAATGCTTTACAAAATAATATTAAGGTCAATAAAGGGCATTTGGACACCGGTATCTTCGGAACGCGATACTTTTTTGAAGTACTTGCAGAAAACGACTTGCAGGATCTGGCTTATGAAGCGATGAATAAAACTGAAGAGCCCGGCTATGGACACTGGATTGAAGTTGGTTCAACTACCACCAGGGAACAATGGGGAGAAGGAGGTTCACACAATCATCCCATGTTTGGCGGAGGACTGACCTGGTTTTACCAACACCTGGCAGGAATGCAACCCGATCCTGATGAACCGGGGTATCGGCATATTATTTTTAAGCCGCAACCGGTTGATCTCATGGGGTATGTAAAATATTCCAATAATACCACCTTCGGGCCTGCTGAAATTAGATGGGTGAAAAAGGAGGATGAATTTACCATGGATATTAACGTGCCTGTGGGCAGTAAAGCGACGGTTTATGTGCCAATTCATAATAAAAATCAGGTAATGGAAAGTGGTGTGAACGCAAATGAAGCGGCAGGTGTAAAATTTGAACGCGAGGAAGACAACTACAAGGTTTATTCCATCGAAAGCGGTAGTTATAGATTTCTAGTGAAATAGCAGTAGTGGAATATTCTCAAAAAGCAGCATCTGCACGATCAGAAGACCAATTTCAGATTAACAATTGGATAAGTTAAACCAGGATTTTTTATCAGGAGGGTTTCTGATAAATGTTTATTTGTAAAATAATTTTCAGGAGTCACCTTTACAGAGAATTGCAATGGATTTTTATAATTTTTCCCCATGCGTAAATTTCCTTCAACGTTTTTTCTTTTATACGCATGGAACAGGGTTTGGTGCATGATCAACGCACATGCTGAGGACACGCCAACCCAAACGCCCGGGGATTCGGCTTCGGTTAGTGCAACAGCTCCAAGTCCAATAAGCGCGGCACCGCCACTGGCAAGACTCAGCGTGCTACCCTGTCGTCTTGTGATGTGTACACCCTTTACCGATCGTTGGCCAAACACTGTACCCGCAATTGCGGTGGCTGCTGGTATTAAAAGAAGTCCTCGATTTGTTTCTGAGTCTATAGATTCGACGGCAACCGTAGCTCCCAGGCCTGCTGTAATCAGGGTTAATGAACTTATTACATCGACATCACCGGAAGTGTAATCATATTTCTTTGCCACTTTGCTGCCAATAATTAATCCGCCGATTCCACCGGCTAGGAGAGAAGCTCCAATCACATTGGGATTATCATCGATAGCCAAATACCCTAACCCAATAACACTTGGGCCTAAAAATCCATAATGCCTCATCATGTCCACATATCCAACGGATAATTGTTTTTTCTTTTGTCCCTGGAAAGCTAATTCGCCCAATGTTATACTTCCTATGGTTGATAATCCAAGCGCCCATTTATAGGTGTCATCTGAATCTCCTCCGATCGCCAAACCAGCTGCAAGTCCATATCCCAGGCCTAATATTTTTCCACTATTACCGGCACGAACTGTAGCAAGAGTAATATTTTCATATTTTTTTGCATTGATCACCGGTCCCAATTGCCACAGGCCGGCCATAATCAAAGGAACACCAGCAATCACACCACCAGATTCTGCTTCTGTGATGGCAACAATACTAGCTCCATAATAAGCGCCATATATCCCATTTACCAGCCTGTCCCTGGCCCGCAAATTAAAATCTTGATCTTCCTGTATCGGCTGTGAGATGCTTTCTTCTCTATCCCACTGTGCCTTCATTTGGGCAAACTTTTCTTTTTCTTCACTTGACATATGCTGATAATAGCTTGCCAGGTAAGCTCCAACTAAGATTTGAGTCTCAAAGGCTCAAATCTTATTTAACAGGGTGAATCTGCGGTTAATTAAAAAATATGAAACCAAGCTTACTGCGATCATCCAATATCATTCCAATTCTACTGACGGTTTGCACCATCTTTGTCGCATGCTTGTGGTATG
>Ga0209536_100004796_pt1 | contig 21283 bp, 21 predicted proteins | sample DeeMarSeWOR28_12_FD_187461 | JGI IMG/M metagenome (GOLD analysis project Ga0209536, IMG submission 187461) | Marine sediment microbial communities from White Oak River estuary, North Carolina - WOR-2-8_12 (SPAdes) (version 2) | ecosystem: Environmental > Aquatic > Marine > Intertidal zone >... | reverse complement strand
GCTTCTTCCATTGACGAAAAAGAGCTCAACATAATAAAAAAGCAAAGCAGGATGAGGACAAACCCGGAGTAAACGATCTCCCATTTACCGCTGGAGGAACCTTGTGATTCTTTGGATCCGGATCTTCGATTTTTTTTACGCATTGGCTGCCGAGGACTAACGGTTAACTTATTTTTTCCAAGCAAATTCAATGGATTTTATTAACTGGTATCACTGACGCATCACCGGTCTCGATCAGAGCGGGAATGCTGACCAGCCGAATCCGGTCAGGCCTTGGCCGGTTGGGCACTGGCCGTCATACGGGCCTTGGGCGCGATAAAGGCCTTTAATTTCTGTTCGACCACCCGATGATTATCGCCGGCTTGGATCGCAATTACCCCCTCCAGAATCATCTGTTTGACCAGGACCTCCTGTTTGCTGCGCGTTCTCAGTTTGCCGGCAACCGGCAAAAACAGGAGATTCGCCAGCAGGGTTCCGTAAAAAGTGGTCAACAGGGCCACTGCCATGGGTGCACCGATCTGGCTGGGATCTTCCATCTGCATGAGCATTTGCACCAGGCCGATAATGGTTCCCAGCATCCCGATCGCGGGTGCAAAACCGCCCATGGTGGTAAATATCTCGGACCCCAGTCGGTGCCGCATTTCCAGATATTCAATTTCAATTGACATGACCTCTTCAATCGAAGAAGATTCCATACCGTCAATGGCCATCTGAATGCCCCGGGCCAGAAAAGGATCCTTGATGTCCTTGAGCTGCGACTCAAAGGAAAGAATGCCTTCCTGCCGGGCCTTTTTTGCAAAACCCGACATCAACGGAATCAATTCGCTTGGAATCTGGGAACGGTGTAAAAACACGTTTTTGGCAACCTTGAAAACGCCGAGCACCTCTGAAAGTGGATAGGCCAGCAGGGTTGCGCCCATGGTTCCACCCAGGACGATCATGACGGATGGATAATTGATAAACCAGGTCGCATCACCACCCATCATGATGGAAATGAAAACCAGGCCAAATGAAACCAAAATACCGATTAAGGTTGTGATATCCAATGTTTTACTCCTATACCGCTTTAACCCATAAACAAAGAAATCATCATTATTCCTGTCCCGCATCCGGCCAATGCCGGGCCGGCCCAATAGTTCAGAACCTCAAAAGGATGCTGCGATCACCGGTTTCCGTTCGGGAACCCAAATCTCCCGCAAATCCGCAGAATCCCCATTATTTTCAATAATTTTAGCAAGTATTGTGCCATACGCCGTAATTGGGATGCTGAAACTCGGTAATTCCGCTAGGGCGGGTAATCATCTGAACTCAATGAAAAAAACATTGATATTGAGCGTCTTTTTTTGGGGGATAGGCAGGCGGACAACGGTTGTTACCAAAAAATAGAGGCCAAAAGCGGGGAATACACGCTTATAACGTCAATTTTCACTGTTTTTTGTCAACAGATTGACGATGCGTAAGGTCAAGCCAGACGAAAAAGAGAGTAGAGATAAACGTCGTTTGCTCGGCGCCGTTTAGCAGCCGGAATCGATCTTCAATCTCCAATCTCCTATGGAATATCCGGGGACGGACCGTCCGCGTTTGCCCTGTTCGAATTGATCGTGCGCTGATAATCGGCAATTCTCTGCGACACCTCTTCGAGCGGTTCTTTGACCATGATTTTATTGTTGTTGGTAAATGTGATCACCGTCTCCGGGATGGCCTGCAAAGATTGGATCATATCCACGTTGATAATCAGGGTTGCGTCATTTAAGCGGGTAACTTTTATCATTTTGACACCACTTCATCGGTTTAAGGTTATCTGTTTAGGTCATATTTAAAGGGCGGGGCATTTTGCTCATGATTCGGAGCGCAACACCCCCCCCATGTTTAGAATGTCAAATCAGATTTAGCGTTTCAGGTTAATCAGTTCATTGAGAATCTCATCACTGGTGGTAATCACACGGGAATTGGCCTGAAATGCCCGCTGGGTGGTAATCAATTTTACAAACTCCGCGGCCAGATCCACGTTGGACATTTCCACCGCGCTGGTGCTGATACTGCCCAGGCGGCCGCTTTGCGGTGTACCGAAAAGTGCCGGGCCGGAATCCAGGGACTCGGCATATAAATTCTTACCCATTTTGGTCAACCCGGAATAACTGGGGAAATCGGCCATCACCAGCTGAAAAAGGGGTGTCAGCTGACCATTGGAGTAGGACCCGGTCACGATCCCATAATCATTGATATCCACCGTCCGCAGGGTGCCGGCGGTATAACCGTCCTGGGTCTGAAAGGTCGTGCCGGAGGGGGATGAATACTGAGTCAGGCTTCCGTTGCTGGCCAAAGCGGCATCATACAGATCCCAGGTGATGGTCAGGGGAGTGGCCCCGCTGATCAACGGGTTGATCGTGATTTGCGGAACACCGGCCCCGGCGTTTAAATTTCCGAAGGCATCAAAGGTCAGATTCCCGAAGGTCATACTGACATCTCCCGGTAAGGCCACGGTGGGCGGAACGGTCGGAACAGCGGTCCAGTCGTTGGGCCCATTTTTGGTAAACGTCAGCGTCAGGGGGATGGCATTGCCCAGCGAATCGTAAACCGTGGTGGTCGTTGCATAGGTGCCCAAAACGGCCGTATCCGAATTCAGATTGACGTCAACGGAAAGGTTAGTGGTGGCCAACGGCGGAGACGTGTTTTGTCCGGAAGCATTAATAGTGGTGACGGCCCCTAGAATCAGCGTCCCGTCGGGGTTGGTCCCGGTGACTTCATAGCCCTGCACATACAGACCGCTCAGATTCATGAGATTTCCGTCGCGATCGAAATGAAATTCACCCGCACGGCTGTATAAGTTGGCGCCGGAACTATCCTGCAGCACGAAAAACCCGCCGCCGTTGATGGCCATATCCGTAGGATTGTTGGTATTTTCGATGGTCCCCTGGGTCCACATCGGCGTGGTTCCCTGAAATTGGACCCCGCGGCCGACATCACTGGATACGCTGCCGGCCAGCGAACTGCTCAAAATATTGGCAAACGAAGACCGGTTGGATTTAAATGCTGTGGTGTTGACGTTGGAAATATTATCGCCAAGCACTGTCATAGAAGTTGAATTGACATTTAAGCCGACCATGCCGGCAAACAATGAACCAATCATGTTTATAGCCCTCCATTTATGAATTCATTCGAGTTGGTTTCAATCTCGGGAGTTGCGGTGTTAGGTTGCGATTGAACTTCGGAAACAGCGATGACATCATCGATGGCAATCGTCTGAAGGTCGGTGATGAGGCTGGCGGTCTGATCTTTAAAGGACACACCGGTTACCACCGAGCGCATCAACGGTGTCACACTTAAATTCTGGTTTTCGGCGTCGAGCGCCTGCACTTCAAAGCGGTAAAGACCCGCTGGAACCGAATTGCCGTTCATATCCAGACCGTCCCAGGCGGCGGATTGTCCGCCTGAGTTCAGCGGGCCGGTCTCAAACGATGTCACGAAACCGCCGCTGGCATCATAAATGCTGATCACCGCCAGGGTGGCGTTGGCCCCTATCTCAAAATGACATTCCACCGGCCGGCCGCTTTCAAGTTGCACGCTATTGCCCTCGGCGGTTATTTCCTTGCCGATGTACGATACCGCCTGGGAGTCGATCAGTGATGCTTGAAACTGCCCCATGTTCTGAAGGCTGTCATTGATATTATTAAGCTGCTCCAGCGAACTGAACTGCGCCAGTTGGGCGGTAAATTCCGTGCCGTCTGTGGGATTCAATGGATCCTGGTTCTGAAGCTGGGCAATCAACATGTTCAAAAAATCATCTTTGCCCAGGATTTTAGCCGGCGGACTCGACTCGGCATCGCCGGCGTTGGCGTTTGAATCTATGGGAGTCATTGTTATCATGTTAACCTCATCGCATGTTTTCCAGGTTCATATGTATCGACCGCAGCGTTTCTGTCGATACGCTTACGCGAAATAATCGATAGCCGTTTCCGCAATCCCATCTCTGCGGCCGGCGTGTGCGTCGATCTGCTCCTCGGCGGCCGTCTCAATGGAAAGACGGCTGTTTTTCAAAGCCCGCGCGCGGCGTATTTCCGCCGCTTTTTGGTGTTTATCACCATCCGCACCGGAGTCGTGCGCGACGGAGACCTCCAGTTCGTCAACTTTCAGACCTTGTGCTTGTAATTCTGCCTTTAATTGATTCAAGTTATTTTCAAGAATGTCCTTGACGAACGGCAGCTCGGCCGCAATTCTGACGGTGACATGTTGACTCTCGGTAACGATTTGCATCCGAATATGCCCCAAATAATCCGGTTTCAGATCGATCTGAACCTCATGTTGCCCATTGTTGAACGAAAGCACGGCCTTTTGAACAATTTGATTCAGGGTCTGCGACATCAGGCCGCGCCGGACAGCTTCGGATCTTTGGGCGGCATTTTCAAGACGGGCCAGATCTTGCGGCATCTGATCCTGTGAAAATAAAAGGCTGCTGTCCTTACTATCCCCATCGATCGGGTTGATTTTATCGCCAAGCGCATGAATCGGCAGAATCTCGTTTTGGGGAACTGCGCTTTTGATACCGAAGATCTCTTCCGGCGTTTTGGCGATGACCCCATTAGGGGCTGAATCGGCATTGACCGGTTGTTCCGCTGCGGCTTTAAGAGCTGCCGGGTTCTTTATCGCTTGAGAATTTTCGCTCAGCTGGCGGGCGTTAGCTTCCAAAAGGGTTTCAGAATTTGAATCGCCAGATGCCCAGAAAGGCAACCGGCCCGCAAGAGCCATTTTGGCATTTTCGGATCTGCCGGCTTCCGCAGCTTGAGAGGCGGATGTCATTTTAAGAAGAAGATCCTCATTTAAATGCGCCCCTTCCAGGCCGACAGCCATTTTCGGTCCGCTGGAACCGGCGGTATCCGGATTTAAACCCCACCCGGCGCCGGACATTTTCAGCATGTGCAGCAGCGCGTTGACATTGGCCCCCGATGATTCCGGCTGGCCGATTAAAGTCCCATCCTGGACAAGCTTTCCCGTCAGGTTCCCGCCGTCTTGATGGTGGATAATCCCGGCGGCAAGCCGCTTAAAGAAAAACCGGTTGAGCGCTTCCGGTGAGATATTGGCCTGCAGCTGCTCAAACGGGCCGATGCCCACCCGCTCTCCGTGAGCCTTCTGCCCTTGCGATTGCAGCTGTGCGATCCAATCGGTCAGCAGGCGCTTTAACTCTGCGTTTGAATCAGACGGCGTTTCCATAGCCAAAGAACCATCATCCGCCCCTGAACCATTCGCAAGATGGGAAGGCATCAAATCGAAGGCTATCCATGGGTGGACAGGCCGGGATTCGTTCCCGGATTCGGGTGATCGTTGCGCACCGTTTACTTCATTATGATCAGCTGTAAACGCTTTGCGGTTACACATTTTTTGCGATTTCCCCGGTTCGGTATCCTTGCCCCTGGATCTCACCGCCGGTTTCTCTGCCGTTGCCGAATCTGGATTGCAGCGGCGGTTACGATCGGAAATCCGGTCTAGAGTTGCCGAAAAGCTCTTGCCTCGATCTGACGCATCACCTATCCGACTGGATTTAAATTCACCCGGGTTTTTCCGCGGTCCAGAATGTGAGCCGGGAGCAGGTGTCTGAGGTAAAGCTGGCGGCATGAACACATTCGTCGACATAATTTCTTTCCTTGATTTTTCCAATTTAGATGGTTTCAGATACCGATCACGGCATTGTCTTGTGCATCAAGTGTGCCAACCGTTAAAAATGATAAACGTTGCCTGAAAGATGCCTGCCCCTCGATCCATGAAATTTCTTATCTATCTTAAATAACAAAGAATAATAAAAATTCAATTCACTCGAAAAAAACGGCGATTCCCATTTAATCAAGATATGGCAGTGGGGTGAAGCCTGTTTTTCTGCGGCAACATTTTCCTGTAATGGCAATCTTTACCATGGAAGTCTATCAAAGGCTAATCTGCGGACGAAAGGGAATTGAATGACGGGCGGAAAAGCGGACAACGGTTAGAAGTGGTTTTAAACCACTTCTAGGGTTTCTGATTAAAATGACGGCTGGCTACCTCGTCCATCAAGCTGCGCTCCTCTTTAAACTGTTTCTCTTCATAGGCTTGCAGGCCCTTTTGCTTCAATCGGTCCAGTGTTTTCCGTTTTTTCATGACGGCAATTAAATCCTGGCGCTTTAGATTAAAATCGCGCTCCGCTTCCAGGACGTTCTGTTTTTGAATTTCGGTTTCCCTGGAGAGCTGATCGACGAAATCAGCAAACAGTTTAATTTCAGATGCCGGGCGTCCGCCGGTTTGTTTTTCCTGAAGCTGTTGCACGTATTTCCGTTTTTTTTGCCTCAGAACCCACAGCTTGTCCTTTTCGGCGACCAGGCGTACTTTTAAACCGGCGAGTTCTTTTTGGAGAATTTCTTCCTGGTAACGACGATGATTTAGAAGCGGTTCTAAATTAAATCGATACATAGCACCAGAAAATTATTCGGCCTCAAACAACTGGGCCAGTTGCGAAATGCTTTCATTAAAATCGGTGGTCGTATTGATGTCCTGCCTTAAATAAAGGTTGATTTTTTCGATCATCTCAATGGCATAGTCGATCTTCGGATTGCTCCCGACAACATAGGCACCAATGTTGATCAGATCCTCCGCTTTGCGGTAAGCAGCCAGGGTTTGCTTTAACTTATTGGCATGCTGGCGATGCCCGGCGTCGATAATATCATCCATCACCCGGCTGATGCTGCTGAGGACATCGATGGCCGGATAATGATTTTGGGCAGCAAGGTCTCTTGTCAGGTTGATATGTCCATCCAGGATGGCGCGCAGCGCATCGGCAATCGGTTCATTGGTATCATCGCCTTCCACCAGTACCGTGTATAATCCCGTAATTGTACCGCGGTTAGAAGACGTACCGGCCCTTTCACATAATTTTGGCAGCAGGGTAAACACCGACGGGGTATAGCCTTTGGTGGTGGGCGGCTCACCCAATGCCAGACCGATCTCCCTCTGGGCCATGGCGAACCGGGTGACTGAATCCATCATTAAATTGACGTGCTTGCCCTGGTCCCTGAAAAATTCGGCTATGGCGGTGGCAATAAAGGCTCCCCGCATCCGGACCAGGGGCAGATGATCGGAGGTTGCGACGACAATCACCGAGCGTTTGAGACCTTCTTCGCCAAGTTCTTTTTCAATAAACTCATTGAGTTCGCGACCTCTCTCTCCGATCAGCGCAATTACGTTTACATCGGCTCTGGTTTTACGGGCGATCATGCCCAAAAGCACACTCTTGCCGACCCCGGAACCTGAAAAAATACCGATTCGCTGGCCACAGCCCACCGTTAACAGGCCGTTTATGGCCCGGATGCCTAGATCCAGCGGTTGTGATATGCGCCTGCGTGAAAGGGGGTTAATGGGGGCCCCATAAATGGGATATTCGCTTTCCACTAAAATCGGCCCTTTGTTATCGATGGGGTTTCCGAGCCCGTCGATAACCCGGCCCAAAAGCCCAGGACCCACCGGAATAATCGCGCGCTGCTGGCGGGCCACCACCCGGCATCCGGGTCCGATGCCCCGAATCTCTTCAAGGGGCATCATCAATACGTAATTATCCCGAAATCCCAGAACCTCGGCAGTTATTTTATGGGCCCCGCCCTTGGTGTAAATGTCACATACGGTTCCGAGCCTGGATACGGGACCCCTGGCTTCGATGACCAGGCCGATAACATTGGTGACTTTACCGCTTGCCCGGATGGTGCAGGACGCATCCAGGCAGGTGCGATACTTATCCAGGCTGATACCCGTTTCCATTTTCGGCTATTGGCGCTCCTGCTTTGACTCGTCAAACTCAATTTCAAAGGACTCTTGGATTGCTTGAAATTGCTTTTCGATGCGGGCGTCAATGTCACCCATATCCGTTTCGATAAGGCAACCCCCGCTTTGAATTGAATCTTCGGCCTCAAAACGAATACTGTCGACATCGTGAAGAAAATCGGCCAGCTGAGATTTGGTATCCTGAATGAATTGCAGATCGGCGGGATTCAATTTGATCTTTATTTTGCCGGGATCTTCCACTCGGCTCAAAGCCTCCCGGGCGACACAGACGACGGTTTCCTGTGTGGTTTGGACCTCGTGACAAACGATTTTTTTTGCAATCGACAATGCCAGCTGGGCCACTTCTTTCTCGATCTCCTGATGGATCTGCCGACGAATATTTTTCAGTTGCTCGAGACCCCGGTTGAAACTGTCGATTACCGGATCAGCCCGTTTGGTCCCGGCCTCAAATCCTGCTTTTTCTCCTTCGGCAAAGCCTTTTTGAAAAGCGCCGTTTTTGATCTCCTCAATCGAGGGGCCTTTATTTTCTTCGGGAGCTTCGGCCGAATCCGGCGTCGGCGCTTCATCCGGACAGTTTGCGTTCGTGTTTTTGAAATGAATCCGCTGAAATCCACTGTCGCTCGATGGACTGCATTCGGCAACCGCCGGCTCATCCACCGGAATGTCGGGAAAATAATGCAGGCGAAAACCATCTTGCAGGATTTGCGAACCTTTTTTTTCCCGGTTAGGCAATGATATCATCTCCTCGGCGTCCGGCAATAATTAATTCCCCTTTGGTTTCCATCTTCTGAATGATATCCGTTATATTCTGTTGCGCGTCGGTAACTTCTTTCATCCGAACCGGCCCCATATCTTCGATCTCCTCTTTTAGCATCTCGCCGGCTCGCTCAGACATGTTTTTGAAAATTTTTTCTCTTACCTCCTCCGATGCTGCTTTGAGAGCAAGGGCCAGTTCCATGGTCTCAACCTTGCGCAACAGCTTCTGAACGCCTCTGTTATCGACCAACAGGATATCTTCAAAAACAAACATCTGCTGTTTTATTTGAGACGCCATTTCCATGTCGGCCTCTTCCAGTTCATTTAAGATCAACTCTCTTGAAATTTCATCTGTCTGGTTCAATATTTCAGCCAAACGATGAACACCGCCGGTCACGTTGGTAACCGAACTTCTCTTATTATTTAAAATATCTTTTAAAATTTCGTTTACCTCTTCAACGATAGAAGTGGTGACTTTATCCAATTTAACGACGCGCATAGCCACCTCTGTTTTGATCTCATCCGACAGCCTGGCGAGCACATCACTGGCAATCTCCGTTTTAAGATGGACTAAAATAATGGCAATTGTCTGAGGCTGCTCGTCTTTAATCAGATCGTAGATTTCATAAGGACTCAGGGAACGAATCGTTCCCAGACCGCTGGGTGTATTAAAGAGTTCGTCGGGTTCGGTATCACTGCGGCGGCGGTTTTCGCCGAGTGCCTTACTCTTTCTGGATTTATAGCGTCGCACGATCTCAATAAATTCCCTGGCAACCTGTTCCACGACATCGGGCGAAATGGTCCGAATTTGAGACAAATGATCATTGACGAGCGCTTTTTCGTCTTCGGAAAGCCGTCTGACCAAACTTTCTACATGGGGTCTGCCCAGAGCATACATCAAAATGGCCGCTTTTACGGGACCCGCTATTCTCTTGGGATCCATACTTATCCTTCTTTTAACCAGTCGCGCATCACACCGACCGAAGCATCATTATCATCGGAAATCAACTGGGCTACTTGGTCTGCAAATGTCAATTGTTTGGGATCGGCGCCATCCTGATTTTCAATCTCACCCACTGTTTTCGGAAGCTGGTACAAAAGCTCGTTTTCATCCCTTGTAGACGCCGTTAGCCATTTTATCAGCGGTTTAACCACAAAGATAAATGATAAAAGCAGGAATAGACTCAAGAAAGCATACTTAAAGTAGGGTTTGTAATTTTTTAATTGCGCCAGCCAGCCTTCAAGTGCGCCAGCGTCGGCATCCTTCGTAATTTTAGTTGTTTCAAACGGGATGTTTACAACTTCGACCTTATCGCCTCTATCGGCCACAAAATTTACGGCACTCTTTACGAGATTTTCGATTTTGACCAGCTCCTCTGAAGATCTGGGAACATAGGTCCAGGTCGGTTCGCCCTCTTCTTGAGGGATGGATCGATAGGACCCATCGACCAGCACCGCAACTGAGATGCGTTGCATGGCGCCGACCGGCTCCAGGGTACGGCTGGTCAGTTTCCCAATCTCGTAATTAACGGTGCGATCCTGCTTTGCAAAGGTGGTATTTTCGTCGTTAACCTCGTTGACATCGGGCGGGTTGTTCGCGGGCACATTCGATTGAATGCCGGGAATCCCCTGGGGGATAACATCGGCTTTCTTGGCGGTTTCATTAAACATCTGTTCGCTGCGAACAACCTGGTTTTCAGGAAAGAATCGTTCTTCGGTCTGTTCATAGCGCTTAAAATCCAGGGCGCAGGATACCCTTACAATGGCCTTGTTAGCGCCCAGGGCCTTTTCCAGCATCGTCAGCACCCTGCTTTCCAGCTTTCGTTCGACTTTGGCCTGATACTCGAGCTGATCCGAGCTGGGTGTCGCCAGGCTGGAATCGTCTTTCTTCCCGGCCAGCAATCGACCGTTACTGTCAACCACGGTGACATTTTCGGGATTCAGCCGCGATACACTGGAAGACACGAGATGCACGATACCCTGAACCTGTTCCTGAGTCAGCCATTGGCCATGACGGAGTTTTAGCACGACAGAGGCGGAAGCTGCTTGTTCGTCCTTAACAAAAAGTGATTTTTCAGGCATCACGATATGCACCCGGCTGCTGTCAACCTCGACAAATCCATTGATTGTGCGTGCCAATTCACCCTGAAGGGCCCGCTGATAGTTAACGTTTTGGGCAAACTCGCTCATGCCGAATTTGGCATTATCAAATACCTCAAAACCGATACTGCCGCCCTGGGGCAGCCCTTCGGATGCCAGGTCCATCCGGGTTTCGTAGAGGTGCTTTTGGGGTATAAGAATGGTGCTCCCATTGGCAGCAATTCGATACGGGATTTTTTGATCTTTGAGCCGGTTTAAAATGATTCCGGCATCCTGTGAGTCCAGATTTGTAAATAAGGGATGGAACTCCGGTTGGGTTGCCCAATTCGTCAAAAAAACAAATCCTAAAACGAACCCGAAAATTAAAATGAAAATAGCGATCCGTTTACCGACGCTGAGGTTTTTCAACAGGTTTTGGAGCTGTAATAATATTTCACGAATGCGCATTCTCTATTTCTCTCTTTCAAGTTATACGGGCATACGCATAACGGTTTCGTATGCCGCCACAATTTTATTCCGAATCTGCATCATTAATTGAAAGGCAACATCCGCTTTTTCCAGAGAAATCATGGTTTGATGAATGTCTTTTTGCTTACCCGCGGCCAAATCGTTGATGGCCTCATCGGCGCCGAGTTTAAGTTGGTTGACATCATTCAGCGAACGCGCCAGCATCTTCCCGAACGACTCGGGACTCTGGGTTTCCTTTGGATTGGCGGATGAGACGGTGTTCGCTAAGGATTCCAGTCCTTTTTGAAACGTAATTTGATCCATGATTATTGTCCTATTTCCAGTGCTTTGAGCGCCATCGCTTTGGCAGCTTTTATCGCGCTCACATTGGCTTCGTAGCTTCGGGTGGCCGAAATCATATTCACCATTTCTTCCATAACGTTTATATTGGGCAGGGACACATACCCGTTTCTATCGGCTTCCGGATGCTTGGGATCATATCTCCGAATCGGCGCGCGCGAATCTTCTACAATTCCAATGACGGCGACTTTGGTCAACATTTCTTTCTGCCGGCTGCGCAGCATTTCGCGAAATGATCCCCCCGGTGCTTGGGCCGCAAAGACAGGATCCTTTCTTCGATAAGGTCCACCGGCCTTGGTGCGCGTTGTGTTCATGTTGGCCAAATTGGCCGAGATCAAGTTCATGCGCAGCCGCTGTGCGGATAGTCCCGAGGAGCTAACGTGCAATGCATCAAAAAAATCCATGTCTATTTACCTCCTCCTTGAATGACATTTTTAAGCCCTTGAAATTTGCGTCTTATAATTTGAGCAGCCGCTCTGTATAATAGTGTGTTTTCAGCCAATTTTCCCATGGTTTTGTCGAGATCAACCGTATTGCCGTCCGCCCTGAAGTTTAAAGCCGGGGGATCCGCTGGTTTAATCTTCACGTTCGAGGCCGACTGACGGCGCCCCTGGAGATGATCGGGCTGGGTGCGCACCAGTTTGATCGGGCGCGCCGGTCTGCCGTCTTTGCTGATCTCATCTTCCATAACGACCTCAAATGCTTTGAAATTCGGCGTATCGATATTGGCGATATTGGCCGTCAGCACTTTGTGCCGCAAAGAACTGATATTGAGAGACTTTTGAAGTGCTGCAATGGATCCCTCAAAAAGGGAGTTCGTAGGCATTTATTAATTCTCCTCTTGCTTATTCGCATGCAAATCCGCAAAGCCCGCAAAGGAAAAGGCTTTAAAAAATAAATTTAAAAAATCTTAGGGCCTTTGCGTCTTTGCGTGAGGCCTGTTGAGGTCAGTTTTATACCGTCGGGCATTTAATCTAAAAATCGAGCAAAATTCATACCAATGGACGACGGTTCTTTGCGCTGGGTTGTTATTCAATTTTATATTATAATTTCAAAGTGTTAAAATAATTTCAGAAACATTTTTCGATTTCGCGATAGGCAAAAACTACCGGTTTTGAAATCATCGTCCGCTGACGTGGGCGTCTCCCCAAGTCGTTTATAAAAAAGCACGGACCGCCGGACCCTAGCCGCTTTGCTGGGCTGCTTTTGCCTGGGAGCTTTCAAGCTCGTCTTTGTATTCCCGCAATTTATTTCGCAGCGTTCGAATGCTGATGCCCAGTAATTCGGCGGCGCGGGTTCGATTGTCATTGACCTCTTCCAGGGTTTTATTGATCAACTGTTTTTCCATCTCCCTGACCGTTAGGCCGGCCTTCATCGGAAATGCCGGCTGGGATTGATCATCTGAGGCCACCGAGTCCAGAATCAGGTGCGCGGGCATCAATTCAGGCCCGCGGCCGATTAAAACCGCCCGTTCAATTGTATTTTCCAGCTCTCTGATATTTCCTTTCCAAACGCCACTTTTAAGCCGGGCCATTGCAGCCTCTGATATCTGCGTCATATTCTGGTTATTCAGCGCACTGTATTTTGCCAGGAAATAGTCGGCCAGCAAGGGGATGTCACCTTTGCGCTCCCGCAACGGTGGAATCGTAATCGGAACAACGTTGATCCGATAATAGAGGTCTTCGCGAAATTTGCCTTTTGAGACGGCCTGTTTGAGCTCCACGTTGCTGATGGCAACCACCCGCGCTTGCATGGGCACCGGTCGGCTCCCCCCCACCCGGTCGATCTCTCGTTCCTGCAGAACACGCAGCAATTTAGCCTGCAACGGGGGTGTCATTTCGCTGATTTCATCCAGCACCACCGTACCATGTTTGGCAAGCTCAAATTTTCCCATTTTGCGGGTCACCGCTCCGGTAAATGCCCCTTTTTCATGGCCGAAAAGCTCGCTTTCAGCCAGGGTGTCGGGCAAGGCCGCACAGTTAATGGCGACATAGGGCTCATCTTTAAATCCGCTGTGTTCATGGATGTAGGCGGCCAATAGCTCCTTGCCGGTTCCGCTTTCACCCTGGATCAGGATAGTGGATCGACTGGATGCGACGTTCTGCGCCAGCTCTAAAATCTCCAGCAGCTTCGGATCCTGGGTCACCAGCGTCTTGGTGGTGGACTGGATCTTGGCGTTCTGTTTCGAAGACCTGGAATTACCGTTAAAATCCTGGCCTTCCAGAACTTTTTTTACCGTGGTTTCCAGGGTTTCAAAGGAAAACGGCTTCAAAAGGTAATCGGCAGCACCTGCTTGCATGGCCTCAACGGCATTGTGGATTGAACCATAAGCGGTGATCATAATGACCGGAATCTGGGGGGAGATTTTTTTCACTGCCCCAAGAACCTCGATGCCCGACATTTCCGGCATTTTTATATCGGTTATAACCATGCTAAAGGGGTCTTTTTTTAGTTTGATCAGCGCCTCGGTTCCGCTGGCGGCGCTTTCAACCGAGAACCCCCCTCGATTGAGCGCATGCGAAAGCGCCGTTCTCATTTCGGATTCGTCGTCAACAACCAATATTGGCGCAAGACGCATTGACTCTGGCTCCGTTTTCTCTTTGAGATTATTTTTCACGATTCCGGTTTTTCCCGTTCAGACCCGGATATCGTATTGTTTGGGTGCAATGGCAATGTTAGGATGCATTCCGTGCCTTTTCCTCCGCAACTGGTAATATCAATACTGCCGCCATGCATTTTGGCGATATTGTGTACGATGGTCAGCCCCAGCCCGGTGCCTTTATTTCGGGTGGTATAAAAAGGGTCAAAAATTTTGGGTAGATCCGCTGCCGCTATCCCGCAACCGGTGTCGCTCAACCGAATTTCAGCCCACTGCGTACCGTCCTGACGGATGATTTTACGGGTTGAGATCCTCAGCCGACCGCCAGCGGACATCGCCTGAATGGCATTTAAGATCAGATTTAAAAAAACCTGTTTCAGCAGTTCCAGATCCCCGTTGATCGGCAGGCGATGATCAGCCAGTTCCGTTTCTACTTCAATGATATTTTGTGCATCCAGTAAATGCCCGGCAAAAAACAAAGAATCCTTCAAGGCTTCATGAATATCGAGAACCTGTCGATCGGGCTGTTGTTCCGGCCGAATGAAAAGCAGCAGATTGGAGACGATATTATTTATACTTTTCACCCCGGATGAGATATGCTCGGCAAGTTCCCTTAATTCCTCAAAATCCTGCAGATCGTCTTTTAACATGGTCGCAAAAAGCTCGATGCTGCCGAGTGGATTGCGAATTTCATGGGCAATTCTGACGGCCATCTCGCCCATGGCAGCCAAACGGCCCGTCCGGTTGGCCTGTTCCTCCAATTTATTTAAACGCGTGATATCCCTCAGGGATAATACCGTGCATATTTTTCCATGCGGCGCTGAAGCCACCGGTGAAACCGCCAGGCTGAGATGCACGCTATTTTTTCCCTGGCGGCTAAATTGAGTTTTAATTTCGGTGGTTTTTTCTGTTTGTGCCAGGTTTTTGAAGGTCAGTTCTGAATTTTGGAAATAGTCGGGTTTAAAAACGCCATCAAAACGCTTTCCCTGAACGTGGTCGGCCTTAAATCCGGTAATCTGCTCGGCGGCTCGATTAAAGGTCACAATCTTACCTTCAACATCCAGCGCAACCACACCGGTGGGGATGCTTTCAATAATGCAATCAAGCTCGCTATTTACGGCCAACGGGGTTTCAGTCTTCCGTTCCAACAACACAGGCATGGTTGTTAATCTTTCGAGTAAAGATAACAGATTGATATTATTTAATATTCAATCTGAAATCATCATAAGTTTTTCGAACAGAAACACAACACAGACGCCGATCAATTGAGCAAATATCATGCCACTGACTGTTCCGCAGATCTCGAGGAGTTGAGAAAAAGGCGATGGGTTTTCAATCGCGCATCCGAGCACGCCCCGGCCGTTAATAAAGCTGTAATTGAACATGTGCTAACCAACTGTAAATAATGCATTATCGATTGGATGCCCCGGAATATTGGCAGGAAAAAAATCCGACATTGAAAACCTGTTTCCGTCATTGGGATAGATTAAGATTGGTTCTGATTTCAACTACTTCGACCTCGATACGGGCTTAAATTCTGTCAATATTTCAGGTGTTTGATGTCACTGCTTTGACGCTAAGAATCTTCTAGTTTGGCCGCTTGCTTCTGGTTTCTTGCGTCTGGCAAAAAAGGTGACCAGAGGCAGGGACCAATGCCCGGAAGCCGGCTGTCACCATCGCGTAACCGATGTTCAGCGACCAGTCTTCGAAGAGTTCTTTGGGGGGAATGTTCGGTGCAAGTTTACTACTGGCCGGAATCTCGGGGCGGAAGGCAGCCAAACTTTTCATTGAAGTCTGGACCATAGACAACAAGCAAGAGGCCAGTGGCCAGAAGCCAGAAACCAATGACCGGAGACCAGGGGCCGAAAGCGGGACGCAGCGCTAGACATTACACTGCTGTATGCGGTGACGTTTTATTTTTTCCACCAAAGTGGTTCGGTTCAGCTGAAGGAGTTTGGCGGCCTTGTTTTTAACCCATTTGGTCTTTTCCAGTGACTGAAGAATCAGAGCCTTTTCAAACTCGGTGACTGCGCTGTTCAAACAAATGCCATCATCTGAAATTTCAATACTTTGTGGGGTTCTATACCCGTTGGCGCTTTTTAACTCTACCGGTAGATCATGCCCTGTTAGCTTTCCGGATCCTTTTAAGACGACCAGCCTTTCGATAACATTGCGGAGCTCACGGACATTTCCCGGCCAGGAATAGCCCAACAATATTTGCATGGCATCCTCGGAAATTCCCTCTAACTCTCTGTTATTTTTGCGGTTGGACATGTCCATAAAATAAGCCGCCAGATAGGGTATGTCAGATTTACGCTCCCGTAATGAGGGAAGCCCGATTGGAATCACGTAAAGCCGATAAAACAGATCTTCGCGAAAGTTCCCATTTTGTACCTCCGTAGGGAGATCTCGATGGGTTGCTGCAAGAATCCGAACATCGACTTTTATGGTTTTAGCACCGCCCACTTGCTCAAATTCACCCTCTTCTAATACTTTTAAGACTTTGACCTGAAGATCAGGGCTCATATCTCCTATTTCATCCAAAAAAATGGTCCCTCCGTGTGCCAGTTCGAATTTTCCCGATTTGGAAACCGTGGCACCGGTAAATGCACCCCGCACATGTCCAAACAACTCACTTTCAAGTAAATTTTCAGGAATTGCCCCACAATTTATTGAAATAAATGGCTTATTCTTGCGTTTTGATTTTTGATGGATGGCCCTGGCAACCAGACCTTTACCGGTTCCGGTTTCACCGGTAATGAGAATCGTGCTGTCGCAGTCTGCCACCTTTTCAACCAGATGGAAAACCTCCTGCATTTTATGACTGCGGCCAATAATCGCATGATCCTGATTTTCATTACTTAGATTTGCCAACGCAAATGAATGGTTTACATAAACATCAGGTTCTTTGGCAATGCTTTTGGTGAGGGCTGCGTTCTGCACAATCTGCTCCTTTTAGGGATTTGACAATATGACATGGGGATACTTAAAACGCCGTGCGTTGCATTGATTGTCAAGTTTTAGGATTGTCAGCTCGTTAATGGGATGAACAAAAGCGCAGTATCATTTAGCAATAACCATGCCGCCAAGAATGAGATCTGCGGCGTAAGGCGGGGCCCGGGATGGGGGACTCAATTGATGCGAGGCGTCCTTTCAATATAAAGTAATTTTGAAGATTGCAGGCCACTATATTTTGTGGACCGGGTCTGGCCTCGTTAAAAAAAAAGATCCATAAAAAATCAGAAACAGCGTATCCGGGGGACCATCCTGCTGGAAATCGTAACGCAAAAATGGTGATTTTTTTTGCAATTTGCAATAACCCTTTGGCCCCTTCTACTAAATTGAAATAATCACGAACGCTTTAAGAATTTTCCACCGGACCCAGGACCTCCAGGACGCCATCATCACGGTGCCGGGACTAAAACGGAAAATTAAATAAATTTTATAAATTCATTGGGTTAAATAATATTTTGCCAATTAAGATCAGGACTGCATCGCTGGATCTGTGAATTTAAACCTGGACCAAAGCAAAACGAAAATTTTCGCAATTTGCAAATTAGATCGCTTTGTTCATCTGCCTGAGGAGCAGAATCCATAAAAGCGCTGTCCGTTGAATAGGATATTGAAATCGTGAGACATGACGTTCTGCCTCCGGGATAGGGTTCAATGGTCAGGGTGTGTGGGTGATAAAAAGGCTGATCTCATCAAATTCTCCTTTGATTTCTGCCATCATCGCTTCGATCGCCTGGGGCTTGATCCGCATATTATCCCATGCCAACCTATCAAGGGCAGGCATTTTATTGTCGCCGCCGTATCCGATATTGAGCGATCGACAGAAGATATCTGCCAGATGAACAATGGCGGCTTCCAGTACGAATGGCCCGGCTTCCGTCGGTTTGTGGTGGTGCAAAATGACACTGATCAGCTTGGGGGGCAGGTTCCAGCGTTCCGCCAAGAGTTTACCCACCAGGGGGTGACTGTATCCCAGAATTTTTTCCTCGGCCGTAATCATCAATATATTTTTATTTCTGATCAGCTGATTAATCTCTTTGAATTCATCGGGTATAAAGATCATTTCCACAATTTTTCCAATATCATGCAAGAGGCCGGATACAAACAGCTCTTCAACCTTATCGTAGCGCAGATGATCGCCGATGACCTTGGCCCCCACGGCGCAACCCAGGGAATGATCCCAGAATTGTTCCTGTCTGATCAGGCTGATTTTCCTGCGATTCGAGAACAGGTCAAATACCGAGGTGGTCAACAGCAGGTTGCGGATGGCATCAAAACCCAGCAATACGATGGCACCGGTAATCGTCGAGATTCGCTGGGGAAAACCGTAAAATGATGAATTCACCAGTTTCAACAGCCTGGCGGCCAGCACCTGATCGTCGGTGATAATCCGGGCCAGGTCGCGGGCGGAGGACTTGGGATCGTTGACGAGCTCCGTAATCTTTAACACCGTTCTTGGAAGCGTCGGCAGATCTTCCACCCGGGATATCATGCGGTCTAAATCAGGCGGGTTCATTTTCCTTTTCCTGATCAATCAAGCTCTTCTGCAGCTGCCGGGCGGCGGCTTTCATGATCTCCTGCATTATGGGCTCATCGATGACGTCTGCAAATTTTGCCTTTAGTTCCGCCTCGATGCTTTCTTTGGTCTCTAACACAGCCTCGAAATCGCTTTCACCTCCCCCTTGCGACTTGCCTTTGACGCTAACCCGATCGACGCCCCAGGTTTTGAGCATCCAGATCCGTTTTTTCGTCAGGGAGGTTCCCTTCTCCAAGAGGAGTAAATCCTGCTGATTGTACACCGACCGGGCCAAGATCATGCCCGGCTTTAATTCTTCTATTTTCAGACCAATCACAATAATCTCTTTAATTCATTTCGGAGTGTTGGATATACCTTATTTGGCTTATAGTTCCCTATTTTAATCGAGGTAATTGCATACACCTTTCCGCCGGCAATTGCAATGTTCTCGAATTCTCGATGTAGGTGTTTGATGTTTTGATCAAAAGATAATTTTAATTCAATAATTTATGACATTCAAGCCCTCAAAAAAATATTCAAGAAAATAAATTTGCATGCCGATAATCCATTTAACCCGATCGGACAAGCTGGATTCGAGCGATAATTAAGCATAGTTCCAATTCGGATGCGATCAATCAGGTCAAAAACAGCTAAAGTTTTTATGAATAATCCCGATATCAACATGGTAGCCGGGAAAAAACTGTGGTCTGAAAGGAGGCGGGGCGAGAATTAAGAGACCAGAGACGGCAATCACCAAGGCAAAATTTAGCAGTATTTTAAGAAACCAATTGGCAGGAACGCCAAAATAAACAGCCTAGGAAAGGAAATCTTATCATGGGACTAAACACCATTACTCTAACAGCCGGTATGCGGGCCAATCTTTTCAGCCTGCAGAAAACCTCTAAAGAATTTGAAGTTACCCAGAAACGTTTGTCTACGGGTTTGAAAGTCAACACCGCCCTGGACGATCCCATCAACTTTTTCGCCGCCCAGGAACATAGGCTCCGGGCAGACGACCTGGCCGCACGTAAAGACGGCATGTCTGAGGCTATTCAGACCATTAAGGTCGCCAATGTGGGTATCGAGGGCATCGTTCAACTGCTGGCTCAGGCCAAATCGCTGGCCCAATCTGCAATGTCCGCCAACTCAACCGACGCAACCTCTTTTGCCAGCGCCTATGGGACGGTAATTGGACAGATCAATACGATGGCGGCAGATTCTTCCTACAAGGGAATCAACCTGCTGCAGAGTGGCGAATTGACCGTCCAATTTGCTCCGACCGCTGACGATTCCACCTTGAAGCTGACCGGTTTTGGTTCAACTCTTGCGGAATTCAGCGTTGCCGGTATGACCGCCGCGGGCACGGGCGCTGGCTGGGTAACCGGCACAACTGTAAACACAAGTACGATTCAGGCTGCCATCGCGGGCCTGGAAGAAGCAACTGGAACACTGAGAGTTGAAGCCAAGGTCATGGCCAACAACCTGTCGATCATTACAGCACGCGAGGAGTTCACCGCGCAGATGATTAACTCGCTGAATGACGGTGCTGCCAAATTGACCGAAGCCGACATGAATGAGGAAGGCGCCAACATGCTGATGCTGCAAACGCGTCAGGCTCTGGGTACGACCTCATTGAGTCTGGCCGGTCAGGCCGCTCAGGGTGTTCTGAGATTATTCTAACGGATAGCCGGATTTGGAGGGGGAGCAATCCCCCTCCAGACCTGATCTCCTGAACGCTCTCCTTATCCCCGGCCCGATTCTATTGGGTTGAAAATTCCATTCATGATGATGAGGATCAGAAGATTCGTAAGGCGTGAATCTGTGGATAATTGAAAAATGGCACTCAAAATCACATTAAAACCCAATGAGAAAATGATTGTCGGCGGCGCCGTGGTGACCAACGGCAACACCAAAAACAGCTGCTTGATCATCGAAAATAACGTTCCGGTTCTGCGCCAGAAAGATATTCTAAGCGACAAGGATGCGACATCACATTGCAGCCGGATCTATTTTACCATCCAGCTCATGTACATCGATCCCGAAAATATGACCGACTACCAACAAATCTATTGGAAACTGGTTGGCGAGTTGCTCGATGCGGTTCCCCGGTTGATCAGACACATCGACGAAATTAACGAACATATCCTAATCGGAAATTACTACCAGGCATTAAAACTTGCCGGCCAATTAATCGACTATGAACAGGAGGTTCTTAAACATGCAGACCCAGACCCCTTCGCTGCAAGCATATGAGCAGGTCAGCAGCGCTACCCGGTCCGGCCGTGAAGTTGAAGCCGCCGTGCTCACCAAAGCAGCCCTAAAACTCAAAGATTGCCAGGATAACTGGGATGCACCTGATCGGGATCATAAATTGGACGAGGCCCTCAAATACAACCAGCGCGTCTGGAGCATATTTCAAAGCGAACTGTCGCGCGAGGATCACGAAATGCCCAAAAAATTGCGCCTCGACATTCTGCGACTGGCTGCATATATCGACCGTCGCATTTTTGAAACCATGGCGTTTCCGTCACCCGAAAAACTCAATATCGTCATCGATATTAACAATAATATCGCTGCCGGTCTGAGAGGATCACCCGCCTAGCCTCTCTTGAAAAATAGCATAATCCATTACAATCATAATGGATTTAACTGCAACCATAAAAAAAGGCCTCCTTTTCGGAGGCCGTTTTTCATTC
>Ga0209536_100004795_pt1 | contig 21288 bp, 14 predicted proteins | sample DeeMarSeWOR28_12_FD_187461 | JGI IMG/M metagenome (GOLD analysis project Ga0209536, IMG submission 187461) | Marine sediment microbial communities from White Oak River estuary, North Carolina - WOR-2-8_12 (SPAdes) (version 2) | ecosystem: Environmental > Aquatic > Marine > Intertidal zone >... | reverse complement strand
CGCTCCAGAACCTCTTCCGGCGAGTCCTCGGGCTCGCACATATCGGGGGTCTCCAGCACGTCGGTCACCATCTCGTCCCACCAGGCTGCGGACAGAATCGTGCGGCTGCCGTCGAGGTTGAGGCCCGCGGCCTCCATGTCGGTCAGCGAAGGCGCGTCGAACCGGACCGCTACCGGCGCACCAGGGTCTGCGACCTCGAGTTGTACACGCTGCCGCAGGAACTCCATGATCTCACGTATCTCTTCGGGGTTCATCTCGCCCGTTCCTTTGTCAGTTGGCGGCTTCCAAGGCAGCACGGAGCTCGTCGAGATCCAGATCCATGATCCAGACGTCGAAGCCCCCCGCCCTCGTGCTGGTGAAAGCAATCCGGGTTCCCTCGGGGGACCAGCGCGGCGTGTCGTCGTACGCCGGGTGGCGCGTCAGCTGAACGGACTCTCCTCCGTCGACCGGCATGACCCACAAGTCGCAGTCGCGGCCCTCGCAGGCCACGTAGGCCAGCATCGTGCCGTCGGGCGACAGGTCCATGTATCGATACTGCCGATCCTCCTCGATGGTCAGCCGTGTTCGCGTCATACCGTCTGCGGACACTCTCCATATCGCGGCTGAGTAGGACTCGATGCCGCGAACCGTTATGTAGATCTCCTCTCCGTCGTCCGACCAGCACCCAGGGATGGGATAGGTCCCCTCCTGGGTGAAAACGACATTCGCCTCGCCGCTTCGAACGTCCAAGACCCACAGGTTGGATCCTTCGCGGAAGGCGATACGCCGACTGTCAGGAGACCAGTTGGGGTTTCCGCCACGGAAGACGGGGATGGACTGGGGAACTATGCGAATGGGCTGGCCGCCGTAGGAAGAAACGAGTTTGATGGCGTTGCCCGTGTCGGCGTCGAATACGATATAGTGGCTATCGAGCGACCAGTCGGGGTGCTCACCGATGAAATCGGTGAATTGCCTGGCTTCGCCGCCGTCCGCAGGTATTTTCCACAGTCCGGTCATCGACGCGCTGTCGCGGCTGCCCAGCGAAAAGACGATGGTCCGTCCATCCGGCGACCATGCTGGGAACCCTTCCTGTGCCGGATGAAACGTCAGCCTGTGTACCGGGAACCTATCCTGCGCATTCAATGGGTTGGCCGTCGAGCCGATGAACACCACGAGAAAAAGGCGGAGAAACATGGCCTGCTTTCGCTGTCAGACGGTTTGAGCGAAGACGGTCGGGTTGTGACAAGATGGGAGGCGCGAGGTCGAGCAGCAACGCGCACCGAGTCCTTTGAGCCTGGCGCCGACGATCTTGCCGCGCTCAGGTCGATCCACTCGTACCCAACACAGCGTGGGGTCACGCGATCAGAGACTTTCGGGCACCCGGTCCGTTGCTTGTCGGCCCGGGCGCGCGACCGCATATTCTTCCCTGACATTCCTGTGCCCATCTGAGAGGATAACGTGACTCGCCTCAAACGGTTCGTCCTCGAGATCCACCGACGCACGCTCTGGCAAATCCTCGCCGTTTATGTCGGCGCCTCCTGGTTCGTGCTGGAGGTCACGGAGCACGTGCGCGAGCGCTTCTTGATGCCCGAGTGGGTTTACGGTACCGCATTCACCGTCCTACTGATCGGTCTGCCCTTCTTGATTGCCTCGGCACTGGTACGCGATGACGGTGCGAGCCTATCCCGTGATATGGAGCCGGCGGCCGAGCCCGAGGCGGGTGCACCTGCCCCGGTGGCTCTTGAACCGGTTGAGTCGACGCGGCAGGCGGGCGATGGGGTTGTCGGTTCCTTAGTCCGGCGATTGACCTGGGGTCGCGCCGCTCTGGGCGTCGTGGCGGCGCTGGCGTTGGTGGGCCTGATCGGCTCGCTAGTGGTGATACGGGGGGCAGGGCGAGTGACGGAGGCCTACGGGGCAGCCGGGGGTGTTTTCGAGGAGCGGGCCTGGCTGGTGGTGGCGGAGTTCGAGGCTGCCGAGGAAGAGAGGGATGTGGCGCAAGCGGCCCGTACCGCGTTGATGATCGATCTCAACCAGTCGCAGTACGTCAACGTCTTCGGCGACAATCAGCTGTCGCCGGTGCTGCGTCGCATGATGCTTCCGGATACGATCGCTCTGGATGTGCCCTTGTCTTTGGAGTTGGCGGAACGCGAGGGGCTGGCGGCCGTCCTCTCGGGTTCCGTTGATCGTCTGGGTGGAGATGTGGTACTGAGCGCCCGCGTGATCGAGCCGGGCACAGGAGCCGAACTGCTGGGCGTTCGCACTGCGGCAAGTTCCGATCGACTCCTCGATGGTGTGGAGCGCCTGTCTCACGAAATCCGAAGACGATTGGGCGAAACGCGGAGCGCGTTGAGGAAGAGTCTGCCGCTGCCGCGGGTCACGACCGGATCGCTGGAGGGGTTGAAGAAATACGCCCTCGCCGTGGCGGCGAACAGCCGGGAGAGCAACCCCGAGAAGGCGCTCGAGCTGGCGGAAGAGGCTATCCTGCACGACTCGAGCTTCGCGGCCGCGTACCGGCTGGCAGCGGTGGCCAACCGGAACGCCGGGAAATGGTCGGCGGCCGCCCCGTATGCCGCGCGGGCCTACGAACTCCGCGACCGACTGACGGATCGTGAACGTTTGCTGATCGAGGCGGATTATCACTGGTACGCCCTTCTAAACGCGCGCGAATGTGCTAATGCCTACGAACTGCTGCTCGCCCAGTATCCGGATGACCCCGTGGCAAACCATAATCTGGCCGTCATGGCGGGCAGCTGGCTGCACGAGCCAGAGCGCGCTTACTCCGCCGCGATGAAGAGCGTGGAGCTGGATCCCTATTCTGTGATCTCGTACGACAACGCCATCTCGTATGCACAAGATGTCGACCGTTGGGGAGTGGCGGACAGCCTGATCGACCTGGCCTGGGAGCGCGGCTTCGAGGATGCCGCCGTGCGCAACTCACGCTCGCAGGCGGTCGGACTGGGTCACTGGGAAAGGACTGAGGCGCTCTGCGACTCGCTGCTCGCTCAACCCTCGACTCCCGTGCGAACCGAGGACGACCAGCGCGCCTGTGGGTACATCGATCTCGCTCGCGGTCGAGTTCGCCAGGCGATGGAGCGATTCTCGGCTGCCGCCTCGCAAGCGATACCCTCCGGCTCGCGGACTCGCATCTTGAGGACCCACTATGCGCTGGCAACAGCCGAGGCAGCGCGCGGTCAACCCGACGCCGCGGCGGCCTACCTCGAGCAAGTGTTGGAGTACTTTCCCGCGGAAAGCCTCGGAGGTGTGGATCGCCACATCACGCGCGAGACGACGCGGAGCCTGGCCGCCTTGCTGGGTCTGGTCGAGGTGGCAGAGCGGGTTGCCGGCACTTATCCGACAATCCAGGGACGTTTGGACGCCACCTACGGCGAATTGGTGGGGGACGGTACGGCAGCGCTGGCCCGGGGCGACGCCGAGCTTGCTTTGGAGACGCTCAACAAGCTCAAGACCATCGACTTCCGGCCCAGCCCGTGGGAGCCTTTCCGACAACTAGCTTTCGGCCTGGTCTTCGCCGAACTTGGCGAGGCGGACTCGGCTATCGCCCATTTGGAAGCCGTCATCCGACCCTCCGAAATCGCGGATACGTGGATAGGGCTCGGCCAACTCCCCGCGATCGAGCGACGCCTTGCGGAGTTGGAGGAATCGCGCGGGAACACCGAGGCCGCGATAAGACACTACCAGCGATTCCTCGAGCTGTGGTCCGACGCGGACCCCGAGCTGGCGTATCAGGTCCGCGACGTCGAACGCGCCCTGGCCAGCTTATCCGGCATGGAGCGCAGCTGAACATGTCGAGATCCACTCTTCTGCCGTTGATCTGCCTACTCGCGCCCGGAACCGTCCTGGCTCAACAGGTCGCGGACAGCTCGTACAACCCTGTCATCGCGATGCCCGCGTACGAAAGCGGTACCGGACCGACAGTGCTGATCGACGAAGCGCACCACAACTTCCACACGGCAGGCGGGCGCTATCTGAGCTTTGCCAACCTGCTGCGCCGGGACGGCTACATCGTCCTGCCCTCGACTGAAGCGTTCACGCGTGATGCGTTGGCGGATGCCGATATCCTGGTGATCTCGAACGCTCTGGCGGAAGAGAACGTGGAGGACTGGTCGCTTCCCACGCACTCGGCCTTCGACAGTTCGGAGATCGCGGCCGTGCGCGACTGGGTCGCGGATGGGGGCGCGCTGATGCTCATCGCCGACCACATGCCGATGCCAGGGGCCGCGCTGGAGCTGGCCGCCGCCTTCGGCGTCCACTTCAGCGATGGGTTCGCCTGGGACACAGAAAGAGGAGTCGGGACCCTCGTGTTCCGTCGCTCCGACGGTTCGCTGGTGGATCACCCGATCACAGGCGGCCGCAACGCCGATGAGATGGTCGACTCGGTGGTCACATTCGCCGGCCAGGCATTCCGCATCGTGGTGGAAGCCGAGCCCTTGATGGTTGTGCCCTCCGGCGTGACTCTACTGATGCCGGTGGAGGCGTGGCATTTCTCGGAAGAGACCCCGCACCTGTCAGCGGAAGGGATGCTACAAGGCGCGGTTATGTGCCATGGCGAAGGGCGGTTGGCCTTGTTCGGCGAAGCGGCGATGTTCAGCGCGCAACTCGGCGGCGAAGAGCGACGGCCCATGGGGATGAACGAGGCGACGGCGGCTCAGAACTACCAGTTCCTTCTAAACGTCGTGCACTGGCTGTCGGGCCTGCTCGACTAAGCTACTCCGAGCGCAAACACTCTACGGGATCGACCCGCGATGCGCGCCAGGCCGGAATGAGCGCCGCGGCCAGCGCCACGAACCCCAGGACCGTCACGGTGACTCCGTAGGTGACCCCGTCGATAGGCTGGACGCCGAACAACATCCCTCGAATCGCTTGTGTGACCAGCGCCGCACCGAGTACGCCGATGGCCAGTCCGACGGCCGCCAGCACCATCCCGTGACGTACGACCCAACCCAGGATGTTCGAGCGGTCGGCACCCAGTGCCATGCGCACACCGATCTCCTGAGTTCGACGGGCGACCATCTGGGCCAACACGCCGTAGAGCCCGAGGGCGGCGAGAAGCACGGCCACGACAGCGAAAGCGCCGAGAAGAATCGTCCGGAATCTGTTTTGCGCCAGCGAAGCAGAAACGATGGCCGTCATCGGTCGGATCGACTGGACGGGCACGTTGGGATCGACCTCGCCGATCGCGGATCGGAAGGCCGACGTCAGGGCTGAGGGGTCGCCGGCGGTGCGAACCACCATGCTCATGCTCAACCTGCCGCTCTGGGTCGCCGACCAGTAGATGGTGGGCCGCGTGTCCATCTGTAGCGGTCCCAACCTGACATCGCCGACGATGCCGATCACTTCGAAGTGGACGGGCGGGTCCCACGGGTAAACCACCGAGCGGCCGATGGGATCTTCACCGGGGAAGAACTCGTCCGCCGTCCTGCGACTGATGATGGCCAGGCGAGGTCCGTCGACGCCGTCGCTGTCCTGGAAGGTGCGGCCGCGTAGCAACGGGATCCCCATCGTCTCGAAATAGTCCGGAGACACGACGCGCCGCACCAGGCCTCTGCGATCGGCTTGCGTGGGCGGCGGCCGGCCCTCGGCGTGGGCGTAATTCCAGGGACCGAACCCACCGACGACTGGAAGCGCGGTGACGACCCCGGCCGCTTCGACGCCGGGTAACGCGTTGACCCGCTCCAGCGCCGCCTGGTAGAAGAGGTAGGGGTGCCGCTCTTCACCGTAGCTGACCTGTGGCAGGCGAAGGCTGGCTGTGAGCACGCTCTGCGGCTGGAATCCCAACTCTTCTTGCTGGAGACGCATGAAGCTCTTCATCAGCAGCCCAGAAGCGATCAGCAAGATGAGTGACAGCGCCACCTGCCCTACCACCAGTCGCTGTTGCGTGCCCAGGCCTCCCGCCCCGTGCACGCCGCGGTATCCCTCTTTGAGCGCTTCGACCACGCGAAGTTGCGGCGCCTTGATGGCCGGGGCGAGTCCAAAGAGGATGCCCGTCGCGACGGAGACGATCGCCGCGAAGATGAGTGCCGTCCCATCCAGCTCGACGGCCGCCTGGCCGGGCAACGATCCGGCGCCCAGGCTGGCCAGCGCCTTCAGGGCGCCGAAGGCCACACCGAGTCCCAGAACACCGCCCATCAGTGCGAGCGCCACGCTCTCGGTGAGTGTTTGCCGGATGACTCGACCTCGCGACGCGCCCAGCGCCACCCGCACGGCGATCTCGCTCTGGCGAGCGGCGGCCCGGGCGAGGAGCAGAGCCGCGACGTTGGCGCAGGCGATGAGCAGCACCAGTCCGACGGCGCCCAGCAGGATCCAGAGGACGCCACGCACCCCGCCCACCAACAAGTCCTGAAGCGGGATGAGCCGCGCCGACCAGTCCATCTTGTTCTGGGGAAACTCCTCGGCGATCCCCGCGGCCAGGCCGGCGATCTCGGCGTTCGCCGATTCGATGGCCACACCCGGCATCAGGCGTCCGAAGACGCGGAAGTTGTTGTTGCCGCGACCCTGAGCGACCGGCTCGTTCATCCGCATCGGCCGCCACAACTCGGCCCAGGACGGAAACGCGAAGCCCGCCGGCATGACACCTACGACTTCGTAGGCGTTGCCCTCGAGGCTCACCGTCTGTCCCAAGATCTCGGGGTCGCCGCCGAAGCGACGTTGCCAAACACCATGACCCAGCACCACCGGGTTCCCCGATGCCGGATACTCGTCCTCGGGAATGAGGCCGCGACCGATGATCGCGTCGGTTCCCAGCGTTCGGAAGAAGTTCCACGACACAGCCGCACCGACCAGCACCTCGGGCTCGTCGCCGCCCGTGGTCACGTAGCGCTCGGGCCAGGTCAGATAAGCGGCCACGTGCTCGAGGGTGGTGCTGTTCTCGCGGTAGTCGACGTAGTCCTCGGCCGCGAGCGTGTTGTTGCGACCCTCCGGCGTCACCGCCCACATCCAGACCAGCCGGTCGGCCTCCGGATAAGGCAGCGGCTCGAGCAGAACCGAGTCGACGACGCTGAACATCGCCGCGTTGGCCCCGAGACCGAGGCCGAGAATGAGGATCAGGATCGATGAGAAGAGAGGGCGGCGCCCGATGGAGCGCAGTGCATAGCGCAGGTCGGCAAGCATAGTGACTCCTGTCGCGTCGTGTCTTACGATGCCACCCAGTTGGACACGCTAAACCGTGGCAGGGTTGGGCCAGAAGTCCGGCACGAGGAGTCGGGCTACCCGCCAATACGGCGGGCGGACCGGGGCGGTTTCGACGATAGCCGCGCTAGTCCTCGGGGACGAACTCCGGATCCAACTGAAACAGTTCCTCCACCGGGACCTGGAAGACTTTGGCGAGCTTGAGAGCCAAGTAGGTCGAAGGCACGAACTTGCCGCGCTCGATGGTGTTGATCGTCTTACGGGTCACCAACACACGGCCCGCCAGTTCCTCCTGCGTCCAATCGTGCATCGCCCGGAAGACCTTCAGCTTGTTGCGTATCGGCGCTCTCGACATCACCTGTCGCTCCTCAGGTAGAAGGAAATCAAGAACGCCAGCGAGCCCATGGCGATTGTGGTGAGCGCTACGAGTAGGAGATCATCGATCGGGTAGAACGACGAAATCAGAAGAAACACGAACGGCGTCGCCACCGCCCCGACGAAGCCCGCCATCCAGGACTGGGCGAGATTCCACTTCACCAACTCGTTGTCGATCAGCGCTTCTCTGAGTCTGGGATCGGCTTTGGCTTTCGCCGCGAAGAGCCCCAGTCTCACGACGAGAACAGACGCCGCGACCACCAGGGCGATCGAAACAACCAGGACGCCGATGCCGATGGGGCGAGCGTTGAGTCCGTGTTCCCTGAACACCGTTCCGAACACGTAGCGCACGATCAACAGACCCTGGAGCAGAACGAGGGCGAGCAGCAATCGCCTCCAGAGCCTCAGTTGTTGCCGGTCGGCCGCCTCAATGGTGTTTGTCATGTGACCTTTCCTCCAGATCTGACCAAGAGTAGTACGGCTCCCTTTGGATAACCTTTATGGCACATATAGTAACCTATAAGTTACCTTTTGTCAACAGCCGGACTGAGATCGGGCTAATGGCTTGCAGCAGAACGGCTTGGGGCAGCGGGGGTGGCCCGGGCTAGGTTACGGGGACACCACGGTACGAGGCTCTGAGCTTGTCGATGTTGCGATTGCTGAGTGTCGCGATCAGCGGATAGAGGAGCTGTTCCGAGCGTTTGAAGGTGACGTAGCTGTCCGTGGCGAAGTAGTGCGACGCATCGTCCCACACCCCGTGGTCTTCGATGACCGCTCCCATGTGCGCGAATCCCTTCTCGCCGAAGTTGAATTCGCAGCTACATTTCCCATCGACGCATGCGAGAGAGTAGCCGAGCGTTCTACCCGTTTCTTCGAGTTTTGCTCGTGCCGCTCGGTACAGCTCTTCGTCGTTGATGTAGGAATCGATGGGTCGCCACTTCCCTTCAATCTCCACCTCGGTCCAGGAATGTGGCCCACTGTCTCCCATGAAGGGGAACGCGAAGGACGGGAAGATGCCGCGCATGATCTCGGCCCTGATCAGCCCGTAGTGGACCCGCGCCCTTAACCCACAGGCGCGACAGAGGGCGACCATCAATGTCGCCTTCGTGTTGCAGTAGCCGAAGCCGCACTGGACGACTTCGGAAGCCCTGACCCTGTCCCATCCGGCAAACGTCTGGGGGAAACGAAACACGATACGATCGCGCACGAAACAGAAGAGCGCCTCGAGCAACTGCATATCCGTCTCGCAATCTTGCGAGACCATCGAGGCCGTTTCGATGACTCGCGGATGATTGTGATCCGAGAGGAGGCGCTCGCTTGACCTCATGCTGGTTGCTCCGAAGACCGATTCATGTTCGCTAGCGAGGACTGGCGCAGTTGAGGGCGACCATGATGAGCTAGCGAGGGGAAAGATGCGGAGTCGGGGCCTGAGAATCAAACGTCCCAGTGCCGTATTGGCAGGTGCGGTTTCATCGGCCTTGAGGGCTCCTATCGCGGCGCATCGCTGGACAGTGTAGTTTGACGTCGATGCAATCTCCAGCCGGGACACCCGGAGAATACAGAGAGCTTAAACGACTCGTCGCTCAAGCCGGTCTGTTCGAACGGCAACCTGTCTATTACGCCATCAAGATTCCCGCGACCCTGGCCGTTTTGGCGCTCGGCATCGTGACCGTGACACTCGCCGATTCCGCCGGCCTTCAGGTAATCAACGCGGTATTGTTCGCCTTCGTCTTCACTCAGATCGGGTTTCTCGGGCACGACGCCGGACATCACCAGGTGTTTCGCTCGGCGAGGAGCAACGACTGGCTCGGTCTGATCTGCGGAAACCTGCTGCTGGGACTCAGCCATGGCTGGTGGGTCGACAAGCACAACCGCCACCACGGCCATCCCAACGATCCGGAACTCGACCCCGATGTCGAGGTGCCGGTGCTCGCGTTCTCCGAGAAGCAGGCCCGAAGCAAGCGCGGGCTTTCCCAACACATCGTGAAGTATCAGGCCTATCTCTTCTTCCCACTGCTGATGCTGGAAGCCATCGTCTTGCGATTCGACAGCATCCGCTACCTGGTGGAGAAGAAGCCCAGACGTGCGCTGGTGGAGTTCCTTTTGGTGGTCGGACACTTCATCTGGTACTTCGGGCTGGTGTTCTATTTCTTGCCCATCGGCCTGGGCGTGTTGTTCGTGATCGTGCATCAAGCGGTTTTCGGGCTATACCTGGGCTCGGTCTTCGCCCCGAACCACAAAGGGATGCCGATGATCGGGGAGGAGGCCAGGTTGGACTTTCTACACCAGCAAGTGCTCACCGCCCGAAACGTGCGAGGACATGCTCTTACGGACTTCTTTTACGGGGGGCTCAACTACCAGATCGAACATCATCTGTTTCCCCGGCTGTCCCGCAACAAGCTGAAACAAGCTCAGGCTATCACCCGATCGTACTGCGCCGACCATTCGATTCCATACCACGAGACAGGCTGGCTTCAATCCTACAGGGAAATTCTGCAGCACTTCCACCAGGTCAGCGCTGTTTGGCGTGAGGCCTAGCTGAAGCCGGTCACCTCAGGCGCATCTTATCCAGCAGCATATCAAATCGCGGATGGTCGCGAAGCGGTTCGTAGTGGGGGATGAGGTTCACCCAGTTCAGGAGGGTATCGCGCTCCTCGTACGCTCGTTCGAGCCAGTCGAAGGCCTCGTCGACTCGGCCGAGCGCCGCGCTGGCAAACGCGATGGTGGTCGGCGGAACATATTCGCTGCGCGATCGCGCGACGAGCTCGTCACAGATTGCCTCTGCTTGCGCAGTACTCCCAGTGGCGACATGCGCTAGGGAAAGCTCCATTAGCGACCAGGGATGCCGCCCGGCCAGAGCCATTGCCGTCTGCAACGCCTCGATCGCTTCCGGGTAATTGGAATTGATTCGGTAAGCCAGACCGAGCTGGTGATTGGCGTGCCAAGACGTCGGTTCGAGTTCCCGGGCAATGCGGAGCCGGTCGATGGCATCCGGAAATCGTCTCAACCACCCGAGTACCTGCCCCAGCCAGGTGTTCGCAACCTGGGAGAGAGGGTCGAGTTCCACTCCGCGCTGGAGCTCCGCAAGCGATTCCTCGAAGCGTCCGATCGAAGCGAGGAAGAAACCGTAGCTGGAGTGGGCCAGCGCGAGATTCGGATTGAGTTCGAGCGAACGGAGAAACTGCTTTTCGGCATTCGACCACTCGAAGTCGTACGTCCAATTCACGAGACCCATTATCATATGGGCTTCGGAGAGAGTCTCGTCCAATTCCAGTGCCCGGTTCGCCGCATCTCGCGCCTTGGGGATCGCCTCTTTGGGGCGGAGGCCGCCGATATTCCCGAGCCAGACATAAGCCTCTGCGATGCCGGCGTGTGCGAGACCGAAGTGGGGATCGCAGTCGAGTGCCTGGCGAAAGCACTCGAGTCCCTTCACGGGACCCTCTCCACCCTGGGTGACGTAGAATCGCCCTTTGAGGTAAAGATCGTAGGCTTCGAGATTCTCCGTCGACGGCCTGACGAGTTGCTCCACCACGGGACCGCCGAGCGTGATCTGTAGCTTGTCGGCGATCGCTCTGGCGATCTCATCTTGGATCGCGAAGACGTCCTCCATCTCCCGGTCGAAGCGCTCAGACCAGAGGTGATAGCCTTCAGCCACATTGATGAGCTGGGCCGTAATCCTGAGTTTGTTCTCAGATTTCCGGACGCTCCCCTCGAGCACCGTCGCCACGTTCAGCTTGTCTCCGACGTCGCTGATGTGCGGCGCTTTCCCCTTGAAGGCGAAACACGACGTGCGGGCGGCCACGCGAAGGTCTTTCAACTGCGTCAGCGCGTTGATGATCTCTTCCGTCATCCCGTCGCTGAAGTATTCGCTCTCGGGATCGTCGCTCATGTTAGCGAAGGGGAGTACGGCGATCGATTTCCCTTCCCGCACCTCTGACGAGGTCATAGAGGTCTCGACCGCCGCCGCTTCGGTGCGTCGCACGCCCTCGGGCGTGACCTCTAAGGCCCAGGCGAGCACGAGAGCGATGGGAAGCCCCAGGACGGTAAGAAGGATGACCAGCGTGAGCACCCAGCCCGGTAGATTCAACCCCGGGACAGCGATCTCGGCGGCCTGCCAGATGACGAAGGCGACGACGGCATAGGCGCCGCCCACGCGAAAAACGCGTCGACGCCGCAACTCGTCGATCAGCCGCTTCAGACGGGACATGCAGCTGCCAGTAGCCGTGGTGAGATGGTCGGGCCTGTCAGAAGATGCGGTTCTGACAGGCGGGGAGCAACGATCCCCGGCCGGCGGCGTCAGAGGTGCGATCAGGCTCCCAGGGTACTGATCAGGTCTGTTCGTGTCAGGATCGAAAGCTCCCCATCGCGGGTGCGTACCAACACGGCGGTACACGGGCCTTTCATGTGGGCGGCCAGATCGCGCACCGGGGTGGACGCATCCACGATGGGGAACGGGTCATTCATGACATCAGCCACCAGGCGAGCGCGGGCGTCCGGCTCTCTGATCAGGCGGGCGAGGATACTCTGCTCGATCAGACTTCCCACGACATCGCCGTTCTCCGTAACGGGCACCTGCGAGATACCGTAACGGGTCATGACGTCGATGGCGTCGGCCAGCGTCATGTCGGCGGGCACGGAGACCAGTCGCTCGTCCGGGACCTTTCTGGGGCTGACGGACTCCAGCACGGTCTCCGCGGTGTGCGGCTCGGCCTCCTCGAGGAAGCCGTGATCCTGCATCCAGGCATCGTTGTAGATCTTTCCAAGGTAGCGGAACCCGCCGTCGGGCATCAGAACCACCACGACATCGTCCTCTTTTAGAGTGTCGCGATGGTCGCGGAGCCACTGAAGTGCGCCGGCCATGACCATCCCGCAGGAACCACCGACGAACATGCCCTCCTCCCGGCATAGCCGGCGGGTCATGATCATCGCTTCCTTGTCCGTCACGCGAACGTAGTCATCCACCAGGTCGAAGTTCATGTTCCCGGCCAGGATGTCCTCGCCGACTCCCTCGGTGATGTAGGGGTGAATCTCGCTCTCATCGAACTCCCGCGTATGGAAGTACTTCCAATAGACCGAACCGTGCGGGTCGACCCCGATCACCTGCACGTTCGGGTTCTTCTCCTTCAGGTAACTCGAAGTTCCGGAAATCGTCCCGCCTGTGCCCGCCCCAACGATGAAGTGCGTCACTCTCCCGTCGGTATCCTCCCAGATCTCCGGCCCGGTGGTGCGGACGTGCGCCGCCGTGTTCGCCGGGTTGTCGTACTGGTTGACGTAAAACGAATTCGGGATCTCGTCGGCCAAGCGGCGGGCCACCGAGTAGTAGGAGCGCGGGTCGTCCGGGGCCACAGCCGTGGGACAGACGATGACCTCGGCACCCAATGCACGGAGAACGGCGATCTTCTCCTGGCTCTGCTTGTCGGTGGTCGTGAACACGCACTTGTAGCCGCGGACGATGGCCGCCAGCGCCAGACCGGCACCCGTGTTGCCGCTCGTGCCCTCGATGATCGTACCCCCGGGCTTCAGATCCCCGCTCCGCTCGGCGGCTTCGATCATGGCGATTCCGATTCGGTCCTTCACCGAGCTTCCGGGGCTGAAGAACTCGAGCTTGGCCAGGACCGTGCACGGCAGGTCGGCGGTCAAGCGATTCAATCGCACCAGAGGTGTGTTCCCTATCGTCCCGAGGATGTTGTCGTGCCACATGAGATTCGGTCTCCTTGCTACCGTCCGCTGTCACTGTTCCCCTAACAATGAACACACGGGCGGGTTCCTAGCTAGGGCAACCCTGTCAGGGTACCGCCTGACGGATGGTGGTCCTACAAGTACGTCTGATCTTCGTAGCACCAGGTCCAGGTTTCCCCGGCCTCGAGCGACTTGACGATAGGGTGGCCAGCAGACTTGAAGTGTTTCGCCGCGTGGTCGCCAGGCGACTCGCTGCAGCAGCCGACGTGGCCGCAGTGCATGCAGATCCGCAGGTGGACCCAACTTCTCTTCCCCATTCTCAGACACTCCTCGCAACCGGGGGCGCTGGGAAACACCTCGCGAGTCTCGGCGGCATGCGAGCAGGAATCCGATCGTCGAGCGGCTTCGCTGAGGACGACGGGACCGCCGAAAGTGGCTCGGCCGCCACCGCCCGATGCTCTCAGATCATCTTGGTGCCGGGCAATCTCGTCAGCGCTCACATCGAACGTCTCGAGCACCCGCGCCAGTAGCCGTACGGCGCTCTCCTGGACCTCCGAGACCACCTCCCCGGCACCCACCTCTCTCAATTCCAGGACATCACGGGTGAAACGGGTGCGTGCGATGATTGACAGATTCGGATTGAGGGCACGCGCCGCCTCGACCACCCTCCGGGTTGTCTCCGCATCGTCGTCCGCCACGACCAACAACCGGGCCGAGCGCAGACCGGCGTGCTGGAGCTCATGCTGTCGGGAATAGTTGCCGCGCAGAACGCGGAGCCCGCTCTGTTCCGCCTCGTTGGCACGGTCTGGGTCGAGTGTGAGGACAACGAAAGGAATCCCCCGCTCGTCGAGGATTTCTGCAAGCGCGTATCCGACATCGCCCAGCCCGGCGATGATCACGTGGTCGCGCAGCCCTGCAACCCGATCATCCGACTGCTGCGGCTCCGGCGTTGGCCCAACCTCGCTCCGGCGGCGCAAGGCTAGCCGGATCTTGTCACCCAGCGGATACATAAACGGCGTGGCGATCATCAGCGCCACGGTGGCGGCGATGAACACCTCGGGCCCCCCTGCCTGCAGGCCCGCAGGATACAGCCCCACGCCTCGTCCCGATCGCTCGAGAACGAACGAGAATTCTCCGATCTGAGCCAGCAGAAGCGACGCGCCCGCTGCGGTTCCCACGCCATATCCGAGCACCCGCAGCCCGACCCCGGTCGCCACGACCTTCACCGCGAAGACCGCAAGAATGACCCCCAATATCAGGAGCGGATTCTGTAACACGAAGAGCGGGTCGAATAGAAGGCCGACCGACACGAAGAATGTCGCGCTGAACAGGATCTGCAGAGGGAGAATCTCGGCGAAGGCCAGTTGGCTGAACCGACTCTCGCTGACGACCAGACCGGCGAGGAAGGCTCCCAGCGACAGGCTGATGCCCGCCAGACTGGTCAGATACGCGGTGCCGAAACAGATCGCCATGACGCTGAGGAGGAATATCTCCTGCGAACAGGTTCGAGCGACTCTTTCAAGCACCCACGGCATGATGCGGCGCGCGGTGATTAGAACGAGGGCCACGATGCCGGCGGCTTTGGCCAGCGCGAGGCCCAGCTCCCAGCCCGAGGCACCGGCTCCGCCCAGCATCGGGACCACCAACACCATGGCCACGACCGCCAGGTCCTGAAAGATGAGAATGCCCAGCGACGCCTGGCCTCCCGGCGTCGCCACGTCACCGCCTCCCATCAGCAACTTCATCACGATGGCGGTCGACGAGAGCGCCACCAGGCACCCCGTGAAGACCCCGGTTCGCCAGTCCACACCCAGGAGCGCGAGCAGTCCGGCCACCAAGGCGATGACCAGGCCGACCTGCAGCCCGCCTCCGATGAGAATGATTCGTTTGATGCGGGCCAGCTTCTCGAGGCTGAACTCGATCCCGATGGTGAACAGCAGCAAGATGACACCGACCTCCGCCGCAGCCTCGATGAGGGCCTCGTTGTGCACGAGCCCCAGGGCGTGCGGACCGATCACCGCCCCGGTGACCAGGAAGGCCACGATCGGCATGATTCCGATGCGGTGACAGAAGAAGGCCACCAGAGCCGTCGCGATGAGCAGCGCGACGATCTCGGCGAAGAAGTCGGGGTGCGCTACGGTTTCGATAGCCAGAAACATAGGTGAGTGATCGCCTGTTAGCGGGTGAAATCAAGCCCACACGCGGGAGGTGTCCGTCGGATCTGACAACCCGTATGAGAGCCCGAACGGGTCCTGCTGGACCTCATGCATTGGTGCATATTAGATAGTGTAAGTGATTGTTATTATTATTTTTGCCCACGTGGCACGACAGTAAGATAGAGGGGGATCCTAGCGGTGCTTCATCCGGCAGGCAAGGCGACCCGGCCCGCGGCCGTGGGGCGTCTAGGCAGCGTAAGTCGCACCTCGTATTTTGCATTCTTACCCGGAAGCATACTCCACTCATGACAAAACGGAGCTGCCTGTGATTGCGACTCACTCGCGTCTCGCCGTTACCATCGTGTTGATGGCTCTCATTGGGCCCACCGAATTGGAGGCCCAGCAGCTGACCCGGGAGCAGTTAGAGGCCGCGACGGAAGCGCAGGTGCTGCCGGCCATAGAACTGTACCGGGATGTTCTCAGCTACCCCAACGACGCGCATTTCCCCGCGGACATGCGTCGCGTGATCGAGCGACTCGATGCGGCCTTCACGAGCCGGGGCTTCGAGACGTCTGAGCTCGAGACGTCCGGTCTCCCGTTGCTGCTGGCGGAACGGCGCTTCCCGGGGGCGACGCGCACCGTGCTGTTCTACGTGCAGTCGGACGGTCAGCCGGTCTCGCCGGAAAACTGGAACCAGGCAGATCCGTTTCAGGCCGTACTGAAGGAAAAGGTCGACGGGGAATGGCGCGAGATTCCGTGGGAGCGGCTCGAAGGAGCCCGCGACCCGGAGTGGCGCATCTTCGCGCGCTCCGCCTCGGACTCGAAGGGACCCATCGTGCAGTTCCTTTCGGCGCTGGACGCCATGGAGCGCCTGGGTTTCACACCCGGCTACGACATCAAGGTCATCATCGACACCGAGGAAGAGCTGGGCTCGCCTCCCCTTCCCGCCGCGGTGGAGCGGTACCGCGACCGATTGGCCGCCGACATGCTGGTGATCCTCGACGGTCCACCGCACATCTCCAACGAGCCGACGCTGAAGTTCGGCGCCCGTGGCATAGCCACCTTCACGCTGACGACGTACGGCCCCTACGTTCCGATCCACAGCGGGCACTACGGCAACTATTCGCCAAATCCCGCGCTGCGTCTTGCACAAATCCTCGCCTCGATGAAGGACGAGAACGGCCGCGTGACGATACCGGGCTTCTATGACGGCGTGGAGATCGACGCCGACACGAAGCGGATGCTCGACCGCGTTCCCGACGACGAAGAGGCGATTCGGGCCGCCCTGGGAATCGGAACCATCGACGATGTTGGGACGACGCTCCAGGAGGCCGTGCAGTACCCGTCGCTGAACATCCGGGGCATGTCGTCGGGATGGGTCGGGGCGCAGCGACGCACCATCGTCCCGGCCACGGCCACGGCCGAGGTCGACGTTCGATTGGTCATGGAATCGGATCCGGAGCGTCTGCTGCGGCTAGTCCGAGATCACATTGAGAGCCTGGGGTACCGGGTGCTGGACAGAGAGCCCACCGACGCGGAGCGTCGCGATTATCCCAAGATCGCCACGTTCACCTCGGCGATATCGTACGGCGCCTTCCGAACGGACTTCGATTCCGAGCCCGGGCGCTGGCTATCGGCCGCGCTGGAACACCTTTACGGGGAAGAGCCGATCAAGATCAGAACGAGCGGCGGGTCGATACCAATCTCACCGTTCGTGACGACGCTCGACGTTCCAGCGGTGGGTGTGCCGACAGTCAACCCGGACAACAATCAGCACAGCCCCAACGAGAACCTTCGACTCGGCAACTTCGTCGAAGGGATCAAGGTCTGTCTCGCCATTCTGGCTCAGGATTTCCCCGACGTTCCTTGATCCCTATCAACCACGCGTCGCCCCCTCCGGGAGGGTCGCGCAACGGCAAGCTACCGACTGTCTCGGCAAGAAAGGTACGGATCCTCATGTCGACGGAGCAGTTGACTCGCAGCCAACTCGTGGCGCGGGCGTTCGCAGTCGGAATGTGCGCACTCGTTCTCGCGTGCTCACCGGGCGGCGAGGAGCCCCGCGAACCAGAAGCTCCCCCGACGGGGTCGTACGAAGACTTCACCTCGGAGGAGCTTGTACGAGTCTTCGATCTTCGCGAAGACGATGTGCCGGTTAGAGACAACCCGGCTTGGGCCCCTCCGAAGAAGGTCGTGGTCGTAGTTCCCGAGGAGTGGGATCGTCGCGACGAACGCATGGCGTTCCTGCAAGAAGTCGCTCCCGGGGTCGAGTTGATCCCGGTCAGGAGTCGAGCGGATATGTTCGATCGCGGCGTGCTGGCCGATGCACAAGCCGTGCTCGGGACGGGATGTTCCGCCAGCCTGATGTCGGAGATCGGCCCCGAGCTTCACTGGATTCAATCGGGAAGCGTGGGGGTAGCGAGGTGCTTTACGAGCGGCACGCCACCGGGAGAGACCAATCGAATACTCCGTGAACGCAACATGGTGGTCACGTCGATACGTGGGATGACCGCGCGAGCCATCGCCCAGCATTCCCTCACGATCATGCTCTCGTTGATCGGCGGAATGGACATCCACGATGACAGACAGGAGGACCACTTCTGGGGGAGAACGCAGACAGACGTGGTGAAGGACAAGAACCTGGATATGGAGTTCCAGGACCAGACGTTGTTGGTGGTCGGCCTCGGGAGCATAGGCACGGAAGTCGGTCGACTCGCTCACGCACTGGGCATGCGCGTGATCGCGACGCGGAGAACCAGTCGGTCCGGACCGGCCTTCGTCGACTACGTCGGTCTCTCCGACGAGATGTACGAGCTGGCCGGTCAGGCCGATGTCGTATACGCTTCGGTACCGAACACTCCTGAAACGCAAGGGATGTTCGACGCGAAGTTCTTCGACGCGATGAAAGAGAGCGCCTACTTCGTCAGCATCGTGCGGCTTCCAGTCGTGAATTGGGAGGACTTGAAGGATGCTCTGAGGTCGGGGAGCATCGCGGGATTCGGGGCCGACGACCTACCTCAGGACGATTTCGAGCTGTGGGACATGCCCCGCGTCATCATGACGCCGCATGTATCGGACTACTCCAATCGATATCGCGACAACCAGTTCCTTCTTTATCGCGAGAACCTGCGCCGTTACGTCGCGGGCGATAGAATGTTGAATGTGGTCGACCTCCAACGCGGGTACTGAAACGCGGCTTACACGATGGTTCGCTTCCATTCTGCTCGAGGATCCTGACACAATGTGAAGCCGAGCGTCCGATACCGTGCAAGAGAGGACTGAGCTACTCGTATTTCTCCACCAGGGCCAGGAAGCGCGGGGAATCGCGGACGGGGTCAATCAACCGGTCGAGCAGAATGGAGTGGATGGACTCGGGAGCCGGCGCCGACAGGAACCGGTCGAACTGTTCGACGGCAGCATCGACGTCTCCAAAGTGGGCGTAGATGGTGGCGAGGTTCCGCACGAAGCCCGGGCCGTCCACGGCGTCTAAGGAGACCGGTCTCAGCTCCACCGCTCGCCGGGCCGCCCCGACAGCTTCCTCCTTCCGACCGAGAAGGGCGAGGGCGAAGCTCAGGTTGAGGTAGAGCTGAGGGTCATCGGGCCGATCGCGGAGCCAATCCTCCAAATCGGGGCGCGCCGAGTCGGCGGCGGCCCTGCTCCGGTCAACATCCCCCAGTCCGGCGTAGCATGCCCCCGCCAGGAGAGATTTCGGGACCACGCTCCCTTGCGATGCTAGATACTCGAACTCGCTCTGCGATAGGGCTTCGAGCGCTCGGGTGTAGTCCCTATCGAGGTAGTACACGTACCAGCGCAGCATGGTGACGGACCCGCCGACGTCGAAACCCAAGGGGATAGCCTCGACGAACGTTCGCAACGGCCCCGTCTCTCCCCTGCCCATGAGCGGAACCAGGGCCCTGATCACGGCTATCTCGGCGGCATCGGGCTGGAGAGCGAGCGCTTCGGCGAATTGGCCCTCGGCATCTTCGTAGCGCCGCAGGGAGAAGTACGTCATTCCGAGTTCGTACATCAGGTAGGTTTCCCTCGGACTCAGCTCCAGCGCTCGCTCGAGATTGGCCAACGCACCCAGCCACTGGCCCTGACGCTTCATGATCAACGCCTGCACCCACAGCAACCACGGCGATCCCGGTAGGCCGCGCTCGGCAAGATCAAGCTTCTCCAGAGCCAGGTCCGGGTCGCGAACCACGTAGTAATAGTAACCCAGAGCGAGGTGGCCCTCGGGTAGCTCCGGGTCGATCTCGAGCGCCCGGTCCGCCGCATCACGGGCCTGTCCCAGTCGCTCGTCCGACCGATCGAGCCCATACTCGTAGGCTTCCGCGTGAAGGGTCGACAGGCGCGCGAAGGCCAGGGCGAAGCGAGGGTCGAGCTGTATGCCCTGCTCCAGCATCTGCTGCGCCCCGCGGTAGTTCTCCTGGCGCACTCCCGGCCGCCCCAGGTACTCGAGCCCGCGCAGGTAGTAGTCGTACGCTTCGAGGCTTTCAGTGGGCGCTTTCGCCATCTGCTGGCGCTCCTGCGCGGTAAGCGTGGCGTTCAAGGCCTCGGCGATACTCAGGGCCAGCTCGCGCTGCACCGCCAAGAGGTTCTCGATCGAAAGCTCGCGGTCGTAAATGTCGGCGAAGATGTGTTCGTCGTTGTCGGAATCGATGAGCTGAACGTTGATCCTTACAGTCGTCCCGGCTCGCTGCACTCCCCCTTCCAAGATGTAGCGCGCGTCCAGCTCCTGCCCGATTTGACGGATGTTCTTCGGACTGTCACGGTACCCCATGACGGATGTACGCGCTCTAACACTCAACCCGCTGATCTTGGACAGGTGAGTCAGGATCTCGTCGTGAATACCATCGGTGAAATACCTGTCCTCCTCGAGGCCGCTCCTGTTCTCGAGTGGGAGTACGGCTACCGAGCGATCCGCCGTGATATCCGTATCGCTCGGATCGGGTGCGCCCTTCAAAACGAACCAACCAGCAGCAAGAATCGCAGTTGCCAAGGAGGCCGCCGCAGCGACCACTACTCTGCGCTTGGCACCGCGGTGCTGAGAACCGGCCAACGCGTCGCGGAAGCTCGCAGCCGTCTGCCAGCGGTCCGCGGGCTCCCACTCCAGCGCACGGCGAAGCGGTGTCACCAGCTCCGAGGGCACATCCGACCAATCCGCATCGTCGCCCGACGACCCGATCGACCATCGTCGGCCCGTCAGCGCCTCGCAAATCATCATTCCAGCTGCATAGATGTCTGTGGCAGGCGTGACGTCTTCACCGAGGAACTGTTCGGGCGGCATGTAACCGGGGGTTCCGATGGCCTGACCGGCCGCCGTGAGAGCTTCACCCGAGTCACTGGGCTTCGCGATGCCGAAGTCCGCGAGAAGTGCGCGGTCACCGACCAGGAAGATATTGCTCGGCTTCACATCGCGATGGACGCTGCCGCCCTCATGCGCCGCCTCGAGGGCTGAGAGCAGATCATCGGCGAGCTTCAGCACCTCCTGTTTGGGCATCGGGCCACTCTCGAGCCGCTCTTTCAGTGTTTCGCCTTCTACGTACTCCATGACGTAGTAACTGAGTCCATCGGCGTCTCCGGCGGCATACACCGGGACGATATTGGGATGGCTCAGCTTGGCGAGGATGCGAGCTTCACGCAGAAATCGCTCAGAGGCGTCGGAGCTGGTGAGGTCGGGCTTGAGGATCTTGATCGCGACATCTCGATCGAGCTTCGGGTCGCGAGCCAGGAAGACCGTGCCCATTCCGCCGCTGGCGATCTCACGCTTCACCTCGTACTGAGGCGCCAGGGCCGTGCGTAGACGGTCAAGTACGTCTGACATAGCTCTCCGGTGGCGAGAATGAAGAGGGTGGCCTGGTATGAAGATGCGGCCCGGGCGCAGGGAGGGCAACGAGAGTAGTCAGGGAACGGCGGACCGCTTCCTCCGGCCTCCCCGGCGCTCAACGGCGTT
>Ga0209536_100004793_pt1 | contig 21297 bp, 18 predicted proteins | sample DeeMarSeWOR28_12_FD_187461 | JGI IMG/M metagenome (GOLD analysis project Ga0209536, IMG submission 187461) | Marine sediment microbial communities from White Oak River estuary, North Carolina - WOR-2-8_12 (SPAdes) (version 2) | ecosystem: Environmental > Aquatic > Marine > Intertidal zone >... | reverse complement strand
TCGATACCGGAGCCGTGAGAGCGATAATGTTTGTCCAGCAGGTTCTCGAGGCGCGCGCTAATTAGCCAGCGCTCGTCGAACTGCCATTCCGCCGCGACATTGGCCGTCACCCAGCCGGGCGTGCCGTTCGGGTCGATGCGCGTATCCTGTACGTCGCGCGGGCTGAGCCGATCCTGAAGGTCGGCGAACGACAGGTACGAATCGAATCTCAGCCGGTCCGATGCCTGGTAACCGAGCACCAGGCGGCCGTTCAATGGCGGGATGCGATCCCCCGCTACCGTCGCTCCGTCCGGCTCGCTCTGCTCGCCGCGCAGGTAGTTGACGACCAGGTCCAGGGTAATGTCCTGCGTCCAGTGCCAGCTGAAGGCGGATTCGATGCCGTGTTCCTGGCTATTGGCGCCCACCTGAGTAAGCGGGTCGATATCCCCGGCCGGGATGCCGGCCGGATGATCGATGCCTTGGGATTTCTGAAGGGCATGGATGGAGAGGCGGCTCCAAAGATCGGCCGTCGGGTGGCGGTCTATGGAGGAGGTAATACCGCTATTGATGCGGCACGAACCGCCAAACGACTGGGGGCCGAGGAAACGATCCTGATTTATCGGCGGGATCGGGAGCATATGCCGGCTCATGATTTTGAAGTGGAGGAAGCCCTTGAAGAGGGTGTACTTACCAGATGGCTGAATATGATCAGGCAGGTGGATGAGACGACGCTGACTGTTGAGGAAATGAAACTGGATGAACAGGGACGCCCTCAACCCACCGGCCAGTTTGAAACGTTGGAAGCCGACACGGTGATTCTGGCGGTCGGTCAGGAAGTGGATACCGGGTTTTTAGCGCAGGTGCCGGGATTGGAAATTTCCTCTGATGGGGTGATTCAGGTGGATCCCTCGATGATGACGGGGCGTTCGGGTGTGTTTGCGGGGGGAGATATGGTTCCCGCGGAGCGCACGGTTACGGTGGCCACCGGCCATGGGAAAAAAGCTGCCAGGCATATCGATGCGTATCTCCGCGGATGTGATTATGTGAAATCACCGCCCAATGCTGTGGCCACCTATGATCGTCTCAACACCTGGTACTACACCGATGCCGACAAGAGTCGCCAACCCTACCTGGATCTGGCGAGACGCCGGGCCAGCTTTGAGGAAGTGGTTGGTGGTTTGGATAAGGACACGGCGTTGCTCGAAGCCAGACGATGCCTCTCTTGCGGGAATTGCTTTGAGTGCGATACATGTTATGGCGTGTGTCCGGACAACGCCATCATCAAATTGGGTCCCGGTCAACGGTACGAAGTGAATTATGACTATTGTAAAGGATGTGGCTTGTGTGCAGAGGAATGCCCCTGCGGAGCCATTGATATGGTCAAAGAAGTTAGATAGTACAAAGGAAGAAGTGCGTAACATAAAGTAGGGATTTGGAGAAAGTTTGACGAATATGGTGACGGTCAACATACCTTGCACGAAGCACGTGCCACACCCGGGAGATGATGTATGAAATACCTATTAGCCGTTGATGGGTCGAATGAATCATTAGATGCCACACGAACCTTTGAAACCCTGAGTCAAGCGGAGAGCTTGTATGTGCTTTATGTGGTGAATGTGCCGGGTATTCCCTATCCGGCCATGGGAGCGGGTGTCGCGAAAGATTTGTCGATGGCGGTGGACAAAGCGATGAGGGAAGAAGGAGAACGGATCATTGAACAGGCGGTATCTCTTTTGCCGCTACACCCGGGATCGGTCATGAAACGACTTGAGAATGGGACTCCTGCCGAGGTCATTCTCACCATCGCACAGGAGGAGGGAACCGATCTAGTGGTGCTGGGCGCCAGGGGGATAGGCCAGATTCAGGAAAAGATGTTCGGGAGTGTCTCTCATCGTGTGATGACACATGCGCCGTGTTCGACCCTGATCGTCAAGAAGCCTCTCCGCAAGATCCAACAGGTGTTAATCCCAATTGAAAGTAAGGAAGACGGAGAAGCAGTGGTGCGGTTTTTGAAAAAGAAGCCCTTTCGGGAACCGATCTCTGCCATCGTCCTGCATGTCATTCCTTTTTCGGAACCGGTCTGGCCTGTAGGTGCGATGATTTCTCCGGAATTTCGAAAAGAAATGATCACCTATGGGGAAACATTTACGAATGGTATCAGCGCGGAACTAAAACAGTTGGGCCACCAGGCTAAAGGGGTTGTCGTCGTGGGAGCTCCCTCATCTAAAATCCTGGAAGCAGCCGATGAACATGCGGCCGATGTGATCATGATGCGAACGCATAGCCGGTCCGGCGTGAGTCGCTTTCTCCTGGGGAGCGTCTCGCATTCCGTGGTGCATCAAACCGAGTCTTCAATCTTGTTAGTGCGGGATTGAAGCGGGGAAAACAACAGGCTTGGATGAACTAGCCCTGGGGCAAGTGGAAGCCCAACACAATTTGGAATGAGAGAGCATATTTTTCCTGAGGTGATATGAAGAAAACCTGGTATCTCATTGGTGCGGTCGCAATAGGAATTCTCGTCTTCCTCTATCTGGTTTTCTGGTGCGCCAGCCCCTGCCATTAACGGCCACCCTCTTTTCAAGCGCTTTTCCGGCTCAGGTTGGAATATTTCATTGTGCGGCCTCATGACTCCTGGGATAAACCCGGCGAATCATTTGGTGATGGCCCGAGTTGGTGCCTGCCATGCGGATTGGTGAGGAGAGGGGTTAGGCGGTAGAAGGGAAGCGGGAAGATCTGTTTTTTGCCTTTCTCCTCACCGGCTAAATTTACTTTTCACTGCTCACGTTTTACCCCTCACGTTTCACCGGACATGGAACGGTCGCTCGAGGCTTCTTGACGTGCTTCATGTATGACAGGCGACAAAAACCCATTTTATCGGATATAATAAATATAAATTTCTTTCATCCCTTCACTAGGAAGGCTAAAGATGGGTCGGGGTAACAATAACAGTGTCCTAAACATACTCTGCCTGGTATTGATGACGAGTTTGGTATTAAGCAGTCAGGCATGGGCTTTTACCCCAGCGAGCCGGATTCCTCATTTAAGTATTCCGATTTTGGGGACTTCCATTAATGAACAATTCAGGCCGGTGGGTTTGGTGACCCAAGTGGTGATTGATGTATATGAACGCCGGGATCACAGCGGTCTCCAAGTCCAATTTCATATCGAACCGGGACAATTTTCATTGCTTGCCCGTAAGTCTATTCACGAAGCCATCACTCGGGCGCTTGTCGCCGCAAATATTCCGTCTGAATCCTGGACTATCCTTTTGAAATTTCCTTATTCCGGCCTTACGGTGTATGGGGAAAGTCTCTCGGCCATGGTGGGATTGAGCGTGGTGTCTATGATCAAAGGGGATCATCTCCTCGAAGGCCGGGCCCTGACAGGAACCATCACGGAGAGGGGATATATCGGAGCCGTGGGTGGGCTTCAACTGAAGATTTTAGCGGCCTACGAAAACCACTTTCAGCGTGTGTTCGTTCCCAGCGAATATGATGTGCGGGATGGGGATTGGCGTACACCGTTTCTAATGCATGTCTCTCCTGTGGCGACGGTCGATGAAGCCTACTTTGGTCTGACCGGTCAACATCTAGCGGGTCTTCCGTAATTCCTTCCTTTCATTTTTCCACCTTTACCCGTGGGTAGGGATTTCCTTTTTCTGTGGCGTGTCCCCGGCGCGTGCGCTTAGCCATGAAGCGTGGCCAATTTCATTGAGGCAGTGTTGACCAATCCTGTCATTGGCGTTCTTGCATTTTAGCCTTCCTCAGCAGGCCGTTCCGCTCGTTTTTGTGGCCGGGGCGTAGCTTCACCGGCCATCCCTCTCAGCATCTCCGGACAAGCGTTGAACCTTCTGTAGTAATCCGCGTCACAGGTGCTAAGAAGCCTCAATCTGGCCTGACCACGAACGATTCAACCGTTCCAATGAATCTGGACGAGGGGAAAGGGAGTTTTGAGAACATGAAAGAGTTGGAAGTGTGGTCCCCTGCTTCCGGCCGGGCAGGGGGGATTTCTACGGTGAGAAATATCCAGGAGCCTATGGTTTATCGTAGCTCTGCGTGATGTAATCGACACCGGCTCGAAGAACTTTTTGCCATGCTTGTTCGATGTCAGGAGTCCATTTGGCGTTACACTTCTTGGCGGCGCTGACCAGGCTGTCAATCCAGTATTGATAGAGGCTTGGATGAATATTCAACTTCTTTTTGGAATGATTTTCCGCGATCCTGTTGAGGGTTATCGTTCCGGACGCCTTTCCTTCAAGATGCGAGATCATCATGGCAACGCTGGTCCTCAGAAGTTGTTTTTGTTTGGTGAAGTCGGTGTTTTTGAACATGGGTTTGATGCTGGGATGACTTCCCAGGAATATTTTATAAAATCGATCAATGAAATGAGGGGTCAGGCATGCTCGTCCATAACTATGTTTCACGATCTCGAGTCCGTCCATATTCATCTTCCTCCTCGTTTCAGTGGGTTAAAGCTCTATGCTCTCTGTCGGCCAGCCGGAAGTTAAACGTGAGGATTACATATGTGGAGAATCTTGATGTGGGTTCTTAGTCCCTGCCGGAAAACGATTCTTGGTTTTCCGGCTTGGGCGGTTGATTTGTCGTTTTCAAGCATGTGGCAGGTGCCTCTGTGTGGAGGGGGGGACAGCCCTCTCGCCATCATCTCTGCGGTGTGTCGCGGGGGCCATACGAAGACCGTCAAAGATGGATTTCCGATACTGGATGTCGGGAATAACAAATTGTCTCCGACCTCTCAGCCGGTAGTAAACAGGGAACTATCTGAACGGAATTCAGGACGGATTCCTGTTCTTACGGAAGCGACAGAGAACGGAACTGTTCTTTGAAGGACACCGTTACCGTTGATGTTCTGACCCTGTCCGGGTGAGAAAACATTCCCGTATGGATGTTAATACCCTTTGAGGTTTTCGATGGGGTATGTAAGATTTTTCCCCAGAATCCGTTCAAGGGTGCGGGTCATGACGACGATGTCATTGTCAAACGATCCATGAGCCAGGGGAATTTCACCCACGCCATCAGAAACATGAATTTCCGAATGTTCTGTCGGGGACTTGCCGTTTCCCCAGAATTGACACCACTCTTGAACGGTTTTCCCCAAGGCCGAATGCCAGTCTGTTTTGGAGGGGGAAGGATCCCAGGCCTTGGCCATCCCCAGCAGAGGTGTCTTATGGTAATCCTCCAGGGCCCGGCTCACCAGATAGAGTAATGATTTTCCATAGGGGCCCACCGAATCTCCCCGTTCACGTTTGTCGTTCAGGATTTCAAACACCACGTCGGATTTTCTGAGAATGTTTGGCGCCTCGATTGCGGGTTTGTAATGGTTGAGCGCAAAGCGAGTGGTGCAAGCCGGAGCGAACAAGGTACAGGTACGGGCTGGGAGGCTCTGCTGAATGAAAAAGTCCAAGAGATATCCCAGTAAAATGGATCCGGCCGAATGTCCAACCAGATGGATTTCGAGTTTGGGGAATTGGGTTTTTAAGGTGACCAGCGCCGCCGTCACCAATCCAAGTGTTGGTGTTGAAAGGGTGGCGGCCGCCTGAGCATTTTGTTTCATCTGCGCCCATACGGCTTTCACCAGGAGGTTCTGACAGGCGACTTCAACCGCCCGGTCTTTGGCCTCTTTCGCCGCGTCCTTCATGCTATCCCAGATATCTTTCCATGCTCCTTGGGGTTCGACGCCTTGCGTGGCATCTCCCATGATATTCAGTAAGCTTTCCTGGAAGCCGGTTCGCCACGTAAAGAAGATGGGATACAGGTTATTGGCTTTGAAATAGGGAGCCATGATGCGGATGCGCTCGATGGAGTCTTCCTCGGAATTCAGGCCTCCATGTGCGTATAACGCCAGTTTTGTCCCACCCTTGGAAAGCCAGTCGGTTGGCATGGCGACCAATATTTCATGTAAGGACGACAGGGCATCCTTACGAACCAGGCTGCGGTTGAGAACCGTTCCGTTGTTACCTAATACCACTGAATGGTCGTAGGCGGTATCGGAATCCCAAGGCGCCACTTCGGGGTGCTTGTACTTATGGGGAGACGTGCTTTTTTCAAAAATTCCAAAGAATTTGGCGGGTTCGGTGGAGGATCGGACGAGGGATTCTTTTGTTTGGTATCGTCGGGATTTGGCTCCGATCATGGGTGATCCGAGGGCGGCGACCCATGCGTCCATGCCATGTTGGACCCAATCCGGATAGGTTAAAATTGCGAATCCGTGTGTGCCCCATGTGGGGCCCCAGGAATTTTGGACAATAAATCCCAGGTCGTTATAGCCCACGATGGCAAATGCATGACCACCCGGTTGTTCAACTTTCTTGGGAAGCTGGATGATTGCAATGCCAGTGGCCTTTTTCCAACGATTTTGGCGTGGGAACCAGCCTTCATGCACATTGGCCGAGACATATGCCGCCCCGACTTCATAAATGGCGGCTTGCATATCGGTAATTGAATCTTTGTTGATCCGGTAATAGGCTCCGAGAGGACAAAAGGCCGCTTCTGAATCCCAGCCCGCTTTGGGCTCCAAAAACACGACGGCGCCTTTTTTGTCCCGATACGGCCAGGTGGTGGCCTCACACACTCCATGACGGTGCCAGCCTTTCATGGCGCCACGGCAACTGGACCCTTCGTATTCTTCCCCCGGCCATTCATCATATTGCTTTGCCAGGTGGTACAGCATGCGTTCACTCACTTTCGGCGGAATGCGTTTCCTGGAATCCTTGGCCTGACGCCACCGCAAATAGTTAATCACTGCCGCCAGCCCGAAGCCCGTGCAGGCACCTTCTTCACCCTGGTCAAGGATGAGTTTTGCTTTGGCATAACTGCCAAAATGCTGCTTGATTTGCTTATGGTCCGGAAACTGTGGCGGAAGGGAGCGGAGACGGGGTTGGTATTCCCGATCCCGTAAGTCAATCCGATCCGGTCGGGCATCAAGTTGTTTGCCATTGAAGGTTACAGTGGGCATGGTTCATCCTCCTGATGAAAGAAGAGTAATCTTGGCAAGGATTTCCACGAGGAACTAAACTGCATGGTTTTCGCAAAGCCGCATTGTAAGATAAAGCAAACATTGAATCAAAAAACGGAAATTTTGCAACGCAGCGTTACGGTGATGTGTATCTAAGGCTGGTTGTTGGGGGGATTGAAGATATTTCGGAATGGTGAAGGAATGGGGTTGGCGGTTTCTTGACGACCCTCAGAAAATGTTAAGGAGTTCGAGGGAAAGACCGACTCAGCGCTGGTGCGCCATGAAATTATGGGTAGGTTTGATGCTAAAAAACATGAATGAAACCGATGCGTTATCCTCGCAGCCTGACATTCTAAGTAGGGGGGATAAAGGACCCATAAAATTATGTGTGAGAAAGTAGGCGTTGAGGAAGTTTTGGTTAATTTCTCACCGAAACTATCCGAAAGAGCTAGCTACGAGAAAAAGACAACAGATGTCAATAATGACCATACCTTCCTAGGGAATCATTTCATATGACCGAACATGCTGAACTCAGAGAACGACTGCGATCCTGCCCGAATCTGCCTAGTTCGCCGGCAGTGGCGAAGCGACTCATTGCCTTAATGGAATCACCGAACCCGGATGTTGAAGAAGTCGTCCAGGTCTTATCGGGGGATTCCGCACTCACGGCGAAAATATTGCAACTGGCCAACTCTTCGTTTTTTCCGTATAAGTACAAGGTCACCACGTTACCCAAGGCGGCCATTCTTATTGGCTATAATGGAATCCTGGCCACGGCATTGTCCTTTACCCTCGTCCGACATCTTCGAAAGGAAGGTTCAGCAGGTTTAGATTTAGATCTGTTCTGGCGACGGAGTCTTTTGGTTGCTTCCGCGTGTCGCGCCATTGGAGATGTCTGTGGACAAAAAGATACCGAAGAACTGTTTTTAGTGGGGCTCATTCACGATATTGGTATGCTAGCCCTGGACCGTCTGATTCCAGACCTCTATGATTCAAAGACCCTCAATCAGTCCTTACATGCTGAGGTGGTTGCACATGAGCGACAGAAGCTGGGTGTCACGCATGCTCTGGTTGGCAGTTGGTTGCTCGCGGACTGGAATTTCCCATCCAAAATGTGTGTGGCCATCGAAATGAGTGATGATACTCAAGCCTTTCCGGCTTCCGGTGGGGCGGAGAAATTTTACAATTGTGTGTGGCTGGCCGTGACTCTGGCCGGATTGATTTTGACTCATGCCACGGATGAGAAATTATTAGAGAACATGGATCTTGCGGAAAGTCGCTTGGGGGTTGACCCGTTTGCCTTTGCCCAGATCTTGAAAAAAGTGAAAGACACTGTGCGAGAGACTGAAATGCTGTTCGATATGGCCAGCCACAGTGAGGCGAATCTTTTTCAGTTGACGGAACAGGCGAGAACCTTGCTGTGCCGCCGGCATGTTCAATTAACCGCCCAACTCGATGCGCTATTTCTGGAGAAGGCGATGCCAGGCGTAGGCTAGTCTGCTGTTTTCTCAAGTAACCGCCTTAGGCGGTTCCTCCCAGCCATTGAACGTCCTGTTTTTTGTGACGTGGATTCTCCAAAACACATCTGGCCTTTTTCGACCCTAACGGAATTCTGGTTCATGAAAGGCCAAAAGAACTCAGCAAATTCTGGGGAGTTGTTCTCCAGACAGGAGATCCAGAATTCTGTGGGTACCGTAGGGTGTGAGCAAAGTTACCTGAGGTGTGTGGTTTGAGGCGAGCGGAAGCACCTCCCCGATTTCGGCTGCGCGTTCCGAGATCGCATGGTTTTGAAGAATGGCTAGAGCTTTCTCTACGTCAGCGGGTGGCATCAGCAGCACGCAGCGTCCTTCGTTGGCCACGTATAAAGGATCCAACCCAAGAATTTCACAGGCCCCACGGACGGATTCGCTCACAGGGATCTGGGACTCGTCGATCGTCATCTTGACCCGGGCCGTTGTCGCCAGTTCATTCAAGGCGCTGGCCAGTCCGCCACGAGTTAAATCTCGCATGCAATGAATCGAAATGCCGTTCTTAATTAAATCCGCAACCACTGCATGGAGCGGGGCGGAGTCGCTGGCAATATCTGCAGAAAAGGCAAGTCCTTCCCGCACGCTGAGCACGGCCATGCCATGTGTGCCAAGATCGCCGCTCACAATCATCCGGTCGCCGGGTGTGATGCGATGGGGGCCAATATCCAACGATGCCGGAATCACGCCGAGGCCGGTGGTATTGATGAAAATCTGATCGCCTTTTCCACGATCCACGACCTTGGTGTCGCCGCAGACAATGGGCACGCCACACGCTTGCGCGGTTTTGGCCATAGAGCCGACCACGTGCTTGAGGATCTCGATCGGCAATCCTTCCTCCAGGATAAACCCGGCGCTGAGATATCGCGGCGTAGCCCCCATCATGGCCAGATCGTTGATGGTGCCGTGGACCGCCAGGCTGCCAATATCCCCGCCGGGAAAAAAGAGGGGACGAACCACATAGGAGTCGGTGGTCATGGCCAGACGGCCTTCCTCGGGGGGGAGTATCGCACTGTCTTGAAGGGAATTCAGAAAAGGATTGGAAAAGGCCTGAAGAAAGATCTCATGAATGAGAGTTTGCATGAGATGTCCCCCACCGCCATGGGCCAGGCGAATGGTGTTATCACCTGCAAGGGGAAGGGGACATTGTATCTCAATATCTTGGTTGGTCGGCATATTTTATCCCCGGGCGACTTCGTGGTGTCGATACCGATAATAGGCTGCACACGCTCCTTCGCTCGAAACCATCGGCGCTCCAAGGGGGTGATCCGGGGTGCACCGGATGCCAAATGCTGAACAGGCAGAGGGTTTCATGAGTCCCTGTAGAATGCGTCCGCTTTGGCACTCAGATTCAAAGTCGTTGGAGCTGCGGCTCAGTTGAATGCGATCTTCGAATATTCGGAGTGCATCAAATTCGGCGAAAGATTGCCGAAGTTGCAATCCACTTCGCGAGATTTCCCCTATCCCCCGCCAATTGCGTGAGGTGGGCTCAAATACCTCGTCGACCACTTTGCGAGCTTCAAGATTCCCCGACCGCTGAACGGAACGGGAGTATTGATTTTCTACTTCATACCGGCCCTCTTCCAGTTGCGTGACCACCAGCTGCACCCCTTCTAAAATATCCACCGGTTCGAATCCGGTGACGACAATAGGCACCTGAAACCGGTGACAGATGAGCTCATACATGTCATAGCCCATGACGGTACAGACATGTCCGGCAGCAAGGAAGCCCTGCACGCGATTTTCAGACGATGAAAGAATGGCTTCCATGGCCGGGGGGACTAACACGTGAGCGACCAGGAGACTGAAGTTTGAAAGGTGAAGGCGTCGGGCTTGGAGAACCGCCATGGCTTGAGCTGGAGCCGTCGTCTCAAATCCCACGGCAAAACAAATGATGTGACGTTGAGGATACGTGTGAGCAATCTCCACCGCATCCAAGGGGGAATAGATGATGCGGATGTCTCCTCCCTGGGCTTTCACGTGGAGGAGGTCGTCATGGGATCCCGGCACGCGCAGCATATCGCCGAACGAACAAAAAATGACGTCAGGAAGGCTGGCCAGTTGGCATGCCGCATCAATGAGTTCGATGGGCGTGACGCACACGGGGCATCCCGGGCCATGAATGAGGGTGATGGCCGTGGGCAAGAGGCGGTCCAGTCCATACCGGACAATGGAATGAGTTTGCCCTCCGCAGACTTCCATAATGGTCCAGGGATGGCGGGTGATCCGATGGATTTCTTTGGAAAGCCCGTGCACGGCTTTCGGATCTCGAAATTCATCCACGTATTTCATGGACGCGGGCTCTCATTCGTCTGATCAAGGCTGAGTTGGGCAATCATCGATAATGATTCCTTCGCAGCCTGTTCATTCACCTGGCTAATAGCGAATCCGACATGGACGATCACATAGTCGCCAACGGAAGCCTCGGGAACCAGGGCCAGGCACACTTCTTTCGTCACCCCGGCAAAAGAAACCGTTCCTGTCCGAAGATCGCCGTCCTCAATTCGTTGAATTTGTCCTGGAATGGCTAGGCACATAGGATGGCCGTGGCTGAGTTTTTTCCGTCATGCCTGCTTCCGGTGGGCAGGGAGCTTTTCCTTTTTTTTCTGTGTCGGGTATTTCGTGAATGTATGTACGGCAACGAGACACTGCCCCAGGGATAGCCCGCCGTCATTCGTTCCAAACAGATGAGGAGAATACACCGGGATACCTTGTTGGATGAACTCATTTTCTGAAAGCCTTAGAAGAACGGAATTCTGAAAGACCCCGCCGGAGAGGATTATCTGGGTACATGTCATGCGCTCGGCAATGTTGGAAATTAATTTTGCCAGTGCGTGGTGAAATCCAAGGGCAATGACTGAGGGACTTAACCATTCTGACATGTCACGGATGATATCGGAGATCATTGGCCGCCAATCGGCGACCCATCGTCCCTCTGACTGGGACTCTACGGGAATGTGGTAGCGTTCGGGCCGGATATGATTGGCTTCACCATCTGCCAGGAATTCCAGGGCCATCGCCGCTTCCCCTTCAAAGCCGGAGACTTGCACTAAACCCAATAAGGCGCTCACCCCGTCAAAGAGCCGACCGATGCTGGACGTGGCAGGGCAATTTACCTCTCTGTCTAGTAAGGCCATCAACGACCTCGTTCTATCCGGGCCTAAGGATTGAATCGGGGGAAGATCCAAATTTAACAGCCGATCTCCTAACATTTCATGTAGGAGGGACAGTGCCACCCGTCGTGGTTCTCGCATGCAGATCTCCCCGCCGGGGAGTGGAAACGGGCGCAAGTGGCCAATTCGTTGAAATCCTGAAGAATCACAGATGAAACACTCTCCGCCCCACATGGTTTCATCTGACCCATATCCGGCTCCATCCCACGCGACTCCAAGGACGGGACCACTCAACCCGATCTCGGCGATACATGATGCAATATGCGCATGGTGATGTTGGACGGGAATAACCGGAATGTGGTGTTGTTGCCCGAACCGGCGAGCGAATCGGGTTGAATGATAATCCGGATGACTATCGCATGCGACGGCTTGTGGCGTGAGATTGAGCAGGGTCAGCAGATCGGAAACCGTCCGTTCGAATTGCGTGCAGGCTTCAGCCGTTGAGAGGTCACCGATATGTTGACTGACGAGCACCTCGTTCTGTGTGGTGACCGCGATCGTATTTTTCAGATGTCCCCCCACTGCCAAAATACAAGGAAAACGCGTGGCTCTGTCCGGCAATGGTTTCAAGGCAAGAGGCGTGGGCACAAACCCGCGTGCCCGACGAAGAATCATCGGTTTCCCGCTCACCACTCGCACTACTGAATCATCTACCGGCCTGGCAATTGGGCGGTTATGAACAAGAAACGCATCGGCAATTCCGCGAAGGCGTTCCAGCGCGTCCTGCTCGTCAATGGCAATGGGTTCTTCAGCCCGGTTTCCACTTGTCGCCACAACAGGGATTGCCATATGAGCCATCATGAGGTGATGGAGCGGGGTGCAGGGCAACATGGCTCCCAGGTAGGGATTGTCGGGTGCAACCTCGTAAGACAGTGTTGGCAGATCGGTTCGTCGTAACAAGACGATGGGAGCGGCATGGGAGGTGAGGAGATCTATTTCCTTTGAGGAAACCAGGCAATAGCGTTTGAGTATTTCTAAGGAGGGGAAGAGAATGGCAAACGGCTTGGTGGGGCGATGTTTCCGCTGACGTAGCCGTTGAACGGCCTCGGATGATCGGGCATCCACCCAGAGTTGAAATCCTCCTAATCCTTTCACTGCGAGAATGCCACCATCTCTGATGATGTCACTCGCGTCTTGAAGTGCCTCTTCTCGTTGCGCCAGGATGGCCCCTTCATGATTCCATAACGCGGCCTGAGGCCCGCACGTGGGACAGGCCATGGTCTCCGCGTGAAAGCGGCGATTAGAGAGGTCGGCATATTCCTGCTGGCAATCAGAGCACAGAGGGAACTGAGCCATCGTGGTGCTGAGACGATCGTAAGGCAGACGAAGCACGATACTATACCGCGGACCGCACTGCGTACAGGTGGTGAAGGGATATCGAAAACGACGTGATTGAGGATCGTTGATGTCTTGAACGCATTGTCGGCAGGTTGCCAGGTCAGGCGAAATCACGGGTTGCCGCCAGCCGTCTGATTGACTAGGACGAATAGAAAACGTGGATTCGCCCACATTGGGGATTCGGGTTGCGGCTAGTTCTTGAATTGTTGCCGGATGAGGAAGTTGAGAGTGAAGACGCACTTGAAATCGTTGGAGATTGGTGGGCTGACCTTCTACTTCGAGAATGGCGCCTTGTCCGGTATTGGCCACCCAGCCCCCAAGAGACAACTCATGCGCCAACCGGAAGACAAAGGGCCGGAATCCCATGCCTTGTACCACTCCGCGAATGATCAGTCGAATCCGTTCGGTGCAATCCGGCGTGGTGGTCGAAGAGACTGCAATCGTCATCCCGATGTCTCCAGCAATTCAATTTCTTTGAGCACCAGTTCAGGCTGATCTTCCCAAAGGACATTTCCTGACGAACAGTGAGAACAGGCAAACGTCTCAGGCCCTCGGTCGGTAGTGTGTCCACAGGAACGACATATGCCTTTCGCAGGCAGAATTCGGATTTCGAGAGTGGCGTGATGGGCTGGTGTCCCTTGCGCCGCGAGACGAAATGTGGTTTGCAATTCCTCTGAGGTATGACTGGCCAAATGGGAATGGCTACTGATTTCCAGACGGATGAGAGAGAGATGGGTCCCGGGTTGGCTTTGACAGGCTTCCTCCACTCTGGTCACCATCTGGCGCATTAATTGGAGTTCGTGCATGTCGGCTGCCCCAATTCTTCCTTCACGATTCGAAGGACCACCAACGGTATGGCCCGGGATACCTGGGGGGAAAGGGGTTTGCCCGGGTGAATGTGGCCCAATTCGATGCCATAAAGGATGACCTGTTTCGGCAAAAGTTCCAACGTGTTGGCCAAGGTGAGCGCTTCCCCTAACCCGAATGCGTGAGTGGAAGCTGTCGAAGAGCCCCAGGTCAATTGACCTATTTTATCGAGATCCTGGGGGGCGATGAAACGAACAATGTTCCCTGCTTCAGACTGGCTATGAACCGCATCGATCAAAATGAGTGTCTCTGTTTCCTCCATTTCATGAAGGAGATTCAGTCCTGCCAAACCGCCTTCAATAACTGAGACGGAGGGACCTTGATAGGGTACAAGCTGCCGGGCAACGATATTACCGATTGCATCATCCCCGGCAAAAGAATTTCCCAACCCGATGATTTTGATGTTGGCCATCAATCAGGAAACCTCTTCTCTGGTGAATTGCAAAAAGTGGGTGGCGCAGGAGATACACGGATCATAGCTGCGAATCAGTTGCTCGCACTTCTTCGCTGTCTCCTGGTCGTTCAGATGGAGAATCCCTGGTAGCAGGTTTCGTAGATCGTCTTCCATGCGGCGTTGATTTTGGGATGTCGGTGGAATAATTTTGGCGAGGCGAATGGTTCCGTCAGTATTGACCTCATAGCGATGATACAGCAAGCCTCGCGGAGCTTCGGTGGCGGCCATCCCCACCCCCGCCCGAAAAGTCACCGGAACGGCTGGAGTAGAGGGCGGCTCATAATTCTCGATTAAGCGAAGGGCTTCGTCAAAGGCATACAAAACTTCTACCGACCGTGCCACAATGCCCATGGACCCCCGGTTGAAAGGCAGAGCCAATCCTGAGTTCTGTAAGGATTCTTTGGCTAAGGTAGAGAGGCGATCCTGGTTGAGGGCCAGGCGAGCCAATGGGCCTGTGAGGTATGACTTCCCATTTAATGTGCAGTGCAGGGCATTGGAATAGGGCACCTGTTCTTCATGAAAATGGTGCTCAAACTCTGATGCGGCCATGTGGTGCCCTTGATTCGTCATCACGTCGCCTTCATTCATCGGATAATCAGAAGACCCGCGTAGGGCGAGGAAGGTATACGTCTGTTCGGGGTCTCGAAATTCAAATCGGCTCACCCACCGGAGCGTTTCTACAGCGGCATCTCTCGCCCAAAGGAATTCGTCTTTCAGTGCATGGAGGGCGCTCTTGGTCGGCGCTTGAGAAAATCCGCCGATTTTGACCGAGACCGGATGCACCGATCTTCCTCCCAAGAGCGTCAAGAGGTGATTGCCCGCTTTCTTCATTCGAAGCCCACGTTTCACAAGATCTGAATGGGAACGAGCCATATCGAGCCCACTGGCGAACCCTAAAAAATCAGGACCCTGGAGCAGATAGATGTGCAGGACATGACTTTCGATCCATTCCCCGCAATAGAGGAGTCGACGTAAATCTCTAATGCCTTGTGGAATCTCCACTCCGAAAATCGGTTCCAAGGCATGCACGGCACTCATTTGGTAGGCCACCGGACAAATGCCGCAGATGCGCGCCACGATATCGGGTACTTCGTTGACGTGGCGGCCTTGAAGAAAGGCTTCGAAGAAGCGTGGAGGTTCGAAGATGCGGAGCTGGACGTCTTGGACTCGTCCATCCTTCACCGTGACATGCAGGGCGCCTTCTCCTTCTACCCTGGCCATCATGTCGATCTTAATCGTACGGGTGTTATCTGGATTCCCAGGCATCGCTTTCCTTTTGAAACGGCTGAACCGATCCGTTGATTCCTCGAAACCGGCGGACCATGTCTGCGGGAATGAGTTGAAAATGCTCATGAAATTGTTTGGCGAGTGAATCAGTATTCGGCGGGACACCGGGAATGACTGAATCATGTTCGGCGGGGCCAAAACATCCATAACACTCCCTGCCCATACTGGGGCAGATGGCCCCGCATCCGGTCCGCGTGACCGGTCCAAGGCAGGACATGCCCTTTGAGACCAGGACGCAGACGTGCCCCTGCCGCTTACATTCCAGACACACGCTATGCGTGGGAATTCGGGGTGTGACTCCCCTCAGCAAATCAGTCAGGACTCGAAGCAGTTGCTGCTTATCGAGCGGGCATCCCCATAATTCATAATCCACCTTGACGTGTTCAGAAATGGGGGTCGACGTACTCAGGCTGTGGATATATTCGGGGCTGGGGTATACCGCCCGTTTGAAGGCTTCCACATCGGCCCAGTTCCGAAGGGCCTGAATACCGCCTGAAGTGGCACAGGCGCCAATGGTCATCAACGTGGTCGTTTGTTGGCGGAGATCCAGAATCCGTGGGAGATCCTCAGGGCAGGTAATGGAGCCTTCCACAAGCGTAATATCATAAGGGCCAGGCTGCATATTGCTGGAGGCTTCAGGGAAATAGGCAATGTCGAGGGCCTCTCCCAAGGCCAGGAGATCGTCTTCCATATTCAGAATGCTCAACTGGCACCCATCACAGGAGGCAAACTTCACCACCGCAATCCGGGGGCGAGGTCTTCCTGGAGGATTCTGTGTTTCCTCGGTTGAATCGTTCATATCACTGGCTCATCTGCTTATACAATTTCCCATTTGAAAATAAGACAGGGGGAATTCGCTTTTTTCTATCAATCCCGACATTTTTATTCGGGAATCCATATTTTTCTAGAGCATGTCTTTATTCTTTGTTCACACCCCTACTTTTCCCAAAAACGGCACCACCCGGTCCAATCGCATCACCGGCCCATCCTTACACAAAAAGAACGGCCCAAGCTGGCAATGCCCGCAGAGCCCGATGCCGCATTCCATATGCCGCTCCAGCGACACATACATGGAGTCAGGACGTAGCCCATGATGGGATAAGGTATTGCAGGCAATCCGCATCATGATTTCGGGTCCGCACATCATAACCACTGTGTTATCGGGGTCCACCTGCAGCTGGTCAAATAATTCGGTGACCACCCCCACATGATTATGCCAGGTTTTGCCGGGTTCATCGCTGGTCAGCAGCACCTGCGTGCGGGGTTCATGCCGCCAGGCATCGAAGCGTTCCCGGTACAGCAAGTCGTGAGGGGTCTTCACCCCGTGGAGAATAGTCATGGCCCCGTACGCCTCTCGCCTCCGGAATATGTACTCAATCGCGCCGGCCACCGGAGCGCAACCCAACCCGCCCGTGACGATGAGCACGTCCTTCCCTTGCGCTTCCCTCATGGGCCATCCAATTCCGAATGGCCCGCGAACTCCCACGGCCTCGCCTTTCTGCATAGTGCCCAGGACTTTCGTGATACGTCCCACCACACGAATCGTGTGGTCCAGAAATTCCGGCTCGTCCGGGTCTGACACAATGGAAATGGCCACTTCGCCCACACCGAACACATACAGCATATTGAACTGTCCAGCCTCAAACCGGAAAGATCCCCTCTGTGCAGCGTCTGTCAATTGCAGACGAAACGTCACGATATCCGTGGACTCCTGTTTCCTGTCCACAATGACAGCCGGATGAATGAGGTAGGGATTGTGAGTCATGTCGTGAGGTTTTTCATTTTGAACTGTTAGGCCAGCAAGAGAATAGCCGTCAATGAATAACCTATCATAACAAAATAGATCGATCGGATCTTCCCCGGTTCCAAGCTTTTCCTAAAGGTATGAAAGGCAAATTTTAGTGTAGCGAATTTCCTTGAAATGACAGGAATGGAGATTCTTAGGTACAAGCGTAAATTCAAAGACAACTTTTGTGGCATAAAAAAGGTCTCAAAAATTTCAGGGATCATGAGGTAACGCTTCAGCCTCATCTTTGGGGGATTTCACCTCGTTCGAGAGGAAGAATGCGCCCGAGGAGTCAACTTTTCCTGGTATATCGCCGGGTCCTTGCGGTTCTAGCGGACCTGGGGGTAAGGTTTTTCGGTTGTGCCGCGTTTGGGAAGGGAGGTTTGTTCTCGCCATCATCCCGTGATCTCCCGGTCGCTGGGCGTCATCCCTCGTCTTAGGCCTGATGGCGAATGGGGTACAATATTCAATTTACTGAAGAGAGAGGAATCCACACGGAAAGTTTACCAATGGGATGCATGCGGCTTCCTCTGCTGCTCGTGTTTTCGATCGAACTTGTCGCTTGCGATTCCAAGCCGGACCAGCCTGCTGCCGACACGTTGGCGAAAGCTCAAAAAGCACTGATAGCAGGGCACACGCCGATTGATGAGCTACCCGACCGGAACATCGAGGGTATGGATGTCTGTGCCTTATTGTCGGGTGGTAAGGTGGCATCCACCCTGAACCTGAAACTCGCGAAAACCAAGGCGGGCACGGAGATGTGTAGCTATACACTGCGCCGTGATTCCGGACCTGAAGTAGGAGTCGTCGTTTCACTCGCCAAGAGTGTGAGCTTCATTGTCACCCGAAATATCTCCGAAAGGGCAAGGGACGTGTCGGGGCTTGCCGTAGCGGCGTTTACAAGGAAGGTCACCGGCAGTCATCAAAACCTCTGGGCCGGTTTTTGCCCTGAAGTGAGCGTCATGGAATATCTAACCCATTAAAAATTGGCTGTTCCTCTTAACCGTGCAGAGGTTGGCCGATCATGGAGTGCGCGTGGGTATTCGTGCGATCTGTTTGGTGATCTTCCAGGGCGGGAGTGGAAAAATTTTGCCCATTCGATCAATGCGTGCAGTTGGGATCGTTGACGGATAATTGGAATGAGCATTGACGGAAGTGCAGATCCCTATGAGCCAAGTACTTTTGAACGTTCACATTCTTGTTTAGGATCAGGATGAAACATTTACCCAATGCCAGGACAAATCTTAAGAAATCGTCCGTTTCCCTGTTGCATCAATTAGCCCGACGCCATGGGATTCAGCCCGTCTTTCGGGATGAGAGCGGCAATCGGAGAGTGGTGCCTGATGAAAGTCTGCGAGAACTCCTTCGGCTTATGGGTGTGCGGGCGCAAACCTCTGAACAGGTAATGGAATCTTTTACAGCGTCGAAGGAAAGTCAATGGACAAAACCCGTTGAAGAAACGTTCGTTATCCCTCAATCGAAAATTTCATCAGGATGGGCACTGCAAATCCCTATAGATTCCATGCCACTCTCTTCTATACACATCACTTGGGCCATTCTGGGAGAAAACAAATTTCGATCAATCCATCGGGCTAGAGGATCCTCTTGTAAAATTTCTGCGCGCAAAAAAATCAAAGGGCGTCAATATCTCCGTGTCACACTGCCTTTTCCTCGCCAGTTGCCGCTTGGATATTATGCCCTTCAGTGGTCAATCCGGTCTCCTTCGTTTCGGGCACAAGGCACCTCGCGTGTCATCGTCACTCCAGGCCAAGCGTATTACCCGACCTCCTACAAAACGGGTCGTGGCCTCTGGGGACTGACCGTTCAACTCTATGGTGTGCGGTCCGAAAGGAATTGGGGGGTCGGTGATTTTGGTGACCTCAAAGATTTGGTTCACTGGGCTGGAAAAGAATTAGGTGCCGCTATGGTTGGAGTGAATCCTCTCCATGCCTTGCTGCCCGGTGAAATCAGTCCGTATTCGCCTTCCAGCAGGATGTTTCATCATCCATTGTATTTGGCTATTGAACGGATTCCCGAATATCGCGAAAGCCCGGTCGTCCAGCGACGCGTAGAAAGCCAGGCATTCCAAAAGACACTGGCCGCCCTTCGATCATGCCAGACGGTCGATTATGATTCGGTAAAGGGCATCAAATTCAAAATTTTGGAGACTCTCTATCGTCTTTTTCTCAACAATCATCTTGTTCCCCGGTCCCGCCGGGGACTGGCCTTTCTGCGATTTATTCGGCAGCAAGGGAGCAATCTTGAACATTTTGCGTGTTTTCAAGCGTTAGGGGAAACTTTCTCACGCACCCGTTCATCCAGAAAAAAGGTCAGCGGTTGGCAGGATTGGCCGAAAGAATTGAGAGACCCGCTCTCTCCTCAGGTGCAAACTTTTTCCCACAAACATTCCACTCGGATAAATTTCTTTCGCTACCTTGAATGGTTGTGTCAGGATCAGCTTGAGGAGGTGAGAAAAACCGCGCGTCGAATTCACATGCCCATCGGCTTATATCAGGATCTTGCCGTAGGAATTGATCCCAACGGGTATGAAGCGTGGGCTTTTCAAAATCAATTGGTGACACAGGCATCCATAGGGACGCCACCGGAAATTTTTTCCCCAAAAGGACAAAATTGGAATTTGGTACCGCTTTCCCCCGAACACCTCCATCAACAAGGCTATGAGGTCTTTATCAAAACATTTCAGTCCATGATGGCGGGGGGCGGTTTATTGCGTATCGATCATGCCATGGGACTCTTTCGATTGTTCTGGATTCCACGGGGAAAGCCACCCTCAGAAGGCGCCTACATGCATTATCCAGCCGAGGCGTTATTAGCCATTTTGGCCTTGGAAAGTCAAAAGTCCCATACCACCATTGTTGGGGAAGACTTGGGAACGATCACCCCTCATATCAGGAAAACCCTCAGCCTCTCTGGCCTGTTGAGCTACAGGCTTTTATTTTTTGAAAAAACCAAAAATGGAAATTTCATTTCCCCCCACCGTTATAAACAATCTGCGATGGTCGCCGTCTCGACGCATGATTTGCCGACTTTGAAAGGATTTTGGGAAGGCCGGGATATCCAATGGAAAACGCAATTGAACATGTATCCTGACCCGGACGCCCCCAGGAAAGAATGGAGTGCACGCAATAAAGAAAAAGGGAAATTACTACAAGCCCTCCGCAAAGAGGGGCTTTTGACAGACGCATACACAGGGAAACCTAACACGATGCGTTCCTTCGACTCTGAATTGCAGCAGGCCGTGTATGCCTATTTGGCCAGGACTCCAAGCTATCTGTTGGCGGTATCCCTGGAAGATCTTCTCGGCGATATAGATACGCCAAACATCCCGGGGGCATCTCCTTGTGACTATCCGGTTTGGAGGATGAAAGCGGGTCCACAAGGATCTTATTTCCACGAATGGCGTGCCTCCCCGGACATTGCCAAGTTGGTGCGAGTCATCAACCGGGAACGAAAAGGAAGAATAATACGAAAAATGGCACCCGCGAAAACACCGTCAAGAAGCCGTCCTAGCTAAGAGAGAGGATAAAAGGGTCGGGAGTCTTTATCATTTTTATTGCTTCACCATCAGCCATCCGTTCACTTGGGATAAAGGCCAACAAGGACTAACGCGGCCGTTTCCTTGTTGATTCCAATTTCTTGTTCAATGCAATACATCACCCGTACAAAATTTACAGTTCCACTAAATCGCGAAGAGGTTGCCCAGTCATGGAGTCAGCGTGGGTATTCTTGTGATCTGTTTATCGATCCCCCCGGGAGGGAGTGGAATGATTTCGTTCATTGCACCAACGAGTTAGTGACCGTTGTGGAGGGAAAATTACGAATGACCATTAACGGAAATGAGTTTATCGCAGAACCCGGAGACGAAGTGTTTATTCCAAAAAACGTGTGTCATTC
>Ga0209536_100004791_pt1 | contig 21299 bp, 17 predicted proteins | sample DeeMarSeWOR28_12_FD_187461 | JGI IMG/M metagenome (GOLD analysis project Ga0209536, IMG submission 187461) | Marine sediment microbial communities from White Oak River estuary, North Carolina - WOR-2-8_12 (SPAdes) (version 2) | ecosystem: Environmental > Aquatic > Marine > Intertidal zone >... | reverse complement strand
TTGACCACAGAATGCCCGTCCGCCGTTTCCGCTGCCGAGCACGGTAAAGTTTAATTTTTTCTGCATGTAAATACTACCTCTTGAAGTTGATCTAACCATAGTTGAGTCGAAACTCAACGGGCTGTTGCCCAAATGCTTTTCAGCCGCTTTTTGTATGATGGTGGTTGTAGGTGGTTGGCAGCCATTTGTCACAGGTTAAAGGAAACTATTGATGCTTTGGGCAACAGCCCGTCAACTGGGTGTTATGAGTAAAACCTTTCCAACCGGTATTCTTCCAGATACATACCCGTTTTGTTATCAACAATCAGATCCGCAATAATTTCTCCTGTGATAGGCGCTATGGCAATTCCATCGCCTTCATGTCCGGCCGCCATAACAAAACCATCAAGCCCTGTGACTGTGCCGAGTATCGGTAATCCGTCCGGTGTATAGGGCCGCAACCCGGCAAAAGTACGAACAACATGCAAATTTTTGATCCACGGCATAATTCTAGCAACATGCTTTGAAATGTAGAGAAGACCCTCTTGTGTCGTACGTTTGTCAAAACCAACAAATTCGCGTGTCGATCCTAAGATAAAATTCCCCCTTAACGTTTGTTCGATGGATACGCCTCCTCCGTGCGCAGCGATTTTAGAATTAAATTTTGCGGCAATATACTGGGCAGACAAGAGACACCGGCTTATCATCGGTTCAACCGCCTCCGTCACCACAAGTTGTCCTCTTCTGGGTTTGACCGGTATTTCTACTCCCACCATTTTGCCGATTTCAGCGGCATGGGCGCCGGCTGCGTTAATGATAATGTTTGTTTCAATTTCAGCTTTCTCAGTTTTCACCGATCTTACGCGATGTGAAGCTTTTCCAATTCCTGTGACCTTTACGTTTGAAATTACTTTGGCTCCTCGCTTTTCTGCGGCAGTCAATAATGCGAAGGTTAACAATAAAGGATTTAGCTCCGCATCACTTGGTGAAAATGTTGCCCCCAAGATATTTTTACCTAACGCAGGTTCCAATTCCAGTGCCTGCCGCTTTTCGAGCAAAGATACGTCCAACCCAAATTGGTTCTGTTTTTCCACCATTTGCTGGATTGCCGGGAGTTGATTCTCGTTTTCGATAACGATCATACCGCCCTTTTTCCGATATTCAAATTGGCTGTCGAGTTCTTCTTCCAGATGATGAAATTTTTGGGCGCTCTGCATGGCCAATTTCAGGTGAATGCCCGGATTTTTGGTCTGTAGAAAAATGGTGCCGCCACAAGCACCTGAACTTCCCGAAACAAAATCCCCTTTTTCAAACACAACAACGTCCAGCTTACGTTTGGAAAGATGATAGGCAATGGAGGCGCCAGTCACACCTGCCCCTATGACAACAACATCGGCTTTAGGCGGAAACATGCTAAATTATTTCCTCAAATTTTCACTGCGGAAAACGTATAGCATAAGATAAAATTGGTAGGACGAATGTTCACATTACAGGTGTAAAATTGGTTGAGTTCGTTAAGTATATTGGATTAATTGATTCAGTATGCAAGTACTAGATAATGGATTATATAAAATTTCTCAATACTGTATTATCTCCTGGCTGGAAGTATTCTAGTTTCCTTTTCCTTCCGCAATCCGCATTCCGCCTTCCCACTTCAAATCTAATCCTTCGCCATTAAAGAAACTTTAATTATTTCCCTTATATCTTCTTCGAAATCTTTTTTGGGTCCACCCTGTTTAACCTGTCCCATGTCGAGCAGGTACATATAGTCCGAAACATCGAGGGCCTTCATGATGTTCTGATCCACAATGAGTATGGTAGTGCCCTGCTGAGCCACACGGATTAAAAGATCATAGATTTCGGTTACAATATTAGGGGCAAGTCCGACGGAGGGCTCATCGATCATCAATAGTTTGGGTTTTGACATGATCTCTTTGCCCACCGATAGCATTCTGAGGTATCCACCGCTCAAATAGGTTGCTTTTTCTGCGCGCCGTTCCGACAGCACCGGAAAAAACTGATATATTTCAGACAATCTCTCGTTAACTAATTTTTTATCATTACGAAAGGTCCAGGCACCCAGAAGCAGGTTGTCCTGGATGGACAGCTGGGGGAAGGTGCTGTATTCCTGAAGCATGTAGCTGATTCCCATCTGCTTCAATTGATACGGCTGAAGGCCTTGAATTTCCTGACCTTGAAAGATGATTTTACCCCGCCGGGGGCGAAGAAAACCGAAGATCGTCTTTAAGATAGTGGACTTACCTGCCCCATTGGCACCGATGATGCCTGTAATCGCCCTTTCATTTACCTCAAGCGAGACATCATTTAACACATCGATTTCTTCCACATAGCCGGCAGTAATATTTTCCATGGACAACATGGACAATTTTTCTATCCTCCCAAATAGGCGTCAATCACCTGGGGTTCATTGGCGACTTCTTCCATTGTGCCTTCGGCAATAAGCTCACCTTTGGCTAACACGGTGACTTTGTCGCACAAGGTGCTGACAGTCGGCATTTCATGGCTGATGATGAGAAACGTAATACCCTTTTCTTCATTCATCATTTTAATGGATTTTAGTATAATTCCTTTAATAGACTGGTGAACCCCTGCAAACGGTTCATCCATCACGTAAAGCTGAAGATCCCTGTTCATGAAGCCCCGCACGATTTGCAGCAACATGTTCTGGCCTCCGGAGAGACTCTTGGCCAGCGTGTCTTTAAGTCGTGTGAGCAGGGCAAATTCGAGCAGCTCTTCAGCCCTGGCCTGAGCCTCTTTTCGGGATTGCCCCTCGCAAAAGGCTGGGATCAGCATATTTTCCAAAACGGTCATGTCGCGCCAGACTCGCGCCACCTGAAAGGTTCGCATAATACCCAACGAAGCAATGACATCTGGCTGGAGACCGTCAATGCGTTTTCCGGCGAAATAAATGTTACCGGCTTCCGGTTCATAAATCCCGGTGATGACGTTAATCAGCGTCGTTTTACCCGATCCGTTGGGACCGATTAGGCCTCGAATCTCTCTCCTTTTAATCTGTAAAGAGACGTCATGGTTGGCAACCAAACCACCAAATCGTTTGGTGACATTTTTCACATCCAAAAACGGATAGCGATTATCTTGCATAGGGTTTTCCTATAATAAGCTATAATTTTACACCATCGCTATAATATCCTTATTCCTGAAATGCCGATACCGGTTCATACTCTCTGCCAATCCATCTTCTGATTCGCCTGAACAATTCCATCAACCCGCCGTTGAAAAATCTCATAACGATGATGACCAGCGCACTCAATATAATAATCCGGATTTCCGACTGTTCCCGCAAAAGTTCCATCGTAATTCGAATTGAGACTGCCCCCACCACCGGTCCTGCCTGGGTGCGCATGCCGCCGATGACCACAAAAATGACGATCATCGCCATTTCATAAAAATCACCCAATACCGGGCTGATCAGACCGATGGAATGACCGTAGAATGCCCCTGCCATACCGGCAAGACCACTGGCCACGATAAAGGCTAAAACTTTATATCGCACAATATTGACACCCATGGATCGGGCCGCGATCACATCATCGCGAATCGCTCTTAAATAGTAACCAATCCGTGAGCGCATAATGACGGCAATTAGCGCAATGGAAAATATGGTCAGAATCAAAAAGAAATAATAATATGGCGTGGGTTGCAGGGTTCCAAACAAAAGTGGTGAATCAAATCCGCGATCTCCGCCGGTAAAGGCATAATGCAGTCTGAAATAATTACGGACAACCTCGGCAAACGCCCATGTTATCAAAGCAAGGTACAAGCCATGAACCCGAAGACATACGATTCCTAAAATAAGGCTAAGTACCATCGTTAGCAGTATGGCAGCCGGTATACTCATCCAAAATGGTAGCCCGGCTTTGGCCATCAACATCGAAGACGTATAGGCTCCGATCATGCCAAAGGTATGGTGGGCCAATGAGAATTGTCCTGTATATCCCCCAAGTAAATTCCAACTGGCAGCCATAATTGCATAAAAGAAAACAATGATTAAAACATACTGCCAGTAATCGGAAATACCGACGGGTAGTAAAAGGGCGATGACGATGAGTGTCAGCAGGCCAATATTTTTTAAATTAAAAAATTTCATATTTATCACTATACCGCACGTTCCGGTTTGCCAAACAATCCATAAGGTTTAATGGACAGAATAATTACCAAAAGAATAAATCCATAGATATCGACAAAAGACGGGTTAATGAATGCGCTTCCTAAACTCTCCGCAATACCCAGGGATAGACCGGCTACAAGGATTCCCGGAATTGAGCCCAGACCGGCGATAACAATAATTTCAAAGCCTCTGACTGTGGGTACAAGACCACACATCGGATGCACCAGAAAAATAGGGGCCAGCAATGCACCTCCGGCCCCGGCCAGAGCAGTCCCCAACCCGAAGGCCAATGTATCATATTTGAGCACATTGACGCCGGCGGTCTGAACCCCGGACCGATTCTGGGCAACCCCCTGAAACGCTTTTCCCGACCAGGTCTTTTTGATAAAGTAGTAAAATAATCCCAGTATGATCAGGGCACCGATCAGTCCAACCAGCCGGTTTCCGCTTATCGGCAACGTTAAGAGCTGGGTCGGGCCTGCGTAATCCGGAGGTGTGTAGATATATGGGCCGCCGATAAGGACCGCGATGTTTCGCAGGAAAATGGCTAATGAAATGGTGACAATGGTAGCATATTCCATTTTGGCTTCTATAATTCCGACGAACATCGGCTTAATCAGTATCCGCTGAACCAGAGCACCCAGAACAAATACGATGAAGGCGGCGATAATGATGCCGAAATACCAGAATTGGGGGCCGATTATATACGCCAGCAACAAATACTGAACATAGGCCCCAATCATAAAGAATTCGCCCATGGACCAATTGATCACCTTCATGATGCCGTAAATGAAATTGATCCCCATGGACATCAGGCAATAAAGGATTCCCATTATGATGCCGGAGATTAAAAATTGGCTGAAAAGATGCAGGTCGATGGCTGTGCCCTCCTTTCGTATCAATCAAACTTCCATGAATCGGCGCACTTAGCTCGTTTGGAGGATATCGCGGCTTGAAGCCGCTCCCACGGGTGGGAATCAATTTGTGGGAGTGGCTTCCAGCCACGAAAGATAATTGCAAATTGGTGGGAGATTAATTTGCCTTATTATGGTCCTGCGACCTTGCCGTCTCCGCCAAACTGGGGCGGCCATACCAGCTTGGATTCTGCAAATGGTTGTTTCACTGCCGTTTGCTGGAGGATCAGATGCGGCGGGGAAACATTGTGCCACTTCATACCTGAAGGTTCTTCAAATTTCACCACACCGCTCCAATCAAGATACGGCCATTTAACCAATGCCGCCTGCACCGCTTTGGGGTCGTCTGACTGAGCCATATTGACGGCCTGGGCAATGACAAGGATCTCACCGTATACATTCAGCGCGTAAAATGTCGGATCTTCACCGTGGGCGGCTTTGTATTTGGGCGACATCCAGTCTCCCAGATGGGACATCAGCATCCCCGGTTTGTAGTAGGAGGTGTACATAATGTATTTACCCTTATCGCCGACGGCATCCCAATATTCCGGTCTCACCGGCCAGGCATAGGACCCGAGCATTTTTGTTTTCGGAAAGAGCCCGATGTCATAAGCTTGTTTGACCATCAGATACGCAGGTGGCCCGACACCGATATTTACGATCAGGTCCGGTTTCCAGGCTTTGGTTTCGAGCAGTATGGGGGTCATGTCGGTTATGGACCGCGGAAAAATAATAGCTTTGATCTCAAGACCGGCCTCCTGCCCGAATTGTTTGACATACTTCTCAAATCCCGTTCCGTAATCCGTGTCTTCGGCAATGACTGCAATTCGTTTGTATCCCATGGCCTGGGCAAACTCAACCCAGAATTTTGCCCGATCCGGCGTCAACGACATAATACTGAAAATATAGGGATTCTGAGAGGAGGTAATTTTGGGGCTTGATGCACCGGAAGAAAATAGCGGCACACCCAGGTCCTGGGCGACCTTGTTCACCGCCAGACACACAGAGCTGTGATATTGCCCCACGACACCCACCACGCCATCTTTTTGTACCAGCTTGCGGTATCCCCCAATACCGTCGGCGGGGGTTCCGGCGTCATCTTCCACAACCAGTTCCACGGGCCTTCCGCCCAGCACACCGCCCATTTCTTCATTGATGTATTGTACGGCCAGTTCCGCGCCCCATCGCATCCGTTTGCCGGCCGCCGGATCACCCGGGGGTGAAAATGGTGACAACAAACCTATTTTCACGGGATCTTTGGCATCCGCGGCAGATGGTCCCAACCCCCAAAGTAGGACCCCCACTGCCATCAACGTCATGATAACAAATGATAATTTTTTGCAATTTAAAATTTTCATAAAATTTGCCCTCCTTTCTTTTGATGATCGAGTTAAACGTTAAATTGGTCAGGCGGTTAAAGAGTCAAATATTCATCATGATCCTAACCGCTTTAACCGACTTAACTATACGCAACGACATAAATCATTGCGCATACATACACAGCGTTCTGCATGTTTGACCCTATCCTGTAGAGTTGAAATCAACGATTCAAAGGACGAATACGCAATTTATTATGACGCTGTGTATAATCAATCACGCAATGATTGAACCGTAATTCAGCGTGGCATAATCCCCATGTATTCAGTTCTCACCAGGGCATCATAAACCATGTGGGTCAGGGTGACGACATCAAAAACCGGGACTCGAATCTTCTTTTGGATCAGGTGCGCAAAAGGGGGCAAATCCGTACATTCAATCACCAGCGCCCCCATCTCCGGATGTTCCTGGGCCAGTCCTTCAACCACTGAAATTACTTCAACTTCCAGCCGATCCACATCCAGTTCGATTCGGCTGCCGTTAATAACGACGGCGCAAAATTCCTCCTGGTCATCCATGCCGGCCACGCACACGGGTACCGTGTCCGCCCCGACGGCTTTAAGATGCGCTTCGGTGAGCTTGCTCTTCTTGGCAGTTAAAATTCCCACCTTCTGTTCCCGGCGAAGCATACGATAGACCATGGGGACTTGAATCAGGCTGGAGACATATACCGGAATGCCAACGCAATCGGCAAGCTCCTCTTGAAATAACGCCAGAAACCCGCAGCTTGCGGTGATGGCCAGCACCCCTTCTGTTTCCAGTTCACGTGCAGCCTCGATAAATGGTTGCAACAAATCAGGATCGGCCTCATCCACCACCCGTTTGGCCGTTGCCCCCTTGATAACCCGATAGATTACCGGAAACCGAAAGGTGGATGCATTGCGGATGTGTCCCGGCAGCTTGCCATAATACGTCTCAAGCGCCAGAATACCTATCGGGATTCCGCATAGATTGGTCCCCCCCTTCAGGATCATTGGTGTATTTTGCACCTCCAGCAAATAGACATCCTCGCACAATAAATGAATACTATAAAAAATAAAGAGGATTCATTCTATTACCATGCCTCATTATTGAGGTCAAGCATGCTTTTGATGGTTTGTCAACCATGAATTTCTTTTGAGTGCCTCTCTGGCCCAACTCAATCTAATTTCATCACGACTCTAATCGGATTGCCGAGATTATTCTTTACGATCTCGATTCCCTCATTAATCTTTTCAAAAGGCAGTGCCAGGGAAATCGAACGGGAGAGATCTATCTTTTCGGTTCTTACGAGTTCGATCAACGGATTCATTTCATCTTTGCGATTGGTTATGCTGGAGGTAATCTTTATCTCTTTAAAAAGAAAATCTTTTCGGTAGTTTTCAAACTCGATGACGATTTTCTCCCAGGGGGCTCCCATTAAAACCGCTCTGCCCGCCTTTCTCAAGCTCAAAATAGCCTGATTGACAGTTTTCAGCGAACCTACCGCCTCAATGGCAACTGCAGCACCTCGGCCGTCGGTTAATCGATTTACCGTCTCAACCGGGTCCTCATCTTGCGCATTAATAACCGCGGCTGCCCCCGCCGCCCTGGCCAGTTGCAGTTTTTCCTCAACAATATCTACCATAAAGGCTCGGACGCCGTCATAGGTCAGTGCGCCTAACATCGCATGATAGCCTATTGCACCTGCGCCATACACGACGACGGTATCTCCCTTTTGTATGTCTGCAATCCGAACGCCATGATAAGCTGAGGCCAAGGGACTCGTTATGACGGTCGCCTGGTCAAACGGAATCTCTTCAGGAAGCTGATAAACGTTTTCTTCCGGCAACTTGTAATATTCTGCAAATGCACCCTGGGTTCCTGAGTCCGTACCGATGATTTTGTGATTCTCACACAGCTGTTCCAGATCTCTTTTACAGTAGTGGCATTGCTTGCAGGTCACGATGGCATTTCCGAGTATCCTGTCCCCCGGTTTGAAATTTCTTACCTCGCTTCCGACCTCCGCCACAATCCCTGCTGCCTCATGGCCCATGATATGAGGCAATTGAAGCGGCCGTTCACCTCTAATAGAATAAATATCTGCAATACAAATCGCAGTCGCCTTAACTTTCATTAAGATCTCGTTTTCCTTAACTTCCGGTTTTGGAACTTCGTCAATAACCAGTGGTTTACCGAGCGCTTTAAATATTGCAGCTTTCATGTCAATGCCCCCTTATAAGATCCTAAGGAAGAAATGCATTTCTGGAAATTTAGAATCCAATTATGACCCTCGTATAATCGCCTTCTTGACTAAGTCTCATGCCCTCGTTCACCTCTTCTATGGGTAAGATCTGGGTCCGGCAAGGTGAAAAATCTATGAGACCCTTGTTTACCATTTTCAGCATCATGGGAAATTCCTGACGCAGATAGCCCCAGGAATTGATAAGAGTTGCCTCCTTTTCACAAATTTCATGGAAAAAGCCCAGCTCCTCTTTGAAATCCATCGTCACATGGTAGAACGGCACACCCAAGGTACAGGTTCTTCCTCCGGCTCTTGTGCTGGCAATGGCTTGCAGAATTGCTTCATGGTTACCGGCAGCCTCGAATCCGACATCAACACCTTTTCCTCCGGTGAGGTGCTTTATTTGTTCTACAGGGTCTTTCTCGCTTGAGTTGATAACGTAATCAACACCGAAGTTCTCGACCTCTTTTATGCTCTTTTCACGTCTGACGACACCAATAATTAAAGATGCGCCAAATGCTTTAAGAACAAGTACAAGCAATTTTCCTAAAGCTCCCAGGCCGTATATACACGCTGTTTCAGATGCCTTGAAATCTGCTCGCCTGGCACCATGAAAGGAGCTGGCCAAGCCGCTGGTGATAAGCACGCCGTCTGAATACGTTATCTCTTCAGGCAATTTAAAGAGATTTCTCTCTGGAATAACGCCGTATTCTGCATACACACCTTGCTTTCCCGGTGATATGCCGATCAGCCAACGGCGCTCACAAAGATTATCTCTTCCGACACTGCAATTAACGCACATACCGCAACTCACCAATGGACTCATCAGTACCCGATCCCCTATGACAAATTGGGTAACTGCACTGCCTACCTCCTCGACAATCCCAACGCCTTCATGCCCCATGATGAAAGGCAATTGACCTACCGGCCTTGATCCATTTGCAATATGGACATCGGTTACACAAATGCCGCACTGTTTGACTTTCATTAAAACATCTTTCGAACTAAATGCCGGTATGGGGACATCCTCAATTTTCAAGGGAGAGTTCAGCTTTCTCAAAACGGCTGCCTTCATTGTATCCAATCCTTTCTGTGTAAAAAGAAATTAAGGATTATGCGCGTCTAATTCTATATCCGGACATCTCAAGGTCCCAACAATCAATCGTATCCCTGGAAAGCGTTTCCTTGCGGATGCGTTCCGTAGGAGTTTTCTTGAATCCGCCGACAAAAGCCAGGTAACGCGGTATCTGAAAATGCGGCATGCGCGCTTCGCACCATCTGATAATATCAAGCGGTTCGATAGTGGTACCCGCAGCACAAACTACGAATGCTTTTAATTCCTGTTCGCCGATTTCCGCATCGACACCAATCACCGCACTTTCTTTAATATCAGGATGGGAGTTGAGAACGCTCTCTACCTCCCAAGCGGAGATGTTTTCACCACGACGACGGATACTGTCTGTCTTGCGCCCCATATAATAAAAATCGCCCTCTTCGTCATAACGTCCTATATCGCCGGTATGAAGCCATTCGCCCTGCAAAGCAGCCGGGGTTGCCTCCTGGTTGTTCAGGTATCCCTGGGTGATCACCCCGGATTCTTTCTCACGCACTAATATTTCCCCGGTTTGTCCGACCTTTAACGGTACGCCATCATCATCAACAATTTGAACGTCAAAATACGGATACGGTTTACCGATTGATCCCACTTTTCCCGAGGTATTGACAGTCGTAAACCCCGAGGCCTCAGTCAGGCCGTAACATTCCTGAATCTTTACACCGAAACGCTGCTCAAACGCACGCCAGCTCTCTTTTCTGCAGCCCCCGCCAAACGCAATCCGGACACAATGATTTTTATCATTCAAGCCGGAGGGTTGCTTCAGCAGAATGTCAATAATGCCTCCAAGATAATGAATTTTTGTCACTTTATGTTTTCTAATAAGATCCCAAAAGCGCGATGCGCTAAACCCAGGTACGATAACTAATGAAATAGGTTCCATAAGGGCCAGTATGCACATCTGAGCACCGCTGCTGTGATAGATAGGCTCCCAGAGCAAAAAGATGTCCCGCGGGCAAACGTCCGAGGCAATTGCAGCACCGGTTGCGCAGCTTCTCAGCATTCGTTCGGTCATGAGCACTCCCTTAGGTGGCCCGGTGGTGCCCGAGGTAAAGCTGATGCAACGCAGGTCGTCCAGTGTCGGTTTTGTTGGAGGTGGATTATGATTTCCTTGGGCAACTGCAGCAAAATCAAGCACATTAGCACGCTTAGATGCCATTGAATGATTACGAAGGATAATGATCTCGATTCTATTATCAGTTACAACCGGTTCAACTCGGTCCCAAAATTCGGCGTCAACAATCAGAGCGCTGGGGCTAGACTGTTTGATAATATACGCCAGACTCTGCCCCTTTAAGTTTGTGTTGATTGGAACCCAAACGGCACCGAGACTCGCAATGGCAAATAAAGTAAAAATGTGGTCCGGATGATTGTGAAGCATAACTGCAACAGACTCCCCGGCTGCTATACCGGCTTCATTGAGGCCGTTTGCAAGACGATTCACACAGGCCCCCAAGGTGCTGAAAGAAATCTCTTTGTCCTGATGCACGGCGAAGACAAACTCGGGCGTATGTTCCACCCTGTATTCCAGCAACTCGCGTATCGTCCGCTTGTATGCCATTTGAATCTACCCTGTTCTTGTTTGTGCAACCGCACACATATAAGGACAATCGAATTTTTGATGATGAATCTGAAATTCACCCATAGTGAATTTCTGCTTCAACCATGAAGATATTGTGCTGGAGAGACTCAGCCCGCTGGGATGTTGTCATCGTACTCGTCCTCGTACTCGTCCTCGATCCGTTTGGCATCTTGCTTCACAAACGTCATTTGTCGATTGCGAGAACGAGGACGAGGACGAGAAACAATCTTCAATTATCAACATTCATCGGTGGACAATGCCCAGCCGACGATAAAGAATTTTTACAACCTTAGGGTTTTATCTCTCAATCCCAGCTTTAACTCGTTTTCAGCCAGCCAGATAGCCATAAGCAAGCACCTGTGCTGCGCGAGGCATAACCAGGGATATCATCAATCTTTGGGTTTTGCGGTTCGCTTGCTAAGAAATTCTTTCATCACCGCTTGAGGTTCCCCGGTCGCATATGATTCGCGCTGGATCCTGACACCGGCGACCAACATATCCTGGAAACCCTGTTCTGTTGCCTCCCGGAACCGTTGTTTGGTTAAACGCATGGCGATTGGAGGTTTTGCTGCAAGAAGGCTAGCCGTTTGAAGCGCCTGCTTCATCAATTGCTCTCGTGGAACGATTTTGTGTAATAATCCGATGTGATAGCATTCTTGTGCATCCATCATTCGCCCTGTCAAGGTAAGCTCGATGGTCCTCGAAAGGCCAAGCATCTCTTTCATGATCCAGGGACCGGTGACACTTGCGATACCAGAGTTGATTTCGGGTTGACCCATGGTGACCTCTGGGTGGGCTATTCTTACATCAGCAAGGAGAGCCACCTGAAACCCTGACCCGGCTGCAAGTCCATTGAGAGCCGCAACTAAGGGTTTGGTCAAGCTGCGAATCAAATCATACAGGACGTGCCATTCCTCCATCCAAGCCTCGGCTCCATCGGGATCGAACTTTTCTGCCTCTTCTAAATCCTGGCCGGCACAGAAGCTCCTATCCCCTGTCCCGGTTAGAATAGTGGCCCGGATATTCTGATTATTTTCATAATTCTTTAAGGCATCTATCAGTTCATCTCTCATTGGTCGATGCCAAGCATTTAGCGTTTCAGGCCGACTTAATGTGATAATACCAACATTTTGCGCTTCCTTCGTCTTGATGAACTTGTACATGTCCGACTATATCTCCTTCCCAGTTTATCTGAATAGCTTTTTTCACTTTATCTAATATATTAATTATAGAAGCTGTCAAATAAAAGTTTTAATAATAGAATAGCCCCTTTGTTTTGCTTGACTCCTTTTTGAAGATATTTTATGTTCATCTAATCATATTAACTCCTAATTATTGCGATTATCTTAATTTAGCAATAGATATCGTACAAGAGCTAGGATCTTAGTTTGGAACGAAATGTAAATCGGTCATCTGCTCGACAGAGCCGTTTTATTGCGTTTTCCAACCAACCTCCTAATGCACGGTACGAAAGGAAAGAAGAAAGGAGGGATCTGTTGATGGCCGAGGGCCGAGTAAAATGGTTCAACGTAAAAAAAGGTTATGGTTTCATCGAGACGGATGACATTGGCGATGTTTTCGTCCACTATTCAGGGATTGAGGGAGACGGATTCCGCAAACTCAAAGAATCAGATAGGGTCAGTTTTGAAATAGAAGAGTCCCCCAAAGGTCCCCAGGCGGTGAATGTCAAACGGCTTTAGAAGTGTTTGAATAAACTATAAATTAAAACCAAATAAAGGCAGAGCCAATTATGGCTCTGCCTTTCTAATTTTTTGCGATCCTTAAAAAATCCGCGCTTAATGATCTCATCGATTGTTGGGCAGGGGCCAAGCGCCGTAAGCACTAAGTTGTTTTGTAAATATTCACAGGTTACATTTATGCCGTATAGGGTTGTTTTGAAAGATGAACGTCGAACATCGAACTTCCAACGTTGAACATCGAATAATGATGTCGCTCCGCTCCGCAATTTAATTTCATTTGTTTTCAAAAATCCGATGTTAAACCTTGAATGACTATCTGTGTTTCTTTCCAGCCGTTTTGATACTCGTAACGAAAATTTTAAATAGTTTAGCTTTTAGTGGCCGCTTCACTTTGGATTAGAAGCATGTAGATATCCATCACATTAGTGCGCGTTGGCCCGGTAATTATCAGATCATCCAAATGCTTGAAGAAATTATAGGAATCGTTTCGGCGAAGATATTCTCCGGGATCCATACCCCTCTGACGGGCACGCGCCACGGTAGCGCCATCGGCGATTGCTCCGGCCGCATCAGTGGGTCCATCCGTGCCGTCGGTTCCACCGCTGAGAGCAACGATATTATTCTGCCCTTGCAAAGCCAGCGCAGAAGCCAATGCATATTCCTGGTTACGACCGCCTTTTCCATCCCCCTGCAGGGTTACCGTCGTCTCTCCACCAAATAGTACACACGCCGGCGGCGAAATCGGATTTTTCGAACTTACAATTTCTTTGGCAATGGCGATGTGGACTTTGGCTACCTCGCGGGCTTCGCCCTCCACTTTGGTTGATAGAATCAACGGACGATATCCCAAGCGCTCAGCCTCATTGCCGGCGGCCAACATCGCCTGAAGATTGGTGCCCACCAGCACCGATGAACAACGCTGAAAGGCCGCGGCTTCGGATTTGGGCGTATCTTCAATTTCTCCCCGTACACCCTTTTGGATGTGATCCCGAATAGAAACCGCCAATTGATCCCATATCTCATAGCGTTTAAGAATCTGTTCGGCTTCCTGGAAAGTACTGGAATCGGGTACCGTCGGTCCCGATCCGATCACATCCAAATCATCTCCCACAACATCAGATAGAATCAGGCTTATTACCGTGGCCGGATATGCAGCCTGTGCCAACCTACCGCCTTTGGAACGCGAGAGATGCTTACGAATGGTATTTAATTCATGAATCGTCGCCCCGCAGGCGAGCAGAAGTTTTGTGGCCGCTTGCTTATCTTCAAGGCTTATGCCGACAGGGGGAGCAACTAAAAGCGCAGAGCCGCCTCCGGAAATCAGGCATATGACCAAATCTTTCTCACCCGCCTCTTCAGCGACTGACAAAATTTCTTCGGTTCCGCGAACGCCGCCTTCATCAGGCACCGGATGACCTCCCTCACATATCTTCACCTGTTTTAAGGGAAGCCCGTGGCCTTCTTTGACCACAATGACACCTTTGGCAACGCGCTTACCCAAGAGATCTTCCAAAGCCTTTGCCATAGGGGCTACTGCTTTTCCCGCACCCACGATTAAAATTCGCTCATATTTTTCCAGGTCAAACCGCTGGTCATCCATAAAAATGGCCTCATCCGTCACCTTGATATGGCGATAAATCGCCTCAATCGGATCCACGGCTTTCAGGCCGGCTTTAAAAATCTCAAGGGCCTCCTGCCGCATAAGTTTGACAACCGCATCATCTGTATTCATATATTCCCCAATTCCTCAATCCTTCAGTTGTTATTACATCCGTCATTTCACTATTTTTTTTTCTTTCCGATTTCCGCCTTCCGCCTTCCGACTTCAATTATCTGTCCTCTGCCTTCCGTCCTCTGTCTTCCGTCTGCTGTCCTCTGACTTCTGTCTTCCGTCCTCTGCCTTCCGATCCCAGGCTTCATCATGAACCATCGGTCGTCAACCAAACAAACTGATATGGCCTCAGCTGAAAAGATTCGCCGGAAACCTTTTCACCGGTAAGCAGATCTGTCATCTGCTTAGATTTTCCCTCTGCTAGTAAAGAGACGGAAATTTGCTGGGAAGAAATATTCGTTACGGCAAATATGGTTTGATCCTCGGAATACCGCTTTATAACGAACACCTTCGGATCAATATCTAATATTTCAAAGGAGGCATTCGGATGAAAGGCGGGTTGTTTTTTACGGATCTTGATCAAGTTAATATAAGGAAAGAAAACCGTTGCTCGAAACGAATTCGGATCATTTAACTCTGCCACTATTTTTTCAGCCTGAAGTTTTTCCCGGTTGATGGTGCGGGCTCTGCCGGTTTGTTGCACCCCTTCCAGCCAGTTTCGTGAGCCCAGTAGACTGTGAATATATGTGGCCGGCACACCCGGCAAAGCATACTGTATCGCCTGGGAGGCCAAAAATTTTTCGGCTTGGTTGGCGTCTTTATCGGCTAATATTGCATCCACATAGGTGATGTTCAACTCATAAGGGCTATCAGAGCCGTCCGGATTGCGTTTATATGAAACCTGTCCGCCATTGGCTTTGACAACATCTACGAGTCCGTTAATTTCTTCCGGCGGCAATATGCCTTCAAGCGGACGCACCCCAATTCCGTCATGGGAAGCCGTGAAATTGAAAAACGTGTTGGTTTCAGATTCTAGGTGCAGGCCCTTGGCCCATTGTGAGAGTACGGATGCGTCCTCTTTTACAAAGGAATAGAAAAGCAGCGGTGGTAAGGTAAAATTATAAACCATCTGCGCTTCATCCCGGCCGTCCCCAAAATAGCTGATGTTCTCCTTGTGCGGCACATTGGTTTCGGTAAGAATCATAACATTCGGCGCAACGATATCCAAAATGCTTCGGTAAAGCTTTACCATATCATGGGTTTCGCTCAAATGGATGCAGTTGGTACCGATCTCCTTCCATAGGTAAGCGATGGCATCCAGCCTTAAGATGGTAGCACCGCACTTTACATAAAAGAGAAGCACATCGATCATTTTTTCAAGCACATCCAGACTCTTAAAATTGAAATCGATCTGATCGGCACTAAACGTTGTCCACAGGTGCACAGGGGTTCCATCATGTTTTCTATATTCGCTGAGAAGCGGCAACGACCTCGGTCGGGTGACTTGCGATAAATCCGTTGAAGGGTCTGTTTCAATGGCAAAATGTTCAAATCCCTCTCTAGCGGATAAATAATTTTCAAACCATTGGCTCTTGGAAGAAAAATGATTGACGACGTAATCAAACATCAGCCGAAAATCATTGCCGATGGCGCCGACATCTTCCCAGCCTCCGAGTTCCGGGTTAATGGCATAAAAATCCATTACCGAAAAACCGTCATCTGACGAGAACGGGAAAAAGGGTAAAAAATGAATGGTCGAGATCGCGCCCTTCAGGTGATTTTTAGCAAAGTCATGCAGGGTAACAAGAGGGGCTTCTTCTGCTTTTTGTAAGGAATCACCGTAGGTGATCATAACAACATCTTCCTGAGAAAAAAACGCAGCCTTTTCGGACTTTTTTTTCGGAAAATTTTCGATCAACGGAAGAATTTTTTCCAATGCCAGATTGCCCGCTTTCTCACCGTAGATTCTATACAGTAGTTTTTTGATTCCCTCTAAACCTTCCATTGCAATTCTCCTCTACAATCAGTAAATATCCAACGCCCAAAGGTGCCGGCCTTGAAACTCTCCGGAGTAGGTGAAATTTACATTGCCTTTTAACCGACTAAGCCAATCCGCAACCGGCTGACTGGCCTGGCCCAGCGCAATAGGTTTTCAATGTTTGTATACTTGCTTTTAGCCCCGAAGCGCCATGTGTTCGGCAATATAATGCTTGAGTTGTCGTTCGAGGACCTTAAATGAAAAGAAACGCCTGCCGATTTCATAGTTTTTTTCAACTGCCGCTTCACTCCGCTTAGAGTCTTTTAAAAACTGTTTTGTTTTTTGAACCGCCTCTTCGGTCACATATCCGGGCAGCTCGATGACGTCAAATCCTTTCGGTTTGATGTCTTTGTTGTAAATTGAATACTCATTTACCACAATGGGTTTGCGGAAATAAACAGCCTCCAGAAATGCGTTTCCAAAACCTTCAAATGTGGATGGGTAGGTCACAAGATCTGAATGGGGATAAACGTCATCTAATGTGTAAATTTTTCTTCCATCTTTTGTGGTTCCTCTTTTTTCATTGATAATATCAGAAACAAAAATGGTATCCACATCCATGAGTTGTGAGAATTCTCTCAGGCGTTGCTCATAGTCATACCCTTCATCGCCGGAAGCATGCGAAATCACTAATTTCGCCTTCATACCCAGCCGGTGTACCAGTTCAATAGCCATTTCAATGCCCTTGCGCGCCACCACCCGGGTGGGCTGAAGCACAAACAACTCGTCTTCATCAATGCCAAGCGCTGCTCTCGCATCGGAGGCGTAATCATCAACCGGAGGCGGTGGATTCTCAAAATCCATAATGTTGGGCATAACGGTGGCAGAAATGCCTTTGCGAAGACTTAACTGCTCATCGGCAAAGGAGTTGATGACAACATGGTCGATGGCTGGCAAATTCGGAGGAAATGCCATATGCAGATAGTCCCAAACGGCATTGTTCATAAATCGATCGCGCTCCCAGTAGAAATCATGATGGTGGGCAACGGTCGGAATGCCGGTTTCCATAATAAATTGTGTAATGGCAACCCCCAGCGGAATGTTCAGCGGTATGGTCAGTGCATTTTGGGGTATCAAAAGATCGATCTCGAATTTATCGACAAACTCGTATAGCTCATCTTTTAATTTCCGCACCATCTTATGAATCCTCTCCGAAACACGTCGATCGCGCACGCTGACATCAAAACTTTTATTGTAGATGTCTTTGATTTCCGGATGCGTAAAATGCGCCTCCGGCACTAAGTATGAGGCTTCGGGCGGGCGGTCCAGCTCTCCGGCAAAGTAAAAACAACAGTAACCTTCAGACTCGAATACCTCGGCCCACTTCGCCGTTTCCAATGAAACCCCATCAGTGCCCGCAAGGCGAGTCGATATAAATCCGACTTCCTTTACTTCCCCAAAAAATTTGCATTCAGGCATTTAATGCTCTCCTTATCTAGTGCAGTATCCCACAAATATATTAAAAAAGTCGAAGTTGAAATTAAATCCAAAATCGGTCATTCCGTATTCCGCATTCCGAATTTCGAACTCCTATTGGCACTTCCCAGCACTGTCTCATTTTTATGTTTGACCATCCTTATCAGCTCATCCCGGGCAGGCCCCAGATATTTGCGAGGATCGAATTCGCTAGGATTTTCAGAAAAAATTTTTCGGATCACCGCCGTCATCGCAAGCCGGCCGTCGCTGTCGATATTAATCTTACAAACCGCGGAACCCGCCGCTCTGCGTAATTGTTCTTCCGGTATTCCAACGGCCTCTTCCATCTTGCCCCCAAATGCGTTGATCATGGCAACATATTCGGGTACAATCGTAGAAGCCCCGTGTAAAACAATTGGAAATCCCGGAATGCGTTTTTCGATCTCTTCAAGAATATCAAACCGAAGGGGCGGTACTTCCTCGCCGGGTTTAACCTTAAATTTGTAAGCACCATGAGAGGTGCCGATGGAAATGGCCAGGCTATCAACTCCGGTTTTCTCTACAAATTCTTCTACTTCTTCCGGTTTCGTAAAATGAGATACTTCCGAAGAGACTTCATCTTCAACTCCTGCCAGCACCCCCAATTCCCCTTCAACAGTGACATCCCTTTCATGGGCATATTCAACAACCTGTTTGGTTAATTTGGCATTTTCTTCGAAGGCATGATGGGATCCGTCGAGCATAACCGATGAAAAACCCGAATCAATGCAGGATTTAGCCAAATCAAAACTATCACCATGGTCAAGATGAAGCGCAATCGGGATGTTGCCACCGAGCGCTTGCGCCATCTGGACGGCACCCATGGCCATATAGGGTAAAAACCTCTGATTGGCATATTTTCGGGCGCTGCCTGAAACCTGCAAAATAACCGGAGATTTGGTTTCCACACAACCGATGATGATTCCCTGAAGCTGTTCCATGTTATTAAAATTGTAAGCCGGAATAGCGTATCCGCCATCCATTGCCTTTTTAAACATCTCTTTGGTGTTTACAAGGCCAAGCTCGGAATAGTGCATAGTTTTAGCCATAAATATTCTCCTCAGTGAAAAGCAGCTGGAAGGCCGGGTAGCAGGGATGCTTGAAAGCGAAATAATCCAGGCGTGACAGCTTTCCAGCCCATGTTCGTCTTTTATCCGATTTCCGCCATCATCTCAATCAAATCCACAACCCTATTTGAATAGCCCCACTCGTTGTCATACCAGGAAAGGATTCGGATATAGCCGTCTTCATCAGATTTAGTCGAAAGTGCATCAAAGATGCTCGAATGGGGATTTCCGATAATGTCGCTGGATACGAGGGGGGCATCACTGTATTCGACAATTTTTTTCATTGGACCTTCGGCGCTTTCTCGAACAGCATTGTTGACATCATCGCGGGAAGCCTGTTTGTTGAGCCTGCAGACAAGATCCACAATTGAGCCATCCGGTACGGGTACGCGCATGGCCAGGCCGTCCAGCTTGCCCTTGAGTTGCGGCAGTACTTTGCCGACCGCCTTTGCGGCGCCGGTCGTCGTGGGGATGATATTTTCGCCCGCGGCCCGACTGCGACGAAAATCCTTATGCGGGACATCCGCCAGGCGTTGGTCGTTGGTGTAAGCATGAACCGTGGTAATAAATCCCTCTTCGATACCAAAAGATTCATCTAAAATTTTTGCAATCGGGGCTAAACAATTGGTCGTACAAGAGGCATTGGATACGATCTTGTGTTCGGACTTGAGCTGATCATCGTTGACGCCCATTACAATGGTGGCATCGATCTCATCCCTGGGGGGTACCGTCAGGATCACCTTTTCGGCTCCGGCTCGCAAGTGTTTCTCCAGTGGTTCTCGATTCCGAAAAACGCCGGTGGATTCAATAACAAAGCGAACCCCGAGGTCCTTCCATGGAATTTCTGTCGGATCGCGATGTTCGGTCATCACAACTTTTTGATTGTCGACATACATCGCGTCTGTTTCCGCTCGAACATCTTTGCGGAAGATGCCCATAACCGTATCGTATTTGAGCAGATAGGCGAGTTGCTCATTGTCAAACAGGTCGTTGATCGCAACCACCTCGATGTCGTCGCGATTGCTGATAATACGGAAAACACTTCGACCGATGCGGCCGAATCCATTTATGCCAACTTGGATAGCCATTACGCAGCCTCCTTTTCTATTTCTTTGAATTTTCGAATGAGGTCCACAACGCGATGGGCGTACCCCCAACCATTGTCATACCAGGCAAGCGTTTTTGACACCTTCTCTCCCATAACCATGGTTGCCAGTGAATCAAATGTGCTTGAATAGGGACTGCGAATAACATCACTGGAAACGATGGGGTCAGCTTCATACTCGAGTATGTTGCGCCAATGGCTGGTTGCCGCAGCAGTCCGCATCACCTCGTTGATGGCCACTTGCGTAACCGGTTTATCATGCCAGCAGACCATATCAACCACTGACCCATTGGGCACCGGAACATTCATGGATTCACCGGTAATCCGACCGGCTAATTCCGGCAAAAGCTCGGTAATAACCTGGGCCGAATTGGTTTCCTGGGGAATAATATTTTCGGCTGCCGCCCGGCCGCGGCGCTTGTCTTCAGAGGGAACATCTGCCAGACGTTGTTGGTTGGTGTAGGCATGTACGGTGTTCAGAAATACTCTCCTAATTCCGAAGGCCTCATGCAGGATCTTGAGAATTGGAGCAGCGCAGTGAGCCGTGCAAGAGCCGTTGGAGACAATGCGGTGCTCGGGTTTAATTTGATTATCATTGACACCCATTACCACCGTAATATCCGGCGGTGTCTTCTGGGGTACGCATAATATGATTCGCTTGGCGCCTTTTTCCAGATGGCGTTCCAACTCTTCTCTCGTGCGGTGCTGCGCCGTCGCCTCGACAACGGTGTCTATGCCCAGATCTGCCCAGGGAACGTCGCCGGGCTCCTTTTCCGAAAGCATCGGAATTTGTCTACCGACCACATATAAATGACCATCTTTAACGCTCACCTCATCCGGAAATGGTCCTAGGATTGTGTCGAAACGGAGCAAATATTCAAGCGCCTTGTGGTCGGCAATATCGCTGATCGCTCCGATTTGAATATCTTCGCCTCTGTAGAGAATGCGAAACAAGTTTCGGCCGATTCTCCCAAAGCCCATCAAACCGACTCTTGTGGTGGCC
>Ga0209536_100004790_pt1 | contig 21302 bp, 16 predicted proteins | sample DeeMarSeWOR28_12_FD_187461 | JGI IMG/M metagenome (GOLD analysis project Ga0209536, IMG submission 187461) | Marine sediment microbial communities from White Oak River estuary, North Carolina - WOR-2-8_12 (SPAdes) (version 2) | ecosystem: Environmental > Aquatic > Marine > Intertidal zone >... | reverse complement strand
CGATCCGCGGCGGCCTGGATGAGGTCGGCCACCTCGGCTGCAATCGGACGGCCGGGCTGATCGATCCACAGCGCGACCCGGAACTCGGCGAGCCGGTCGCGGCGTGGCGCCGGCAGCTCGAGCCGCCAGGCCATCGCCTCGACGGGGCTGGGGCCCGCGAGGATGCCGAGCGCCAGGTCGAGGTCCGCAGGGGTGCGCGCCAGCGGCCCCAGCACGGCGAGATCGGGTGGCGAGAGCGCTCCCGGAGGACCCGGGATGTGGCCGCGTCCCGGGACGATCGACCAGCTCGGCTTGTGCCCGTAGACGCCGCAGAAGTGCGCCGGGTTGCGGATCGAGCCGCCGATGTCGCTTCCGAGCTCGAGGGGGGTGAAGCCCGCCGCGAGGGCGGCCGCGCTACCGCCGCTCGAGCCCCCGGGCCCGCGCTCCAGGTTCCATGGGTTGTTGGTCGTGCCGTAGACCTCGTTGTAGGTCTGGAAGTCCCCGGCGTAGAGAGGCAGGTTCGTCTTCCCGAACACGATGGCGCCGGCGTCGATCAGCAGCGCCGCCGCGTCGGCGTGGGTCTTAGGCATGTGACCCGCGAGCTCCGGGGCCCCGGAGGTCGTGGGCATGCCCACCACCTCCACCGAGTCCTTGATCGTCATGGGCAGGCCGTGCAGCGGCCCCCAGGACTCTCCGCGGGCGCGGGCGGCGTCGGCCTCGCGAGCCCTCGCACGAGCGCCTTCCGCATCCCGGGCAACCACCGCATTGATGGCCGGGTCCTCGCGATCCACCCGCTCGAGCAGGCCGTCGAGCAGCTCCAGGCTCGAGACCTCGCCGCGCTCGAGCGCGCCGAGCAGCTCCGTCGTGCTTGCATAGGCCAGGTCGTTCATCGCGCCCTCCATGCCGCCCATGGCCCACGCTACGCGGCGAGCTTGCGCCGGGTCAACCCGTTGCGGAGGCGGGAGGCCATCGCTCCCCTCCCCCGCTCGCGTGGATTAGCCAGAGCCTCGGGCACGCGGACGTCGGCGTCACCACGCGGCGCTGTGCGCGATGGATTTCAGGCGAGGACTTCGACCCGCCGACACGCGCACCCGGCGAAGCGCGGCCGGACTTGCTCGCGCGGCTCCCGGAGCGCTCGCTCCGGACCGTTCAGAGGTAGCCCCAGCAGACTCCTACAGGGCCTCCGGCTCAAGCCAGAGCTCCGTATGGCCGATGAGCCGGGCAAAGTCGCTACACCGTCGAGGGCGGCGGAGGAGAAGCGCAATGCAAGAAAACTCAGAGGCGCTCGTCGCCTTGATCGGGGTGGTATTGGGGGCGGCTGTGCTGCTAGCCCTGTTCTTGGAGGGCCTGCTCGCCTTGAGCGGGCTGGTATTCGGGGCGGCCGTGCTGCTAGCCATGTACTTTCATCCCACGATCATCGCCTTGAAGCACAACCATTTGAACGCTGGCGCGATCGTGGCGTTGAACCTGTTCCTAGGATGGACGGGACTCGGTTGGATCGGTGCGTTGATCTGGGCCAGCATGAATACCGCGAAGCCGGTGGCGGCAGGACTCGCGGCATCGCGTTGAACTTGCTGCGGAGGCCGCCAGCTCCCGTATCCCAGGGATCCGCCTCGCTTCACCACCGCCGCGAGCATTCCCCCTAGACGCCGCTCGGCGCGCCGTCCGGCCACGGGGGCGAGAGTCCGGCGCTTGGAGGGGCGAAAGTCGGGAAAAGTCCCCCCTGAAGACCTCGAGCAGATTCTAGAGCTCGAGGCCCCCCCCTTGGAGGGGCTTGGCGCCCCCGGCAGGACTCGAACCTGCGACGCACGGTTTAGGAAACCGACGCTCTATCCGTCTGAGCTACGGGGGCCCGGCGGCAAGTTACCGGAATCCGTGGGGATTCCCAGGAGGCTCTGGAGCCCGGAAACCGCGAAGGGTCGACTCGGGGTCGCGTTCGCCTCGCAGCTGGGGAGCGGGGCGCGTAGCCAGGGGCGGCGGGTCGCGGCGTAGAACACGATCGAGTCGCCGTTCGCCACGGTGCGCTTGCGCCAGCGGGCTCGCGCCAGAACGGCCTGCTCGTGCCCATTCGGCTCCTGGTCAGAGCCGAGGGCCGCTCTCGGCAGGTCACCGCCGCGTAGCGGGTCGCGTCGACCCCTCTTCCAGAGCGGCACGCACCCAGCGATGGAACTGGTGGACCTGGTACTCCTGCGGGACCAGTACGCCCTGCTCGTGCCGCAGACAGTGGAGGCCCCGCTGGTTCAGCTCGCACGCGCGCGCGTCCTGCTCGACCACCCGGGCGCCGAGCGCGGTCGCCCGATCGAGCACTGCCGGGTCGCCACGCTCGAGCAGGTCGCTCGCGAACAGCCACTCCACGACGAGGCGCGTCTCCTCCGGGGAGATCGGGAGTGCCCGCACGCTGCGGACGTAGTCGATGTGCGCACAGACGAACACGCTCGGGATCAAGACACCGAAGCTCTGACCGCGCCTCCGGTCCTCTTCGTCGAGCCCTCGCAGCTCGGCCAGCTCGCTCCGACCATCGAGCGACCAGGTCACGGCACCCGGCGCCAGCGGCGCCGTGCCGCGCCCCACGAGCTCGGGCGGGCAGTCCGGGTCCTCGTCCTCTGCCTGAAGGCCCCGGCCGTAGACCGGCACGATGCGACACAGCTCCGGATGCACACCCGGGCAGTGGAAGCACTCCAGGAAGTTCTCCCAGAAGACCTTCCAGTTGCAGGCGAGGGTGCGCTCGATGCGGCGCCCCACGCGAAGTGTCTCGAGGGGCCAGTTCGCGAGCTCGCCCGTCAGTGCGTCGAGGCACGCGGTGAGTGGCGGTGCCTCCTCACCAAGTAGATTTACGAAGAGGAAACCGCCCCAGGTCTCGAGGGCCACCCGGTAGAGCGGGAAGTCCCGGGTGCGGAAGTCCGGGGACGGAAGCTGATGGGGGGTGCCCTTGAGCGCGCCCGTCAGCGTGTAGGTCCAGCCGTGGTACGGGCAGACGATCGCGTTGGCCCGGAAGCGCCCCTGCGCCTCAGTACACAGCACCGAGCCCCGGTGTCGGCAGGTGTTGTGGAAGGCTTGCAGACCCTGCTCGGGATCGCGAGTCACGAGGATGCTCTGGTTGCCAACGTCGACGACCTTGTATCGACGAGGTTCCGCCAGATCCTCGGCCCGTCCGATGCAGAGCCAGCTGCGGTACCAGATCGCCTCCAGCTCGCGCCGGTAGTGCTCCGGATCGAAGTAGTCGCGGCTCGGGAGTGAAGGTTCCAGGCACGAGAGCTGGTTCATCGCTCCTCCCGCGCACCAGGGTACACCGTCGTCGCTCCTGCATCCCCACGGCCGGGCCGCTGTAGGTCGGGAGTTCGAGCCGGGCGACCCATCGGCTTCTGGAAGGCACTAAGGCACGTATGGCCCGAGACGCGCGAGCAACGCTGCTGGGCGCCCCCCATCGCCAACGTGCTCGACAAGCTGCCCAAGCGTCTTCACGGGAACGCCAAGGCAGCACTCCACGAGATCATGCGGGCCGAGACGCGGAAGGCGGCTCAGCAAGCCGCCGCGCGATTCGAGACCGCCTACGAGGTCAAGTGCCCGAAGACGGTGGCATCCCTCCGAGGGGACGAGGCCGAGCTGCTGGCCTTCTTCGACTTCCCGGCGGGCACTGGCTCCACCTGAGAACGGGCAACGTGATCGAGTCGCCCTCCGCCACCGTGCGCCTTCGCCAGCGGGTGACCAAGGGCGCGGGCTCTCGGCAGAAGGGCCTGCTGATGGCCTTCAAGCTGTTGGCGATGGCCGAGGCGTGTTGGCGGAGAATCAACGGTGCACATCTCATACCGCTTGTTCGGGCCGGGCGTGAGTTCAGCAACGACGTTCCGCCGGAAGGGCCGAATGCCGCCTGACGTGGAGTCGAGGCAGAGTCCACATCGAGCGAACCGTCGGATAGACGTACGCCCGCTGCAACGGCTTGTTAGCCGGCAAGCACGTTGGACCTGACACGATCAGAGCAGCCTTTGAACTGCAATGGTGACGAAGTTCGAAGTCGCGACCCCGAGCAAACACACCAGTGAGGCGAGATAGGGGAGAGCGGACGGGTCGCCGAATACGCCCATGGCGTTCGTGGCCAGCAGTAGAAATTGGAAAAGGGAGAGTCCCCATGCAGTGAGGTTGTTCAGACGGCCGACTTCCATCCGATCGCTGGGCGCCAGCGCGAGTTGCTGTCGCCCGACAACCACGGCTCCCGCTGCCGAAGCAGCAAAGTGAACGAGGCTGGACGCCCTCCACAACGTGGCAGCCTCCACATTGGAGAGCATGATGAGAAGTGGGAGGAGTGCCATGAAGATGGCGAGGAAGCTGCTTTGGATGATTGCGCGTACCCGAACGCTGTCAGCTGGTGAGAACCGCCCCTCGCGCCGCGCAAAGATGAGGAAGATCGCGAGGAAGCCAGCGAAGCCGATACCGAGCTCGGCGATCAAGGAGAGCTGTTCCTGTGCTTCCACTCGGTTCCTCGCCGACTGCCGGACGTGGCCTTCAGCGGTCGGGGCATCGCACCCCGACCGACTCGGCCCACCCGGGAAGCATGCCAGAAACCGTTTGGGACGCGCTATTCCCGCGTCCGTTTCGAACGATTAAAAGAGGGCAAGCCGACCCTGGCCGAGATCCTCGCACGCAATGGTTTCGAAACGGCAGCGATCGTCAGCTCGACGCCCGTGAGTGCCAGCTCCGGCCTGGCCCGCGGCTTCTTGCACTTCGATGACGACTTCGCGGATGGAGGGGAAGAGAAGCGCGGGGCCCGGGATACGACTGCCAGGGCGGAGCGCTGGCTGAGGATGATGCGGGCGAGCACAAGCCAATGCTGAGCCGACCTAATCTGTTTCCGGAGCCGTGGATCAGCCGCTAGCGTGCGCTGGATCGCGTTGGTGGCGCGAACGATGGAAGCACCGTAGGGGTCGAGACGTCTTCTTCCGCTCTTCGGCATGGAGGGTCAATCCGGAGGGTCAATGGGCGCCGTACACGGTCGAAACCGGTCAGTTGCGCAGCCCACGGCCCCGGTGGAGAGGCCTCCGGAACCTGGCGGTTCCGGGGGCTTCGCGATCCCGAGTACGCGGCGGGCGGTATCCGTGCGGCTATGATTGGATGTTGGCGACCGCCCATGGCGCGTGTACCCGGACCGCGGAATAGAACCCCCGCGAACGTTCACGACGTTTGGGCTGGGGATCCGAGGTGGGAGCCTGCTTCGGGGCGCCGCTCTCGGTCGATCTGATCGATTCAACCCGCCGGCAGCCGCGGCGAGGGCACTTGCGTCAGCCGACCTTGGTCAGCGTGAAAGACGTGAGGAAGCCGGCGACGACGATCAGGCCGGCGACGTCGTGTCGGACGGAGAAGGCTTCGGGGATCATGGTGTCGGTGACCATGGCGAGCATGGCCCCCGCGGCGACGGCGGTGGAAGCCGCGATCACGAAGGGCGAGAACGCGCCGAAGACGGCGTAGCCCGCCATCGCACACAGCCCGAAGAGGATGGCCATCGACGTCCAGAGGACGGCGACGAAGGACGTCGAACGCCCGGCCTTCTTCATGCCCGCGGAGCTGGAGAGCCCCTCCGGGAAGTTGGAGATGATCACGGCCGCGACCATGGCCACGCTGACGCCGCTGCCGCCGAGGATCCCGAGCCCGATGACGATCGACTCGGGAACGCCGTCGAGCAGGGCTCCGACGGCGATGGCCGAGCCGCTGCCGCCCAGCTCGGATTCGGAGGGCTGGCCCTCGAACCGCTTGCGCTTGTGCGCCCCCCAGCGGGCGAGCCCGCGATTCGCGGCGGTATAGATCAGCGCGCCGGAGACGAAGCCGATGGCGGTCGGGAGCAGACCCGCCGCCTCGAACGCCTCGTTCATGAGCTCGAAGGCGATGGCCGACAGCAGGACGCCCGCCCCGAACGCCATGATCCCGGCGATGCGGCGCTCGGAGAGCGAGAAGAAGAATCCGACGCACGCACCGACGAGCAGGGCGGCGCCCGACACGAATCCCCAGAGACCTGCCGTCCAGACTTCGGGCACCTCGCCAACCTAGCAGGGTGTGGCGGGAACGGTGAGCAGATCGATTCCCCGCCTGTGAACAGGCCCGGCAGCGGTCCTGGTGCCTCTTGCGCCATGTCCGCTTGGCCGATCTCTCGTCGATCCGCGATCCTCGCGGTCCTACGGATGAAAGCTTCGATGAGGGTCGTGAAGTCGATCGCCGGCGTCATCGCTCTGGAGGAGAGGCGGGGGCGGGAAGCCGTCGGGATCGCGGAGCCCTCCCGAGTGTGTTCACAGAGCTGATTCCGAAAGGGAGGGAGCCGATCGATGAACGAGTCGGACGTGCTGCTCGCGATGGCCGAGGTCTCGGTCGCCCTGCTTGGCTTCTCGGCGATCGTCTCCGTCTTCCGGCAGCGGGGCGACTGGCGCCCCGATGGGCGTTTCTGGTCGATGGTGGCCGCTGGAATCGGAACGCTGGTGTTCTCGCTGCTTCCCCTGCCGTTCCTGTTCGGCGGAGTGGCGCCGACGACGACCTGGCAAGTCTGCATCTCCCTGCTCGGCCTCTACGCCTTAGGCTTCTCCGTCTTCCTCACGACGCGATTCCGGAGCGACCTGGCGGCCACCTCCGCACCCAGCCCTCCGATCTTCCTGTTGCTCCTGGGCGGTTCCGTCTTCGCCGGCGCCTTCCTCCTCCTCTCGGTGCCCGGCTACCTGGGCGAGCCCCGGTTCTGGGTTTTCCTCGTGGGCCTCATCTGGTTCCAGGTCGTCACCGCGGTCTTCTTCGTTCGTCTGCTCGTGGTGTGGCTCCGCTAGCCGATGGCCGCCCGGCACCGCCCTGCCCCTCCCTGTCCGGAACGCTCCTCGAGACCGCGATCCGGGCGCTGCCCAAGGGGTCTCTGCTTCCCCCCAATTCCGTGCTCCCGACTGCGACCCAGCCGTCGGCGCGGTGCGGTTGCAAGGCGTCTCCCACCGTAGTGGTCGCCGGATCGACGCGCGATAGACTCGCAGCGTGCCCGCGTCCGAGCGCCGTCTGGCGGCGATCCTCTCCGCGGACATCGCGGGCTAGTCCCGGCTGATGGTGGACGACGAGTAGGCGACCATTGCGATGGTCACCGCGCGTCGTCAACAGGTCGGCCTGTTGGTCGAGCAGCGGCGAGGTCGGCTCGTCGACTTCAGCGGCCACAACTTCCTGGCCGAGCGCCGGAAGATGGAGTTCCACATCGGACTGCACCTGGGAGAGGTCCAGGTGCGGGACGAGCAGCTGTTCGGGAACGGCGTGAACATCGCCGCGCGGCTCGAGGCGCTTGCCCCGCCGGACGGCGTCTGTATCTCGGCGAAGGTCCAGGAGGAGGTCGCAGGCCGAACGGGGTAATCGTTCCAGGACCTCGGGCCCCAGACCGTCAAGAACATCCCGGATCCGGTCCATGCCCATGCGGTCTTGGCGGCGGATGCGCCGCCGCCGACGTCCAGCCTGGAGGCCTACGACGCCTATGTCACGGGACGGAGCGCCCAGAGCCGGCAGATGCCCGAGGACATGCGCGCCGCGATCGCGCACTCCGAGGCGGCGACCCGGGCCGACCCGGATTTCGGGCTGGCCTACTCGGGGCTTGCCGATGCGCTGACGCTCTCCTGGGCACTCGGGCTGGACATGAGCGAGTCGATCGTGCCACCAGAACCTCGCGCTCGTGCTGGTGAACCAGGGCATCGTCGAGGAGGGAGTGTCGGCGATCAACCGCGCGGTCGCCCTGGAGCCGGTCGATCTCCGTGCTGGTGCGACCGGCACCGATGACCGCGCTCGGAGCGAAGAGCAGACCCGGATCACGGCTGGGCGGGTTCCCCCAGGGGGCCGCACGGGTGGGGTGGGGCCTGGGTAGGGCACTCGACCCCCTGGGGGCGGAAGCTCGACCAAGCATTCGTTGAACCGCTTGATGTCTACATTAGGTCCTGATCCCAAAATGTCCATATATAATCTTTACAAAAATGTCTTTTTGGCTAGGTTCTTCGCATTCAGGGAGGAGAAATGCAGGAACCCACCTATCTGATCCTCGGCGCCACGGGTGGCGTCGGACGCCTGCTCTGCCAGAGGCTGTCCAAGCGGGGCGCCAACCTCGCCCTGGCCGCACGCGACCCGGAGCGGCTCCAGAGCCTGGCCGCCGAGACCGGAGGCCTCCCCCTCGCCGTGGACGCGAGGCATTCACACGAGGTCGACGGGGCCGTGGCCCAGGCGGTCGAGCGGTTCGGTGGCCTCGACGGCGCCGTGAACCTTGTGGGGTCGATCCTGCTGAAGCCGGCCCACCTGACCCGCCCCGGTGAGTGGGAGGACCTCCTGGCCACGAACCTGGGCTCGGCCTTCCACCTGGTCCGGAGCGCCGCCCCGGCCCTCCGCGGGCGCGGCGGCTCGATCGTCCTCGTCTCTACGGCCGCGGCGCGCGTGGGCCTCCCGAACCACGACGCGATCGCGGCCGCGAAGGCCGGCGTCGAAGGGCTCACCCGCAGTGCAGCCGCCACCTACGCCGGAAGCGACATCCGGGTCAACTGCGTCGCGCCCGGGCTGTTGGAGACGCCGCTCTCCGAGCGTCTCCTGCGAAGCGAAGCGTCTCGCGCCACGTCGGAGGCGATGCATCCCCTCGGCCGAATCGGCCGCCCCGAGGACGTGGCGTCCGCCATCGCCTGGCTGCTCGACGCAGAGAACGCCTGGGTGACGGGCCAGGTGCTCGGCGTGGACGGCGGCCTGTCGAGCGTTCGCGGGAGGCCGCGCGGGTGAGGGGACGACGAGCGCCCGCCGTGGTCGTCGGGGCCGGCCTGTCCGGCCTCACCTGCGCTCTCGATCTCCAGCGGCGCGGAATCGACGTGCGGATCGTCGAGGCGTCCGACGACGTCGGCGGCCGGGTCCGGTCGGACCGGGTCGAGGGCTTCACCCTAGACCGGGGCTTCCAGGTGCTGCTGACGGCCTACCCCGAAGTCCGACGAAACCTCGATCTCGATGCCCTCGAACTCGGACGCTTCGAGCCTGGCGCGCTGGTGCGACGCGGCGGCCGTTTCGTGCGCGTGTTCGATCCGCTGCGACGGCCGCGTGAGGCGTTCCCGACGCTTCGGTCGGGCGTCGCCAACGCGGGAGACGTGCTGCGCCTGGGGCGCATGGCCTGGGAGACCCGCGGGGCCACCGGCCACGCGCGCACACCGGACGGGCACTCGGCCTTGGCCGCCCTGCGCGAGCGCGGCTTCTCCGACGCCCTGGTGGAGGGGTTCTTCCGCCCCTTCCTCGGCGGCGTGTTCCTCGACCCGGAGCTCCGGCCCTCGAGCGCGTCCCTGGACTTCCTCTTCCGCATGTTCGCGACGGGGGACGCCGCCCTGCCCGCGGCGGGCATGGGAGCCGTCGCTGCTCAGCTTGCGGCGGGTCTGGCGCCCGGCACGCTACGGCTGAGAGCCCCTGTCTCCCGCGTGGAGCGGTTTGGCGTCGTGCTGGACACGGGGGAGCGAGTGGCTGCCTCGGCTGTGGTGGTCGCCACGGAGGCCGACGCCGCAGCGAAGCTCCTGCCCGGCCTGGCCGTACCGGAAAGCCGCCGCGCCATCTCGCTCCACTTCGAAGCGCCCCGGGCGCCGGTCGCCGGCCCCGTCCTGGTACTCGACGGCGAGGCCTCGGGCCCGGTGAACCAGCTCTGCGTGCCGAGCGCTGTCGCGCCCCGCTACGCACCGAGCGGGCGAGCCGTCGTGCACGCCTGCGTGCTCGAGCCCGACGATGACGAGGACGAGGCGCTCGAGCTTGCCGTCCGCCGCCAGCTCGGGGTCTGGTTCGGTGCCGACGTGGAGGCCTGGCGGCTGCTGCGAATCGACCGCGTCGCCGGAGCCCTCCCCTCCCAGCCTCCCGGCGCGTTCGAGCCCAGAGCTCGTCGGTGCCGGCTCGTCGATCACCTCTTCGTCTGCGGAGACCACCGCGACCTGGCCTCGCTCCAGGGGGCGATGCACTCCGGGCGTCGGGCCGCCGACGAGGTCTGCCGGGAGCTCAGGGCGTGATGCCGACGACGCTCGAAGCAGCCCTCGTGCTGACCCACCTCGCGGCGACGCTCTAAATGGTCGGGCTGATCTGGTTCGTCCAGCGCGTGCACCACCCGCTCTTCGCCGGGGTCGTCCTCCAGGCGATGGTGAGGTCCGCATGAGGCCCCCTGTCGTGCGACGCGCGCCGGCCGCTTCAGGCTCGCAGTCCCGGGAGATCCCGCCGAGGCGCGGTTTGGGCCGGGACGCACGGGTGCAGTGCACGCTTCGCCAGCTGAAGGCTTGGCTTGCCGAGCTGGGCCTCGGCGAGGAAGAGGTGGCCCTGACCGCCGTCGAGCTGGTGAAGCGCCGCGAGATCCAGCTCGTGGGCCACCATGCAGACACCATGGCCCGGCTGGCCGGGAGCGCAGCAAGGTGGAACTGACCCCGCCGCACACCCGTCTCCCGAGGTGGATCTCGGCATGACCCGCCCGTCCCTGCGCCGAGCCCGCCGCCTCCGCCCGAAGCGCGATGCCATCACCCCGGGCCACTTTCGCGTCCGGGGCCAGGTGCGCGAGGCGGAGACCTTCGAGCCCTTGCCGGAGCTGCGCGTGCGCGCCTACGACCGCGACCTCCTCTTCGACGACTTCCTCGGCGAGGCGCGCACCGACGAGGCGGGCTGTTTCGAAATCTACTTCTCCGAGCAGGACTTTCGGGACTGGCTGGAGACCCGCCCCGACCTCTACCTGCGGGTGCTCTCCTGGGACGGTGCGCGCGAGCTGGGGGACGGACCCACGCCGGTGCGGCGCAACGCCGGCCGCGACGAGGTCTTCACGCTGCTGATCCGTGGCCGCCGGGACGAGCCCCTCTCGCGACGCAGCTCGGCCGTCGAGCGCAAGGAAGGCGGGCTCGCGGGGGCGTTGAGGAGACGTTCACGCGGCCGCTGAGGCGCCGCTCACGCTCGGGGAGACGGGACGGGTTGGCAGTGCGGGCAGCGGTAGAGGCGCCGACCTGCGGCCGTCTCCCGGAGGATGCGGCTTCCGCAGTGCCAGCACTCTCTTCCGGCACGAGAGAACACGTAGTGACGCACGTCTGCTCTCCCCGCGCCGGCGCGTCGCAGCGAGCGAGCGCGCTCGGGTGCGTTCGTCACGCCACCCGAGCGATAGGCTCGGCGCGTGACGTCGAGCACGGCCCGGCACAGGATCGATCGCTGGTCCGGAGAGAGGTCCGTCGGCCGCTGTAATGGGTGAAGCCCGGCGACGAACAGGATCTCGGACCGCAGATAGTTGCCGATGCCCGCGACGAAGGCCTGGTCCAGCAGCAGACCGGCCAGCCGACGCCTGGCGAAGCGTGCGTCGTCGAGGCGGCGCTGGAGGGCATCGGTGGTGACCGGCTCGCCCAGTGGATCGGGGCCGATCGCGCTGAGGTAGGCGTGCTCTCGTAGCTGGAACGGGGTGAGCACCTCGATCTCCGAGGCGCTGTAGAGGAGCGCGCTGTGCTCGGCGTTGTCGATGGCCAGACGCAGGCTGCGCCGGGTCTTCGGGGCCTGGCCGCGCCGGCGCACGTACCAGCGGCCGTACAGCAGGTTGTGGCTGTAGATGCTTCGTCTATCGCGACGCGCATCTTGGCCGCGTCCCGCGAAGTCGATCAGCAGGGCCTTGCCCCTGGCCCGGACCTCCAGCACCTCACGGCCAGCGAGGCGTGGCCCCATCGGCGCGAGCCCCGGAGAGGCGAACCAGACGCCCTCGGCCCGCCGACCCACCAGGGCCCGCCGGATGCGATCCGCCTCCCGGTGAACTTCGGGGCCCTCCGGCAATCGGCACCTCCAGGCGGCCCGGCGAAACCCGGTCCCGGTCAATAGTGTATAGAAAATACCTTTACATTTATCGATTGCCGGATAAATTTCGTTCATGGAAAACGCAGCCCGCAACGAGGACGAACCGAGCGCTATCGACTCCACCGCGAAGACGGCCGGACGAGAGCCGGTGAGGCACGGCTACCGCATCGGGACGGTGGCCGGCCTCACCGGGCTGGACCCGCACACGATCCGCGCCTGGGAGCGGCGGCATGGGGCCGTGAAGCCGTCGCGAAGCGAGCGCGGTACGAGGCTCTACGACGATCACGCGATCGAGCGGCTCCAGCTCATCAAGGCCCTGGTCGATTGCGGAGAGCCCATCCGACGGGTGGCTCCGCTGAGCGACGAGGTCCTCCGAGAGCAGCTACAGCGCATGGCCGGCATCTCCCTCCACGGAGAGACCCCGAGCGCGAGCTGCGTCCCCGATCTGAGCCTCGGAATCCTCTCGTCCGCGATCGACCACCAGCTGGCGGCCCACGCGCGAGGCATGCCGGGGCTTCGCGCCGCCGTCTTCAGCGATCGGCGCGAGGCCTTCGTCGAGCAGGTGCGCCAGGCTGCCTGCGACGTGTTGGTGCTCGAACTGGAGCAGCTCGGCAGCGAGCCGCTGAAGGCGCTCGATGAATGTCTGGTGGCGTCCCAGGCGCGGTTCGTGGTGGTCCTCTATCACTTTGCGCGGCGCGGCGAGCTCACCCGGCTGGCGCGTCGGGGCGCGAAGCTGCTCCGCAGCCCGCTCGCCCTCGAGGCGCTCCATCGCGCCGTGCTGGATCTCGTCGCGGCGGACCGTGCCACCGAGCGCCGTCAGGCGCCGGAATCCCCTCCTCGGGAGATCGCATCGCGCGAAGCCGAGCCTCCGCGCTTCGACGCCGTGCGCCTCGCGAGGATTGCGGAGATCTCGACGGCCATCGACTGCGAGTGTCCGCAGCACCTCTCCGGACTGGTGCGAAGCCTCGTGGCCTTCGAGGAGTACTCGAAGCGGTGCGCGAGCCGCAACGAGGCCGACGCCGCCATCCACCGCGAGCTGGCGCGCGGTACGGCTCGAGCGCGAAGCGCCATGGAGGACCTCCTCGAAGCGCTCTGCGACCACGAAGGGATCGATGCGTGACCCCCGCGACTCCAGCACGCCCAGCAGGTCACCGATCCGGCGATCGAGATGGGCGATCTCGGCGTCGTAGTGATCGCTCAGGATCGCCAGCTGTCGATCGCCACGGCGCCGACAGGGACAGGTAGTGATCCTTGTCCCGTTTCCTAAATGGCCGCGCGTACGCGAACGTGATCAGCTACTGCGCCCAACTGGTTGGCTAGGGAGAGTGCTGAGGTATTACCGGAAGTCGTGGATTCGGCGGTCGGCTCCTGACGTGACAGGGTGACGGCGAGCCTCCCTCCGTAGGATCTCACGGAAGGAGGAGCCCGCCCGATTCCCAACGTGACCCGTCTCCAGCCCAAGGAGTTCAGCTCGGATCTCGACGAGATCGCCCGCGAAGGAGCTCGGCTCCGGCACGATCGAAGTGCGCGCACCGCGTGTCTACGGCCGGCGAGAGGGGGAAGACGGCAGTCGCCGCCGTTTTGCCAGCCAGATTCTCCCGCCCTACATGCGCCGCTCGCCGAAGGTCGCCGAGGTGCTCCCAATCCTCTAACTGCGTGGCCTGTCCACCGGCGACTTCAAAGAGGGCCTGGCCGTGGGCGATGGTGCCCTCGGATTCTGGAAGGCGCTGCGAGACGTATGGCCCGAGACGCGCGAGCAACGCTGCTGGGTGCGCCGGATCGCGAATGTGCTGGACAAGCTCCCGAAGCGCCTGCACGCGAAGGCCAAGGCGGCGCTCCACGAGATCATGCGTGCCGAGACCCGAAAGGCTGCACAGCAGGCCATTGGGCGGTTCGAGGCCGACTACGGGGCGAAGTGCCCGAAGGCCGTGTCGTCGCTCCGTCGCGACGAGACGGAGTGCTCTCCTTCTTCGACTTCCCGGCTGAGCACTGGCTGCATCTGCGGACGGGACACGTGATCGAGTCGCCCTTCGCCACGGTGCGACTGCGGCAACGGGTCACCAAGGGCGCAGGATCGCGTCAGAAGGGCCTTCTCATGGCCTTCCAGCTCCCGGTGATGGCCGAGCGGCGCTGGCGGAGAATCAATGGTGCACACCTCATCCTACTTGTGCGGGCTGGGCTTGTCTTCGCCGACGGCGTTCAGCCGGAAAGGCGAGACGCAGCCTGACGTGGAGCCGAGCTCGGTAGTAGCGCGACGCTGCTACGATGCTGCGAGCGCTGTAGCGTTCTCGGTCGGAGGCTTGCAGCCTAGGCGCTAGTCAGACGGCGGGGGGAGTTCCCAGTTACAGAACGAAGGTTTCTTGTTCGTGACGGCCGAGATCGCGGCAGCGTTTGTTGGCTTCGCAATCGTCGTGGCCATTCTTGGCCAACGGGTGACCCGAGACGATCCAAGCCTCGATGCCTTTCGCCTCCGTGGGATGATCCAAATGGCCTCCTGGTGGTCCTCTCGGCCTTGCTTCCGTATCTCTTCCACGGCGCCGGCTTCGCTGGTGCGGCACTGTGGCGCCTTTCGAGCGCGCTCGTATTCGTCGCTGGCCTCGCACTGGTGATCGACGCCATCGTTATGATTCGTCGCGTTGTCTACTCCCCGACAGGCAGGTGGGTCGGGCTCTTGGCCTTCGCTTTGGCCACATCCGCACCCTTGCTTCTAGGCCTCGCAGCCCTCGGTATCCCGCCCAACCCGGTGCCGTCGTATCTCGTGGCGCTGTATCTGTACCTCCTTGCCACGGCTCTCGGATTGTTTCGCATTACCACGTCCTTGCTGGCAACCCTCAGGCGCCCCACCGCCTAACGGCGATGCGGCTGACGTGGCACAGCCCTTCCGATTGGCATTCTCGAGAGGCGTGGTTGGACGCCGATCCACAGCCCTTGACAGTATCTCCCAGGAGGGACCGAGAGCCGGAAACCGCGAAGGGTCAATTCATCGACCGCAAAGCCGCGTGAACGCGTCCCCCCATAGCCCGTTCTGCGACGCGAGTGCACAGTGCTGTCGAACTTGCGCGCTCAGAACCGCAGCTGAAGCTGGACGGTGCCTTCGACATCCCGCTCGCCCAGGCGCTCCTCGGCCTCGAGCATCAGCGCCGCGCCGAAGGCGGCCCGCTTGCTGAGCTTTCGCTCGTAGCCGAGCGCCGTCCGCAGCCTGCCACCGTGGCGGTGGCCACGACTCCCATCGAACTCGGCGGAGCCGCCCGGCGCTCCCTCGAAGCGTGCGGTCAGGCTCTCGCTGCGATCGAAGTCGCTGAGCCACGCCAGCTCGAGACGCGGCATCAGGCGACCTCCCGCGAGGCCGATGCTCCGCGCCAGCCGCAGACCCAGCTCGGTCGTCCATATCTCGCTGCGCCGCGGCTCCACCGCCAGGTTCATCCCGCGAACTCCTCGCTCCACGAACGCATCCTCCTCGAGGGCGAAGCGGTGCAGCGAACCGAAGAGCTCCGAGCGCCACGAGCCCAACGAGAAGGCGTGCCCCGCTTCCACGAGGGCGGAGAAGACCCTTCCCCCATGCTCGCTCCAGGCCGCGGCTGGCGTACCGCCGCCGAGGCTGATCGAACGCGCATTCCAGGACTCGGTCTCGCCCCCCGTCACGACGACGGCGAGGTGGCCGCGTTTCCCCACCAGGTAGGTGGCGTAGGCGGATGCCAGGAGGCTGTCGGTCGCCCCGGAATCCAGGCCACCTTCCGCCTCGACGGCCGCCAGGCCGATGCCCGTGAACAAACGCCGCCCGAACTGTTGGTCCACCCCGAGCGCGATACCTCCGGTCTCCAGGCCGAAGCGGTTGCCGAGCTGCCGCAGGTCGGGTCCTCGATCGAGCCCGGCTACCCAGGTCTCCATCTCGGGACCGGCAGCGCCCGGTACGAAGCGCGCCCCGGTGGCGATGCGCGAGCGCGCGAAAGCCGGAGAGAGCGTTCCAAGCAGGGACCGTCCGCTCCTCGAGGCGCGGACCAGCTCCATCCTCTCACGTGTCGCGCCGACGTAGCGATATACGCTCCTCGCGGTGGCCTGCGACAGGTCGTCGTATCCGCGCGGGCCAAGCTCGGATAGCGCCGAGGAGAGCAGCGAGGTGCTGGGGATCTCCTGGAGGTCGCCCAGCATCAACGACAGTTCGGCGCTCGAGGTCTCCGACAGAGAGTCGAGATAGTTGGCCAAACTGCCGTCGAGCTCGGAAATGGAGCTGAAGCTCTGCACCGAGGTCGTGACCGTCAGGGACTGTTCATCCTGCCCGATCTCGAAGCTCAAGAGAGGCGTGGGCTGAGGCAGCTCCTCGCTGCTGAACGAGCCATCCAGCAGTCCCGCCGTCACGAGATGGAACTCGGTCCCGTCGACGTAATACCCCTCCCCCTTGGCGACGGTCAGCGCGCCAGCCAGTGTCGCGCTACCAGCTACATCGAGGCGGCCGTTGGTGCCGTCCGGCTCCACGCGCGCCTCGAAGCTCGACGTGGGGGACATCGCGTAGTCACCCTCCACCCGGAGCGTGCCCGCGTCGAGCTGGAGACGCTGCATCGTCGGGAGAGCCTGGAGGGCGTAGGTTCCCGCCCGTCGCTTCCTAGCCACCTCGAAGCCCTCGAGCGGACTCGCGAAGGCGCCGGCGCCATCCAGAAGCACGGTGTCGGTGCCCTCCCGCCCGATCGCAGAGCCCGTGAGGCTCGGCGTGCCGACGAGGTGCAGGATGTCGTTGCCGGGGCCGAGATCGACCGTCCCCGTCGTGGTCGACGCGTCCGCCAGCAACACCACGTCGTCTCCGCCCCCGGAGTCGATGGCGACGCCGGGCACGGCCTGGCCCGCGATGATCCGCGTGGTCGTAATGCCGCCCAGGTTCTGGATCTCGTCGTTCCCATCGCCGGTGCGGATGCCGATGGCCTCCACGGTGCTGGAGCATTCGCTGCTGTTCGCGCAGCCTCCGGGGATGGGCAGCTCGCGAGCCTCGACCTCGATGAGGCCTCGATTGATCACCAGGTTGTTTCCGTCGCCCGCGTCGCCGGTGCCCGTCTCGATCCCCACGGCCCGCGACTGGACTCCGGTCGCGATCACGGGAGACGAGTCGCCCGACATCTTCGCCGTGAAGGATCCGGAGGCGTCGGCGCCAGCCTCGGGTGCGGCGAGCACGAGGATCTCACCGTCGTTCACGATGTGGTTCTCGCCATCGCCGGCCTGGATGCCGACGGCATCCGCCTCGTAGAGTGCCTTCGCGGTCCCGACGCCCTCTCCACCGCCACCGCACCACCAGCCGAAGAACCAGATGCAGATGTCGCCCCCCGTGACCCGTCCGGATGCCTGGGCCTTCGGCAGCGCGCTGACGCGAATGGTTCCCCCGTTGAGGATCCGGTTGTCTCCGTCTCCGATGAGGATTCCCACCGCGATGGCGCGGCTGTCTGCGAGCGCATTCCCGATGGCATCCCCGAAGGCGTCACCGTCGGCATCGACGTGAATCGAGGCGTCCGGACTGGCGGTCACGGTGATCGTGCCTTCGTTCACGATCATGCTCGGCCCGTCCCCCGCCAGGACGCCCACGGCCTTGGCGGTTCCGAAGCCCTCGGCGGTCGAGCTCCCGGTGCCCGTGATGCCGTTGCCGTTCGAGAACGCAAGCGTGGGCGTGTCCTCGAGGACGATCACCTGTTCCAGGATGAAGCCGTCCACCTCGACCCACTCTCCCTCGACGTTCTCCCAGACAGGGACATAGCCCTCCTCGCCACTCCGTGGGTCCTTCTCCCAGAAGATCTGCTTTCCGACCGTGTAGTCGGGGTCGGGAAGAGTCGGTAGCTCGTCCTCGGAGAACGTGTCGATGGCCTCGAGCTCGTCCTCCTCACTCGGGTCCTCTACCTCGGACCAATACCGCACCACCAGCGTGACGGTCCGGCGCGTCGCCGCATGCGCCGACACATCGACGACGCCGGCGTTCCAGATCGCATTCCGTCCGTTCCCGGCCCGGATCCCCACCGCGAGCGCCTCGGCTTCGGCCTTTGCGACCGCCTCGCCGTCGCCGTCCCAGGAGAGGTGCGCGCCCGCGGCGTAGGCAAATGCGGCCGCTGCGGCTTCTGCGGTCACCACGAGCTCGCCTTCGTTCCGAGCCCGGTTGGCCCCCTCTCCCAGATCGATGCCGACCGCAGCCGCCGGAGACGTCACCTCGGCGCGGGTGTCTCCGTCTCCCACGAGCCAGCCACCGTCTGCGTCGTTGGTCCCGGCTGCGTCGCTCGACGCAAGCACCTCCACCCGGCCGGAGCTCAGGACGCGATCCGCATCGTCGCTGACGCCGATTCCAGTGGCCTTGGCTTCGCTGCGCGCCGAGCCTGCGGAGTCGCTGCCCCCGAAGGTGACCTTGGCACCGCCCATGGAATCGAGGCTGGACGCTGCGGTGACGTCAAGGACGCCTTCGTTGTAGATCGAGCTCGACTCGGTTCCGCCCGAGATTCCGGTCGCCTGGGAGGAGCCATCGAGCGTGACGTCGGCGCCCGCAACCCCGCCGAACACGTAGGCGGTCTTGTCCGCGTTGACGAAGGTCGAAGAGGTGACATCGACGGTTCCCAGGTTCCGGATGGCGTCGGCTCCTTCACCGCCTGCGATGCCGGTCACCATTGCGTCCGCCGTGGTCGGTGCGCCTCCGTCCGCCTGACCGAACGTGACCTCCACGTCGCTCAGGATGTCGAGTGTGGTCGAGCCCTGGACCGCGACCTCTCCGGCGTTGACGATCCGGTCGGTGCCGGTGCCGCCCGAGATGCCGCGCGCCTGCGTGGACGCGGTCAGCGCGCTCGTGTCCTCACCGGTGCCCCCGAAGGTGTAGCTCGAGCTATCCAGCGTGAGGCTTCCGCTGGCGCTCACGTCGAGCTCGGCGAGGTTTCCGACCCAGTCGCCCTCCGCACCGCCTTCGATCCCTGTGGCCTCCGTGAAGGCGCCCGAGGTGCCCGAAGCCTCGGAGGTGCCAAACGCCGTGTCCGAGTTCGCCTTGGAGGTCAGGCTCGAGGCGGCGGACACGTGGATCGATCCTGCGCCGCGGATCCAGTCGCTTCCTCCGCCACCAAGGATCCCGACAGAGCGAGTCGTCGCGCTCAGCTCCCCGTCTACCGCGCCGGTCCCGCCGAAGTCGAAGGAGGAGTTGTCGAGGCTCAGAACGGCGGAGGACGCGACGACGAGCGCGCCTTCGCTCAGGATCAGGTCCTGTTCGGCACCCCCATCGATTCCGACCGCTCCGGTCTCGGCTCCGGAGAGGCCCGAGCCCCCGGCCGTGCCGAACAAGGTGGTGGAGTCCCCCTCGAAGGCGAGCGCGGTGGTGGCGTCGACGTCGATCGTGCCACGATTGCGCAGCCGATCGCGACCCGAGCCGCCTTCCATCCCCGAAGAGCGGGCCTCGGCCCCCAGGTTGCCCTCGGCCTCACCGGCGCCCCCCAGCACGAAGGATGCGTTGGAGCCGCCGCTGGTGGCGAGGGCCTCGATCGCGATCTCCGACAGATTCTCGAGGTCATCGTGCCCGCTGCCTCCCGCCATGCCGATCGCATGGGCGTCGGCGAGAGTCGTCACGTCGCCCAGCGCCGCTCCCACCAGGTTCACACTCACGCTCGAGACCGGCGCATTGGAGCTGGCCACGGCGTGGATGGATCCCTCGTTGCGCAGCTGATCCCCGTCCTCACCGCCGTCCATGCCCACTGCCGTGGCGACGGCATCGATGTTCGCATCGGCCTCGGCGTCGCCGATGAGGTCCACCGCCACGCCTTCGGAGCCCGTGTCCGCGACCGCGCTCGCCGCAATCGCGCCACGATTGAGCATGCGGTCCCCTTCGGTCCCGCCGGCCATCCCCGTGGCCTCAGCCTCGCTACCGATCGCGTTGTCGCCGAGCGCCGCCCCCGCCAGGCTCACCTCGACGCTGGTCGCGTCGGAATCGGCGACGGCGTGGGCGCCCAGGATCCCGTCGTTCAGCAGGACGTCCTGGCCTCCGTTCCCTTCCATCCCGAGGCTACGAGCGGTCGTCTGGCTGCTCAGGTCGCCGACGGCTGCACCCACCAGGCTGACGCCCACTTCCACATCGTTGGTGATCGCTGTGGAGCTGGCGTCGATCGAACCGGTGTTCACGAGGCGGTCGTCGTGCTCACCGCCAGCGAGGCCAGAGGCAGTCGCCGTGGCCTCGGTCTTCGCGTCGTCGAGGGGATTGGCGAGGCCAGCGCCGACCAGCGTCACTGAGACGGTCGTGGCCTTGGCGGTGGCGTTGGCCACCGTCGAGATGGTGCCGGCATTGAGGATCGCGTCCTCGCCTACGCCACCCCCGATCCCGGTGCTCTGGGCGCCTGCTGTGTTCGTGGCGTCTGCGAGGGAAGCCCCTACGAGAGAGACGCTCACGTTCGGGCCCGTGGCTGTGGCCGTGGAGGTCGCGGTCATGTCTCCGGTGTGGCCGATCACCTCTCGCCCCTCGCCGCCGGCGATACCGGTCGCGGTCGCGTCGGCAGAGATGCTCGAGTCACCGATCGAGGCACCGACGACGTTCACCGCGACCGTCGTACCGGAAGCGGTGGCGGTGGAATCGGCGACCGTGGTGCCGGAGCTCGAGATCCAATCATCGCCGTCGCCGTCCACGATGCCGGTGGCCGTGCTGGTCGCGGTGGCGCTCGAGTCACCCAGCGCTGCCCCACCGGGCACGAAGGCGATGCCGACGTTGAACGAGTAGCTCGCAGCCTCCGCATCCGCGGTGGCCGTGCTCGTGAGATCGGCCTCGTTGACGATCCGGTCGTCCGCGGCTCCCGCGTCGATTGCCGTGCTCGTGGCGACGGCGTCCGTCGTCGCGTTCGTGACGCTGGCCCCGAGCGCCGCGCCTTCGAGGGACGCCTGCAGGTTCACGGCCACCGAGGCCCCGTCGGCTTCGGCACTGGAGACGGCCCCGACGCGCGCCTGATTGCGAATCAGATCCTGTCGCTCGCCCCCCGCCAGCCCGGTGGCGGTCGCCTCCGCCAGGGTGCCGGAGTCGGCCAGCGCTGCGCCGCCCGAGAGGCCGGCGACGGTGAACCCGATCTCCACGCCCACACTCGTCGAGGTGGCGTCCGCGGTCGCCGACGCGTCGATCTCGCCGAGGTTGGTGAGGACCTCCGCAGGCTCCCAGGGGTCCTCCCCTCGGGGATGCGGGCGGCGGTCGTCCGCCTGTGAAGCGACCTCGTCATCGGCTTCCTCGTCGAGCTCGATCCCGGTGCTCGTGGCGATGGCTTCCGTGTTCGCCCGCGTCAGTGCGGCCCCGAGGGTGACCGCCCCGGCCCCTTGCACACCGACGGCCACGCCGAGGCTGCGCACCAGCGCTTGGCTGTCGACCGAAACGTTTCCTTCGTTCCATACGTGGTCGCGATCGCTGCCGGCTCGGATGCCCGTCGCGTCTGCCTGACCCACTGCGGAGGCGTCCGCTGCCGCGCCGGAGATCGCGAGCCCTTCGCCCGCGAGGGCCACGCCCACGGAGACGCTGTCGGCATCGACGTCGGCGACCGCCGCGGCGTCCAGCTTGCCCGTGTTCC
>Ga0209536_100004788_pt1 | contig 21303 bp, 13 predicted proteins | sample DeeMarSeWOR28_12_FD_187461 | JGI IMG/M metagenome (GOLD analysis project Ga0209536, IMG submission 187461) | Marine sediment microbial communities from White Oak River estuary, North Carolina - WOR-2-8_12 (SPAdes) (version 2) | ecosystem: Environmental > Aquatic > Marine > Intertidal zone >... | reverse complement strand
AAGACAACTCCAGACAATCCCCGCGGCGAGCGGAGCAAGTCGGTCGAGCTGCGCTGCAAAGGCAAGGGCGAGTGGAACACCTACGATCTCGTCGCAGTTGACGGCACAATCAAACTGGCGATCAATGGCAAGTTCGTCAACGGCATCAGCAAGGCCACGGTCAAGAAAGGCTACATTTGCCTGGAGTCCGAGGGTGCTGAGATCCATTTCCGCAATATCAGGATCATGGAATTGCCGCCGGGCGTCACAAGTCCCGAACAAACTGCACCTGTTGTCGAAAATAAATAGTAGCTTCTGGTCGTTATTTTCTGATCTTGTCGGGATTGCGCTTGTTCTGCTGGTTGCCGCGGTCGCGCCTTAGCGGAATCAGCATGCCGTCGGTCTGTTCCAGCCACTCGAACATGCGGTTGTTGAGCTGCTTGATTAATTGCTGGTGTTCCGGGCTGTCGATGAGGTTATGCATTTCCTCGGGATCTTCTTTCAGGTCGTACAGCTCGTCGATGTCCCAGATACCGTGATAGTGTATGTACTTGTAGCGGTCGGTGCGTACACCGTGAGTAGTCGGTGTCTGGGGAAAGTTGCGCTCCCAGTAGTATTCGTAGAAAGCCGCATCGCGCCATGGAATCTTTTTGCCCTGCAGGATTGGCAGGAAGGATTTTCCATCCATTAGAGCCGGCGTTTCGAGACCGGCAACGTCCAGTATGGTCGGGGCAATGTCGATGTTCTGGATAAGCTCTTCGATAACCACGCCGGGTTTTATCATTCCCGGACACCATGCCAGAAATGGCACGCGCATGGATTCTTCGTACATGTGACGTTTGTCGATAAGCCCGTGCTCGCCGAAGACAAAGCCGTTGTCGCCCATGTACATCACGAGCGTATCTTCGGCTAAATGGCTATCTTCAAGGTACTTAATGACCCGGCCGATGCTGTCATCGACGCTGAGCAGGGTTTCGCAGTACCGGCGGTAAAAGGTATCAAAGTCCATCTGGCCGTGATACATATAATCCACGCCGTGCCAGCTGTTCCGCTGCTCTTTGACCCAGTCGGGTTTGCCTTTGTAGTTCTCTTCGGTGTCAGCCATATTCTTCGGATATTCGAGCTTGACGTTTTCGTATCTGCCGAGGTGCCGTTTGGCCGGTTCGAACATGGCATGAACTGCTTTATGAGAGAGGTACAGCATGAAAGGCCTGTTCGGATCGCAGTCGTTTTTAAGCCAGTCCAGGGCGTAATCAGTCAGCAAATCGGAGACGTGGCCTTCGCGTTTGACCTGCTTGCCGTCGATGTTAAAGGTGGGATTTAAATAGACGCCCTGCCCTCTGAAACTGATCCACTTGTCGAAGCCGGGCCGGGGTTCGTCGCTGGCATGGCCCATGTGCCATTTACCCATGAAGGCGGTCTGCCAGCCTGCTTTCTGCAAGTCCTGCGGGAAGAAGCGTGTGCCTTCCGGCACGCGCGTGTTATTATCAACGACGCCGTGTTTATGAGCGTATTGGCCTGTCAGTATGCTGGCCCGGCTGGGCGAGCACAAAGCCGTCGATACCGTGGCGTTTTTTATATAAGCGCCTTCGCGAGCCATACGGTCCATATTCGGAGTTTCAAGGAACTTGGGTTTATTGAGAAAGCTCATAAAATCGTAGCGATGATCGTCGCTGAGGATAAAGATAACGTTCCGAGGTTTTTTGCTGGAATTGGATACCTGCTGTGCGATGGCAGACTCGACAGCAAACGGAAGAGTTGCCGTTGCCAATCCCATTGCCTTTAGAAATTCTCTACGGTTGGTTGCCTTGAATGATTCTTTCATAGTGATTACCTTTCTCTAAGCACTTAACGAGAGCACATATTAATCCAAACCTTCCTCGATTGCCATCAGGAATTTCACAAGGTACTTATCGTAAGCTTTGCCAGCCCTTCTTCGCGATTGAGCGATAACAAGATCATTGTCCAGATCGACTCTTAATATCGCGGAAGTCGCCGAACCGTGCCCTATGATATTCTTGCTCAAGACTGTGGCATCCTCAGGCATACCATTCTTTCCGGCATCGGGATGTGCCTGACGCATCCACGTAATACCGATTCCCCAGTCTTTGTCTATGCCCGGATAATATGAGCTAAGCGGCTTGGGTAAAATCTTTTCAAAAGTCCGGGGCGAAAAGAATTCAAGCTCACCGTAAGAACCTTTATTCAAAAGAAGCTGCCCGAACTTCGCGAAATCGCCCGCCGTACTGAAACAACTGAAACCAAGGTCCTCTTCCAAAGTCGTGTTCTTCATTCCGAGCGGATCGAACAGGTTCTCCCGCATCAGTCTGAAAATGCTTTTGCCGCTTACAATTTCCATTACCTTGCCGGCAAGGTCGTATCCCATGCCGTTGTATTCATGCACCTTCCCCGGCGTAAGATTCTCAAGTCCGTTTGCTATGACATTATCAAGCCACGGATTGTGCATTCCGCCCCATTCCTCATGTCCATATAATCCTGTCGTATGTGTAAAACACTGCCGCAGCGTAATTACCTTGTCGCTGGTAACAGGAAAATCAGGTAAAAATTTTCCGACAGGATCATCAATCTCTATCAATCCCCGATCCACGAATTGTGCGAACATAAGCCCCGTCACCAGCTTCGTCAAAGAGGCCATCTCCGTCGGTGTATTTCGGGTCAATCGTCCCCATGTCCATTCGCCAAAAGGTTCATGGACGATGACAATTCCATGCCGGGCAACAAGGGTAATAAAAGGCTCACCACTTTCCTCGAACCAGGCCCGGCATACCTCGCGTATTTTCTCCGCTGTCCCAGGCTTAAAGCCCGCTTCTTCTTCTGTTCCTCCACGAAGAACCTTAGCGTTCTTTGAATCTTTTTTCTGCGGCCTTTTTAGCAATGGGTATTTATTCTCGACGCCTAATATCTTTCGCTTGAGAGCAAGATGATAATCGTGATCGCGAATTATCGGGGTGTCGGTCAATGCCGGTTTGTCTCCCGAAGCTTTCATCTCGTGTAAATAAGACAATAATATCGCTCCCTCCTGCTGACGCAACATCGACAGCAGCACCGTTCTTCCAGCAAACATAGATATTGCATCTTCATGTTCTTTCCAGGCAGCTCTATCGACACTATCAATAGGAATAAAATCCAAAGCAGCCCTAGGTCTCTCGCTCCAGCCAAACCAGTATTTGGGACGACAATACACAGTGGATGCTCTTCGGATTACCTTGCCGGTCGGTGTTTTGGCTTCCACATAAAAAGCATATCGACCCGATTCTCCGGGTGAGCTAACCTCATTGAGTTTGTCATTGAACCATCGCGCTTTGAGTGGAAATTTGCCCATGACCTTATCAACAAAGTATGGCCGGTCCCAATCGAGTTCCGGGAACTTTCCCGGCTCGAAAGTATAGTCCCAAGAATTACCTAATTGCGGCACAATTCGGCAGTTTAGAAACTCTTTTATCTCCTCTTGCCTGTTTGCTTGTTCGTTTGCAAGTTCCGCTTTGTCTTCAACAGCATGAATTTCATTGCTGTCGATAAAGAAGACCATAAGTAAAGTTAAAATTCTTAATGACAATCTGACTTTTTTCATACTATAGGCCCTTTTCTATAGAAGTGTTTCTTATATTCGGAGCATCAATTTATCTTAACCAACGGCGGCAACTTTCCAGCCATTCCTACTCGATCACCCTTGACAATCATCACACCATCAACGCCTTCAATTCTGGAGATATCCTCCAGGGCATGATCGATATCATTAACATCTCCGACAAGGTTTGCGGCCTGTGTGGCGGCTGCGTCCGCCAGTGCGGCATCTTTCGCTACAACCGTGGCAAGATCACACTCGCCCAGGCTCATCGAGTGTCCCATCTTCCCCGACGAAGAGCATATCGAAATTGGTGTATCATCCGGCTGCAGAGAAAACGCAAGTCGGCTGGCTAAATCGGCTGTACCTGTTTTGAGACCAATGATAACAGGTTCGACGGCACAAATATAAATGTCACCGCCGTTGTCAACAATGACCTCGTGTGCCCCGGCATCAAGGGCCGCCCGGCCCGCATAGTGCGCCATAGCACCAGCAACGGCAGCCATAGGCCCGACACCCACAAGCCTTGCCGCTTCGGCCATGCTTTGCGCTACCTCAGGCGCATCAGTAAGCAATTCAAGCGGTTCGAGAGATTTCTGAAAATCAGGATGGCGAGCAATATAATCTTCCAGTATCCGCCGCTGCTTTATGATCTCGGCAGTGACGGCATCGAACTTTTCACAACAGATACGGAAGACCGCCTCCCGGTAATCGAAAGTTTTGTAGGTTCGTTTCCGGCTCATGAACGTACATTAAGCGTCACGGCAAAGGTTTTTCAAAACGCCGAGGCCAGCGAACTAAATGGACAAACGCGAATACAAGCAAGACACTCGATACAGTCGGCCTCGCTGTAAATGACCTCTCGCGTGGTCTTGTCGTCTATCCGCAGGGCGTTCGTGGGACAGTGGGTTATGCAGTGCCCGCAGTGGGTACAACTATTTTCATCGCGAGTCACTCCCTTGCCGCTGTAGTTGATTGATACGTTAAAAGTTTTTACGAAGGCCAATGCCCGTTCGATATCGTCCTCTGTCCCGGTGACATCCAGCACGAGATAACCTTCCTCCTCCGGAGTAACCTTGGCGCGAAACACGTTTACCACAAGATTGTAATCTTTCACCAAATGGTAAATGATCGGCTTCTCGCATTCGCATTTGGGAAAGAACAGCATCAGTTTCTTTGTTACAGTTTCACTCATGACGGCTTTTTCCTTGTCACAAGGGGTTTCATTTTCGTGTCTTTTGCAAGAGGTTCGATCGGCTCGGTAAGCCGGAAATCGCCCCGCCGGATTTCGTCGGCAAGCAAATTAGCAATCTCAAGCGCCTTATAATAGGATGACAACGAGCCGACCTCCACTTCTTTTCCTTTCACTTCGATCCGGCCGCTTCGCAACTGTTCGTAGTTGACGTAACATATGACTTTGCCCGTATTCTGCGGGTAATCAAGGCTGTAATCAATAACAGGGGCCAAAATATCTCGGTCTCGCACACAGGTCCGCTTCAGCACATCCTCATTCAATATGGGAATAGGTATTCCGACACCAAGTGCCAGTGACACACCGTAACCGCGAAAAGTCACTCCACGCACAAATTCCGGGCGCATCTGTTTCATATCACCGGACAGTGCCAGAGTTCCCGCCCCGCCTTTGGGGATCCCGCCTGGCGTTCTCTCGCAACCGCCTGCGTGTTGAGTACCCTCGGCGTAAACATGCCCCTGGGCCCCGGCCATCCAGACCTTGGTTCCCACACCGATTACATCGTAAAAGGGATCGTTAAGCAGTGGCGACAATTGACCAGCAGAGCAGTAATTTACGTTTTTCCTGTTAGGTTCGAGAGTCCCCATGTAAGTATATATTGTCTTATCCGAATCATTGATTGCTACGTTATAGTTCTGGTAGCAGTTTCGCGGATTGACCATAATAGCCTGATTCAAATCGTTGATTGTAAAGTACGTTCGAATCTCACGCAGCGGGTAGCAGTCGGTCCCGTAAGAAAGTGCGAACAGTTGAAGCGTCTTGCCCGCGACGAGGTCCTCCATTACATGGCCGCCGCCATAGCGAAATTCTCCCGGATGATACATATTAGCCGGGTCGCCGTATCGCAGTTGTGTGGCGCCAAGATAAACATCGACAGCAGCAACGCCTGTATAAACAAGAACATCCTCAACCCAGGCTTCCGACATCCGAATTTTGGGTTTTGAATGCCCGAAGTTTAAAAAGCATCCCGAGGAGCACATCGGGCCGAATGTCGCTGTAGTGACAACATCGACTTCATTCGCTGCTGCAGCAAGACCTTTCTTGTCAACGTAATCCATAATTTCGTCTGCAGTCAGAACAACAGCCTTGCCTGACTCGATACGATCGTTGATTTGTTCGTACGTTTTCATAATTCATTCGGCTCCATAAATCGAACTGTATATGGTCCGGAGTCATTGCACCAAACGCAAAGGTCCTAATATACGGATTCAGGATGGCCTTGTCAATTCCCTCATCCAGCTATAATCACCCAAAATTACCAGGGGATTCTTTCATATAATCCGTGTTTTACTCGTTGCCGGCCGGATAAAGCCCTGAATAATAACATAATACACATGGGATGGTTATTGACTGACAATTGCTTTGACTTGTGAACAACGAAAACATATAATCGTATACTATAACTACTAAAGAATTTATAGCAAGAAGTCGAGAGTTTACCTGAATATGTAAACTTTTGAGTTCGGGATTTTGACAATATTAACATGAGATTCAAAAAAACGATAGCTATCAAAATACTTGTTGTTTTGCTCATTTATGCATTCATAGCGGGCTATACATCCGGAGATCTCGCGCTTTGCATCGGTGCTGATGGCCATGTTGCGTTAGAGTCGGTCCTTCATGAACATTGTCATAACCACCCACATATCGAACACGATCCGTCATCAATGGAGCATGAACACGATGGACATGTGGATAATCCCCATTGCAAGCCCTGTATTGATATCCCGATTTTCATAGGCCCAAAAGACAACCGACTTCCGCTAAAACCGGCCAAGCCGTATCCGAATATACTCATTTCTAACGTAGAAACAGAAGTTATTGACGATAACTCATTCACACCACAAGCTGTTCCCCAACGAGTTTTCTCGCTTGCGGATAAGAATCGCTTTCTGCGCTCCGTTATCCTGATAGTGTAGTCTTCTATCAACATTCCAATTCGTCTAAAAAGTCTCAATGAAAGTAGTTATAGTCTTTCATCGATGCCTGATAATTTCTCCAACCGGAATCAATAAATTCCGCAGAGGATTTTTGGGGAATTTCTCATATGCACAGTAAAAATTCAATATGGATCATAATCTTATTGGTGATTATATTTTGCGGCTGCGGCCATCAGTCCTCGGGACTCCTTACGGAGAACAACAGTGCTGTCCCATTTGCTGGAAACAGTCCGATCCAAGAAACTCAAACTGAATACCTGGCAGTAAAAACAAAGTCAAAAGCTGCTCCGGCTGCACAACCTGATGAACTCACAGGTACTGTAACTTTGCGGGATGCTGTTGCTTATGCATTGGTCAATAATCCTAAACTCAAAGCGTTCTCCCTGGACATAAGGGCCGCCGAGGCTCGAAAACTACAAGCCGGTCTCTTGCCGAATCCCCAAATCAGTGTGGAAGTCGAGGAATTTGGCGGCACGGGTGACCGGGCCGGTTTCGACACCTCGGAAACCAGCATTAAAATCGGTCAGTTGATAGAACTCGCGGATAAACGATCGAAACGAACACATTTGGCAGATATTGAAAAAGACCTTGCCGAATTGGATTTCAAGTCCATACGTCTCGATGTAATGAGCGAAGTTGCCGGGGCGTTTATCGATGTATTGGCCGCACAGGAGCGGTTGAGCCTTTCGAAAGAGCTGGTTGATTTGTCCGAAAAGGCTTACTCAACCGTTGCCGAAAGGGTCAGGGCTGGCCAGGACTCTCCTGTTGAAGAAACTAAGGCAAAAATCGCTTTATCTAATACACGGATAGAATTCGAAAGGGCCGGCAATAAACTCGTTTCGGCACGGCATCAACTGGCGGCCACATGGGGCAGTTCGAATCCGGCTTTCGAAAAAGTTGCCGGCGGATTCTACGACCTTACACCGGTCCCATCCCTTGAGGAACTGGCTGGCTTGATATCACGGAATCCGGATATTGCCCGCTGGTCGGCAGAAAAAAATAAACGCCGTGCTGCTCTGGAACTCGAGAAAGCCAAAGCGACTTCGGATATAAAGCTTAACGGCGGAATACAGTACTTCGAAGAGGGAGACGATTCGGCATTTATAATGGGCCTTTCAATTCCCTTTCCTCTGTTTGATAGAAATCAGGGAAATATCCAGCAGGCCATGTATATGCGGGCCAAGACCGATGAGCAGCATAAAGCAGCCCAGGCCGACATCAAGGCGAGATTGGCCGATGCTTCAACGAAGCTCTCAAGCTCATTCAGCGAGATAAATATAATTCAGAACGATGTATTGCCGCTTGCCAGAAGCGCGTTCGATGCCACAAATCAGGGATATCGTGAAGGCAAATTCGAATACCTGGTAGTATTAGACGCCCAGCGAACATTTTTCGAAGTCAGGGCAAAATACATCGAAGCTCTTGCCGGCTATCACAAAGCAGGGGCCGACGTGGAACGTTTAATCGGACAATCACTACCAACCCATAAAACAGATTAAGGAGCAGATAACATGAAAAGAAGACTATTACACGGATTCGCGGCCATGGCGGTTTTTGTCAGCCTGTCTGTGCTTCTGATTGGCCTGACGAGCCGAGGAGGTATCCGATCCACAGCCCAGCTAACAAGCGAGCATACCGATGAGCATGAGGGGCATGCACATGATGAAGTCAGCCACGAAAATGAGGATGCAGTTGACGACCACGCGTCCGATGACCATGACGCCCACGTCGACACCCATGAAGAGGATGCGCATAAACACGAAGAAGCTGACGAACATGAGCACAACCACGGACCGGCATTGGATCCCAGCAACCGAGAGGCCCTGTTTGAGGCCCAATGTGAGCATGACATCTCTGTTGTAGCATGTGATGAGTGTCGGTACGAGGTTGGTGTTGCCAAGATCGACCGATCACTGGCAAAAGGATTGCTCGATACTCAGGTTGTTAAGGAAGAGACGACTGCGGAGACCATACTGAAACTGACCGGCGAGGTTCAGTTAGATCTGGCCCGGGTCGTTGAAGTCGCGTCCGTTGGAAGGGGCAGAGTAGAGTGGCTTGACAAGATCCTGGGTGACAAAGTCAAGGCTTCCGCGCTTCTGGCAGTTATTCAATCGTCGGAATTCGGCCAGGCGCAAGCGGAGTTTCTTAAGTCAAAGGCCACTCTTGATCTGGCTCAGGCCACGTTTGAGCGTGAGGATGAGCTTCATAAAAAACAAATCAGCAGTGAAGCAGACTTTCTTGCTGCAAGTAACGGGTTCAAGGCAGCACAGGCTACAATGGTTGCGGCCGCAAAGAACCTGCAATTGTTTGGACTCAGCGAGGATCAGGTAGAAGCATTTGAGCGTCAGAAAACTAATGGAACTTTCGGACAGCTCGTTTTGACCGCACCCATCGATGGAATAATTATTGAGCAGAACATCGTACGAGGCAGACTCGTGGGCCCCGCGGACACGCTGTACAAGATTGCCGATTTGTCCCAGGTATGGGTCTGGTGCGACGTCTATGAGAGAAATCTGGCTGCTTTGTATGAACGGATAGCTCTCGACCAACCTACCACTGTTGATATTCGCGTCAGTGCCTTCCCAAACGAAGTATTCAAAGGGATTGTGGACATGATCGGTAATGAGGTGAATCGTGAGACCCGTACGGTAAAGGTCCGAGTCGTCGCACAGAATCCCTCGGCCAAGCTGAAGCCCGGTATGTTTGCTGACGTTCGTATCGGTTTGTCACAAAATAAATCAGTCATTCGCATTCCCGAGACGGCCGTTATGTCCGACTCAACAGACAGGTTTGTATTCGAGCATCTTAAGGATGATCTATGGATTCGCCGCGATATTGTACCAGGTGAAACCAAAGACGGGCTCGTTGCCGTTCTGAGCGGCCTTGAACCGGGAATAACAATTGCAACCAAGGGCGCCTTTATGTTCAAGAGTGAGGTCCTTAAAGAAAAGATGGGAGCGGGTTGTGCTCACTGAACGCAGATAGCCTAAATGATTATTCGAGGGAATAAACATGCTTGACTCAGTTTTACAGCTTATATTACGCCAAAGGCTTCTGACGTTACTGTTTGGGGCAATCCTCCTGGTTCTCGGATCGTTCGCATGGTTGAATTTGCCAATCGATGCATTCCCGGATGTCACCAATGTGCAAGTGATGATTCTGACCGAAGCCAAAGGACTCAGTCCGGAAGAAGTTGAACGTCTTATTACCTTCCCGATAGAGATTCAGATGTCAGGTTTACCGGATGTGCGCTTAGTCAGATCTCTTTCACAATCCGGGCTCTCCCAGGTCGTCGTAATCTTTGAAGACGATGTGGACACATACTTCGCCCGACAACTTGTGTTCGAACGTCTATCTCCGTCCCAGGAGAAATTGCCGGATGGTATGGAGCCTGAGATGGGGCCGATCTCAACGGGATTGGGTGAAATCTACCAATATACCGTCGAATCGGGCTTCTATTGTCCTAACCACAAACAGATCTGGTCAAAAGATGTCACTCAGTGCAAAGAGTGCGACACAGATATGGTCGCCTCCGGCTACGATCTAATGGGCTTGCGGACGGTCCAGGACTGGCTCATAAGCCCTGAATTGAGAAGATTACCCGGTATTAATGAAGTCAACAGTATGGGCGGCCTGGTGCGCCAGTATCACATTATAGTGGATCCGGCCCAGTTGCTAAAATATGACATTAATTTGCACGATATTCTGACGGCAGTCTCAGCAAATAACGGCAACGCTGCTGCGGGCTTTATTGTAAAAGACTTCGAACAGATTAATGTCGTCTCCAGGGGCCTGCTCAAGAACACGGAAGACATTGAAAACATCGTGCTAAAGGCTTCAGACGGCACGCCGGTGTTTATTCGTGACTTGGCCCAAGTCCGCGTTGCCCCTGGAGTTCGGACCGGCGGCGCCAGTAAAGCCGGGCAAGGCGAGGCAGTCGTTGGTATGGCCATTATGCTCAAAGGGGAGAATTCCAAGCTTGTGGTAGATCGAGTCAAGCAAGAGATTCCACAAATCCAAAAGTCACTTCCCCCAGGCGTTAAAATTAGTCCCTTTTATGACCGCACAGATCTGATTCAGGCCTGCATTCGTACGGTCTCCAATGCCCTGGCTCAAGGGGGACTGTTTGTAGTTATAGTGTTGTTTCTCTTGTTATGGGATATCCGAGCGGCATTGACTGTGGCCTTATCGCTACCACTTACTGCAGCGGCTACTTTTGTTCTGATGGGTTGGCGAGGCGTTACGGCCAATCTGATGAGCCTTGGCGGTTTGGTGATTGCCATAGGTATGATCGTGGATGCAGCCATCATCGTTACTGAGAACATAGCCCGCCATATGAGTGAAAAAGCCCAGCAGGACGTCAGCCGATTTGACGTTGGTCTCGCCTCGGTACGTGAAGTCGTTCGGCCGGTGATCTTCGCGGTGTTCATCATGGTGATCGTTTTCGTGCCATTGTTCACATTGCAATCCCTGGAAGGTAAGATGTTCAAGCCATTAGCGTTGACCATCTGTTTTGCTCTGTTATCCTCGTTGGTCGTATCGCTTACAGTAGTGCCGGTACTGGCCTCGATGATTACCAAACACGTGCAAAAGGGTAACCACAGCAATCCTCTAGTGCGTTTTTTTCACACCATCCACATGCCGGCGCTTAAGCTGGCCCTTAAGGGCCGATGGATCACTGTTGCTATTGCTGGAGCTTTGATGTTGGGCTCGATCTCAATGTTCATGCAGCTCGGCACGGAATTCATACCTCCTCTTGACGAAGGTGCTATCGCCATCAATATTGTCAGGTTGCCTACGGCAGGACTTGAGGGATCGGTGATTCAGGCCCAGAAAATTGAGAACCATTTGATGGAACGTTTTCCTTCTGAGATTGGTACCATCGTGTCGAAGACAGGACGGGCCGAAATATCGGAGGATCCCATGGGCCCGGAGCAAACTGACATGATGATCATGCTCAGACCGCGCTCTCAGTGGACCGCAGTGGCAACGAAAGAGGAACTCGTCGATGGGATTGAAAAGGAACTGGGAGCTTTCCCCGGCATCCGGCCGGCCTTTTCTCAGCCTATTGCTCTGCGAGTAAATGAATTGATTAGTGGTATCAAATCTGATGTTGCGATCAAGATTTTCGGTAATGACATAGATGTTCTGCTCGAAACGGCCGAGCGTATTGCTCCAATCATTGCCGGGATAGAAGGTGCCAGAGATGTGGCGATTGAACGCGTAAGTGGATTTTCACAATTCGAGGTGGAGCTGGACCGCCAGGCCATGGCCCGTCACAAGATCAATGCAGAGAATGTTAATGACCTGTTGGAAGCAGCAGTCGCAGGCAAATCCGCCTCTACCCTGTACGAAAATCTTTGGCCTGTAGATGTTGTAGTAAGGCTGCCTGAGCATGTCCGCCGCGGCGAGGAAACGCTCAAGGCCATCCTGATTGCAAGTCCGATGGGTTACAGTGTCCCCCTTTCCGAAGTGGCACACATCAGACAGGTTGATGCTCCTGCAAGAATCACCCGCGAAGACTCGCGAAGGAGATTGATCGTTGAGTGTAATGTCCGCGGCAGGGACATGGGTGGCTTTGTGGCACAGGCACAAAAGGAACTGGCCGAAATTGAACAAGGCTTGCCGAGCGGGTATCGCCTGGTTTGGGGCGGTCAATTCGAAAATCAACAACGCGCGATGAAAAGTCTGTCCGTTGTCGTACCTATCGTACTTTTGCTGATTTTAGTTTTGCTTATAAGTGCATTAGGGTCGCTTCGCAGTGCCGCGTTGATTATGGTGAATCTGCCATTTGCCGTGGTTGGTGGGATCGCGGCTATGTATTTTCTGGGGATCCATCTGAGCGTTGCCGCCACAATCGGATTCATCGCCGTCCTGGGAGTGGCCGTGCAAGATGCCCTGGTACTGATCAGCTTCTGCGATCAGCTGCGCGCAAAAGGTATGAAAACACTTGATGCAATCTATGAAGCTTGTTTACTTCGCATCAGACCGCTGGTTATGACTACAGCGACAACCCTGTTGGGATTGTTGCCTATGCTCTACGCAACTGGATCCGGTTCCGAAATCCAAAGGCCATTGGTAGCAGTTATTTTTGGGGGCATGGTAAGCTCGCTTGTGCTGGAATTAATCGTACTGCCGGTATTGTATGCTTTGGCTCATGGATATGAAACTAAATCGGCTTAACGAATTTAAAATTTTAATTCAAACTATAAGAAGGTTGACGAAGATTGAATGAAAGATGGTGGACATTATGCTACGTTCTCGGATTCGGAATCGTAATCGGGGGACTTATGTCTTCCACTCTATTGACTTTAATAGTAATACCCACACTTTATGAATGGCTAAATGAAAAGGCCATAAGCCGGGGCCATAGCAAGCCCATTAAGGCAACGGCCTAAAGCAACCTATCAGATGTTGTTGAGAAAAAACATATATAATGGGAGATTTTGATATGAATCCTATACCTTCAAACATTAAACTTGCGGCTTCTCTGATCATCCTTGCAATAGGAATATCAGGCTGTAACAGTCGAAACTCACTTGTTGAGTTGGGCATTGTTTCGATCGAAACCAAATCGAGCAAAAATATTAAAATTCTGTGGATGGACGTGTACAAGGATGGCGAAGATATCATAGTGTATGGAGTTGTGCGAAGACGCAGCCGTTCAAGCTATCCGCTTAAAACGCACGTTGATGCCACGATACTCAGCTCTGATGGAAAGGTTCTCCAAGAAGCTCGAACACCTGATATTTATGTTCCCAGGTTTGTCCGGGGCAAAGGTATCAACTTCAAACGCTTCGAGGTACGTTTCCCGAACGTACCCGGGAATTTCACTATAAGGGCAGCCGCACATAGCGAAAAACACAATTATATCAATCGAGGGCCATTTCCACATCGAAACAGCCGGCTGGCATATAGAATATAACAATATCCTTGCACCAGCAGAAGATTGCAATATAATGATGTTGAGAAATATTTCGTTTTTTACGTGAGCAGTACGAAAAGTCAATCATATCCGGAACTTGAAATGCAATAAGGATAGAAGAAATTATACTACTGATTTAATCACTCTGTTAATTATCGACCCATCGAAACCTGTGGTATTCTGCTCGTACTGTATTCTTGAGCGTATATTCGAGTCCCCTTTAGAGAGATTATTATGTATTCAGATTATGTTCGTAATGTAGCGATAATTGCCCATGTCGATCACGGCAAAACTACACTGGTTGACCAGCTTCTGTACCAATCGGGAATGTTCCGGACAGAAGAACTCGACAAGCTGGCCGGCGGAGAGCACGGACTGATTATGGACTCGAATCCGCTCGAACGGGAGCGAGGCATAACAATACTCAGTAAAAACTGTGCTATCCACTACACGGATTCACAATGCAACGAATACAAAATCAATTTAATCGACACGCCGGGACACGCCGACTTCGGCGGCGAAGTTGAACGTGTCTTAAAAATGGCGGACGGTGTATTGCTCTTGGTTGACGCATTCGAAGGGCCTATGCCTCAGACAAGGTTCGTGCTGACAAAGGCGCTCGAGCATAAACTTCGCCCGATTGTAGTGGTCAACAAGGTGGATCGAGAAAACAGCAGGCCCGACGATGTAGTCAATGAAGTGTTCGATTTGCTTGTTCAACTCGACGCCGACAGCGATTCGCTCGATTTCCCTTTGATATATGCCTCAGCAAAAGATGGATGGGCCACGAGGGACCTCGATACCAAAACAGACAATATGCAGGTGATATTCGATACCATTATAAACAATATTCCTTCGCCCCAGGTTGATCATGAAGCTCCGCTGCAAATGCTGGTGACCAGCCAGGAGTATTCGGAATACGTCGGCCGGATAGCCATAGGCAGAGTTTTTGCCGGGCAGATAAACGAAGGCCAGCCAGTCACCGTGATCGACTCCGAAGGCCAGCATACACAGCAAAAAGTCATGCAGATTCATCAGTTCTTCGGCCTCGGTCGAAAACGGGCTTCAAGCGTCCAGGCCGGTGATATATGTGCAATATCAGGGCTCGATCCGGTTGAAATTGGCCACACTATAGCCTGTGCTGATAAACCATCGAGACTCGCCGTTATCCCCGTGGACGAGCCGACAATGACAATGACTTTCCGAATTAATGATGGGCCCTTTGCTGGTAAAGACGGCAAATACCTGACGAGTAGACAGATCGGCGAAAGACTCGAAAAAGAGCTTCAGCATAATGTCGCCCTGAGGGTCGAGCCGGGCCGGACGCCCGAAGAATTCAATGTTTCCGGCAGAGGACTGATGCATCTCGGGATTCTACTGGAGAACATGCGGCGAGAAGGCTATGAGATTTGTGTTGGCAAGCCGAACGTTATCCTGAGAGTCGTCGAGGGTAGACGTCACGAACCGATAGAATTGCTCGCTGTGGATTGCCCTTTGGATTGCCAGAACTCGATAATGAGCCTTCTGGGCGACCGTCGAAGCGAAATAATCAAAATGGACGCCAAGAGCGGAGCAGGCGATTATATACATATGGAATTTATGATACCGTCTCGGGGACTGTTCGGCCTTCATGCCCGGGTGATGAACGCCACTCGCGGCAGAGCGGTTATACACCATACGTTCGAAAGATACGAGCCAATGCGGGGAGCGATACCTCAACGAAAGGCCGGTGTTATGATCGCAACCAATACCGGGCAGGTAACCGCCTACGCATTGGATGCCTTATATGACCGGGGAATCTTTTTCGTAGAGCCCGGTGAACAGGTTTACGCCGGGCAGGTCGTCGGCGAGCACTGCAAGGAAAACGACATTACGGTAAACGTCGTCAAAGGCAAGCAGCTTACGAACATCCGCGCGGCTGGCAAGGATGACACCGCCAAAGTCAGACCGGCAAGAAAAATGAGCCTTGAGGTGGCCCTGGAGTACATCCAGGAAGATGAGCTTGTAGAGATATGCCCGAATTCGATTAGAATCCGAAAACAACTCATGAAAGAAGCAGATAGACGCCGCCAGGCCCGCCTTTAATACGGCCGGCAGGAGAATTCCACTGATTAATCCCCGAGCCATCTACTGGCCCACGCAGCGAATTGAACCGCAGTCCTATGGCCTCAAACGAATTTATAGAAAAATAATAACACTACGCTGCTCGAACATAAATTTGAAATTTCACACAAATTCTGCTATAATATACGGTTTAAGTCTTACCTCATACTAACGCTAAGACCAGGTTATTCAGGAAAGGTAAATGTATAAGTTATTTTTAGTTTTTCTTGTCCTGTCAATTATCGCAATGGCAGGAGGGTGCTCACACCCGGTTAAAAGCCCGGCCATACCCACGGAGATTCCGGAGTCGTTCTCCGCCACGGGAACAGCACCGATGCCCGACAGCTTCTGGAAGGTGTTTGAAGACAACGAACTTAATAGCCTTATCGACCAGGCCCTGGCAAATAACTTTGATCTGGAGACGGCATGGGATCGATTGGCTCAGGCACAGGCTGTCGCAAAGAAAAGTGGAGCGAGCCTTTGGCCCCAGGCGGACCTGGACGCCGGTTTCAGACGAAGCCGGCAGGAAAACCAGGGACTCACAACCTACAGCAGTCTTTATTCGCTCGGCATCGCCGCCGGCTACGAGGTTGACCTGTGGTCCCGGCTCAAGTCCTCGCAGAAAGCCGCCTGGCTCGACGTACAGGCACAGCGTGAAGCTGTTGACACAGCGGCAATCACTGTGACTGCTTCGATTGCCAATACATGGTATCAATTGGCCGAGGTTAAGGCCCTGATTCAAATCGCTGAGCAACAAATCGAAATCAACCGGAAAGTACTTGAAATCGTAACAGTTAAATTCAGAAAAGGCGCTGCCTCGGCGGCGGATGTGCTGCGACAACGTCAACTGGTCGCTTCGACCGAAGGGTTGTTAATCGTAGCGGAAGAAACGGAAGAGTTGCTTCAATATCAGCTCTCGGTTCTGCTTGGAAACCAGCCCGAGCTTACCTGGCAACAAGCTACAATCACCCTTCCTGATTTACCGCCCCTGCCCAGACTTGGAGTCCCCACCGGTGTCCTTTGGCGCCGACCCGATGTACGACAAGACTTTAGGCTATTACAGGCCGCAGATCAACGTCTGGCCGTCGCCGTCGCGGACCAGTATCCTCGCATCAGCATTGCAGCGAGTGCTGAGACATCAGCCGCATCGGTGCATGATTTATTCGACGACTGGCTGGCTAATCTGGCTGCCAACGCCATCCAACCTCTCTTCGATGCAGACCAGCGGAAAGCGGAAGTGCAGCGCCAGCAGGCCGTTGTCACCGAACGCATCCACACCTGGGGTCAAACGATTCTGGATGCCCTATTGGACATCGAAGCAGCTTTAACACAGGAACGTCAACAGACACAGCTTCTCGAAAACCTTAATCTCCAGCTTAAGCTGGCACGTGAAACCTATCAACGTAATCGTGAACGCTACATTAAAGGACAAACCGATTATATCCGTGTACTCGAATCGCTCCAGTCCCTGCAGGCACTGGAACGCAACGTGGTCACTGCCCGACGTACGCTAATTGGATACCGGATCGATCTATACCGGTCGATAGCCGGCTCTTTCGAAATTCCAGAATCCGAGATGTATTCGGCTTCCATTATTGAAGATAAATAGGACTTATCATGACAACGAATAAACGCGTTAAGCAAAATCAATCCGAGAAGCCCCGCCGGATAATGCGAGAGATTGTCGGCGGAGCCATCAAGCTTGTGCTGGCTCTGACGATTATCGGCGGAGCGATTGTTCTCTATCGTTACCAGATTAAAACCAGTCCCCGTGCCGGTCGAAAGAAACCCCCTGCTCAGGCTAAACTCGTCCAGGTAATTCCGATACGTAAAGACGACTGCCTGACAACAGTAATTGCCGACGGGATTGTCATGCCGGCCCAAGAGGTTTCTTTGCGACCCCAGGTAACAGGACAAATTGTCGAACTCTCTGCCGACGTGGTTCCAGGCGGAATAATCAAGGCCGGACAAAACCTTATGCAAATTGACCACCGGGATTATGAAATTCTTGTCCAACAGCGACAATATGACGTTGCCAGGGCCGAGAAGGACTTAAAAGTCGAACAGGGCAACCAGGCCGTTGCCCAACAGGAGTACGAACTGCTGGGCGAGGTGATAAGCAAAGAAGACCGGGAGCTGGTGCTGCGCGAACCCCAGTTGGTCTCGGCCGAGGCCGCCGTAGCCTCCGCTAAAGCGGCATTGAAGAAAGCCGAACTCGATTTGGCACGATGCGATATCAAAGCGCCATTCAACGCGATTATTAAGGAAAAGCTGATAGACCTTGGAGCTACTGTCTCACTCAGCACAAACCTGGTGACATTGATCGGGACCGACGAGGCCTGGATCGAGGTAAAGGTTTGGGCGGACAAACTCAAGTGGCTTACAATACCGCGAAAAAATGGTGATTCCGGATCGAGCGTGAAAATATACAACACACTCGCATGGGGCAAGAATCGGTTCCGCACGGGCCGCGTGTTGTGCCTGGCGGGAGAGTTAGAAACGCAGGGCCGACTGACCCGGCTCCTGGTAGGCGTTGACGATCCGTTTTGCCTTAAACCTGAGAACCACAACCTGCCCCAGCTTTTAATGAGCTCGTATATCTCGGCGGAAATTCAGGGTCGAACTTTGAATTCCGGGTTTCCCATACAGGTACCGCACCTTCGTGAAAACGGCACCGCCGTCTGGATCATGGATGATGCCGGCAGGCTTGAGGTCCGGCCGGTACAGATTACTTTCAGAGGACCCGAACGTGTTTATGTGACCGAAGGTCTGAAAGAGAATGAACAGCTTGTTGTAACAGACATCGCCGCTCCGGTACCCGGGATGCCTCTGAAAGTCGCCGGAGCCGAAGAGCAAATCGCTCAGGATAATCAGGCGACCAGCCAAAAGGGAGGAAGCTGATGGCCCACGAAACAAATGACCATGACCTTATCAAAGAACGTGGTCTGATCGCCTGGATGACCAGGAATCGAATCACGCCAAACCTGATGATGTTCGTCTTTTTGATTGGCGGCTTCCTTGTGGCACTTCGTATCAAGCAGGAGGTATTTCCCGAATTTGACTTGAATATGGTAACGATCCAGGTCGCCTACCCGGGTTCGAGTCCGGAAGAAGTCGAGCAGGGTATTATCCTGGTGATAGAAGAGGCCATTCGAGGTTTGGATGGGATCAAGGAAATCACGGCTATGGCGGGCGAAAGTATGGGTATGGTCAGAGCGGAACTCGAAGAAGGTGCCGATGACCAGCGGATATATCAGGACATCAAACAACAAGTTGACCGAATAGTTACATTCCCGTTAGATGCCGAGGAGCCTGAAGTAAGCCTGCTGATTATGCGTCGCGAAGTGCTGCGAATCCAGCTCTACGGGGACACAAGTGAATGGGTTCTGCGCGAGCTCGCCGAACAGGTCCGGGACCGTCTGCTGCAGGACCCTCAGATTACGCAGGTCGATTTGCGTGGCGCACGCAGGTATGAGGTGGCCATCGAGATCGACCAGCACGTACTTCGCACATACGGTTTGACGCTCGATGAGGTTGCTCAACGCGTCCGGGCGACGTCGATTGAAATTCCCGGCGGCAATCTCGAAACTCAGGGCGGGGACATCCTGCTGCGCGTCAGTGAACGCCGCCACTGGGCAAAGGAATTCGCAACCATTCCACTAATCACCACAGCAGACGGATCGGTGCTTTATCTTGGCGAGGTTGCTAAGATCATAGACACATTCGAGGAAAGGGACCGTTACGCGACCTATAACGGAAAGCGCGCCGTCGGCATCGAGGTTTACCGTGTAGGCGAGCAGACTCCCATAGGAGTCTCCGATGCTGTGCGTGCGGCAATGGTCGAGATTGAAAAAGACCTTCCCCCCGGTATCGACTGGGTTGTCAATCGGGATCGATCCGATATATACCGGCAGCGTCTGGAATTGCTTCTGAAAAACGCCTTCATTGGCCTGATGCTGGTTATCATTTTATTGGGTCTGTTCCTGGAGTTCCGACTGGCCTTCTGGGTCACGATGGGAATTCCAATTTCGTTCCTTGGCTGTTTTCTGTTTCTGCCGATGTTAGATGTCACGATCAACATGATCTCGATGTTTGCCTTTATCGTCGCATTGGGGATCGTGGTTGACGACGCCATCGTGGTTGGCGAAAATATCTACGAATACCGCCAGCGGGGCATGACTTTTCTCCAGGCAGCAATTTCCGGCGCGAAAGACGTGCTGGTGCCGGTGACCTTCAGCATTCTGACCAACATCGTCGCTTTTCTGCCGCTTTGTTTCATTCCGGGCGTTATGGGTAAAATCTGGCGGGTGATTCCCTTCGTGGTCATTACGGTCTTTTCCATTTCATGGATTGAAGCACTGCTTATTCTCCCCTGTCACCTGGCTCACGGCAAAAAACGAACGACCCGCGTCGGGCTGCTGGGCACACTCCAGCATCTTTTCAGCACAACTCTGGATTGGACCATCAAAAAAGTATACATGCCTTTTCTGGATATATGTATTCGCTTTCGCCTTATCACAGTCGCGATTAGTATAGCAGTTCTTATTGCAATTTCGGGTTATGTGCTCAGCGGCCGCATCGGCATCATTCTTATGCCCCGAGTCGAATCGGATGTGTCTGTTGTGACCGCCATGCTGCCTTACGGCTCGCCCGTATCGAAGGCCGAACAGGTTTCTCGGCAGTTGGTTGCCGCAGCAGAGCAGACAGCAAAATCCAACGGAGACGAAAAACTGGTCAAGGGAATCTTCGCTTTGATAGATGAGAACGAAGTCGAAGTAACGGTTTATATGACCGATCCCGACATCCGCCCTATCAGCACAACACAGTTAACACAGGCATGGCGAAAAAATGTCGGCTCGATCCCCGGCCTGGAAAGCCTGCGGTTCGAAGCGGACAGAGGCGGGCCGGGCCGCGGTGCGGCTCTGACGATTGAACTAAGCCATCGTGACATTGACGTGCTGGATCGATCCAGTGAAGCCCTGGCCGTTATGCTTGCGGATTTTCCCAATGTAAAAGACATCGACGATGGATACACTCCCGGCAAACGACAACTCGACTACAGCCTGACCGACGAAGGCCACAGCCTGGGACTCACTCAGCAGACACTGGCCCGACAACTGCGAAACGCCTTTTACGGGGCAGAAGCAGTCCGGCAGCAGCGAGGACGCAACGAAGTCAGAGTTAAAGTGCGGCTGCCTCGCGAGCAGCGGATTCGCCAATATGACCTGGAAGAACTATTGATTCGCACACCGCAGGGAACTGATGTGCCGCTCGCTCAAATAGCCCGGGTAAAACCGGGACGTGCATATACTGCAATTAATCGTCGCAACGGCCGTCGCACCGTGACCGTCACAGCAAACGTCGAACCGATGTCTGAGACCAGCCAGGTAAAGGCCACGCTCGAATCGGAGGCGCTGCCGCAACTCATCGAGCGTTTTTCAGGACTATCCTACCGCTGGGAAGGACGTCAGCAGGACATGATGGAAAGCACCTCAAGCCTGTTCAGCGGCCTGTTTCT
>Ga0209536_100004787_pt1 | contig 21306 bp, 24 predicted proteins | sample DeeMarSeWOR28_12_FD_187461 | JGI IMG/M metagenome (GOLD analysis project Ga0209536, IMG submission 187461) | Marine sediment microbial communities from White Oak River estuary, North Carolina - WOR-2-8_12 (SPAdes) (version 2) | ecosystem: Environmental > Aquatic > Marine > Intertidal zone >... | reverse complement strand
AGAGGGCTTTCTTAGCTTCAATTATTGGTGAGCCGCGGAGGACTCGAACCTCCAACCGGCTGATTAAGAGTCAGCTGCTCTGCCAGTTGAGCTAGCGGCCCACACCTGAAAAGTCTACCATTTTGTCTATTTTCAGGCAATATTTGCTTACCACTTTTTGACTTGCTGGCATTTTGCCTTTCTTAATCTGAGATAAATATGCATGACTCACCCCTAGCTCTTTAGCCATTTGCCTAAGCGTTTTCTGCCTCATTTTCTCTTCCCCTATGGTTTTCTTCTCCTCTGGTAATTTAATTCAAGTACCACCCAATATGTCCTAATCCCTTAGCTTTGATGACACCTTTTCTGGCCAATAGTCGGAAATGGTCTTAGGATATTCCTGGTATCTCTCCTGCTTCTTTTATCGGATAAATCTGCTTAACCTTTATCAACACCCTCGTAACAGTTATCAGTAGGGATAACACAGATTATCAGCAGAGATGCCCACAAAAAACACCATCACAGAATACACTTATGCAAAAGAAATAAGGGCTTCGGCACTCTCTGTAAGCGCCAAAGCCCTTACTGATAAGAAACGTCCGGCCTATAACATGTTACGCCTGCCTAGCAGGTATCTGATTTCTTTCTTATCGGGATGAGAGTTATGCCTAGGGTGCGTCCTCGCCCTTGGTTGGCACAACTCATATGAATCGAAAGGCTTCTTGCCCCTTATTGTTAAGGCCGTGCTTCTCAAATGGTGCAATGTAGATAACGTCGTCAGGTTTTAGCTGTTTCTCTCCATCATCTGTGACTAGAGTCGCTTCTCCAGACAAAACAAACACTTCGTGCTCCCAGTCGTGTGAGTGCGAATAGGAAGCGCCAGGAGCCATATCAATTACACGCATTACGAAGTTCGGTGCTCCCTGCTTAGGGCCGATAACCACTCTCTTCTCAGCATATGGGGTCTTTACAGGCGAAACATCTTTATAATTCTTAACTAACGCCACTGAAAGCCTCCTTTCTACAGCCTATTTGCTGGTTATTAAAGTTTGCACACTGATAATAAAACTGCCTTGGTAGTACTGTCAATACGGGCAATTGGAGCATACATCCCCGGGCGTGCCGCCTGTGAGTACGAAGGATGGGGTAATTATACATTGAGTGTTCTAAAATATTAGTTATGCTGTTGGCGCACAAGAGCCTAATTTAGTTCCAGTGCCAAGTAATTCACCATTTAAATCAAAGTAGAAATCCCTATTCCCCAATAGTAAGCTCTTGCCCTCTATATGAAGCATTGAACCAACATCAGGGTTATACCTAAAATACAACGTCAAACCAGACACAAGTTCGTCTTTAATTATCTGTTCTGTAATGCAAATTGTACCAATATTTTGCGAATCTTGCCTTTCTTCTACCAGCTCCATCTTTTCTCCTTCTGTTAATAGTTATTGTGAAACTGCATTGGGATATTGACCCTTAGCAGAATTTAGAGAAGTGAAACTAAAATCAATGTCACCTTATAAAACGCTTAAAATAACAAAAGGTTATTAAATTTCGATTCGGAAAATATCTGGGTGTGCGGGGTGTGGTTGGCATAATCGAGAGATCCATTGCATTAAATAATACGATTAATCTATCGAATACTACATCGATACGAGTATATTATTTATTTTGTGGGAGCAGGTTAGAGAGATTGTTTAAAGAATTATCTTAGCATATCCTTGCAATAGTTCGCGGAAAGAGCTTATGTAGCGGATACCTTTTTACTATTGACTTGTTCTAAGAATGCGTTAGACTAATTACTAATTATTAATAATATGTGAATGTGAGTAACTTCCTCACCTTACTCCTGATATTAGTTAGCTTAGTGGAGTCAAGTCAGAGCAATTCATTACTAGGTCGATTATTGTAGCGATAATAATAAGTTAGGAGGATAAGAACCATGAAAATAGTCAGTATATTATTATCATCTCTTGTGGTTGTGCTTTTCAGCGTGTTTTCATGTGCTCCATCAGTTCCGCAACAAGAATATGATAGGGTGAGCAATGAACTAAGTGCAGTCAAGAGCCAGCTTGCATCATTAGAAGATAAATTGGCTGAAGCTGAATCACTACAAGCTTATAGCAAAGCTTACAATGAACAGTTGAAGAAGCAGTATGATATTTCAATGAGCGAGATTGAGACGTTGCAAGCCAAATACGAGGAGTTGAGTATCACATATGAAGAGTCTATTCGAGACTTAGAAGCGGCAGATAGCCAGCTTGAGACAACTCAGGCTGAATATGAAGAGTTGGATAAACAATTTGAAGAATTAAGCGAGCAGTATGATATCCTAGTGGAGGGAACGGCGGAGATTGATGAAAAAGAGATAGAGCAGGCAGTGTTTGAATTGGTAAATAAGGAACGGGTTGAAAATGGCTTGAGTGCAAGAAAATGGGGTGAAAATATTTACAAATGGGCAATAGCAAATAGCCGTATGATGGCACAAAACAAACAGATTGAATATACTGAATATATCGGCTGGCAAGATGTTTTTTGGGCAGCAAGATATGGAACTGCTGATCAAATAGCAAAAGCTGCATTAACAATTTGGAAAAACCAAAGAAACTACGAAAGAAGCTTTCTTAATGCGGGCGACCACTATGCTGCAGTAGCAGTCCATAAATCGGGGGAAATCTTTTATATTACCTATGTTGCTGATTATTATTATTAAAGCGAAGTTTCTTGGGGGATGTCAGTACATGGGTGTAGACCCTACAGCCAATATTTTCTGCGAGAGTACTTTGAACGTATAGATATCTTTCCTTACGAAGAAGCTCTGGCTAGTACACATTTTTTATTCTTGCATAATAATATTAGCAATTAAGGATTTGCCATCTAATCCCTCAACCATTGTTTAGATGCCCATTCGACTATATATTCATCTCACCATTGAATATGATCACCGAGATATGTAATATAGAATATGTCTTCCGATTTATATACTCCGACTGCGCCATAGTCTAGGTAGGTCTCAAGAAAGTATTTTGCATATTTATCACGACTTTTCCATTCTAGATAAGTAGCTTCAGCTATTTCAGCCGCTGAATTATATCCGGCAGCCCAATAGACTTCTCGCCACTCTCGGTCATATTCGGGGTATATAAGACCCTTGTTCATTGCCAGATATAGGCTATTTTCTCTTGCCACTTTACAAAGGGCTTCTCTCCACGGAAGTATATCTAGTCCTTTTTCAACCCTGTCCGCGTTTATTAATTCAAATAATGCCTGTTCTACATCTTCTTCAGCGATTTCTACCACTTCCTCTACAGCAGCCTCATACCGTTTGCTTAACTCTTCATACTCAGTAATCAAGTCCTCATAATTTGATTGCAGCGCCTCATACTCACTCTGCAACGTATCATATTTGATATTTAACTCATCATATTCAGCACCAAGCTCTTCATGCCTGGTTTGCATAGCATCAAATTCGCTCTCTAAGGCAGCATTTCTATTATTCAACTCTTCGTACTGGGCCTGCAGTGCCACAGCTTCGGTCAGTTTACTCTGGAGTGAGGCTAATTTACCTTGAACTGCGTTCAGTTCATTTTTGACTCTCTCGTGTTCCTCCTGCGAAACTCCCGAAGCACAAGACATAGAAATCAATAATATCAAAACCAAAAACACTGATATTATGCCGCTTCTATTCATTTTCACTCCCTCCTTGTAGTAAAAATTATGGCACCATTCCAAGGGTTCCTACTGCCTGTAGAAAGTGATTTTAAGGGTATTGTACGGGTTGTATGGATGGTTCTTGTGAGCGAATATAAGGGCATTTTGGGCGAATACCAGACACTTTATTGGTATAGTCTGGTGATATTACCAGCAATGATTCTTGAAATGGGCACAGGCCTGGAAATGGTCGCCAGGCCTGTGACTTAAGGGAGATGGAGGATATAGCCAGAGGTAATAATTTTAGAAAATGGCGTCAGTATTGTCAATATGCGGAATAATCAGTTTGGGCGAGCTAGAGAGAGCAAAATAGAACGAGCCTGAATGCCAGCGCGCTCCAGTACGCCAGTATACCAGGCTCGTCCCGCAGAAAATGAGAAGAAGTAAATGAAGAAAGGAAGATTAGGAGACGATTTTATTATCTCACAGTTTGATGTTGATGGTCAAAATAGGAACAGGCCTGGCCTCGTCTACCAGACCTGCCCACCGAGGAGGTTACTATTAACGAGAATGGGTTACATTAAAGATATTAAAGCACTATCGGAAATAGGTAAATAGCAATTTAGTACGGCTTACTGTAGCTTCCAAACCTTATTTAAGTCTGCGGAGCATTAAAAATGCCTAATATGGTGCTACACTTCTAGCTCCAAATGGTGCTGGTCCCTCTTTTCCACCTTTGCATTTCACACGTATTAATCTATTAGTCCAATCACACGTTTGGCTCTGGTAAGCATCTCATCAGAGAATTCAATGGTTCACGGAGATAAACCTTGTCTATGGGAGGCCAGGAATTTGCTTACCAACTGTGCGTGTTCTGAGTGATTAAGAGTCAGCTGCTCTGCCATTTGAACTAGCGGCCCACATGCCTGTTAGGCAAGCTTTATTTTAACATTCTGGCATTTCTTGGGGCAAACGAGCCTTTATAGTTGATAAGCGCGGCGGATGTTTTTACCTTTCCCAGGTCTTCATCTCCTCATAAGGAGCGCGCCACTTTATCTCCCACCCACCAACTTTCCAGCTCTCTTTCATTTCCGCCCTGGCGTCAGCCAGTTCTTTGCTCTCCGTATATGACTGGAATTCGGATGGATTATCAAATTCGTAAATGCAGATATAGGTCGCGACCTCATCAGTTTTATTCAATATTTTATACCTGGTTACCTTCTTCATCCCTTTGAACTTCAAAAGCAAAGGGATGTGGACTTCGTTGTACCACTTGTTGAATTTTTCTTCGACCTCCGGCTGGCATTCGGTAGCCACCACGTTGATTACTCTGGCCATGATAGCGTCCTCCTTTTGGTTAAATAATCAGACGATTTGAACGTTCGAGAAAAGCTTGTTGGCGATTAGTCCGGCAATCGGCGGAAAGAAGAAGACACAGGCTAGGCGAATTAAGGCAAATTTCCAGCCCATGATACCTATTTCCATTGGCAACCTGGTAAGTGCCAGGAGTGACCATCCCGTAAGGAAAGCAACCATTGTGCCAATGCTTGCTCCGACCCGCAGCAGCCCAGCGGCAACGGGCAGGCTGGTAATCGGGCCGCCCGGCATGAGGCCGCCGAGCGCTGAGCCAATCAGAATACCGCGGAAGCCCGATTCTGTCCCCACCCATTTTGAGATTAACTCCTTGGGTATCAGCACCTGTATCATTCCGGCGATGATGAAGGCGAAAATGAGCAGAGGAAGAATCTGAAGCAGCAGGTTTCCCGCTGATTTCAAACCGACAACGTGCTCTCCTCCCCCGCGCTGATAGCCGATATAGAGGAGGGCAATGGCGATTACCCCCATGATGACAGTCGGGATTAGCATTGGCGGGAGCCTCCTCCTTCGTTCGTTTGCGTCGCTGCGTCTATCCACGATAAATGCTCCGGCTGGCGTGCAACAGTAACTAACAGTATAGCTACTGAGGGGATAAATTGGCAAACGGCCGGGAACTATCCCGTATTCTGTCTTCCGGGAAATTGCCGGTTGAACTTGTCCTGGAGGGCCTTGATTTCCTGTTGCTTTTGAAATTCCTCTTCGCTGAGGGGTTCGCAGGACATGAGTTTATTGTTTTTCAGCGTGATGGTGAAGAGCTCCCGGCACTTCCAGCATTTGTACGGGCCTTCATAGCTTGGCTCGACCAGTGACATACTGCCCTCGGTCTGGCAGGCAGGACATTTAATTTTCACTAGCATATTTCTATCTTACACCTTTTTGAGGTATTGTTTAAGTCTTTCTCAGCAGCAGGCAGATATTTCGTGAAAAATATTTTATCGGGAACCGGTAGCCATGTTCCGGGAAGGCCCGGAGCACCTGCAGGCCGACTTCACGGGCCAGCTTTTCCAGTTCGAAGTAGGAGAAAAGGTAATAATAGCGGTAAAGGGTCTTTTTTCTGGTCCGCCACGGCACTGCAATTTCCCTGCCTTTGAACCAGAACCTTGGCTGCCACCGGTTCCAGACGGTAACCAGAGCTTCGCCGCCGGGTTTCAGCACCCGTTTTAGCTCCTGCAGCGCTGCCAGTTTATCAGTTTTACCTTTGATGTGGTGATATGTGGCGACCGAGATGGCGTGGTCGAAAGTGTTGTCTGGATAAGGCAGTAAGCGGACGTCGGCAGCAGCCAGGTGCACCTTGAGGTCGAATTTCTGGGAATACTTCCGGGCAAAACGGAGCATTTCCTTGGCTAAATCCACGCCGTAAAGTTCAAAGTCGCGTTTGAAGGGCAGGAAATCAGGGCCGTGGGCGCAGCCCAGGTTGAGCAGCCGGCCCCCTCCCCACCGCGTCGCCAGGTTCGCTAGTTCACGTTTAAAGATTGACCGGTGCCTGAAGTTATACCAGCTCGGCGCAATCTGGTTGAATACGTTCTTGACTGTTGCCATCAGTGTAAATCTGATAAACTGAAATTAATACTATATTATAACAGGGCAAAGATGAAAAAACTCGCCAGGACAATATCCGGCGTGACGCCGGTGGCGGCAATGACCCGGCCTATCAGATGTCCGGGGCAGTGTCTTTACTGCCCGACTTTCGCCAATACGCCGCGCAGCTATACGCCGGAATCGCCGGCCGTCTCCCGCGCCAGGCAGTACGATTATGATCCCCGCCAGCAGGTGACTGTGAGGTTGCGCGTTCTCGGTGAGATGGGCCATCCCACTGATAAAGTGGAGCTTATAATCATGGGCGGCACTTTCCTGGCGCAGCCACTGGAATATCAGTATGAGTTCATCAAAGGGTGCTATGATGCTCTAAATGGGTGGGAGTCGGCGACGCTTGAAGACGCCAAGAAGTTCAACGAGACTGCCGGCCACCGCTGCACCGGATTGTGCATTGAGACGAGGCCCGACTGGTGCCGTAAGGAAGAAGTTGAGCGCATGCTCAAGTTTGGCACCACGCGGGTGGAGCTCGGCGTGCAGACGCTGGACGATGATATTTACCGTCTGGTGCGGAGGGGGCATCAGGTGGAGGACGTGATTCGGGCTACTGCTTTGCTCAAGCAACACGGCTTCAAGGTCTACTATCACTGGATGCCCGGCCTGCCCGGGGCAAGTCCTGAGACAGACCTCGAACTATCATATAAGCTATTTGAGGACGCCAGATTCCGACCGGACGGCCTGAAGCTGTATCCGACTATGGTGGTGGAAGGAACCGAGCTGGAGAAATGGTATCAGGAAGGGCGTTATCAGCCGTATGATTTCGATACTATGGTCAACCTGCTGGTGGATATAAAGGCGGTTGTGCCCGGCTATGTCAGGATTTCGCGGGTGCTGCGCGACATACCGCCGCAGTTTATCACCGGCGGTCTTAAGGACTCCCTGCGTGGCCTGCTGAGAGAACGTTTGCAGGCACGCGGTCTGGAGTGCAAGTGCATCCGCTGTCGCGAATACGGGCACCGGGCACGGGATGGCTGGGAGATAGGTGAACCTCATTTGAAGCGACTGGACTACGAGGCTTCAGGCGGTCAGGAGGTTTTCCTCTCTTTCGAAGATGAAATGGAGACGCTTTTCGGCCTTCTGCGATTGCGGATTCAGAATAAACCGGCGCCGGTCCTGGGGATGGAAGGCAGAGGCAGTACGGCCATAATCAGGGAGTTACACACCTTTGGCCCTGAGGTGCCGCTGGCCGGGCAGCGGCAGGACGCTGCACAGCATAAGGGCATAGGCCGGACGCTTTTGCGGGAGGTGGAGCGAATCGCAGCGGAAGAGTTTCAGGCGAAGCAGGTGCTGGTGCTGAGTGGGGTTGGCGCCCGCGAGTACTATCGTGCCGAATCAGGCTATCGCACGCTGGCCGAATATATGGTCAAAGACCTGGCCTCCAGGCCTTAAGAGCGTTTTTGCCTTCTCTCTAATTGCCTCAGTCTGGCGTCACCGATGCCGAAGTGATGTGCGATTTCATGTATCACCACCCGCTGTATTTCCCCCTGGATTTGAGCCTCGCTGCGGCATCTGGACTCAATCGGGTGCTGGAAGATGGTTATCTTGTCCGGTGGCACCATGCCGTAGGAGCGGCTTCTTTTGGTCAGGGGCACGCCCTCATAGAGTCCGAGCAGCGTCTCGCTGCGCTTAAGCCCGGCGTCGGCAAGCTGGCGGGATGTCGGCTCGTCCTGCACCACGACATCGATGTTATCCATTCGTTCGCGGAACTCATCGGGCAGGTCGTCAATAGCTTTGGCTACAAGCCGCTCGAATCTCTCACGGTCCATTTTTATTCTTTCCGGCGTTTCTTTTTCCAGAGCGACCAGACATGCCAGAGCAGTATAGAGTAGGCATTGAGCAGGGCGATAAAGTAGAGCAGCGCGATAACCAGGCTCCAGGGCAGTTCGCACTCTGGTGATGGAAGGAAGCGCATGAAATGAAGGACGGCCCCGACCACGCCGCCGGTCGCCATCACCGCACCGGCAATCCAGATTGGGAGGCTGTTTAATATTTTGAGTTCTGGTTTGAAGGCGAGGTAATAGAGTAGGGCCCATACACCGATGAGCGCGATGGTGACCAGGATTGACATAATCAGGCCGCTAATTGAGAAGTTGACCACCAGCTCCCAGATAAAGCGGGTGATAATCGCCATAAAAACGGGCGTTATGGCGACCAGAAACCATATCTTGAGTGTCTGAAGCTTCATCGTTTCAAGTTAAAGGCTTTGAGGCTTTTCACTTGCGGTCGGTAGCCTCGCGCCAGTCGTCGTGGGTTGACCAGAAAGCGCCCAGGTCTACATATTTGTAAGGCCGTTTGCTGAGTGCTACTTCGTCAATGTCTATCCCCAGGCCGGGCTTGGTCGGCAACTCTATATAATTGTTCTCCGTTATTACCGGGAACTTTTCTCTGAGCACCTCTTCATAGAAGGGGATGTCAATGGAGAAAAATTCGTGGATGTGAAAGTTTGGCATGGCCGCTTCCAGCTGTATGCTGGCGGCGGTGAGCACCGGGCCGCTGGCGTCGTGCGGGTTGACGCTCACGTAATAGGCGTGGGCCATATCGGCGATTTTTTTCGTCTCCAGTATGCCACCCTCGTGTGCGATGTCCGGGTTTATAATCGATGCCGCCCGTTTCTCAAAAAGGTCGCGGAAGCCCCAGCGGGTATAGAGGCGTTCGCCGGCAACCACCGGTATGTTGATGGAGTGGGCCACCCGGGCCAGGTCATCCAGGCTGGCATCAGTGGGTATGGGTTCCTCCCACCAGTAAGGGCGGTAAGGTTCAACAGCCCTTGCCAGCCGGATAGAGTTGTCAGGACTAAGCCGGCCGTGAACATCTATGAGCAGCTCGACCTCATCGCCGACTGCTTCTCTGACCAGCTTTATGGCGTCGACCGTCCGGTTGAACTCCGTGGTATCGATGAAGGTATCCATCCCCTGCATAGGGTCGAATTTCAACGCCCTGGCGCCTTTGTCTGCCATGTCTTTGGCCAGCCGCGCGTAGTCGTCGTAGGATTTGGCGCCAAACCACCACCCGTTATGGTACATCTTTAGTCGGGGATGGCAGGCGCCACCGAGGAGGGTATAGACAGGTACGTTGAGGCTTTTGCCGAAAATGTCCCACATGGCCATCTCCAGACCGCTGATAGCGCTGTATATCACGAAAGATGGCTTCCAGTAGGTGTTGCGCAGCAGGGTGCTGACGTGGAGCTCTATCTGCCGCGGGTCTTTGCCCATTAAGTAGTTCTCGCCGATGGTGTGGACGTGTGCCTGTGTGGCCCTTTCGGATGCCTGAGTGGTGGCCTCGCCCCAGCCTTCGATACCTTCGTCCGTCTCCAGCTTGACCAGCAGCCAGTTGAAATGTCCATGATAGAGGTACGTTTTTACGCCAGTTACCTTCATTGTTTCCCCCTTTTCTAAATTGAAACCACGAGGTTTATATTTATGGCTATGGCCCCCCAAGCAGGACGCGCAGTTCTTCAGCGTTTCTTTTGCTGAGTGTACCTTTGGCAATGCCGATTGGTATGGTCTTGAGTCCCAGTTCCCGATAGAGAGGTAATATATCAGGGGCAGATTTCTCCAGCGCAGCTAGGTGCCGCTGGATCGTCTTGACGTCTCCGCGGGCGATGGGCCCGGTAAGGCAGGCGGGGAAGCCCATTTTGGCGATGTTGTTTACCGAGCCCTGCAGGAGGGGGATGTAGGCTTTGGTCGCCTCCGCAGATGTCTTGCCGAAGTTCTGCCAGAGGTCGGTGGCGATGCTCACCAGCGTGTAGAAGTAATTGCAGGCGATACAGGCAGCGGTATGGTAAAGGGCTTTATCTTCGGATGTAAGATAGACCCAATCGCCGTCAAGCGCCTTGGCGATTTCAGTGAGGGTCTTTTTGATTGGCCCCTCGGCTTCAATGGCGAAGGTGGAACCGGGCAGATTGGCGATGGCCTGCTCCCTCCCAGCAAAGGTCTGACAGGGATGGATGGAGCCCACCATGGCCCCTTGCTCAGCGGCGTGTTCTAGTGAGTGTACCGTGCTGGCCCCACTGCAATGGACCACCGATTGTCCGGCACGCCACTTAAGTTCGGCGGTAGCCTTGGGGATGATATCATCCGGGGTGGTGACAAAGACCATATCGGTGCTGTCAGCCAGCTCCTGGGCCTTTTCATAGACCCGGCAACCAGGTACATCGTCGGCAAATCGCTGTACCGCCTCCCTGACGACGTCAAAGACACCGATGACCTGATAACCGCGCTGCGACAGATTGACCGCGAACGCGGTGCCCACCGGTCCAGCGCCAATGAAACCGATTTTCAACATGCTTTTCACCTCCTCGGAGCTGGTTTGAGGGTTATTTCAGCGTGTATTTCTTCACCATCTCTGGGTTTAGCTCCAGCCCGAATCCGGGTTTATCCGGTATCTTGAGGCAGCCGTCTTTGAGCAATAGCGGTTCTTTATAGAGAAAATCCCACCAGGGCATGTATTCCACTATTAAGCCGTTCGGGATGGCAGCTACCAGATGGGCAGAAAATTCGTGGAAGACATGGCTTGCCACGGGCAGATGCCATGCCTCTGCTATAGTGGCCACCTTCATCCACTCGGTGACGCCACCGACACGTTGCAGGTCTGGCATCAGGACGTCCAGTGCTTTATGCTCAAACACACGGCGGAAATCGTGCTTGCTGCTGAGCGTTTCACCGCCCGCAACCCGCATATCAAGAGCGCTGGTAACCAGCGCCCAGTCCGCTGGGTCGTTGCTGCTCAGCGGGTCTTCCAGCCAGTACACATTATACTTTTCAAGCTCACGCCCCATTTGAATCGCTTGAGGCAATGTCCATGCCCAGTTAACATCAACCAGTATGTCTATATCATCCCCGACTGCCTCCCTAACTGCCTTGACTCTCTCCAGTTCGACCTTACAGGGGTTTTTACCCATGTTCATTTTCATGGCGCGAAACCCCTGCTTCACCAGAGAAGCGGCATCTTTTTGTAGCTGGTCAATGCTCCAGTTGAGGAAAAGAAAGTGGCTGGCATAAACGGGCGCTTCATCGCGATAGCCGCCGAGCAAACGGGCCACCGGCAGGCCGGAGGCCTTTGCCCGCAGGTCCCAGAGGGCGGTATCGATTGCGGAAAGGGCATAGATTGGATAGCCCTGATGCCCCATCCATCCCGTATCATTCCAGAGCTTTTGCCAGGCCTCTGCCCAGCGGAACACGTCCTGCCCGACAATGGTTTCTTTCAGGTCGTCAATGCAGGTTTTCAGTGATTTCACACGCTGGTTATTCCAGCAGAAGGCAAGGCCCATGCCTTCCAGCCCCTCATCAGTGAACAATTGCACGATAACCGGGTTAGCTTTGTCAGCGGCGATTCCGCTGACAACGGGCCACGGTATTGGAATTGAGAGTGGCGTGCTGACCATGTCTGTTATCCTCATCTTGACCTCCCTTCGGCCAATATTATTTGACGGTGGAGAAGTTTGTCAAGGTAGAAGCAGGCCTGCCCTGCCGGATAACGTCAGGGCGCTGTTTTGACAGTCTGAAAAAGGTCTGTTACAATGTGGCGGTTTCGGCTGAAGTTATAGACAGGAGGTAAGGATATTGAAGAACCCTCTCAAGGAGAAACTGAAGAAGGGGGAGGCGGTGATTGGGACATTCGTCATGATAGGACATTCCGATGTAACGGAGTGGCTTTCCCGGGTGGGGTTTGACTGGCTGCTGCTAGACACAGAACACACAACAACCGGTTACGAAACGCTACAGCGTATGATGCAGGCGATGAATGGCAGCGGTTGTGTGCCCATAGTACGGCCGCAGTGGAATGACCCGGTGGTCATCAAGAGGGTGCTGGATATCGGTGCCTATGGTGTGCTTATCCCTTGGGTGAACTCCAGGGAGGAAGCGGAGAAAGCAGTGAGTTACTGCAAATATCCGCCGCTGGGTATCCGGGGTTGGGGGCCAAGACGCGCCGGCATGTTTGACCCGGACTACTACAAGACAGCCAATGATGAGGTTCTGGTCACTGTTCAAATAGAGACACAGGAGGCGCTGGATAACCTGGATGAGATTCTATCCGTGCCCGGAATAGATGCCTGCTATATCGGTCCCTGGGACCTCTCGGTAAGCCTTGGCATCGGTGTACCGCCGGACTGGGATTCCCCAAAATATAAGGCGGCGTTTGACAAGGTTTTGGAAGCCGCTGCCAGGCATAACAAACCGGCGGGCATGTTCGCCATATCGGATAACATTGAATGGGCGGTGAAGAAAGGGTTCGTATACAATACCGTTGATGCTGATGACTTCCTCCTCATGCGCGGTGCAAGGGAGGCCGTGGCAAAAGCACGCAACGCAGCTAAAAAATAGGCGGAAAAAAGATGAAGATAACCGGCGTCAAGACCTACCTGTTGGAAGGACTACTCGGCGACCAGGCATTTGGGTGGTCGCTGTGGGTGACCGATAGACGTCAGACTGCCATTTGTGTCATTACCACCGATGAGGGCATTGAAGGGGTGGGGGAGGCGTTTTTCGTCGGTGGGCCATCAACTATAACCGCGGCAATGATACAGGATGGCTATGCCCCTCTGTTCATCGGGGCAGACCCTTTCCAGAGCATCGTTATCTGGGATTTCCTTTACAACCGGACCAGAGACCAGGGACAGAAAGGCCTGCCCATCGCTGCCCTCAGCGCTATAGACGTTGCTCTCTGGGATATCAAGGGGAAAGCGCTTGGTGTACCCGTATATAAGCTGTTGGGTGGGGCCTATCGCCACCGCGCTCATGTCTATGCTACCGGTCTCTATGAGCCTCAACATGTGCCCAGTATCAAAAGCGCGCTCGTGGAGGAGGCGCTTGGCTACAAGAAAAACGGCTTCTCGGCGATGAAGCTCAAGGTGGGCTATGGCATTGACACCGATATGGAGTATGTGCGTGCGGTGAGGGAGGCCATCGGCGATGAAATAATGTTGATGGTTGATGCCAACCACGCTTACAATGCTGCCGAGGCAATCCGCTTGGCTCGCAGGATGGAGCCCTATAATATCTACTGGCTGGAGGAGCCAGTGCCCCCCGAGGATGTTGACGGCTATGTGGAGGTGAAACAGAATTCCAACATCCTCATTACCGGCGGCGAGTGTGAGTATACCCGATTCGGGTTCCGTGAACTTATTACCCGGCGCGCTGTGGACATTCTGCAGCCCGACCTCTGTGCCGCCGGCGGCTTTACCGAGATGATGCGAATCCTGGCGCTGGCCAGTGCTTGGAACGTGCCGGTCATTCCACATGTCTGGGGAACAAATGTGGGTCTGGCGGCTGCCCTGCAGCTATTTGCTACCCTGCCCAACTTCCCCGAACGCCGCTTCCCGGCGGAGCCATTTTTTGAGTATGACCGTTCCCCGCACCCCTTCCGTGATAAGGTAACGCAGGAGCAGTTCGTTATGAAGGACGGTTATCTTGATATTCCGGAAAGGCCAGGGCTTGGCGTGACGTTAGATATAGATTATGTTCGGGAGAATGCTGTCGGATAGGACAGTCGGGCCATTTTTCTCGCGTCTTAATAAAATATTAAATAAATTTTAATTGATTTTTAAATATAAGTAGTGCAAAACGTAATATTCTATGGTATATTATGGTTACTGGCTGGGGAACAGTAATGATGCTGGTGCCTAAATTGGCAGCCTGGTTTGAGGCTTGGAAGCTGGAGACAAAGGGGGGCTTCAAATGGTCAGAGAAGCTGGTGTCCAGTTAATCTGCCGTCAGTGCGGCAGTGAATTCATCTTGACCAAGGCTGAGCAGGAGTTCTACGAGTTAAAAGGTTTCAAACTGCCCACCCGCTGCAAGGAATGTCGCTCCGCTAAACAGACCAAGACACAGTCACTTACCTGTTCTCAGTGTGGCACGGAGCTGGACAAGGCTAAATCCAATTACTGTGCTAATTGCCTGCAGACCGCCCATTTCGAGCTGGAGAAGGAAAACAAGCAGGTAAAAATGGCCGCCAGCGCTGCCCGGAGCAAACTTGAAGCAAGCGAATCGCGGAGGGCGGAGTTTGCCGAGATGCTCCGGCAGAAAGAGCAGGAGCTGGCGGAACTGGAGCAGAAGGTGGCAACCCTCACCGAAGACCTGGATAAGGCGCAGCAATTTTACGCCGCTTCTGGCTGGCTGCAGCCGGTATTAACCGAAATTGAAAAGCGACTTGAGGCGCTGGAGCGGGCTCAGCACGAGATAACTTACAAAGTATTGGAGACCATCCGGGTCATGCAGGAGCGTTACGATAGCCTCGGGGTTGTGGACGTAATCAAGCGTAACCTGAAGCAGAGCGTTAAGGAAGAAGTGTAGTCAGCAATATAAGTTAAATTTTTAACAGAGGAAAACTCAGAGGCAGGGCGAGAAAGTCCTGTCTTTTTTTGCTTCGAATATGCTGCCGATTTTACTTCGAAGTTCCTCTTCTGGCATCAAATGGCCCAGCCTAATTTGCCTGCTTTGGTGCCTGCATTAGCTCGATGGGAATTCCATCCGGGCCTTTGAGGAAGCACACCCCCCAGCCCTTTATATCTTCTATTTTCTGGCCTCCCCAGAAAGGTGGATGATTGAATTCCACCCCTTCAGCGGTAAGTTTATCGTACGTCTTCTGAATATCGTCCACCTCAAAAGCGAGATGTGCTACCCCCGGATTACATAGTTTGGGGTCTATTCGCTCCCCCTTGGGCGAGAGATACTCTATAAGGTGGATGACATCATCGCCGGGAGTACGTACGACCGCAAGCCGCTGAGAGACCTCCTGAAGTTTGTAAAGCTTGTCCAGGCGCTCTCCTCTGGGCTCCAAGATGGTCGACGCCTGAAGGCCCAGAAGGTCGCAGAAGAAGTGAAGTGCCTCGTCAAGGTTGCTGACGGTATAGCTGGAGTGCTGGATTCTCTTAATCATTCCTGCCTCCTCGATTGTACTGCGGGAAAATGTCCCATACTTTAGCCACGGGCTTTCCGAATGCCCCAATCAAGTCTATGGCTTCAATAAGGGAGCCAGGTTTTCTCCGCTGTACATAGAATCAAAGGCTCTCTGTACCTCCTCAAGGGGGATAATCTCCGAGACGAGCGGTTTTAGGTTAACCTGTTTACTGGCTACCAGACGCATGGAGGTATATATCAGCCCGCTGGGGCCGCCGAAGCCGCCGGCGATGGTGATGAATCTTATCTGCTTCTTCCACCAAACCATGGGGTCAACCTCTGTTGCCAGCCCGTATCCTGCCAGACCTATGGTGCCACCACGTCTGACTATGTCGGCCGCCTGGTTTAAGACATCTCCGCTTCGGACGCAAATAATGACCTTGTCCGGGCCGGCTTCCGTGAGCTTTACGACTTCGGAGGTGACATCAACTTCGCCGGGGTTGAAAACCGCGTTGGCGCCTACTTCCAGCGCTTTATCCAGACGGGACTTAATCGGGTCGATGACAATAACAGGGCCTGCCCCAGCGGCTTTAGCACATAGCATTGTGCCAAGGCCTATTTTACCGGCTCCAATGACGACTACTGACTCCCCGGGCTTCACTTCGGTAGTCTTGATGGCACTGACTCCGGTGCGGAGCGGCTCCACCAGTGCCGCTTCCTCATCGGATACATTATCGGGTACTCTCTGGACAGCGTGCGGGGGCCTGACGAAATATTCGGCCATTGACCCGGTGCGGTTGGCGTATTCCCTGACTACCTTGGGCAACGTTCGCGGCGATACGTCTTTACCCTGACACAGATGGTGTAGCTGGCGCCGACAAAAGTAGCACTGACCGCAGGGTAGCAGGTAATCACCGGTGGTAACCAGGTCACCGACTGACCAACCATCGACCCCTTCGCCGACAGCTGCTACCTCAGCGGAGAACTCATGACCGAGTATAGCTCCCGGCTTGATAGGGTTGCCGTGCATCTGACCGGCGACATATTCAAGGTCAGTGCCGCATATGGAGCAGTATCTGGTCTTCAGTAATAGTGTCCCCGGTTGTACTGATGGCGTTGGTACCTCCTCGCAGGTAATAAGTCCTTTACCTTTGACCACAGCCGCTTTCATTTATATCACTCCTTCCTGAATATACAGGTGCTATTCTTTGCGTGGCAAGCCATAATGTCGCAAAGGGATACAGCTTGTGGAATTCATTAGGCATTTTAATTGTGGGTTGTGGCTATGTCAAATATTCCTGGTCGGACGTCTGCCCTGCGATGAAAGAAAGTTTTTTCAATGGTATGAGGCTTGATGCTTGCGAAACTGCCTTACCTTATAAAGTTATGACTACATTTCCCGTTTTTTGCCCTGTTTCGACATACTTATACGCATCGACGATTTGTTCTAATGGATATTTTCTATCTATCACGGCTTTAAATTTTGCTTCCTCAATGAGCTTTTTGATTAACAGTACAGTTCTTTTAATATCTGTAGGAAATGGGAATACTATTTTTTTGTTTCCAATCAACGGTTTTATAATCGGTGTTATGAGTGGTAAGAAAACGTTTTGAGCCAAATAACCTAAATCTGATGAGATGTAAATTCCACCCGACTGTAACAAAGGCTTGCATTTAGCAAATGAACTTTTCCCGACAGTATCAAAAACGAAATGATATTTTTCTTCATCTTTTGTGAAATCTTCTTTTGTATAATCAATTACTTTATTAGCTCCTAATGATTTTACTAATTCTATATTTTTCGTATTGCACACTGCTGTAACATTAACGTCAAAATATTGTAGAAGTTGGACTGCTGCCGAACCAATAGCTCCTGTTGCACCATTAACGAGGACTTTTTGCCCACTTTTTATATTTACTTTATTGATGAAATTATACGCATAATGCGCACCTTCAGTGCTGGCTGCAGCCTGCTCATATGTTATATTTCTTGGTATTGTTGTCAGCGCTTTATCTTCAGCTATTGTTATGTATTGGGCATGAGCTCCTAAACCTTGGTCATCAAATCCGAAAACCTTATCGCCGGCTTTAAGGGAGGTTACGTTTTTACCAACAGCTTCAATTTTTCCGGCAAATTCGGTTCCCGGAATTTGTTTTTTGGGTTTGAAGATACCTGTAAAAAGTCTGGCAAAGAATGGTTTTGCTCTAAGTGTTGCGCAATCTGTTCTGTTCACTGTTGTCGCATATACTTTTATCAGTACTTCATTGTCTTTTGGTACAGGTTTTTCAACCTCTTTGAGTTGAAGAACATCCGGTGGTCCGTATTTTGTGCATACAATCGCTTTCATAATTTCCCCTCCTCCTGTATTGCTCTTAGCCGGTGGTTTTTTCACGCTTATGTATTCCTTATCTTTCTACCATTCAAGGTGATCGGAGGGGAAAGCTCTCTGCTTGCTCCGGCTTGAGGACGTTGTTCCTTAACAGATTAGCAATGGCCCTTATTATGATGACCACGAAAAACGCAATGAAGCCCGTGCGGTAGTCGATTGTCTTGGTGAAAGGAAGTATTATAGGTATCCAATAGATAACATTGTAGGCCACAAAGATCAGGTTGAGTGGGTGAGTGAACCTCAGTCTGGCTGGAGGAGGGCCGGCCGAGTTTTTCCTTATCCATGCGAACCGCATGTTCGAATGCAATTCGACGACTGCTCAGTAAAGCGCCCCCATAACCGCCATCCCGATAAAGCCCCAGAAGTCTGACAATACCGAGGTGGATAAGACGACGACCGCATAAATCATAACGGGAAGTCCCATCCCCAGCGTAAGCCAATTATTCCAACGTACGGTCAAAAATTTGTCCTTTGTCATGGTGCCTCCTCTGGCACTTTATTGGGTTTTGTTTTTATGTTCCACAGTTATGACTACATGTCCCTTTTTGTGTCCTTTTTCAACATATCTGTGGGCTTCGATAATCTGCTCCAGCGGATATGTTTTATCAATGATAGTTTTCAGGTTTCCCTCTTCTACAAGCTCTTTGAGAAAATAAAAGTCCTCGATACTTACATTGCTGTCTGCTCCGACTTTTACGAAAATTCCCTTTTCAGCAAGTAGCTTTTTACCTCGTGAAGACGGGAGTTTATCTACTGCGTCAAAAACAATGTCATAGTCAGTTCCATGTTTCGATAATTCCTCCCGGGTGTAGTCAATTACCTTATCGGCACCAAGTGATTTCACCATTTCAAGATTGCTGGTACTGCATACCCCCGTAACTTCTGCCCCGAAGTGCTTGGCAAGCTGTACCGCGTATGTACCTACACTTCCAGAAGCTCCGTAGACCATTACCTTCTGTCCGCTGCGGATTTTACCCTTTCTGAGACCTGTAAGTGCCGTAATCCCACCCGTGGTAACACCGGCTGCGGCTTCCTCATAGGTCATATTTGATGGTTTAATTGCCACCATACCATTTTTTATTTGTTTCGAGTCTTCGGCCAGACACCTGTACTGAGCATAAGCCCCAAAAACAAAACCAGTGCATGCGAAAACCTGGTCACCTATTTTGAATCGTTTCACGTCCTTGCCTACCGACTCAATCTCCCCGGCTAACTCCATGCCCAGTATGGGCCTCTTTGGTTTTGTCAGTCCCAGGTATAGTCGGAAAGGGATTTTCTGCCAAAAAGGAACGTTGAAACTTCGAACTCTCACATCCCCAATATGGCAGGTTGTTGCGTGTATTTTTATCAGTACTTCATTGTCCTTGGGAATAGGCTTAGCTACCTCTTTAAGCTGGAGAACATCCGGTGGTCCGTATTTCGTGCATACCACTGCTTTCATTATGTATTACTCCTGATGGTAATCAGTTCATGTGTCAAGGTTAAGCTCTTGATTGCTGGTTGTCAATTCTTCAAAACATTAGAGGGGCAGGCTAACCCTAATTGGCTTTTACATGTACCAGAGAGTATACTGGTGTCTAACATGAAAAGGCCGAAGTACTTCTACGGATATAACATTATCGCTTCTGGCTTTGGTATACAGGCATTAGGAATTGGTACCTTTATCGCCTTCGGCGTGTTTTTCAAGCCACTGCTTGCCGATTTTGGCTGGTCAAGGGCCACTCTATCCGGTGCGCAGTCAATGGCACTGATTGTCGCGGGGTTCTTCGGTGTTCTGGTTGGCAAGTTGAATGACAAGCTTGGCCCACGGATTGTGATGACTGTGGCCGGCTTTTTCTTCGGGCTGGGGCTCATACTTATGACGGGTCTTCATAGTATCTGGCAGTTGTACCTGTTCTATGGCGTCGTGACCGGCATCGGGTTGAGCGCCATTGACATCATATCACTTAGCACAACAGCCCGGTGGTTCGTGCGGCGGAGAGGTATGATGACCGGACTTGTGAAGGTGGGTACCGGTATCGGGCAATTCTCTATACCCTTGGTGGCCAGCGTGCTCATTGTCGCCTATGGCTGGCGGACTTCTTATGTCATAATCGGCGCAGTCGCGATGGTTCTTCTCATCGCCATCGGGCAGCTGTTGCGGCGTGACCCTGCTCGAATGGGGCTCATGCCGGATGGAGACAGTAAAGTTCAAACCGAGAGCCTGAAACCGGCCGAGACCGGGTTTTCTCTGCAAGAGGCGCTCCGCACCCGACAGTTCTGGACGATTTGCCTTGTCTACCTTGCTGCCATGTTCTGCCTTCTCATAGTCATGGTGCATATTGTGCCCCACGCTACGGATATCGGTATATCCTCGACGGCAGCGGCCGGAGTATTATCGGCAATAGGCGCGATAAGTATGGGAGGCCGGTTCGTCACCGGCGTTGCTATCGACCGCATCGGCAACCGGCTTTCCATGATTACCTGTTTTATCCTGCTTATCCTGGTTCTCCTGTGGCTGCATCTGGCAAAAGAACTCTGGATGCTCTACCTGTTTGCCGTCTTCTATGGCTTTGCCCACGGTGGGGTATTCACCGCTATTTCCCCAATCGTTGCCGAGTATTTCGGGGTACGTGCGCACGGGGCTTTATTCGGCATCGTCTTTTTCAGCAGCATGGTCGGGGGTGCTGTCGGGCCGGTTGTGGCCGGGCACATCTTTGACACCACCGGAAGCTACACCATCGCCTTCTGGACTTGTATCGTGGTTGCCGCTTTTGCACTGCTACTCGTACTATCCTTGACGAAAGGCGGCCTGAAGCAAGAAAGTTGAAGGTGCCATGTTCACTCCTCTAAAACCATTAAAATGGTATAAGAAACTAGCCACAAAGAAAGGGCGGCTTGAAACCGGGGCATTTCTTGTGGAAGGGGACCGGGCCATAAAGCAGGTAATCAGCAACCGCCCGGAAGAAATAATTGAGATTGTAACCGCAGAGGAACCGCTTCCGGTGTACCGTAATTACGCCGTGCGGCTAGTTACTGAAAGCCAACTGCGCTCCATCTGTCTCACCAGGACACCCCAGGGAACCATGGCCGTCGTCCGCCTACCGGTGGATTTGAACGCGGACCATCTGCCTAATGAAGTTGGCAATAAAGTCTTGCTGCTGGAAGACATTCAGGATGCCGGGAACGTGGGTACCCTTATCCGCACGGCCGCTGCCTTTGATTTTTCTGGGGTCATCATGACGGAAAACTGCGCTGACGCGCTGTCGCCAAAATGTGTTCAGGCAACTGCGGGCACAGTATTATCGGTGTGGCTCAGACGGACGAAACGATATCTTGAGCTTGTCAGGGCGCTGAGGAAGAGCGGCTATAACCTGATTGCGGCTGAGCTCGACGGCGTGGCAGAGCCATCGATTCTCCAGCGCCAGAGTAAACTCCTGCTGGCGTTGGGCAACGAAGCGGCAGGCCTTTCGAGGGCGCTGCTGGACGAGGCTGATTAT
>Ga0209536_100004786_pt1 | contig 21308 bp, 20 predicted proteins | sample DeeMarSeWOR28_12_FD_187461 | JGI IMG/M metagenome (GOLD analysis project Ga0209536, IMG submission 187461) | Marine sediment microbial communities from White Oak River estuary, North Carolina - WOR-2-8_12 (SPAdes) (version 2) | ecosystem: Environmental > Aquatic > Marine > Intertidal zone >... | reverse complement strand
CGCCCTCGCCGGCGTGCAGCATCCTCTCGCATTGTTTCTGCCCGGCATGCTCATCTGCGGCGCGAATGCGTTGTCGGCCCCGAACTCGACGACGGGCGCGATCACCGCCGCGCCGGAGATTGCGGGAGCCGCCTCGGGGCTGCTCGGCTTCTTCCAGCTGCTGGTGGGCGCCGGCGCGACCCAGCTGGTCGCGGCGCTTGCCAATGAGACGGCCTATCCGCTGGTCGGCACGATCGCCGCGCTGAACCTCTGCGCGCTCGGGCTGCTCGCGCACATCATCCGGCGCCGCCAGATCCTCACCGTCGCGTGACGCCCGCGGCATGGGCTCACGGTCGCGCCAGCAGCAGTCGAGCGATGCGGTCCGGGCCGTGCACCAAAGTCGCGGTCAGTCGTCGCCCGAACCCGGCCGGATCAGCTCGAAGCGGTAGCGGGCCTTGCCGAGGGCGACGATGTCGCCATCGCGGAGGAAGTCACGACGGATCCGACGCTCGTTGACGAAGACGCCGTTGCTGCTGCCGGCATCCTCGATGATCGCCGCTTCCGGACCGATGCGGATCGTGGCGTGATGCCGACTGATGTACTTCTCCCGAACCTGCACGTCGTTGTCCGGAGTCCGGCCGATCGTGACCTGCGGCCGCGCGAGCACGTGCACGGCACCGGCCCCTTCATCGATGCGCGTGAGATAGCGCGGCGCAACACCCACTTCCTCCGACGAGCGTCCGGCGTCGTCGGACACGAGGCCCGACCCGTCACGGATGGTCGCGATAGCCGTCGACTGTACCCGAAGCTCGGATTCCAGCGTGGCGATGCGGTCGTCGCGTCGCGACACTTCCGCCGCCAGCGTCGTCAATCGGGACAGGAGGGTCTCGCGATCGGCTTCGGTGACGGTCGGCTCGTCCGTATCCTGGTCACCCGGATCGGCCTCTTCAGCGCCCTGCAGCCTCGCCTCCGCCGCCTGTCGGACCTCCCGCTCCGCCACGAGTGCCCGCTCGAGCTCGGCGACGCGCGCCGCCAGGCCGCTCGACCTGGCCTCGGCGGGTTCCGCCTGTCGGAAATCCGAAGCGTAGCGCCGGCGCGCCTCGTGCGTGCGGACGCGCTCCAGCAAGGACTCGATTCGCGTCCCGCGCCGATCCAGCTCCTCCTTGAGCTCGACGAACTCCATCACGCGGCTCTCCACGCGCAGCCGCAGTTCGTCGCGCTCCTTTGCGGTGGCCGCCAGTTCCTCGTGGGCCACTTCCAGGGCATTGCGCAGTTCGTTGATCCGCGACTTGAGCCGCTGCAACTCCTGCTCGCGGGCCTCGTTCGTCGCGGCCCGCGCCAACCGGGCGATCTCGTCCTGCGCCACGGCAAGCAGCTCCCGCGACTCATCCCGCTCGCGGACTGCGGACGCAAGCTGGTCGCGCAGGCGGGCGGCTTCCTCCTCGATCTGCTGCTGCCCCTCGCGGGCCTCGCTCAGCTGGTCCTCGAGTGCGGCAAGCGCCGTCCTGCGCTCGTCGTGCTGGGCGGCCAGGTCCAGCCGCTCCCGCTCCACCCGCTGCAGCCGCTGCTCGAGATCGGCCACTTCCGGAGCCGGGCCGCGCGCGAGGCGGCCGAGTTCTGCGCGCGCCTGGTCGAGATCCCGCTGCAGTCGCGCGATCGCGAAGGACTTCTCGCGCAGCGCGCTCGTCAGCTGGGTCACCGCTTCGTCGCGAGCCTCGTCGTCAGCATCGTGGAGTCGCGGGAGCGCGCGCGTCATTTCCTCGGTGGACCAGGAGCCGGTCGTCGCGAGTTCGTCGTCCTGCTCCTGCCCGGGATCGAGCACGGGGAGGCGATCGGTCTGGTCCGGATCGTAGTCGGACGGCGATGCTGATCGGGTATGCGTCATGGCGGCAGGCAGGACCGTTTCAGGCGGCAGTATCCGCCGGCTTCTTGCAGGGTTCCGTGGGCCGTTTCTCAGTAATGCGGCCCGCAAGAAAGGTGGCCGTCGCGTCAGCCATCGGCCTCCGACGGCGGCGGCCCGACGCGAAACTGGAATCGCGCGCTGCCGAAGGTGACCGTATCGCCATCCTTCAACACGGCCTGGTGCACGCGCTGCCGGTTGACGAAGACGCCATTGGTACTACAGGCGTCCTCGACCATCGTGGCACCACCGACGAGATACACCACGCCGTGCAGGCGGCTGACGGTCGCGTCGCCGATGCGCAGGTCCGCCTCTGCACCGCGACCCACGTAGGAGCGCGGCCGTGACAACTCGAACACCTCGCTGACATCGGGCTCGAGCGAGATGAGATAACGCCGCAGGGCGGCGCCGGGGCGGCGCCGACGCCGGCGCGCGCGGTGCACGGCGCGGTCGAGAATCCGCTCGCGCTCTTCGAGAGGCAAAGACGGCAACTGTCCCTGATCGGCGAGCCTGGCGGTTGCCGCGGGAGTCTCTGCCGGCATGAGCGATCCGGCCGTGTCGTCGCTGGCGATCGTCGGCTCGTCGCTCGCCGCCGGGCTCCATGCCGGGGCCCCGTCCTCGCCCGTCCCGGTCGTCGGGTCGCGACGGAACAGCCGTCGCAGCCCACTGCGGAAGTCCATGCCGAAGCCATGGCGTACCTCGGCCCGCGTCACCTGCGCCAGCAGCTGGGCCACCTGCTCGCCGCGCTCGGCCAGCGCGTCCACGAGCTTGGCGCGCTCATGCTGCAGGGCCGTGACGGCTTCGCGTGCCACCTTGAGCGCACGCCCGCGTTCCTCGAGCCGCGCCTTCAGGCTGGCGACCGTCTGCTCGCTCTCGTTGCCGCCGTGCAGGCTGGCGGCACTGGCCACCCGCCGCAACTCAGTCTCGGTCGCGCTTTGCTCCTTTTGATTGACGCGCAAGCCGTCACAAGCCAGGGTCAGCGAGGCGATCTGGGCCACCTGTTCCGACAGCTCCGTCTCGCGATCGGCAAGCCGCGACTGCAGCGACTCGATTTCCTGCTCCAGCGAGCGCTCCCGCGCGGCGGCATCGCGGCGCAGGCTTGCAAGCTCTGCCGCAAGGCGCAGGTGTTCTTCCTCGAGCTGCGCGACCAGCCCTGCCGCCGCATCGGGCAGTTCCTCGCGCAGGCCCTCGAAGGAAGGCAGTGAGTCGTCGCTCAGCAGGGCCGGGGGATCCCGCCCGTCATCCCTGGCCGTTTCCCATCCCATGCGCTCACTCAGCGTCGAGCTGCGGCCGCCGAGCTCGATGGCCTCGAGGTCGATGGGTTCCTCGACCACGATGCCGTCGTCATCGGAACGCGTCTTGGCCATCGGAACGTCACCGAGGCCGTCATGCTCATCCAGGGTCATGTCGTCATTCATGGCCAATCCCCGCGGCCTGCGCCCCGTAGCCGCCGGGACGGCCAAGGGCACGTTGTATAGTGTCCGCCGGGCATCGACCAGTCAGGGTGAACCACCAGCATGTGCTCCGCCCGGCACTCTATATGAGCACATCCTGATGGCTGGGTCACGCCCTAACGCGTTGAATTGACATAACTTCTTATGGCCCCGGGGCTGAGGTCAGGGCAGGGAACCATGCGCAACGTCTGGCTCTTGGCGGGTGCCCAGGCACTGTGCGGCTCGGCCAGCTTCCTCATCGTGCTGCTCGGCGGCATCCTCGGCGCGCAGATCGCTCCCCGTCCCACCCTCGCCACGCTGCCGCTGTCGGCCATGATCGTCGGGATGGCGCTGACCACCATCCCGGCCGCGCTCGCGATGCAGCGATTCGGCCGCCGGCCGGCCTTCCAGGCGAGCGCACTGTTCGCCGCATGCACCGCGGTCATGGCGGCCCACGCCATCACGACAGCCAACTTCTGGCTCTTCTGCGGGACGACCGCGGCGCTCGGCGTGAACAACGCCTTCGTCATGCAGTACCGCTTCGCCGCTACGGAGCACGTCGAGCCCACCCAGGCCGGCCGCGCGATCGCCAGCGTCATGACCGGCGCCCTGCTCGCCGCCTGGCTCGGACCCGAGATCGCGATTCGCGCTGCGGACCTCGTCGAAGGCGCACGCTACGCGGGGTCCTTCTATGTCGCGGCACTGATGTTCGCCTCGGCGGCTCTGGTGCTGGCCTGGCTGCCGCGCAGCCGGCTCGCGGCGGCGGCGACGCGCGACGGCGCACGCCCGCTCGGCGCCCTCTTGCGGCAGCCGACATTCGTGGTCGCCGTCATGGCCGGCCTGGCCGCCTACGCGGTGATGAGCTTCATCATGACCGCCACGCCGGTGAGCATGCACGTCATCGACCATCACGCCGAGCACGACACCAAGTGGGTAATCCAGAGCCACCTGATGGCGATGTACCTGCCTTCGCTGGTGAGCGGACGAATCGTGGTGCGGCTTGGCATATACCCAACCATGGTCGTCGGCACGCTGGCGATGGCCGGCTGCGTGCTGGTTGCCGCCTTCGCCGGACATGCCGTCATTCACTACTGGTGGGCAATGGTCCTGCTCGGGGTCGGCTGGAACCTGCTGTTCGTATCGGGCAGTACGCTGCTGACCCGGACCTATCGGCCCGGGGAGCGCTTCCGGGCGCAGGCGGTGAACGAGTTCGTGGTGTTCGGCTCCCAGGCTGTGGCGTCGCTGCTCGCCGGCGTTGCGCTGGCCACGATCGGCTGGGAGGCCCTGAATCTCGCCAGCGTGCCGATGTTGCTGGCCGTGCTGGCGGGCGTCGCCTACCTCGTGTTGCGGCGCGAGCCGTCGCCGGCCTGAGCGCACCGCGCCCGCGGGGCCGTCCTCAGTCGAGGAAGCTGCGTACGTGACCGGCCACGACGTCGGGCGCCACGTCGAACAGGCCGAAGCCGTGTTCCGGCAGGTCCACGAAAGTCGCCGCTGGCAACAGCGGCCGCGCCCGCCCGGTAATCTCCCACAGGTCGTCCCTGGGCCGCAGAACCAGCACCGGCTGCGCCACGTGCGGTAGCCGGTCCTCCGCCGGGTAGTGCATGGCGGCGTTCGCGCCCCACCAGGCCCTGGGACCATTGCGCAGCTTGTCGGCGAAGCCATCGGCGAGCTGCTCCAGGGTCACGCCCGCTCCGCGCCAGCGGATGGTGCGCTGCCATTCCTCCGTGAGGTGGCCACCGTCCGCGCGTACCGGCACGGGCCATGGCAGCTTGCGGAATGCTTCGCGTTCCGCGTCGTTGAACACGGGTGCGGCCACCATCACCAGTCGGCGAACCTGCTCGGGCAGCGCGATCGCGACTTCGGCTGCAATCGACGAGCCCGTGTGGTAGCCGAGCAGGTCGACCTGCCTGAAGCGCATCTGTTCGATGAAGTCGCCGATGGCGGCCGCGTAGTCGGTGATCGAGGGCGTCTTTTCCGGCGCGTCGGATTCACCGAAGCCCGGCGTATCCGGGGCATAGACCGAACGGTCCGAGCCCATTTCCTCCAGGAAGCCGCGGAAGACGCGCCCGGTCATGGGACTCTGGTGCAGACAGATCAGCGTGGTGCGCTCGTCGAAGCCGCCGCTCGAGGGAAATCCACAGCGAACGTGCATCTGCCCGAAGCGGCAGTCCACGTACATGCGGCGCAGGTTGACGACGGGTTTCGGGCTTGTCTTCCGGGATCTGGGCATGTCAGGCGAGTCTCAGGTACCACGCGTAGTCGAGCTCGGTCGGCTCGGCATTGAAACGCTCGCATTCCGCGCGCTTGATCGCCATGAACGCGTCCACGAATTCCGCGCCCAGGTACTCCTTAAGTAATGCCGAACGGGATGCGCGCCCGAGCGCGGTATGCCAGTCGAGCGGCAGGGACGGGTCGACGGGCAGCTCGTACCCATTGCCCGTCACGGGATCGCCCGGATCGAGCGCGTGCGCGATCCCATGGTGCATGCCGGCAAGCACGGCGGCCACTGCCAGGTAGGGATTGGCGTCCGCTCCGCAGATACGGTGCTCGACGTGGCGCGAACCGGCCGGGCCGGACGGGATGCGGAAGCCGACCGAGCGATTGTTCACGCCCCAGGTTGCAGCCACGGGTGCGTAGGACAGCCGGCGAAAACGCCGGTACGAGTTTGCGTTCGGCGCAAAGACCGCCATCATCTCGGGCATCGTGACCTGCAGGCCGCCGATGGCCTGTCGCAGCAGGCTCGTGCCTGCCGGGTCCTCGCTTGCGAACAGGTTGCCGCCGTCGCTGCCCGCGAGACTCACGTGGACATGCATGCCACTGCCGGCCAGCGCCGCGAACGGCTTCGCCATGAAGGTTGCGATGCGTTCGTGGCGGGCGGCGACGCCGCGCACCAGGCGCTTCCATTGCACCGCATCGTCCGCCGCAACCAGGGCGTCATCGCGGTGCTCGAGCGTCACCTCGAACTGGCCGGGCGCGTACTCGGACATCAGCGTGCGCGCTGGCAGGTCCTGCGCCCGGGCCGCCCGGTACATGTCGTCGAACAGCGGCGACATCTCGTCCAGCTTGCCGAGGCCATAGGCATCGTGTCGCATGGATCGCTCTGCGGTCATGAGCCCGGTCGCCGGCCGAATGCCCGCCCCGTCGGGCTCGACCAGGTAGAACTCGAGCTCGACGGCGACCACTGGCCGCAATCCGTCGCCGGCAAGCCGCGCCACCACGCGCTCGAGCGCATGGCGCGGATCCGCCGCCGCCGGCGCACCGTCGACTTCGTGCATGGTCAGCAACAGCTGCGCGGCAGGCCGCTCGAGCCAGGGCGCGACCTTGAGCGTGCCTGGCACCGGCCAGCAGACCTTGTCCGCGTCACCGCTGGACCACACCAGCCCGGTTTCCTCGACGTCCTCGCCGCGCATGTCGAGCCCCAGGATCGAGCCGGCGACGTTGCGGCCGTGCGTGTAGAGCGTCGTCAGCTCATCCCGCGCAATGCTCTTGCCACGGGCAACGCCGCCGGCGTCGGTAATCAGCACCTGCACCGACTCCACCTCGGGATGAGCCTCGAGGAACGCGCGGGCCTCGGCAGGATCGATGCGCATGCGTCAGCTCCTTGCCGCGAGTCGCAGGTCCGCGACGCACTGCGCCCAGGCGGAAGCCAGCCTGTCCACCTCGGCGACCGGCGTGACCGGCGACAGCAGCATCATGTTGTGAAAGGGCGTGATCACGAGTCCGCGGTTCAGCAGGTAGAGGCGGATCGCGTCGGGCAACAGGGCGGGCAAGGCGTCGACGGACTGGCGACCGGTGCACGGCGGAACCCGACTGAAGCCGACTTCGAGCCGCGCGCCGACGCGCTGCACGTGCCAGGGCAGGTCTTCCCGCTCGATGAGCCGCTCCAGCCCGTCCTCCAGACGCTCCGCGAGCGACAGCATCCGCTCGTAGGCGGCCGGCGTCATGACCTGTTCGAGGCAGGCCCGCAGCGCGGCCATGGCCATGGGGTTCCCGGCCAGCGTCGTACCCACGCCCGAGTGACCGCCGGGCTTCGTCGCAAGCATGCCGCGGATTCGCTGCTCGATCTCCGCCGTGAAGCCATAGACCGCGCAGGGGAAGCCGCCGGCAATCGCCTTGCCTGCGACCAGGAAGTCGGGCTCGAGTTGCGCCATCCGCAGGTAGCCGCCGCGCCCGGACGACAGCGTGTGGGTCTCGTCGATCGCAAGTATCGTGCCGTGGCGGAGCGTGAGCTGCCGTAGCGCTTCAAGAAACCCCGGCTCCGGCAGCACCATGCCGGCGTTGGTCATGACCGGCTCGGCCAGCACGCAGGCGACGTCACCCTCCTTGAGGGCCCGCTCAACCGCGGCGAGGTCGTTGAACTCCACGCAACGCGTATGCCGCGACAGGTCCGCCACCTGGCCGACCAGGCCGGGCCGGTTCACCGTGGCGGCGCCCTCCAGGCGCACGAAGCTGTCATCCACCATGCCGTGGTAGCACTGGTCGAAGACCAGCAGGCGCGGCCGGTCGGTCAAGGCCCGCGCCCAGCGGATGACGGCGCGGTTGGCATCCGATGCGGTCTGCGCCATCTGCCAGTACGGCAGGCCGAAACAGGACGCCAGCAGCTCACCGGCAACGGCCGCATCCTCGCCCGGCAACATCGTGGTCAGCCCCCGGGGCAGTTGCGCAGAGAGGGCAGCAGCAACCGCCGGCGGCGAGTGCCCGAACATCGCGCCCGTGTCGCCCAGGCAGAAGTCGGCGTAACGATTGCCGTCGACATCCTCGAGCCCGGCGCCAGTCGCCGAGGCCAGGTGCAGCGGAAACGGTGTCCCCCAGTCGCTCATCCAGTGCATGGGCACGCCGAGCAGCCAGTGCGCCGACGCCCGCCCCGCCAGCGCACGCGAGCGCGGATGGTGGGTGGCGAAGCGCGCACGTTCGGCCTCGAGCACGCGCTCGATCGCGCCTTGCGGGATACCTGCGATGGTGTCGGCCACACTCTGCTCCGGTCTGCCGGCGGTCTCTCGCCGGGGATGCCAAGCGTACTGGCACCCGGGGGACGCATGCCATGGCAGGATGCGTTGACGCACTCCGGGCGCGGCAGCATAGTGCCCCGGGCCCAACCCAGGGGGAACTGCATGATGAAGCTCTACGGGGCGCTCGCGTCGCCCTACGTCGCCCGCGTGGCGCTGGTGGCCCGGTACAAGGGCCTCGACCTGCCGCTCGAGATGCCGGCCGGGGGGCTGAAGTCTCCCGACTACCTGGCGAAGAATCCCTTCGGCAAGATGCCCACGCTCGAGCACGACGGGCACTGCGTGATCGAATCGCAGGTGATCTGCGACTACCTCGACGAGGTCCATCCGTCACCTTCGGTTGCGCCGGGCGACGCGGTGGCCCGGGCCCGGGCGAGGACCGTGGCCCGGGCCGTCGACCTGTACGTGTCGCCCGAGGGCAGCGCACTGTTCCGGCAGATGAACCCGGCGGCGCGCGACGAGACGGCCGTTGCCGCTGCGAAGGACAAGCTCCTCGATTCGCTCGGCAAGATCGACGGCCTGATGTCCCCGGCCGGGCCCTGGGCCACCGGCGAGTTTTCCATCGCCGACTGCACGCTGTTGCCGTACATCGTGCTGATGCAGAAGACCATCTTGCCCATCTTCGGCATACCCGATCCGACGCAGTCCCTCGCCAGGATGGGCGCCTGGTGGACCCGCGTCGGGCGCGACCCGCTGACGTCCGCCTTCACCGCCGAATACGGTGCCGCCGTCGATGATTTCCTGACGCGCATGCGCGGCGGCTGAGCCGCAGCGGCCGGCGCGGTGACCTGGTTGAGGCGCTACGCCCCGCTGGCGGGTGGCTATCCGCTCAAGGCGTTCGCCGTCTGCCTCGGCGCGTACGCCCTGAGCCAGATGGACCTGGCGCTGTTCGGGTACGCACTCAAGGAGATCCGCGCCGAGTTCGGGGTCGAGACCACGACCCTGACCTACGCCATCGGTGCCGCCAACGTCATTGGCGGCCTGCTGCTCGTCGCGCTTGGCATCGTCACCGACCGCGTTGGCCGGCGCAGCATGCTGATGTTCGCAACGCTGGTCTCCTCGATCTTCATCGTGCTGCACGCCTTCGCGCCGGGCCTGCTGGTGCTCGCCATCCTGCGCGGCTTCAGCCTCGGTACCGGCGGACTGCTGTACCCGGCAACCGGCGCCGTCGTGACCGAGGAAGCACCCGCACGGCTTCGCGGCCTGTTCGCCGGCATGTTGCAGACCGGCTATCCGATCGGGTGGTTCCTGGGTTCGGTGCTGGCCGCGATCCTGCTGCCTGCATTCGGCTGGCGCGCCTTGTTCGTCACCGGCCTCCTGAGCATCCCGTTCGTGTGGGTGATCCACCGTCACCTGCGCGAGTCCGCCCGCTTCGCGAGGCAGCAGGCCGGGCCCGCGCAGGCACGCGCCAGCCTCGCCGAGCTGTTCCGCAACGGCATGGCCTACAGGACCGTCGTGCTGTTCGGTGCGCAATACCTGTTCGTCGTCGCCTATGGCGGGACTTTCCAGCTGTTCCCGCTGTACTTCCACGACGCCCGTGGCTTCGATGTCGCCGACGCCGCATTCCTCGTGGGCCTGGGCAACCTGATCGCTGTCATCGGGTATGCGCTGGCGGCCTGGGTCGGCGAATTCGTGCTCACGCGCCGCTCGACTGTCGTGATCTGGACGATGCTGGGTGCCTGCTGCTTCGTCTGGCTGCTGTGGGGCACGGACACGCGCGGAGAAGCGCTCGTCGCCTTCAGCGTGATGTGCATGTTCTTCCTCGGCGTCGCGGCCGTGAAGTTCGCGTTCGTGGCTGAAGTGTTCCCGACGCGCCTGCGCGCCACGGGTCTTGCGTTCTGCGGCTCCCTGGCCGTGACGCTTGGCTCGGCGACCGGTCCGGTGCTGATCGGGCGCACGATCGGCAGCCATGGCTGGGACGTGGCATTCTCGGCCTTCGGGGCGGCCCCGCTGTTTCTCGCGGGACTCGCCTACCTGCTGATCAAGCCGCTGCCATCCGGGCTCGACGTGGACGAGATCGAACAGCGCCTGGCGCGCACGACTGGCGGAGGGGATGCATGAACATGCGAGGCTGGCTGGTCCGTCGATTCGGGGGCCTCGACGCGATGGAGTGGACGGCGCTGCCCGCGCCCACCCCTGGACCCGGGCAGGTGCTTGTCGACGTGCGTGCCTCGGGCATCAACTTCGCCGAGACCCGGATGCGCGCCGGCACCTATAGTGGCCAGGAACTGCCATTCGTGATGGGCATGGAGTCGGCCGGCGTCGTCACCGCGGTGGGTGCAGGCGTCACCGGCTTCGAGCCGGGCCAGCGCGTGTTCGGGCGCGCCCGCGGTTCGCACGCCACGCAGGTATTGTTTGACGCCGGGCACCTCTTGCACCTCCCGGACCGGCTTTCGTTCGAGGAAGGCGCGGCGATCCCCGTCGGCTGGCTGACCGCCTGGCACGCGTTGATGACCGTCGCCGACATCCGTCGCGGCCAGCGCGTCCTGATCGAGGCGATCGCCTCGAGCGTCGGCAGCGCGGCCCTCGTCATTGCGCGCTGGCACGGCTGCTGGGTGGCTGGAACGGCGAGCCGGGACGACAAGGTCCAGCGCGCGATCTCGGCCGGCGCAGACGCGGCCTACAACTACAAGTTCGAGGACGTCGCGGCGCGAGTGCTGGCCGATACTGCCGGCGATGGCGTCGACGTCGGCCTGATGACCATCGGCGAGGAGACCGCGCAGTCCCTGTTCGACGCCATGGGCCAGGAAGGCCACATCGTCATGTACGGCTCGACGGGCGGCAGGCAGGTGTGTTTCAACCTGAACATCGGCATCCGCAATATCCGGCTGTCGAGCATGAGCATTTCCTCGAGCCCGCGCTTCCTGCCGGAGACGATGGCGTCGTTCCGCGAGGTCGCATTGCCGCTCTTCGCCGACGGCACCTTCCGGGCGCTCGTGGACATCGTGCTGCCGATCGAGGAGCTGAAGCACGCGCACGAGCTCGTCGACGCGAGAACGCATTTCGGCAAGATCGTGCTGAAGACGTAGCAGGGTTCGACCCCGCTCATGGCAGCAGGATGACCTTCCCTTCGCGTGCCTCACCGGTACGCGCCGCCTGCGCGAAAGCCTCGGCCCATCGGTCGAGCGGATAGCTGGCCGCGATGCGCGCCTGCAGCCGGCCGTCCGCGATGCGCGCGGCGAGCCCGCGGTACATCGCCTGCACCTGGGCGTGGGTCCGCTTGTTCAGCTCGCGGCGGAAGCTGATGCCGCGCAGGCTGAGGTCGTTGCGGAACATCAGGTAGAAGTCCATCTCGCAGCGCACGCCGCTCATTGCGCCGTAACAGATCACGCTCGAACCCGGCGCCAGGCACTGCGCCAGGCGGTGGGTGGCAGCGCCGGCAACGCAGTCGATGCCGAGCCTCGGGGGGTCGCCGTGGGTTGCTGCAGCCACGCGGCGGGCAAGGTCGTCGCCGTCGGCCAGCACGACGTCGGCGCCGAGTGCCTCGAGTTCCGCCGCGACCTCGGGGCGACGGATGACGTTGACGGTGCGTACACCGGCCTCCTTCGCCAGCGAGATCAGGTAGCGGCCGCAACTCGAGTTGGCGCCGTTCTGGATCAGCCAGTCGCCCGGCTTCAGGTCGACGAAGCCATAGAGGAGGATCCACGCCGTAGGCCCGTTGATCGTCAGCAGCGACAACTGCGCGGCATCGCCGGCCGGCGCCGGCATGCAGGCCGACGCCCTGGCACGCAATTCCTGGCGGAACGTCCCGGACCCGGATGGCGGGAACACGCGATCGCCGACCGCGAAGTCGCCCACCCCGGCGCCGACCCGCAGGACCCGGCCCACGCCTTCAAAGCCTGGCGTACGCGGCAGCGGCAGGTCGAAGCCCGTGGTGCCCTGCACGGTCCTCAGGTCCGCGACGTGCATGGCTGCAGCCTCCATGCGGATGACGATTTCACCCTCGCCGGGCTGTTCCTGGGGCAGGTCGACGAGCCGCAGCACCTCCGCGGGCTCGCCATAGCGATCGTGAACGAGTGCCAGCGCCATCGCCTATCCCGTGATGCCGCGTTCCGTCATCCTCGCGATCGTATCCGCCTGCCGTTCCCGGAAGTAGCTGCGATCGGGGATGAGCAGCCTGCCGCCCTTCAGGAGTCCGTTGCGGCGCCTCAGGTCGGCCTGCGCGAAGCTGTCTGCATACAGGTCGAGCGCCTGGCGCGACAGCAGGTTGCCCATGCCGGGCCGGCGGCGGTAACTGCGCTGGCCGTCGACGAGCAGCCTTGCATGCGCATTGATGCTCTCGCCCTGCCCGGCGGTGACCAGGGCGCTACCGAGGTAGTCGATGATCTCCGAGCCGCCATCCGGTGACTGGGGCGGCACCTCGATGCCCGAGGTACCGGCCGTGTTGGCGGACACGATGTAGGCCATGTTCTCCATCGCGCGCGCGGCGCGCGCGATCTTCTTCTGCGAGGGCGTCAGGGTGAAGACCTCGCTGGTCGAGTGCAGGAAGATCTCGGCACCGCGTATCGCATGGCAGCGCGCGATCTCCGGATACAGGATTTCCTCGGAGGCGATTGCCGCGAGGTTGCCGATGGCCGTGCGCGCAACCGGAAAGACGCCCTCGAGCCCGTAGATGTCGAGGTAGCGGTCCCAGACGTCGTGGGGCGTCGGCGCGAACAGCGACACGAGCCTGCGGTAGCGGAGCACCGTGTTGCCGGTCGGGTCGATGCAGAAGCTGGCCTGGAAATACAGGCCGGGGAAATTCCGGTCGGTCTCGTAGGCGTTGCCCGCCAGGAAGATCGAATGCTTCTGCGCGATGCCGGCGAGCGCCTCGTACTCGGGGCCGTCTGGCGCCAGTGCCGCCTTGTCCGCCCACTCGTCGATGGCCTCGCCCCAGGGCGGGCCGCTCAGCACGTACTCGGGCAGCACGACCAGCTTGAAATCGCGCCCGATCCAGCGCCTGGTTCCCCCGATCTGCTCATCGATACGCAGGATCGATCGCCGCATCCGTGCCCGCGCCGCCTCGCGCGTGGCATCCGGGTGCACGGCGTCGTTGAAGGTCTGCAGCGCACAGGCGTAGAAGCCGCCGCGGATCCAGTCGTCATCCGGCTTCGGGGGCGCCGCGGCGACGGTCCCCGGACCCGCGGTCTGGGCGTGCACAGGCCGCACGCCGCCCAGGCTCGCGGCAGCGATCGCGCTGCCCAGGAACAGGAAGTCACGGCGAGTGGTCGACTGGGTCATCACAGGCTCTCCCGGCAACAGCGACGGAATGTAACAGGATGGCGGGTGCGGCAGGCCGCGCCGGACATGCGAATTTTGCTTCGTGTATATTCCGGTCATCACGCGAGAGGAGTCCCGATGCGTTCATTTGCGGCCGCATTTCTTGGATTGCTGCTGGTGGCCTGCGGCTCACAGGCGCCGGAGGGCGAGGACGCACCGCGCCGGCCGCGGAACGAGGTGTCGATCGCGGCCTATGCGCTGCCGGGCTCGGTCGACGACCGCAACTGGCAGCGCTTCGTCGCCAACGTCAATGCCTGGGCTCCCGAATTCGAACTCAAGATGTTCATCCGCGGCGAGGGCGGACCCGAGGAGACCCAGCTGTCGAACGCGCGGCGTGGCCGGGTCCAGATCGTCGGCCTGTCCTTTGCTGGTGCGGCCGCGGTCGTGCCCGAGATCGCGGTGCTGTCGGCGCCCTACCTGTTCGAGTCGCAGGAAGAAGCCGACTACATCATGGACGAGGTCGTGCGCGAGCCGTTCCGCCGGCTGTTCGCGGAGCACGGGCTCAGGCTGCTGCAGTGGGTGGACGTCGGCTGGGTGAACCTGTACGCGCGCAACCCGATCCTCGAGCCCGCCGATGCGCGCGGGGTCCGCCTGCGGGCGGCCGCCTCGGTTGCGTCGCAGGCATTCGTGCAGTCGGTCGGCGGCGACATGATATCGATGCCGTTCCCCGAGGTACTGCCGAGCCTGCAGACCGGCCTCATCGATGGCGGCGTGACGAGCGTGACGATGTATGCCTTGAGCGGCATTGCCCAAGAGGCGCCACACTACCTGCTCACCGAGCACAGCTACGATGCCGGCGTACTGGTTGCCAACAAGGCGTGGTTCGACAGGCTGACGCCGCACGACAAGGACGTATTCGAGGAAGCCTACGGCAGCGCCGGACAGGCCCGCACTGCGGCGCGCGCGGCGGTCGCGAGCCTGATCGCCGACCTCGAGGCCGGTGGCGCAACCCTGCACCGTCCAACGCCGGAACAGCGACGGGCCTGGGCGGAAGCATCACGAGAGGCGCACCGCGCCATCATCGAACAGGCGGGGGGCCGCGCCCAGGAGATCTACGACCTTATCCTGCAGGGGAAGCGGGACTTTGCCGCGCGCCAGGCGACGGCGACCGGGCGTTGAAGGACGTGGCCAGGCCGCACATCGAGTTCATCCAGAGCCAGTGGCTACCCCTCGAGGACGCCTGGGATGGCAATGCGCGCTCCGGCACGCGCTTCCAGACGCTGTCGCGTGACCGGGCAAGCGGGGCCTGTAGCCTGATCGTCCACTACCCGGCCGGCTGGTCCGTGGACGAACAGGCGCTCGCGGCCGATGAAGAACTGTTCGTACTCGACGGCGCGCTCGAGCTGGACGGGCGGAGGCTCGGTCCGCACTGCTACGCGCACCTGCCGCGAGGCTTCAATCGGCGCCGCCTCGCCTCGCCGTCGGGCGCGCGGGTGATCACGTTCTTTTCGGACTCGCCGCAGCCTGCCGGTCCGGCGCGATTCGATCCCGCGCGGCTCGTGTCCGGTCTCGACACGCGGCGGATGGACGGCATGACCGGACCGCGGAAGCACATGGCCAGCGAGGGATTCCGGTTCGAGGGCACCGTGCACAAGCTGCTTTTCGACGACCCCGAGACGGGTGACAAGACCTGGATCGCCGGACTCATGCCGTACTGGCACAGTGACCTGATCGAGACCCACCCGGTCTGCGAGGAAGAGTTTGCGCTTTCGGGGGACGTGCACCTGCCCTGCGGCATCATGCGCGAGGGATCTTACTTCTGGCGACCGGCCAACGTGCCGCACGGGCCGTTCGGCACCACCGGCGGCACGCTACACCTTTGCCGCGGCAAGGGCGGCAGGTTTTCCACCCGATTCGAGACGTCCACGACGCCATTTGCCTGGGATCCACCTTACGACCCGATATTGCCGCCCGACCTTGCAGCATGGGTCCCATCGGGCTACGACTGTCGCCGGAGCGACGCCCTGGCTGCGCATCCCGTGTAACCTCAGGGCCTGCTCGTCTGCGAAGAGGAACCAGGCATGAATCGAGCTTTCGTCGCCATCCTTGCACTGCTTGCGTCGGGACCTGCGGCTGCGCAGGACGGCAGGCCGGACTGCACGACCGCGGAGCACCGCCAGTTCGACTTCTGGGTCGGTCGCTTCGAGGTGCGCACCGCCGAGGACAAGCTCGCAGGCCACAACGTGATCGAAACGACGCTCGGCGGCTGTGCGCTGACCGAGCACTGGACCGGTGCGCGCGGCAGCCAGGGCAGGTCCATCAATTTCTTCGACCGCAACGACCGGCGCTGGCACCAGGTCTGGATCGACGACAGCGGCGAGCCGCTCTACCTGAGCGGCGGCATGGAGGGCAAGTCCATGGTCCTCGGTGGCGAGACCCGCGACACCGACGGCAAGGTCGTGATGCAACGCATCACGTGGACGCCGCTGGACGACGGCCGGGTGCGCCAGCACTGGCAGGCCTCCGAAGACGGGGGCAAGCAATGGAAGACCGTGTTCGACGGCTACTACGCGCCCGAGACCTGAGCAGCCTCAGTCGTATTCGTCGTACTTGAGCGCCTGGCCGCGCACCCGCTCGGCCGGATACTTGCGCGCGTTCTCGGCGAGCTTGCGCGAAGTCGCCGCCAGCAGATCGATTTCCAGGCGGTCCGCGATCCGCACCAGGTAGACGAGGACGTCAGCCAGCTCCGCCTCGACCCTGGCGCGCCTGGCCGCGTCGAGTTCCATGCTCTGGGTCTCCGTGAGCCACTGGAAGATCTCGGTCAGCTCGGCGGCCTCGACCGAGAGCGCCATCGCAAGGTTCTTGGGACTATGGAACTGCGCCCAGTCGCGTTCGGCCACGAAGCCGCGCAGGCGATGTTTCAGCTCCTCGAGGTCCCTGATCTGCCCGGCGGCTTCCACGTCATCGTCCTACCAGGCCAGCTCGCCGCCATCGAACTGCAGGAAGCGCCCCGCATCGTCCGGTGTCAATGCGGCGATGACGCTGCGCATGCCACTCACGCTGTCGACCGGCTCCACCGGCGCCTGCGGGCCGCCCATTTCCGTGCGCGCCCAACCCGGATGCATGGGCAGCGCGATGATGCCGTGGCGCTTCAGGTCGATCGACATCGACTTCATCATCGCATTGGCGGCAGCCTTGGAAGTGCGATAGGCATACAGCCCACCGACCGTGTTGCCACCGATCGAGCCGACCATGGACGTCAGCGTCACGATCTTCTTCTGCTCGCTGGCCGCGACATGCTGTACGAAGGCCTCCGACATCTTCATCGGCCCGAACACGTTGACCCGGAACGTCTCCATCCAGTCGCCGTAGTCGGACTTGCCGAAGCGCTGGATGCTCATGCCCTTCTTCGCGAAGCTGTCCGCGCCGATCGTGCCCGCCACATTGAGCAGGACGTCGATCGGCATGCCTTCGAGATCCCTGGCCAGTGCCTCGATCGCCTCGTGATCAGTCACGTCGAGCGCGTGGAGGGTGACGGCGCCCCCGCTCCCGCTGGCAAGGGCCGCCAGTTCGCCGGCACCCGGATCGCGTGCGCAGGCGAGGACGCGCCAGCCGTCGGCTGCGTACTGCCGGACAAATTCGAGGCCGAGGCCGCGAGCGGCGCCGGTAACCAGGACGGTGGGCATGAATTCGGTTCCTCCCGCAACGGTTAAGATGCTGCCAATGGGCAACGTGCCCGAGTCTAGCGCAATCCATGGCAGCGACCGAAAGACCGGGACCTTACCGGAAGATCGTCATCTCCCGGCTTGCCGGGGACTTCCGCTCCTCGACCTCCATCGTCGAGGCCGAATGGCGGGACCCGGGACCGGAGGAAGTCGCCATCCGGAACCGTTATGCCGGCGTCAATGCAGTCTTCGACAAGAACCTCTGCCGCAACACCATCCGGTATGTGGAGGTGACGCCACCCTATGACATGGGCATCGAGGCGGTGGGTCATGTCGTGGCGACCGGCTCTGCCGTTCGCGACCTGCGCATCGGCGATGCGGTCGCCACCGTCGCGCTCGGCCATGGATTCCGCGACTACCACCTGATCGACGCGGCGCGCTGCACGCGCGTGCGCGAGGCCTCGCCCGAGATCCTCACCTTGATCCCGACGGGCATGTCCGCCCTCGTGGGGCTCAGGCACATCGCGGAGATGAAGTCCGGCGAGACCGTCATCGTCTCGGCCGCCGCCGGTGGGCTCGGGCAGTTCGTGGTGCAGCTCGCGAAGCTCGCCGGGAACCATGTGATCGGGCTGACGAGCACCGAGGCGAAGGCCACGGCGCTGGCCGACCTTGGCTGCGACCGCGTCATCAACTATCGCGAGGAGGACCTGCGGCAGGTCCTCGCGCGGGAATATCCTGACGGCGTCGACATCGCCTACGACACCGTCGGTGGCGAGATCTTCGACGCCTTCCTGGACCATCTCGCCATGCGCGGAAGATTGGTCATCAGCGGCCATACCAGCGACTTCGACCGGCCGGAGGAGGATGTCGCCGCACCGCGCATCTACCGCAAGCTCTACTGGAAATCGGCGTCCGTCCGCGGCTTCCAGAACCCGGCATTTCCCGAGTATTTCGCCGAGGCCGCCCGGGAGATCCTGTCTCTTTACTACGCGGGCAAGCTGCGGGTGCTGGTCGATCCCCACCGCTTCGAGGGGCTGGAGTCGGTGGCGGACGCGGAAGAGCACCTGCTGGCCGGTCGCAACCTCGGCAAGGTGGTCGTGTCGTTGTAGGCAGACGGGTTGCCCGGGCCGCGCCCTGCGGGTTTACACTGGCAGCCCGGATCGCTTCCCAGGGGGGAGAAGCCATGCGCAGCGTCAGGGAACTGCTGGAGAGCAAGCCCGCGGGCCTCTTCACGGTCGATGCCGAAGACCCCGTGCGGACCGCCATCCAGCTCATGGCGGATCATCACTGTGGCGCTTTACCCGTCATGCGCGGTGCGGAACTCGTCGGCATCATTTCCGAACGGGACTACGCGCGCAAGGTCGTGCTGATGGGTCGAAACTCTGCGGAAACGCCCGTGTGGCAGATCATGAGCTCGCCGGTGATCAGCGTCTCGCTCGACGACCGGGTCCGGCACTGCATGGAGCTGATGACCGCGAAGCGCATCCGCCACCTGCCGGTGGTCGAGAACGACACGCTGCTCGGCATGATCTCGATCGGCGACTGCGTCCGCGTGGTCATCGAGAGCCAGCAACAGGAAATCGACGAGCTCAAGCGCTACATCGTGACTTGACCTGCCGGCACGCAAGCCGGCCCGGGATCACCGCCTGCAACCGCGGCCCCGCACCGATCAGGACATGCGAATGACCGGCTTGATGGCGCGGCCCGCCTCGGCGTCCGCGAGCGCGCGCGGCAGGTCGGCAAAGTCATAGAACGATACCAGCCGGTCATAGGGGAACAGGCCATCGAGATAGAGCCCGGCGAGGCGCGGGATGAACTCTTCCGGCACGCTCGAGCCCTCGAGCACCCCCGTGACCGTCCTGCCCTTGAGGATCGACAGCGGGGAAAACTCGATCGGCGCGCCGAGCCTGGGCACCGTGCACAGCCCGCAGGTGCCGAGTCGCGCGAGGCAATCGATCGCATCCTTGAACGACTGCTCGGCCCCGGCCGTTTCCAGCGAGAAATCGGCGCCGCCGTTCGTCAGATCGCGAATCTCCTCGGCAACTTCTCCGGCTCGCGCGTTGATCACGTGCGTCGCGCCGAGTTCCACCGCGAGTTCCAGTCGCTCCGGCCGGATGTCGATCGCAATGATCGGCTCGCAGCGCGCGATGCCTGCGGCCATGACCGCCGACAGGCCCACCGAACCCACGCCGAAGATGGCCAGGCTGGAGCGGGGCTCGCAGGCGAGCGTGTTCAGTACCGCGCCGGCGCCCGTCTGCACGCCACAGCCGAGGGGCGCCGCCAGCTCGAGCGGCAGAGATGCAGGAATCGGGACGGCGTTGCGCTCGGTGGCGAGTGCGTGGGTGGCGAACGAAGACTGCTGGAAGAAGGCCCCGTGTACCGTTCCCGACGGGGAGGCCAGCGTGGCCGAACCATCGGCCCGGGTGCCGCCAAACTGCAGCTCGTGTCCGTTCATGCAGTAGGCCGGTGCGCCATCCCGGCAATTGCGACAACCACCGCAGGACCCGAAGGTCAGCACGACGCGGTCGCCGGGCTTCAGGCGGGTGACGCGGGAGCCGACTGCCTCCACGATGCCCGCGCCCTCGTGGCCGAATACGGCCGGCAGCGCGGCGCGCCGCGGCGCGAACAGGTCGGTGTGGCACACGCCGCAGGCAGCGAGCCGGACGAGTACCTCGTCCGGCCGCGGCACATCGAGCGTCAGCGACTCCAGCTGCGGCGGCGCCTCGGCTTGATGGTGGACCCAGGCCCGGATCTGCATGGTTGTCGGAGGAGTCAGGCCGCGCATCGCGCTGCCGCCCTCATCTCCTCACCATTCTCCCGTGTTCTTCATCGACGCCCACGGCTCCGCCGGCGGCAGTGCCGTACCCTTCTGCAGCAGCTCCACCGATATGTTGTCCGGCGACCGGACGAAGGCCATGCGCCCGTCGCGCGGCGGCCGGTTGATGGTGACGCCCGCCTTCATCAGCCTGTCGCAGAGCGCGTAGATGTCCTCGACCTCGTAGGCGAGGTGCCCGAACGCGCGGCCGATGCTGTACTTCTCGGGATCCCAGTTGTAGGTCAGCTCGACCATCGCACGGTCCTCGTCGCCCGGAGCGGCGAGGAACACCAGCGTGAAGCGGCCCTGCTCGCTGTCGTAGCGCTTGATCTCCACGAGGCCGAGCTTGTTGCAGTAGAAATCGAGCGACTGGTCGAGATCGGTGACCCGGACCATGGTGTGCAGGTAACGCATGAACGGCTCCGCCTGTTCAGAACATTTCGGACGAATCCGGGGGCGATACGTCGGCCGGATTGCGCGACGGGAATGACCAATTGCGAGGGGGATCGGGAAGACCCGGGTCGCCAGGGTGCTCCAATTCAGTGACGGCCAAGTCCGTCTCCGAGAGCGCCGACGCTGGCAGAAGCGGCCACGGTTCGAGCGGATCCCGCAACACCGGATAGCCGACAAAAACGGGTGATCGCGTCTTGGAAGGTCAATCGGTAGGCAAATACAAGCTCCTGTCCAAGGTGGCCGAGGGTGGCATGGGCGTGTTCTATCGCGCCCTGGACACACGCCTGGACCGCACCGTGGGCATCAAGACGCTCCACACGGAATTCTCCGTCGATGCCCAGCTCCGCGAGCGCTTCATCAATGAGGCCAAGGCGCTCGCCAAGCTCAATCACCCCAACATCTGCGTGCTCCATGACTTCTTCGAGGATGGCGAGAAGCTCTTCATCGTCATGGAGTACATTGAAGGCGAGACGCTCTCCGAAATCGCGCGACAAAAGGGCGCCATAGCGGCCGACAAGGCTGTGCCCGTGTTCCGGCAGATCCTGCTGGCGCTGGACTACGCCCACCGCAAGAACATCATCCATCGCGATATCAAACCTTCCAACATCATGGTGTCCACGCAGGGCGTGGTAAAGGTGATGGACTTTGGAATCGCGAAGATCGTCGGCTCCTCCAAGCAGCTGACGATGACCGGTCGCAAGGTCGGTTCGATTCCCTACATGTCGCCGGAGCAGATTACTCAAAAGAACATCGATCACCGATCCGACATCTACTCTCTGGGCATCACGCTGTACCAAGTCTGCACGGGACGAGTGCCCTTCGATTCGACGTCGGATTTCGAGGTGATGAAGTCACACC
>Ga0209536_100004785_pt1 | contig 21313 bp, 16 predicted proteins | sample DeeMarSeWOR28_12_FD_187461 | JGI IMG/M metagenome (GOLD analysis project Ga0209536, IMG submission 187461) | Marine sediment microbial communities from White Oak River estuary, North Carolina - WOR-2-8_12 (SPAdes) (version 2) | ecosystem: Environmental > Aquatic > Marine > Intertidal zone >... | reverse complement strand
CGGGCCACCTGATCGAAGGGGTACTCCGTCACCGGCAAGGGCCGGATCTCTCCGGCCTCCAGCCAGTTGAGCATACGGCGCAGGCCGCCGGACAGGAGGTCCGCTTTTTCGCTCATGAAGCTCAGGTTGAACGCGAGCACGCTGCGGTTGTCCCGGGTGAGCTGCAGCGGATTGAATCTGGGCGTTCGCAGATAGTCGACGATGAGCTTGGGCCAGGACGGGCGACCCCGACCCTTGGGCAGCATGGTATGGAAGCCGTACACCACCAGCTTGCCCCCGGGGGCCAGGTGTCGATACCCGTCCCGCAGGCCGGGTCCGCCGTTGGCGTCCAGGACAACGTCGAATCCCTCGGGCACGGCAGTCGATAATTCATCCCAGAGGCGGTCGGAACGAAGGAACACGTCACCTGCGCCGTGGCTCCGGGCCGTCTCGATTTTGGCTTCTCCGCCCACGACGCCGATGACCCGGCAGCCGAGTCGGCGGGCCAGCTGCACCAGGGCGCCGCCGACACCCCCGCCGGCGGAGTGGACCAGAACCCGGTCGCCCTCGTGAGGATGGGCCAGCTCGTACAGCGCGTACCACGCGGTCAGGAAGACCGTGGGGAAGCCGGCGGCCTGTTCGTTCGTCAGTCCCTCGGTTACCGGGAAGACCTGGCTGGCCGGGAGACAGATTTTCGTGGCGTAACCGCCGAACAGGGTGACGCCCATCACCCGGGTCCCGACCTCAGGGCCGTCGGTGCCCGGGCCGAGCTGCCTGATGGTGCCCGAGACCTCGAACCCGGGGGTAATGGGGTAACCCACCAGTTCTTTTGCCGAGGCATACAATCCCATTCGGACCACGCAGTCCGCGTAGTTGATGCCGATGGCGTGTACGTCCACCAGCACCTCGCCCGGCCCCGGGACGGGATCCGGCGCCTCCTCGATACGCAGGCGCTGGTATCCGCCCGGGCTGTCAATGACGATTCGCCTCATACCCGTGGTCTCCGGCAGATCGACGTGAGCATAGCAGCGGGTCCCGGAACCCGTATAATCCCGCGCCCCGCCCCCGAGATCGGCCAATGATCGAAAAGCTGAGAAACATCGCCATCATCGCCCACGTGGATCACGGCAAGACGACCCTGGTCGATCGGCTCCTGCAGGAGTCCGATACCCTCGGGCCCAGGGCCGACCTGCCCGAGCGGGCCATGGACAGCAGCGACCTGGAAAAGGAGCGAGGCATTACGATCCTCTCCAAGAACACGGCCATTCGCTGGGGGGAGTACCGGATCAATATCGTCGATACGCCGGGACACGCCGACTTCGGCGGAGAAGTGGAACGGGTGCTGTCCATGGTGGATGCCGTGCTGCTGGTGGTGGATGCGGTGGAGGGCCCCATGCCCCAGACCCGCTTCGTGACCCGCAAGGCCTTCGACCACGGACTCAAGCCCATTGTGGTCATCAACAAAATGGACCGGCCCCAGGCGCGACCCCACTGGGTCATGGAAAAGACCTTCGATCTGATGGATGCCCTGGGGGCCAGCGACGAGCAGCTGGACTTCCCGACGGTCTATACGTCGGCCATCGCGGGTCGTTCGGGCACGGACCCGGAGAACCTGGAGGCCGGCATGGACGCCGTGTTCGAGGCGATCGTCGGCCACTGTCCCGAGCCCCCGGTGGAGGTGGACGGCCCCCTGCAGCTCCAGGTGAGTTCACTGGATTACTCCAGCTACGTGGGCGCCATCGGCATCGGACGCATCGCGCGGGGCACGCTCCGGCGCAACAGTCCGGTGACCGTGATCGACCGGCACGGGCGGACCCGTCAGGAGAAGATCCTGCAGGTCTTCGGTTTTCTGGGTCTGGAGAGGGTGGAAGTGGACTCGGCAGTGGCCGGGGACATCGTCGGCTTCTCCGGCATCGAGCGCCCCGCCATCTCGGACACGCTTTGCGAACCGGGCCGGGTCGAGGCGCTTCCGCCGCTCACCGTGGACGAGCCGACGCTTTCCATGACCTTCGAGGCGAACACCTCGCCCTTTGCCGGCCGGGAAGGGCGCTTCGTCACGAGCCGCCAGGTAGGAGAACGACTGGCCAGGGAGGCGATTCACAACGTGGCATTAAAGGTGGAACCCACCGAAGACCCCGAGAAATTCCGGGTCTCCGGACGGGGCGAGCTGCACCTGTCCATACTGCTGGAGACCATGCGCCGGGAGGGCTACGAGCTGGCGGTGTCGCGGCCCGTGGTGATCTTCAAGGAAATCGACGGCCAGCGGTGCGAGCCCTTCGAGACCCTGACGGTGGACCTGGATACGGACAGTCAGGGTGCGGTGATGGAGCGGCTCGGCAGCCGGGGGGCGGAACTCAAGGATATGCAGGCCGACGGCCGGGGCCGGGTCCGCCTGGACTACGTGATCCCCAGCCGCGGGCTGATCGGGTTCCAGTCGGAGTTCCGGTCGATCACTTCGGGGACAGGCATCATTTACCACGTTTTCGATCATTACGGGCCGAGTCGGGAGCGGGCGCCCCATCGGCGGGCCAACGGCGTCATGATCTCCAACGGCACCGGCAAGGCGCTGGCCTACGCCCTGTTCAATCTCCAGGAGAGAGGCCGGATGCTGATCGGTCCCGGCGACGAGGTTTACGAAGGCCAGATCGTGGGCATTCATTCCCGGGACAACGATCTGACTGTAAATCCCATGAAAGCCAAGCAGCTCACCAACATCCGGGCCGCGGGAAAGGATGACAACGTATTGCTGACCCCCGCCGTCCGAATGACGCTGGAGCAGGCCATGGAGTTCATCGAGGACGACGAACTCATCGAGATCACCCCGGCCAGCATCAGGCTCCGGAAGCGATTCCTGAAGGAGCACGAGCGAAAGCGGGCTTCCCGGACCCGGGAACGGGAGCCGGATCCCGGGGCTTGATCGGGCCCGGTGTCCCGCCAGCCCCGACAGGACGGCAATACGCAGCGGTTAACAGTGACGCGCGTCACGAACCGGGCATCCGTCACCGGCTTCCGGCTCGGATTTTTTTAGCTAAATGACATTAATAAAAACACGTAATCAACTGTTATTAAATAAATAAAAAAATTGAGCAGGGCGAAACGGCGAGCCCCCTGCCCAAGTCCGTGATTATGTTTAAATCGTGACTATCATCACGCCGGATCCGCGTCCCAGGCCGCTATATTCCCCCCGAAGACTCCGACCCGACTGGATTCGGATCCAGGGAAACGACAGCACGGCCGATGAAAAAGCTGCTCAGAAAACAGCTCGAGCGTGCCCGGGAGCACGGCGGTGACTCCAAGTCCGTGCTGCGGCGTTTCCTTCCCATGGTGCTCAAGCAATACCGGCTGTTCCAGGAACGCATCGACGATCTGGACGCCCAGGTGGCAAACCTGCGCAGCAGCCTGGACGAGTACAGCACCGACGACCGAACGCTCAGGGACCAGCGCCTGCGGGCGGTGGTGGATAACGTCAAGGACGGCATTCTTTCCGTCAGTCACGAAGGAGAGATTCTCTCGGTCAACCTGACGGTGGAACGGATTTTCGGCTATCGGCCCGGCAGTCTGCTGGGCCGGCACCTGTCGCTGCTCCTGCCGTTTCCCGACGACATGACCGCGGCGGGATATCTCAAGGAACTCTCCCGAACCAAGGACTGCACCGTCGCCGAGATGGCGCCCCACCAGGTGGAGGGCCGTCACCGGACCGGCAAGAGCTTCCCCTGCGACGTGGTTGTCAGTCGCGCCCAGGTGGAGGAGAACCGGATATTCATCGTCGGTGTCCGCGACATGACGGAGCGGGTCAACGCGGAGCGGGCGCTCCGGGAAAGCGAGGCCCGGTATCGATCGCTGGTGGACAGCGCTCCCGAAGCCATCGTCGTTTACGACGTGGACGAAGGACGATTCGTGGACGTGAACACCGCCGCCACCAAAATGTTCAAGCTGGATCGGACGGCGCTTCTTCACCTCGGCCCCCAGGACGTCAGCTCCGATCGTCAGCCGGACGGCCGGGCCTCCGATGCGGCTCGCGGCTATATCGAGGCGGCGCTGAACGGCAAGCATCCTGTTTTCGATTGGACCCACAAGGACGCCACCGGCCGGGAGATTCCCTGCGAGGTTCGGCTTGCCCGGATGGACAGCCAGCAGCGTCGACTGGTCCGGGGCAGCATTACCGATATCAGCGACCGCAAGCGTGCCGAGATCCTGGCGGCCGGCGAGAAGACCGTCCTCGAGCGCATTGCGGGCAACGCGCCGCTGGCGGAAATTCTCGACGTCATCACCGAGACCGTGGCGAAAGTGGCCGACGAGGCCTGCTGCGCCATTTTCCTGATCGATGAAGCGGGCCGACATCTCAGCGTGCGCAGCGCCCCCGGGCTTCCCGAAGAGCTGGTGGAGGCCATCGACGGACTCCCGGTGGAGGAACTGACGTCCCGGCCGGCCCCCGACAGAACCCTGGCGGAAACGGTCGTCATGGCGAACATGGGCTCCGATCCGCTCTGGGCCCGTTACCGGGAACTGGCCGAGGGGCTGGGGCTACGTTCCTCGTGGTCGACTCCCATCCGGACTTCCGACAGCCAGGTGATGGGCGCCTTCGCCGTCTTCTATCCGCAGCCCCGTGCCCCGGTGATGCAGAATTTCGAACTCTTCGATCGAATGACCCGATTGACCGGCATCGCCATCGAGCGCAAGCGGGCCGAGAAAACGATCCGCGCCAGCGAGGCGCGGTTCCGCGGCCTGTTCGAAAACGTGCTGGACGGCGTCTACCAGGTGTCCGCCGACGGCGAGTTCATTTCCGCCAACCCCGCGCTTGTAAAAATGCTGGGTTATGACTCCGAGGAGGACCTGAAGAGTCTCGGCCCGACCCGCAGCCTTTACGTGGATGCGGGCCAGCAGGCCGCCGTGCTGAGCACCCTTCACCGCGAGGGTCAGGTACGCAACGCGGAGCTCAAGCTGCGGCGCAAGGACGGAACCGTGATTATCGTTCTCGAGAACTCCCGTATCGTCCGTGACGAGAGGGGCGTGGTGGCGGGCTACGAGGGAACGTTATCGGATATTACCGAGCGCAAGCGCGCCGAAATGGCCATCCACGAGGCAAAGGAACGGGCCGAGGTGACGCTGAAGTCCATCGCCGACGCGGTGATCACCACGGACGGTAACGGTCGGGTGGATTACATGAACCCGGTGGCCGAGCAGCTCACGGGCTGGTCCATGCAGCAGGCTTCCGGGCGGCCCGCCACGGAGATCATCCAGATTCTGGACGAGACGACCGGGGAACAGGTGGAGGATCCGGTATCCATCTGTCTGCGCGAGAAATGCGTGACCGAACTTGGCCAGCATTCGATCCTCGTGGACCGCTTCGGCGAGCAGATCGCGATTCAGGATTCCGCCGCCCCGATTCGTGACCGCCGCGGCCAGGTCATGGGATCGGTGATGGTATTCCACGATGTCAACAAGGAACGCAGCCTGCGTCGCCAGCTCGCCTATCAGGCGAGTCACGATCCGCTCACCGGCCTGATCAATCGACGGGAATTCGAAGTCCGGCTGCAGGAAGCGCTGGACGCCAGCCGGGAAACGCCCGGCCTGACCCACGTGCTCCTGTACCTGGATCTGGACCAGTTCAAGATCGTCAACGACACCTGCGGCCATTCTGCCGGCGATCAGCTGTTGCAGCAGCTGACCGCTTTGATCACTCGACGCGTGCGTGTCAGCGACATTGTCTGCAGGCTTGGCGGCGACGAGTTCGGCCTGTTGCTCAGCGACTGCAGCCTGGAACGGGCCGTGGAGGTTGCCGACAGTCTTCGTCAGGCGATCCGGGAGTATCGATTCTTCTGGCAGGACGCGGCGTTCGATATCGGCGTCAGCATCGGCGTGGTGACCGTGACCGAGGAGAGCGAGAGCGTCGCGGCGCTGCTGTCGGCTGCGGATGTCGCCTGTTACGCCGCCAAGGACCAGGGCCGTAACCGTCTGCACGTCTATCAGCACGGCGATGCGGCGGAGCGGCACGCCGAAATGCAGTGGGTCTCCCACGTGACCCGCGCCATCGAGGACGATCGCCTCGAGCTGTACTTCCAGCCCATCGTGCCCATCGGCGAGAAGAAGGACACGCGGGGCCATTACGAGCTGTTGCTCAGGCTTCGGGACGAGCGCGGTCGCCTGGTGAGTCCGGAAGCCTTTATCCCGGCGGCCGAGCGATACAACCTGATGCCGGCGCTGGACCGCTGGGTGCTGCGATATGCGCTGGAAAACCTGGCCTACACCGGCGGAGGGGACCGGGACGACGGCTATACGGTGGCCATCAATTTCTCCGGCACGTCACTCAACGAAGACAAATTCCTCGACTTCGTGCTGGCGGAACTGGCCAGGTTCGATCCCGTTCCCGGTGCGATCTGCTTCGAGATCACCGAGACTGCGGCCATCAGCAATCTGCAGCGGGTGGCCCATTTCATGTCCGAGGTCAAGAAACGGGGTTGCGAATTCTCACTGGACGACTTCGGTAGCGGCCTCTCCTCCTTCACCTACCTGAAAAACCTGCCGGTGGACTATCTGAAGATCGATGGTCACTTTGTCAAAAACCTGACCCACGATCGTATCGATCAGACCATGGTGGCCGCCATCACGTCGGTGGGTAACGCCATGGGCATACGGACCGTGGCGGAGCACGTGGACTCCCAGGACGTTCTGGACACCCTGACTACCATCGGCGTCGAGTTCGCCCAGGGCTTCCTCATCGCCAAACCGAGACCCGTGGCGGAGTTCCCCAGAACCGCCGCCGGGCGCCGTGTGGCGGAGCTCAAACTGGCCTGACTCCAGTCTTGCGGCCCGGCGGTTTCGCGGTACACTCGGTGCATGGCGATCGGAACGGGTGAACACCGACACAAAAAACGCCGGGTGATCGTCGCAGAATCGGGATTCCAGCAGGCAGCCGCCGGAGACGACGGGCTGCTCGCGCCTGACGAGCCTCCAGCTTTCGAAACCATCAACGACGGAGGATCCGCCAAGGCTCTCCTCGTCTGCGATCATGCCAGCCGCCGGATTCCCAGGCGGCTGAACAATCTCGGCCTGGACGAGCTGGCGTTGCGGCGGCATATCGCCTGCGACATCGGTGCGGTCGACGTGGCTCGCCGGCTGTCCAGGCTGCTGGACGCACCGGCGATTCTGGCCAGCTACTCACGCCTGGTCGTGGACTGTAACCGTCACCTGAGCGACCCCACCTCGATTCTGGCGGTCAGCGACGGTGAATTCGTGCCGGGTAATCACGACCTCTCAAAGGAGGAGAAGGACGCCCGGGCGGCTGCCATTTTCCATCCCTATCACGACGGCATCAGCCAGCGTCTCAAGCGATTCATGGATGACGGGATCGTGCCCGCCTTCATCGCCATCCATAGTTTCACCCCCATTTTCAACCGCACATCCCGTCCCTGGCAGATCGGCGTGCTCTGGGACACAGACCCGCGAATCCCGGTCCCGCTCATGGAAAAGCTGTCGCGCATTCCCGGGGTGGTGGTCGGCGACAACGAGCCGTATTCCGGAAAGGCGCCGGCGGACTACACCGTGGACCACCACGCCGAGCCCACCGGGCTTCCCCATGTTTCCATCGAAGTCCGCCAGGATCTGGTGAGCACGCCGGAGGGGGCCGACCGCTGGTCGGCGATTCTCGGGGGTGTGCTCCGCGAAATCCTGGCGGATGAGCAGCTTTACAGCATTCTCGACTCGGCATCGGGCTGATGAGACACCGGGAACCCAGCTTCACCATCGGCATCGAGGAAGAATATCTCCTTGTCGACAAGGAGACTCGTGACCTTTGTGCGGATCCGCCTAAATCCATCATGGAGGAATGCGAGGAGCGACTCAGCGGGCAGGTGAGCCCGGAGTTCATGCGTGCCCAGATCGAGATCGGCACCCGGGTCTGCCAATCCGTCGAAGAGGCGCGTGAAGATCTCGCCAGGCTGCGGAGTACCATCGTGGAAGTCACCGGGCAGCACGGGCTGGCGCCGGTGGCCGCGTCCACCCATCCCTGGGCACGGTGGCTTGACCAGAAAACCACCGAACGTGAGCGCTACGACACCCTGTCGGCAGAGATGCAGGCCGCGGCGCGCCGTTTGCTGATCTGCGGGATGCACGTTCACGTGGGAATCGAGGACGACGAACTGCGAATCGATCTGATGAACCAGTTCAGTTACTTCCTGCCCCATCTTCTATCCCTGTCCTGCTCGTCGCCGTTCTGGGAGGGTGAGAACACCGGCCTGAAATCCTATCGGCTGACCGTATTCGACGCGCTGCCGCGGACCGGGCTGCCCGAGCGATTCGCCAGTTTCGCCGAGTACCGCCGGCACGTGGGGGTGATGATCAACGCGGGCCTGATCCAGGACGCCACCAAGATCTGGTGGGACATGCGGCCCAGCGATCGTTATCCCACGCTGGAGATGCGTATCACGGACGTATGCACGCGAATGGATGACACCATCACCATCGCCGCGCTCACCGTCTGCATCATGCGGATGCTCTACCGGCTTCGATGCGCCAACCGGCGCTGGCGGATGTATGCCCCCATGCTGCTGATGGAGAATCGCTGGCGGGCCATGCGCTACGGCCCGGACGAGGGACTGATCGACCTGGCCAAGGGGGAGATCGTGCCCACGGCGGACCTGATCGAGGAGCTCATCGAGATCATCACTGAGGACGCCGAGGATCTCGGTTGCCTCGACGAGGTGATCCGGGCCCGCGAGATCGTGGCCCAGGGGACCAGTGCTCACCGCCAGGTGAACGTCTACGATCAGGCCCTGGCCGACGGGGCCTCCGAGATGGAAGCGCTCAAGGCGGTGGTCGACCTGCTGGTCGAGGAATCCTCGAAAACCGGGTGAGGTTTCCCCCCACATACCGTTCCGTGGCGACCGGCATTCCAGGGATCATCCAGTGACGTCGTCGGAAGAGTATCGGGCGTCCGTCGCCCCGATGATGGACTGGACGGACCGTCACTGCCGGTATTTCCATCGACTGCTGTCGCCCCACGTGCGTCTCTACACGGAGATGGTCACCGCATCCGCGGTGATCCACGGCGATCGCGAGCGGCTCCTGGGTTTCGATCCGGCGGAGCATCCGGTGGCGCTGCAGCTCGGCGGCAGTGATCCGGTTGAGATGGCCGAGGCCGCCGCGATCGCGGCCGACATGGGTTACGACGAGATCAATATCAACGTGGGCTGCCCCAGCGACCGCGTGCAGTCGGGACGCTTTGGCGCCTGTCTCATGCTGACTCCCCGGGTCGTGGCGGACTGCGTTCGGCAAATGCGCCGGTCGGTAAAAGTACCGGTAACCGTCAAGTCGAGGATCGGGGTCGACGGTCGCGAGGATTACGAATTCCTTCGTGATTTCGTGGGTGCGGTGGCGGAGGCCGGTTGCAAGGTGTTGCTGGTTCACGCCCGCATCGCCGTCCTGGAGGGTCTGAATCCGAAACAGAACCGGGAGGTTCCCCCGCTGCGGTACGAAACCGTTTACCGCCTGAAAGAAGATTTCCCGCAGCTGACCATCGTGCTCAATGGCGGGGTGCGGACCATCGAGGCGGTCCGTCATCACCTGGACCGGGCGGACGGCGTCATGATCGGCCGGGAGGCTTACCAAAACCCCTGGTTCCTGACCCGGATCGAGGAGACCGTTTTTTCCGGCCAGCCGCCCGTATCGCGGCTGGCGGTCGCCCAGGCCATGACGGACTATGCCCGGTCGCAGCTTTCAAAAGGCGTTCGGCTGCATTCCATCACCCGGCACATGCTGGGTCTGTTCGCGGGCCAGCCCGGAGCGCGGGCCTGGCGTCGCACCCTGAGCGAAAGGGCGCCCCGGGCAGGGGCAGGTGTCCACGTTATCGAGGCGGCGATGGACAACATTCGGGACGCGATGGCGGTGGAGGGTACGGCAACCTAGCGGCCGAATGGCCGGAAGGTCCGGCCGTTGCATTAGAATGTGGCTCCCTTCTTCGCCGGAGACGGTGACCCCGATGGCCAAAAGCAAAAAGAAAGCCGGCGCCAAGCGTCCGACCTTGGCATCGCGCGCCGATCCCCACGTGCTGTACGAGAAGTCAGTCCAGAACGTGGAGACGGAGGTCGAGTTTCTCGAATCGGCTTTCGAGGAACTGCGCGGGCGCAAGCCGGTCTTTTTCCGGGAAGATTTCTGCGGCACGGCGGCTGCGGCCTGCCAGTGGGTGTCGTTTAATCGTCGTCACCGGGCCGTCGCGGTGGATATCGACGCCGAGGTGCTCGAGTGGGGGCGAACCCATAACCTGTCCCGGCTGACCCGGGCCCAGCGGGGTCGGATCGAGCTTCGGGAAGCCGATGTGCGCAAGGTCCGTACGCCGCCGGCGGATATCGTCGGCGCCTTCAATTTCAGCTACTGGTGTTTCAAGGAGCGCGCGGTGCTGCTGGATTATTTCCGCGCCGTGCATCGTTCACTGAACGAGGACGGACTATTTTTCATGGACGTTTTCGGCGGCGCCGATGCCTACAACGAATGTCGCGAGAAAACGAAACAGACGGGTTTTACCTATATCTGGGAGCAGGCCAGTTACGAGCCGGTTTCCGGTCACTACGTCTGTCACATTCATTTCAAGTTCCCCGACGGCTCTCGTCTGAAGCGGGCGTTCTCCTACGACTGGCGCCTGTGGAGCCTCCCGGAACTGCGGGATCTGCTCGACGAGGCCGGGTTCAGGGACTCCCATGTATATTGGGAGGGTGAGGACGAGGAAGGGGAGCCCAATGGCGAGTACAATCGGGTGCAGACAGGTGAAAATGACCCGGCCTGGATTGCCTATCTCGTAGCCGAGCGATAGACGCGGCCGGAGGATTGGTTGATTCCCCCGGTGCCTGCCATTATTCTGCCAATCCCCTTTAGAATTCGCGGGTAACACACGGTTTTCTGACCGAGCGAAGTCCATGTCCACTGAAACCGAAGTTGCCGTTCTGTTTGCCGACGTAGTCGGAAGCACCGAGCTCTACGAGGCGCTCGGCGACATCAAGGCCCGTGACACCATTGCCCACTGCCTGGATGCCATGAAAACCGCCACGGAGCAGCACGGCGGTCGGGTGATCAAGACCATCGGCGACGAAGTCATGTCCACGTTTCCCACCGCTGACGACGCCCTGAACGCGGCGCGGGAGATGCAGCTGGCGATCACCCGCGGGACCCTGGCCGGCGATACCGCGGGCGTGCATCTGGCGATCCGGGTGGGATGCGACTACGGCCCGGTGGTGCCGGACGAGCGTGACGTCTTCGGCTCGACCGTGCACACCGCCAACCGCATGACCAGCCAGGCGAAGGCGTCACAAATCGTTACCACCTCCGATATGGTGGACAATCTGTCGGCGGAATGGCGAGCCTCCGTGAGGCAGATCGACCTGGCACACGTCAAAGGGAAAACCGGCGAGATCGCGCTGTACGAGGTCCTCTGGCAGAAGGACGACATCACCAGCATGCTGCCCACGATCAGCTGGGGAGACGAGAAAAAGAAGCCCACTGTGCGGATGCGTCTGCGGCACCAGGGCCAGGAAGTTCTGGTGGATTCCCAGCACCCGCAGGTCACCATAGGCCGGGCGGAAGACAACGACCTGCCCATCAAGGGCAATCTCATCTCCCGTCTGCACTGCCGGGTAGAGCTGAACCGGGACCGGTTTCTGCTCGTTGACCAGTCCACCAACGGCACTTTCGTGATCACCCGGCAGGGCGAAGAACTCTTCGTCCGGCGGGACAGCATTCCGCTGGCCGGCGAGGGCGTCATCGGTCTGGGGCGGGTTGTCCAGAGCGGCTCGGCCCAGGCCATCCATTTCATCCAGGAAGACTGAATCGTCCAATCCCGCGGCCCTGTCACCCGGCTGGGCTATGCTTTCTCCAGGACCCTTCCAGAGGAAGCATCATGAAGATCCGCGTCGAAGTCGAAGTCGGACCCACCGAACTCAGAGAATTTCTGGGTCTTCCGGACGTCACCGGGATCCAGCAGGAAGCCCTGGAGGCCGTATCCCGGAAGCTGAAGCGAGGCTCCCCTGGCGCCGATCCTGTTGCCGTCCTCAGGGGATTCATGCCATCCGGCCTGTTGTCGCTGGAAGAATGGCAGCGTCTGTTGCTGAAGGCCCTGGAGGCCGGCGAGTCGGTGACCGTCAAGCGTAGCGCTTCCCGCGCCAAGGCCAAGGCCAAGACGCGGTCCAAAGGCCGCAAGAAAGCGACCAGCCGAAAATAAAAGAGGCCCTCGTTGAAGAGGGCCTCTAGACGGTCGATGTGTAAAGGCGATCAGGCGTTTGGTGTCGCCGAAACCTTTTCGACCTTAGGGGGAGTTCTCTTGACCGCCGCTGCCTTTTTCGGCGCAGCCTTTCTGGCGGTCTTCCTGACCGTGGCCTTCTTGACCGGACGGCGCCTGGCGACAGCCTTCTTCCGCTTGGCGGTCGTTCCGGCGGCGCGCTTGGTCGTCGCCTTCTTCGCGCCGGCGGGACGGGCGGCCTTGCGGGCAGCCCGCTTGACCTGGGTGGTGGCCTTCTTCACCTCTTTCTCGGCCTCGGTGACCTTGCGGGTTCCCAGACCCTTGGTGGTCGCCGCGGTCTTCTTGGCGGTGATTTCCAGTTCGGCCGCCGAGATCTTGATGCGACCGGCCTGCCGGCTGATCGCCTTCTCGGTCTCTGCGACGGCTGTTCGCACTGCCGACTCTGCCTCCGCAGCCTGCTTCTTAACCAGACTGCGAGCGGCATTGGCGCCGGCGACCATGGTCGCCTGCAGTTCGCCAATGGTGCCCTTCAGCACGTCGCTGATCTCGTCGCCGGTGTCGCGAACGACGTCGATGCTCTTGCGGGCATTGGCGAGCGTCCGCGCCCGGGAATCCGGAAACGTGGCGATCTGATCTCCGAACAGGGCCCGGAAACCGTCAGCCCGGGCGGCCATCTCCAGGCGCTTGGCGCCGTCGTCGATGGTGGCCTCGAAAAAACGAGCCTGGGCTTTCACCAGCTTCTCGAATCCCTTGTGGGAAATACGATTCAGCTTGATACCCGTGTCTGCGATCTTACGGACCGGCTGTTTGGTCTTGGCGACCAGGTCTGCCGTGTCCAGCGTCGTCGTCCGGATCTTGTCCAGGGCCTTGTCGGCCATAAGGCCGTAGTCAGCCCGCAGGTCGCGGGCCAGCTTTTCAATCTTGTCAATCATTGGTGTCCTCTCCGCGTGGTGCGCTGCAGCATGTTGCACTGCACAATATAGCTGAAAATGCGCAAATGTCAAATAGTGTCTGCGATCCGGTTATCGGGAGCAGACACACCCGGGAGGCAGTGGTAGGGTTCCGCGGATGAGGTCTGTCTGCCTGCCGGGAATCGCACTCGCGGTTCTGACATTGATGTCCGGCGCCCATGCCGATTCGCTCCTCGTGCTGTCCGTGGACGTCAGGGACCTGGATGGGCCTTCTTTCGAGGGTCAGCGGCAGGTCACTGTCCGTTTTCGCAATGATTCCGTCCTGTCGGACCCCAGGCCCTGGGTCGTGGCCGCCGTGCCGATCGGGTTCGTGATCGTCGAGGGCTCGGTCCGCGGGCCGGGCGCCTCGGTGGCGTTTTCCACCGATGGCTCGACCTCGTTTTTCAGTGACCGCGGCCGTGAGTTGTCGGAGGGTCCGCGAATCACCCATATCCGCTGGCAGCTGGATGGTCCCATCGAGCCGGGCGTGTCCGGCATCGTAAGTTTCCGCATCCGGCCGGAAGTGGCAACCACTGACGAAGCGGGATGATCGCCGTTTCGCCCGAGCCGGGTAGGCATCCGGGCTGCCATCTGTAACAATCCGCGTCGCCACTCGTCCCAGCATCTTTATGTCACCGTCTTCAAAGCCCCGCAGGTCGCGAAAAAAGGCCGCACGCAAGACAACGTCCGCGTCGCGCCGGAAGCGGTCGCGCCTGCGCGGATTACTGCGCAGGCTCGCCGCCATCCTCGCCGTCGCGGCGGTCGGCTGGGTGCTCTGGGAAGGGCTGGTGGTTTACCTCAAGTTCGAGGGCCGCTACTGGGATCAGCCGGCGCGGGTCTATGCGGCGCCTCTCGAACTGTATCCGGGACGCCAGCTCTCGCAAGCCCAATTGATCGACGCTCTCAAGGCGCTGGGTTACCGAGAGGCAGACGGCGGTCAGGTGACGGGTCCAAGCTGGTGGCCTCAGGGCGCCACCGTGCGTCTGCGGACCCGCGCGTTTCGTTTCTGGGACGGCGAACAGCCCGCCGTCACCGCTCAGATCGATTTCAGCGGCAAATCGATTCGGCGGTTACGGACGGCAGACGGCGCCGAGCTTCCGGTATTGCGCCTGGATCCCCTGGAAATCGGCAGTATTTTTCCGTCCCACGGGGAGGACCGTCTGACCCTGGGGCCGGATGAAATCCCCGAGGGACTGCGTCAGGCCCTGGTGGCCGTAGAGGACCGGACCTTCTATTCGCACCACGGCATCGACCTCAGCGCCATTGCGAGGGCCGCGTGGGTCAACCTTCGGGCCGGCGAGATTCGCCAGGGGGGCAGCACCCTGACCCAGCAGCTGGTGAAGAACTATTTTCTCGACAGCCGACGGACGCTGGGCCGCAAGCTTCGCGAAGCGGTCATGGCTGTATGGCTCGACGCGCTCTACGAGAAGGAGGAGATCCTCACCGCCTACGTGAACGAGGTCTACCTGGGCCAGGACGGACGCCGGGCCGTCCACGGTTTCGGCTTGGGCAGCCGGTTCTATTTCGGTCGGCCGCTGGCCGAGCTGGAACTCCACGAGCAGGCATTGCTGGTGGCGCTCATCCGGGGGCCTTCCTATTACAACCCCTGGCGACACGCGGAACGGGCTCTGGAGCGACGCAATCTGGTGCTTCGTCGTCTGGCCGGGGAAGGGCTGGCGGAGGCGGAGCCGGCCGAGGCGTCCATGGGCAAATCTCTCGGCATCCTGTCAGCCGGATTCCGCGCCGGCTACCACCCGGCCTTCCTGGACCTGGTCCGGCGCCAGCTGGTGCAGGATTACGACGAGGACGATCTGACTTCCTCCGGGCTGCGGGTCTTCACGACCCTGGACCCGGCAGTGCAGCGGGCGACGGAGGAATCCCTGTCTGCCGGTGTGAAACGGCTCTCGGAGGGGGTTCCCGCCCGATCCGAAATGCAGGGGGCCGCGGTGGTGGCCCAGCTGCAGACCGGCGAGGTCCTGGCCCTGGTGGGCGGCCGGGATACCGGATTCGACGGGTTCAATCGTGCCCTGGAGGCGGCGCGACCCATCGGGTCTCTCGTCAAGCCGGCTGTTTATCTGGCCGCCGTGGAACGGGGCGACTTCACCTTTGCCAGCCGGGTGGCCGACGAGCCGGTGGAGATACCGCTCCCCAACGGGAGCACGTGGACACCGGGCAATTTTTCCAACGAGACCCACGGCCAGGTCACGCTTGCCCGGGCGCTGGCCGAATCCTTCAACCTGGCGACGGTCAACCTGGGCATGGAGGTCGGGGTGGGATCGGTGGCCGAAGTGCTGCAACGACTCGGGGCAAGTCGCCCGGTGCCGGAGTACCCGTCCGTTCTGCTCGGAGCCCTGGAAATGACCCCCTTCGAAGTGGCCGGCATCTACAGCACCCTGGCAAGCGGCGGTTTCCGGTCCGTACCTCGTGCCGTGCGGGAAGTCGTGAATGCCGACGGCGAGCCCCTGGGACGATATTCCATCGAGGTGCAGCAGGCCTTCGATCCTGGCGACGTGTACCAGCTCAATCGCGCCCTGATGCTGGTGATGGAGCGCGGCACCGGCCGTTCGGCCACACCGCTGCTGCCCAACGGGATGGTCACGGCGGGAAAAACAGGCACATCGGACGAATTCCGGGATAGCTGGTTTGCCGGTTTCGGGGGCGATAATCTGGCCGTTGTATGGCTGGGCAACGACGACAATTCGTCCATCAGTCTGAGCGGCGGCCGGGGTGCCCTGAGGATCTGGGCGGATATCATGTCAGGACTTGGTGGCAGCGACTTTCCGGCCATACCGCCCGAGGGCATGGTGGATGCCTGGGTGGACTACGAGACGGGGGAGCTGGCCGCGGAAGACTGCGGCGATTCGGTCATTATAGGACTGCCCGGCGACGCCCGGCTGCCGGTGAAAGCCGGCTGCGCCATGGAGAAACGTTCGCTGGGAGACACGGTGAAAGATTGGCTCAAACGACTGACAAACTGACGCCCCTGTACCTGATGGTTGTCTTGCTCATCGGAGGCTGCACCGTGGGCCCGTCGGTTCGCCCGGCCTCGGATGCGGCGGTGGAAACAGCGCCTGCGCCTGAGGCCTCTCCATCCAGGCCGTCAGACGCCGACGGTTCCCCCGCGCCGGCGGCGCCCGTCGAGCGGCCGCGGAACCCGGCAGCCGTGTCTCTCCAGACGACCGCCGAAGAGCAGCGGGCGGCGGGAGATCTCGAACGCGCGGCCGCGACGCTGGAGCGCGCCCTTCGGATCGACTCCCGGGATCCGCGGCTGTGGCTGGCGCTGGCGGAGATTCGGCTGGAACAGGGTGATCTGGCGCAGGCCTCCGGGCTCGCCCGGCGGGCGGAGACCCTGGCGCCGGCCGGTTCGCCGGAGGCGGCCCGCGCGCGGGCCCTGGCGGCCCGGGCAGCCGGTGACTGACGATGCGCTCCGCCGATATCAGTCACGTGTTCTCCGAAGACGGACCTCTCGCCCGGGCGGTGGAAAGCTTTCGTCCCCGTCCCCAGCAGGCCGCCATGGCCCACAGGGTTTCCGAAACCCTGCAGGGCGGCGGCGCGCTTCTCGTGGAAGCCGGCACGGGTGTGGGGAAGACCTTCGCCTACCTCGTGCCCGCGCTGCTGTCCGGCCAGCGGGTGGTGGTCTCCACCGGCACGCGGAGCCTGCAGGATCAGCTTTTCGGCCGCGACCTGCCCACCGTGTCGGCTGCCGTGGGCCGGCCGGTCAGCGTGGCGATGCTGAAAGGAAGATCCAACTATCTGTGTCTGCACAGGCTGGGGGTCGCGGACCAGGAGGCGCGCCTCGGCAGCCGACAGGAAGCCCGCTGGTTTTCGCGGATCCGCCAGTGGGCCTCGAGCACGCGAACCGGGGACGTGAGCGAGGTTCCCGGCGTACCGGAGGACGCATCGGTGTGGTCTCTGGTCACCTCGAACGCGGACAACTGTCTGGGCAGCCGCTGTGCGGATTACGAAAAGTGCCATCTGGTGGCCGCCCGGCGGGAGGCCATGGAATCCGACGTGGTGATCGTCAATCACCATCTCCTGCTGGCGGACATGGTTCTGCGCGAGGAAGGCTTCGGGCAGCTGCTCCCCGGCGCAGACGCCGTCATCGTGGACGAGGCCCATCAGCTGCCGGAGACGGCGGTGAATTTCTTCGGCGTCAGCGTCGGCAGCCGGCAGCTCGAGGGACTGACATCAGACCTGATGGCAGAGGGCTTGCGGGCGGGCATCCGGCTGACGGAACTGGAACCCTACGCAGACGATCTGAGTCGGGCCGTCGCCGAGGCCCGCATTCATTTGGCCGGTCGGGACGGAAGACAGGCCTGGTCCGCCGCCCAGCCGGCCATCGACGAGCATGTGGCGCAACTGCAGTCGGCCGCCTCCCGACTGGCCGATGCCATTGGCCCGCTGGCCGACAGCGGCGCGGCCGCCGAGACGCTCGTGCGCAGAGCCAGGAGAGCCGCCGCCGCTCTCCAGAGTCTTGGCGAGGCGGAGGAGGGGACGGCCATCCGGTGGTTCGAGTCCTTCCGGCGCAGTTTCGCCCTTCACAGCACCCCGGTCGATCTTGCCTCAGCCCTGGGCGAGCGGATTCGCAGCCAGGCCGGTGCCTGGATCTTCACGTCTGCGACCCTGGCGGTGGGCGAGAACTTTGCCCATTCCGCCGACCGGCTCGGGATGCCTGAGGCCGATACGCTGCGCCTGGACAGCCCTTTCGACTTCGGCGCCCAGTCACGGCTTTATCTTCCGGAGGGACTGCCTCCGCCGTCGGCACCGGACTACACGGACCGGGTACTCGATTCGGTCCAGTCGATACTCCTGGCCAGCCGCGGACGGGCCTTTTTGCTTTTCACGAGCCACCGCGCCCTTCGCAGAGCCGCCGAGATACTCCGCGAAGAAGCGCACCCTCTGTCGGAATACCCGCTCCTGGTTCAGGGCGAGGCACCCAGGGACCAGCTGCTGCAGCGTTTCCGCGAACTCGGCAATGCCGTTTTGCTCGGGACCAGCAGTTTCTGGGAGGGCGTGGACGTGCGAGGCGAAGCCCTGGCGGTCGTGGTCATCGACAAACTGCCCTTCGCTTCCCCGGGGGACCCGCTCATGGCCGCCCGGCTGGAGGCCATCCAGGCTGCCGGGGGCCGGCCCTTTCCCGACTATCAGCTGCCCCAGGCGGTGATCTCGTTGAAGCAGGGCGTGGGTCGGCTGATTCGGGATTACGACGACCGCGGGGTGGTGGTGATCTGCGATCCGCGCATCACCGGCAAGAGCTATGGACGCGTGTTCCTGCACAGTCTCCCACCCATGCCCGTGACCCGTGACCTGGACGACGTCCTGTCCTTTATCGAAGCCGACCTGGCGGAGGCCACGGCATGAAGATTCTGGCTATCGAGACGGCGACGGATGCCTGCTCCGTGGCCCTGTCCGTCGAGAGCCGGATGGTGGACCGACAAACGTGTGAGCCCAGGGTCCACGCGGAGCGGGTCCTGCAGATGGTCAGGGACTGTCTCGAGGAGGCCGATCTGAGCCTCGGCTCGCTGGACGCGCTGGCCTTCGGCCGGGGACCCGGCTCCTTCACGGGCGTCAGGATTGCCGCCGGCATCGTGCAGGGTTTGGCTCTCGGAGCGAACCTCCCTGTGGTTCCGGTGTCCACGCTGGCGGGATACGCGGTGGCGGTATGGCGTAAGGACAACGCCCGCCAGGTGGCCGTGGCGGTGGATGCCCGCATGGATGAGTGTTACTGGGGATGTTTCCGCATCTCGGAGGCGGGCGTCGCCAGCTCCATCGGCAAGGAAATGATCGCGAAACCCGGCGCCGTGCCCCCGCCGCGCGAGGGCGACTGGGTCGGCGTCGGATCCGGCTGGCAGGCATTTCCCGAGTTGCGATCGGCAATGCCGGCCGTGGATGTTCGGTCCGCGTCGATTCTGCCCATGGCCCGGGATATCGTCCCCACCGCTATCCGCCAATTCGAGCGTGGCGAAGCGGTGCCCGCGGAGCTGGCGCTGCCCGTCTATCTCCGGGAAAAAGTCGCCTGGCAGGGCGGTTCGTCAAAAAAATGAAATAAAGGGCTGCTCTAATTTCGCCCAAGTTACAATAGGGTAAGAGTATGGCCAGCAAACAGATTTTAATTGTCGAAGACGAAAAGCCGATCCGCGACATGATCGCGTTTGGACTGCGACGGGCTGGTTTCGACGTTCTCGAGGCGGAGGACTGCGCCACGGCGAGGGCCCGGGTCGCGGATCGTTTCCCGGACATCATGCTGGTGGACTGGATGCTGCCGGATTCCAGCGGGCTCGAGCTGACTCGATGGATGAAGCGGGGCGAGGACACCCGCGAAGTGCCCATCATCATGTTGACGGCCAGGGCCGAGGAAGAGGACAAGGTGCGGGGTCTCGAGGGCGGTGCCGACGACTATGTCACCAAGCCGTTTTCGCCCCGCGAGCTGCTGGCCCGGATCAACGCCGTGCTTCGTCGCAGCAACGGCGGATCTCCTGACGAAGCGGTGACCGCAGACGGCCTGGTGCTGGATCCCGCCAGCCATCGGGTCCGGGCCGATGGCGAGGAAATCTCCCTGGGTCCCACGGAGTTCCGCCTGCTCAATTTCTTTATGACGCACCCGGAACGGGTCTACAGCCGCAGCCAGCTGCTCGATCGGGTCTGGGGTGGCAATGTGTACGTGGAAGAACGCACCGTAGACGTGCACATCAGGCGGCTCCGGAAAGCGCTGGAGTCCCATGGCTACGATCGATTCATCCAGACCGTGCGCGGGGCCGGCTACCGATTCTCGACCCAGACTGACTGATGCAAACGCCCTCCGCCTGGAGTCTTGTTCTTGTCCGGCTGTTCATCGCGATTGGTGCGGCGCTGACGGCGGGCGTCGTTTTCGGTTACCCGAAGTTATGGGTCATCGGCGTGCTGGCCGCCTACCTGGGATGGAATCTTTATCACGCCTTCCTGCTGGATCGGTGGCTCAATTTCCGCCGGGGCAAGCGACCGAGATCCGCGGCGGGAGTCTGGGGCCGGATCTACACGGGGATCTATCGTCTGGCGAATCGCGGGCGGGAACGGAAGCGTCGCCTGAATCGGGTGCTGAAAGAGTTCCGAAAGGCCACCGGAGCCATGCCGGACGCCAGCGTGGTTCTCAACGGGGAAAACGAAATCGTCTGGCTTAACGACGTGGCCAGCGATTACCTGGGTATCACAAAGGCGGACCGTGGCCGTCGGATCGATTACTTTCTGAGGGACCCGGACTTTGTCGAATATCTCAGGCGCGAGAACTTCGATCGGCCCCTTCCGCTGGTGTCGCCGGTGAACGGCGGACGAACCCTGTCCGTCCGCATCATTGCCTACGGCCAGGATCAGCGCCTGTTGCTGGCGAAGGACGTGACCCGGGAGCGGCGACTGGAAAAAATCCGCCGGGACTTTGTCGGCAACGCCTCCCACGAGCTGCGCTCGCCTCTCACCGTGGTCAGCGGTTACCTGGACAGCCTCAGTTCGGACCCGGAACTCCCCGAAGGCTGGCGTGAGCCGGTCAGGGAGATGATGAACCAGTCCGCGCGGATGAAGAGCATTATCGATGACCTGCTGACCCTGTCCCGCCTGGAGGCCTCCCAGGAGCCGGCGGATGAGGAGTCGGTTGACGTGGGCGGACTGACGGCGCTGATTCGCAAGGACGTTCTGGCGGCGCGCTCGCCGTGCCCAGCCATAGAGCTCGAGACAGATTCGGACGTGCGTATCCTCGGCGCGGAGTCGGAACTGTATTCGGCGTTCTGGAACCTGGTGCAGAACGCGGCGAAATATACCCCGGCGGATGGACGAATCCTTATCCGCTGGTTCGCCGACCACTCCGGTGGCTACCTGTCCGTGTCCGACACCGGGGTCGGCATTCCGGAGGAGGCCATTCCGCGCCTGACCGAGCGATTCTACCGGGTGGACAAGGGCCGGGACCGGGTCAAGGGCGGCACCGGTCTGGGGCTGGCCATCGTCAAGCACGTGCTCCAGCGGCACGGGGCCACGCTTGATGTTGAAAGCGAGGTCGGTCGTGGCAGCACTTTCACCTGTCGTTTCCCGGTGGAAAGGCTGGTACACGATGACCGTCGTGTTCCCGCAACACGCGAGGCCGGCTGAAGGCTGAAGCACCATCGGCGGGGTTATGCCCCCGAGCCGGGAGCAGGGC
>Ga0209536_100004784_pt1 | contig 21316 bp, 16 predicted proteins | sample DeeMarSeWOR28_12_FD_187461 | JGI IMG/M metagenome (GOLD analysis project Ga0209536, IMG submission 187461) | Marine sediment microbial communities from White Oak River estuary, North Carolina - WOR-2-8_12 (SPAdes) (version 2) | ecosystem: Environmental > Aquatic > Marine > Intertidal zone >... | reverse complement strand
CGTCGAATTCCCGGAGATGGTGCCGCGGGTCGTCGCCGTCATTTCACCAGGGCTCTATATTCATCCTTATGCGGCAGCCATGATGGAGTGCTGGGCAAAGCCCATTCTCGCCGACCCGGCCTGGAACGGCGGTTACTACGATCCATCCGATCCGCCACTTGAAGGCCTGACCCAGGCGCTTCGGCTGCTGACGCTGACCGCCCTTTCCTACGACGTGCTGGGCGATTTCGGCTACGCGCCCGCCGACGAAAACCGGCACCCCTCGGAATCGCTGGCCAACGAGTTCAGGGCCGACGCCATGCTCGGCGAGATCGCCCGCGCACGCGCACAGGCGCTGGATGCCGCCAGCTTCGTTTACATGGTGCGGGCCTTCAAACTTTACGACGTGCGCGAACGCCTGCATCGGGCACATGCCAGGTACCTGTTTCTGCCGGCTGAAACCGACCTGGTGTTTCCCCCCCACCTTTCCGCCGCGGCCGTGGACGAACTGCGCGCGGCCGGACTGGAGGCGGCACTGTTCATGCTGAAGGGCACCGGAGGGCACCTGGACGGATTATCGAAAATGGACCAGGCCCGTAACGTACTGGGCGAATTTCTCTCTGCCCGCTAAACCGCAACCCACCCGCTACAATTCCATCGCCATCTCGACGCGCCGGTCGAGAACGTCGCCCCGCGTGAGCAGCGAGGCGAAGATCGTGACGACCACGGATGCCGCCATCACGAACACATACCACGGAACGCCCCCCGGCCAGGCGAAGCTCGAGAGATCGAATCGCTTGAGGATCTCGACGGTGACGCCGGCAATCGTGGACGCCAGCGCCGTGAGCATCCCCAGCATGACGCCCCTGCTGCTCGCACCCTTCCACAACAGCCCGATGATGAAAATCGGGAAGGTGGCCGCGGCCAGCGTGCCGAATCCATAGGTCCCGAGAATGGCCACCATGTCACCACTGAGGCTGGCAAAGCCGATGGCCGAAACGCCCATCACCGACATCGCAATCCGGGATACCGTCATCTGTCTCGCGGAACGGATCGTCAGCCCGAGCGAACTCGGCAGGTCGCGGGAAACAATGTTGCCGGCGAGCGACAGGAAGAGGCTCGAGGTGGAAAGGGCGGCGGCGAGCACAGCCGGGTAGACGAAGAGCTGCGCGACGATCCCGAGGTAGTCTGCGACCTTGAACACGGCCTTGTCCGGATCGGTAATCGTGAGCGTGCCGTTGGCGACCAGGTAGATGGCGCAGTACCCGACCGCCATGACCATCATGCCGGCCACCATGTTGGTGCAGGTGGCGTAAATCGACAGCTGCGGCATGTCGCGCGGATCCCTGAGCATCATCATGCGCGTCAGCACCTGGGGCTGGCACATGATGCCGAGGGTGGGCAGCAGCACCCAGGCGAAGGAGTAGGCGCCGGGCAGGCTGCCCCAGGCCGTCATGGCCGCGGGGTTGAGCCCTGCCGCCGCACCCTGGTCCCCCGAGATGGCCTCGAGGACCGGGCCGAAACCGCCGGTTACGACGAAAAAGGACACGATGAAAATGAAACCGGCGAGAACGATGACGAACCCCTGGAAAGCCTGGGTGAGAATGCCGCCGATCTCCCCGCTGAGCACCGTGTAGGCGATCAGGATCGTGAAGATCACCACGCTGATCACGACCGGGTTCCAGTCGAACAGGTTCTCGAACAGCTTGGCGCAGGCCTCGACCTGGGCCGACAGGTACATCGCGCAGCCGAGGAACAGCATGATCGACAGCATCAGCTTGATCCCGCGGTGGTGGTTGAACCGGAGATCCGAAAGATCGCCGAGACTGGCGACGGTGCCGATCTCCGCCATGCCACGCACTTTCTTGCCGATCACCAGGTAGCCGAACACGAACGCCGGCGCGGCGAACATGAACAGCAGGATCGTGTTGCCCGTGCTGTACACCAGGCCCGGTACGCCGACCACGGCGAAAGCGCTGCCGACGGCGGCCATCGTGGCCAGCCCGACGGTGACGGGGCCGAAAATCTTGGCGCCCCCGAAAAAGGCCTCCGGCGAGGTCACCTTTTTCCTCGCCCAGAGGCCGATGGCGAAGGAAATGGCCAGGACCAGGAATGACGAGGCGAGGATCAGGTACTTGACCCAACCGCTCATGGCGACTCATCCCCCTCTGAATCCGCGTTCGCTGAATCCGGCTCATGCACGCGGCGGACGAAATCCTCCCAGCGCTCTTTCGAGAGCCAGCGATCCTTGACCGCCTCGAAACCGAAACCCATCAGCAGGGTCGGCACCAGCCAGAACAAGATAATGACCGCCGCGAAGGAAGGGTGGAAGCCGAGGATCGTGAAGTCGGGGCCGCGCCCGGCGAATACCCCGGCATAGTGGTCGCCGAGCCAGAAAGCGGCCGCCCACATCGCCAGCCAGACAAGGGATGGGAAGGCCACCAGTCGCAGGTCGAAGCGCCCCTTGTGAGATGTTCCGAGCACAGCGTAGATCAACAGCAAGCCGAGCAGAACGTAGAGTGCGGCAAGCCAGTGCCCCGCCCCGGCCAGCCCGACCATCACGAGCCACAACACGGCGCTGGCGACCACGAGCAGCGTTTCCACTGTTTTTACGATCATCGACCTCTGCTGACCCGGGACTTTTCGACTGCCATTGCGGGCAAAGTCAAGCGGCCGGACTGATGTCCGCTCGCTTCAACGGGTATTTCTCAAATTGAGCGGCAAGCGCGGCCGAGTGGCCACGCCTGCCGTTCAATCCGAACATCTTGCGCTGTCAGAACCAGCGGTATTGCACGTCCAGCCAGAATTGACGCGGGTTGCCGTAAAAAGCGGTCACTGTACCTTCGAGGCCAAGCGTCGGGTAGGGGAAGTAATAGCCCGCGACCTTGTATTCCTCGTCGGTCAGGTTCTTGCCGTGAGCGCCAACCTGCCAGTGGCCGCTGTCGTCCGACCACACCAAGCTCAGATCCCAAAGCGTGTACGAGTCCTGGTCGAGAAATGGATTCGGAATCTCGAACTGGCTGTGATCGCCACGGTAGGAGAGCGTGGTAATGACACCGAACAGCCCTGAGGAGTTGAACCAACTCACCGGCACGTTGTACGTCAAGGTGCCGGCTGCCGTCCACTCCGGCGTGTTCTGGAACACGCGCTGGTCCGCAACGTTCTGGCCGGTGGCGTCGACGAACTCCGTGTACTCGGCGTCGATATAGCCGATCGCCCAGGCCAGGCTCAGGTCTGCACCCGAGGCGCCGATGTCGTCCGCCAGGATCGCCTGACCTTCCCACTCGACGCCATTGATGTCGGCAGCGCCGGCGTTCGTCGTGATGCCGGTGAAGGTATCGCTGATGCCGTCACCGTCCGTGTCGACGCCCACCGATCCCGGAACCTGAACGTCCTTGTAGTCACCGAAGAAGACTGCCAGGTTGGATGTCATGCGGCCGCCGAAAAGCGTCGATTTCAGGCCGAACTCCAGTGAATTGACCTCTTCGGGGTCGAAGGACATGAATTGGAAGATCTCGTCTTCGCTGATGACCCCGTCACCGTCGAAGTCAGGCGTGGCGCTGGTCTGGCCGCGGGGGTCGAAGCTGCCGCCCTTGAAGCCCTCGCTGTAGGTTGCGTAGAGGCCGTGGTCTTCGTTGGGACGCCACTGTACGGACAGCCGGGGCGTGAACTTGGTGAACGTGTTGGAGCCGTGGAAATCCGAAGTGGTGGCGATCGTAATTGCATTGCCGCCGAACATCGGGGACGTGCCGCCAATCTTGGTCTGGCGCAGCACCGTCGAAGTGCGCTTGTCGTCGGTATAACGTCCGCCGACGGCGACACTCCACCGCTCGGTGAGGTCATAGGTGAAATCGGCGAACACCGACCAGGTGTCGGTATCGACATCACCTTCGGTAAAGGCGTTCAGGCCGGGCAGTCCGATCAGGGCGCCCGTGTTGGCGAGGATAACGTCAAAGCCGGTATAGGCGTTTGCCTCCAGCCAGTAAAGGCCCACCACCCCGTTCAGGCGTTCGCCGGAGATGATCGCCTGGATTTCCGCTGAATCCTGCTCGTTCTCATAGAGGGCGGGAACATCCAGGTCCCCGGACGGCAAGCTGTCGAAATCGATGGGGGTCCAGTTCTCGTCGTCGCGGCTTGCGAAAATGCCGCGGAACATCACCAGGTCGTTGGCCGTCCACTCGGTCAGCAACGACACACCCTTGGCCTCGACCTCCTGGATCGGGTTGTTGAGTCCCGCGCGCGTGTCGAACACGCTGGGCAGGATCGGCGCACCGCTCAGTTGGCCGACCGTAAGGCGGTGACCCTGCCTGGGGTCGGAATCGTCCTGGATCCAATCGGCTGACAGTCGGAAGAACCAGTCTTCACCGGGTTCCCACTCGGCACTGAGGCGCGCGCCCAGCATCTCCTTGTTGTAGTTCTCGATGCCCGGCAGGTTCAGGTTGTCGCCGAAGCCGTCGCGGTTGAAACTGGCGACGGAACCGCCGATCCGGAAGGTGTCGGACAGGGGTACCGAAGCGGTCGCCACCACGTCCATCATGCTGTAATTGCCAAGCCGGCCGCGGACGCGAAACTCGGGGGTGTCCGACAGGCGCCGCGTCACGTACTTGATCGCGCCGCCGATCGTGTTGCGGCCATAGAGCGTGCCCTGAGGCCCACGCAGGACCTCGATGCGCTCGACGTCGAAAATCTCCAGCACCGCGGCCTGCGGGCGGTTGAAATAAACATCATCCACATAGATGCCGACGCCGGATTCGAAACCCGCCACCGGATCCTGCTGACCCACTCCGCGAATGAACGCAGTCAGGGTGGAATTGGTGCCGCGCGAGACTTCGAGCGTCGTGTTCGGCGTTATTTGCGAAATCGATATGATGTCGAGTGCGCCCATTCGCTCCAACTGCTCGCCGGTAAATGCGGTGACCGCAACCGGCACGTCCATCAGGCTTTCCTCGCGCCGCTGGGCGGTCACGATGATTTCCTCGATCATGCCCTCACTGCGTTCGCCTTCGTCCGCAGATTGCGCAAGTGCCGCGCAGGGCAACAGCGGCAGTCCGGCGGCCAGCAGCAGAGCCGGAATGCGGGATGGCCAGCCGGCTGTCCAGGCCCGCGAGCTGTTTGATGTGTGCATGCGTATTCCTCCGTATCCTCAGAGTTCAATTCCAGAATCCAAAGCCCTGGCGACAGCCGGGCCCCGGGTTGCGGCAAGGCAGATGGGTTGACGCCGCGCTCTCAAAGTGTGCCCAGGTGGGCGGCCGAACCTTGCCATTCGCGTCGAAGTATGCAAGATTATGAAACATGAATCAAGTTTCACCTTCTACCAAGTTTCCCAAGACCAAGCGCGGGTTGAACACGCGCAACAAATTGCTGCAGGCAGCCGAGATCGAATTTGGCGAGAAAGGATTTCACGAGGCAGCGATCAGCGGGATCACGTACCGCGCGGGCGTGGCGCTGGGCACCTTTTACAACTACTTCGACAGCAAGGAGGAAATATTCCGGGCGCTGGTCCGTTACATGAGCCACCGCACCCGCCAATGGGTTGCCGAGCGCGTGGCGGGCGCACCGGACCGCCTGGCGGCCGAGCGGCTGGGCCTGGAGGCGTACATTGAATTCGTCCGCCAGCACAAGGGGCTTTACCGGATCATCACCGAAGCCGAGTTCGTCGCAAACGAGGCCTTTCGCGAGCATTACGAGGGTTTCGCCCGTTCCTACCAGGCCAACCTCAGGAAGGCCGGGGAGAGCGGAGATATTCGCCAGGGAGACTATGACACCTGGTCCTGGGCGATCATGGGCATCGACGTATTCCTGGGCATGAGGTATGCCGAATGGGACGAGAGCCGGTCTGCCTCGGAGATCGCTGCCACCGTGGCCGACCTGATTGCCAACGGCCTCCGGTCGCAGCGGGGCTGAAGGTTTCCACAGGCGGCGTCAAACTGCATATCGCAATGGAAGCCTATTCATGACACCCATGGGCATCGTCTCAACCGGAACCTGGTTTCCGGATACCTTCGTCACCGCGGCAGAGATCGCCGAAAAAAGCGGGCTGCCCGAATGGGTGGTGCGCGAAAAACTCGGCATCGAGCGCAAATTCGTCGCCGACCCGGATATCCATCCCAACGACATGGCGGTAAGGGCGGCACGCAAGGCAGTCGACAAGGCCGGCATCGATCCGATGGATATCGACGTGGTGCTGTGCACCACCGAGGAATGGCGTGAGTACCTGCTGTGGACCACCGCCATCGACCTGGCGTACCGGATCGGGGCGAAAAAGGCCTGGGGGCTGGATATCCACACCCGCTGCGCGACCACCATCGCGGCGCTGAAAATGGCCAGAAGCCTGATGGCGGATGACCCGTCGATCAACACGATCCTGATCGGCGGCGGGTATGCCGTCTCGCATTTCATCGACCTCGGCGACGTGAACACCTCCTTCCTGTTCAACATCGGCGCCGGCGCCGGCGCGATGATCGTCAGGCGCGACTGGCCGGAAAACCGGGTGCTGGGCGATCACCTGATCGCGGACGGCACGATGAGCCGCCACGTGATCGTGCCCTCCAGCGGCACGGTCCGGCACCCGACGGACGAGGCGGTGGCCGAAGGCGGATTCAAGTTCCGCCTGGTCGAGCCCGAGGCGATGAAAGCCCGTCTCGGCGAGGTCTCGATCGCGAACTGGCTCGAGTGCGTGGATGTCGCTCTGGAGAAATCGGGCCGCAAGAGCGACGGGACGCCGTACACGCGCGCCGACATTGACTTTTTCAACATGTCCCTGGTCAAGCCCTCCGCCCACCGCGAAATGCTCGGGCACCTCGGGCTGACCGAGGAGCAGAGCGTCTACATCTCCGACATCGGGCACATCGGCGAACAGGACGCCATCATCAACATCGAAGCCGGCATCGAGCAGGGTCGCCTGAAACCGGGCGACACGATGGCGGTCATCGCCGCCGGCATCGGCTATGTCTGGGCCGGCGCCATCGTGCAATGGGGAGCGCCCAAGTGAAGCAGCCGTCCCACTACGTCACCGACTGGCTGGACAAGCGGGCGAAGCTGACGCCTGACCGGGTCGCGCTGATCGACTATGCGACCGGTGCGGAGACCACGTTCGCCGAATGGAACGCGCGGGCCAACCGCACCGCCAACTACCTGCGGAGCCTGGGCGTGGGAAAAGGCGACCGGGTGGCTGTCTACGCCTCGAACCGGCCCGAGTACCTCGACCTGTTCTGGGCCGCGCCCAAGATCGGCGCCATTCTCCAGAACCTGAACTGGCGCCTGACCGTGCACGAGCTGACCGGCATCGTCGAAAGCGGAGGGCCGAAGGTCTTCATTTACAGTGAGGACTGGCGGCCGCAGGCCGCGGAACTCAAGCCCACCTTCACCACGGTCGAACACGTCGTGGCCATGAGCAACCCGGGCCCGGGGGAACGCGGCATCGCGGAACGCGATGGGATGGCGTCCACGATCGACTCCGCCCCGGACCTGGAGCTCGATGACCCGTGGGGCATCTACTACACCGGCGGCACGACCGGGTTGCCCAAGGGCGCCGTCCTCACGCACGGCAACGTGACCTGGAACAGCGTCAACACCATTACGTCATGGGGCATCACCGGCCAGCACAAGGCTGCGCTGCAATTGCCGTTCTTCCACATCGGCGGGCCGAACATCTTCATGGTGCCGCTGGTGCACGCGGGCGGCGCGACCATCCTGTGCGCCGGCTTCGACCCGGACGAAACCTTCGACCTGGTCGAACGGTCCGGCATGACGCATTACGTGGCGGTGCCGACGATGTTCCAGATGCTGCAGGAGCACCCCCGCTGGGACGACGCCGACTTCTCGAAGCTGGAACTCGTGATCAGCGGCGGGGCGCCGTGCCCACTGCCGATCATGGAGAAATTCTGGGAGCGCGGGGTGGACTTCAAGATGGGCTACGGCCTCACGGAGGCCTCGGGCAACAATTTCTGGCTGCCGCCCGAGCGCGTCCGGGAAAAGGTCGGTTCGGTCGGCTTCCCGATATTCCACATCGACATGAAAGTCGTCCGCGACGACGGCACGCGGTGCGAAGACGGCGAGGCGGGCGAATTGCTGATCCGCGGCCCGCACGTCATCGCCGGCTACTGGCGAAATCCCGCAGCGACCGCGGAAACCATCCGCGACGGCTGGCTGCATACCGGCGACATCGCGGTGCGCGACGAAGACGGCTGTTTTTCGATCCTCGGCCGCTCCAAGGAGATGTTCATCAGCGGCGGCGAGAACGTTTACCCCGCCGAGATCGAGTCCGTGCTGCTGGCCCACCCGGAGGTGCTCGAAGCGGCCGTGGTCGGCGTGCCGCACGAGACCTGGGGGGAGGTCGGCAGGGCGTTCATCGTGGTGGGGGACGGCTACGACGAGGAGGGGCTGCGCGCCTTTCTGTCCGAACGACTGGCCCGCTACAAGCTGCCGCGCTCGATGGTCGTCCTGGACGCCCTGCCGTTGACGGCCATCGGCAAAATCGACAAGAAGCGGCTCGAATCCCACGAGGTGGCGGAATGACGATTCCTGTACTCGAAGGCGTCACGGCCCGCAGCGTGACTACTGCCCGGCTGACCACGCGGGTGCTGTTCAGCGGACCCGATGACGGCATCCCCGTGCTGTTGATCCACGGCAATTTCTCCAACGCCACCTGGTGGGAGGAGACGATCGTGGCGCTGCCGCCGAAGTTCCGCGGCATCGCGCCGGACCAGCGCGGCTACGGCGGAGCGGACCCGGCAGCGAAAATCGACGCGACCCGGGGCATGCGCGACTTCGTGGACGACGCGCTCGCGCTGATGGACCATCTCGGCCACGAGCGTTTCCACTTGGTCGGCAATTCGCTCGGCGGCCTGGTGGTCTGGTGGATGATGGCCGACGCGCCCGAACGCCTGCTGTCCGTTACGCTGGCCGGCCCCGGCTCGCCATTCGGGTTCGGCGGGACAAAGGACGCCGCCGGCACGCCGACCACGCCCGACTACGCCGGCTCGGGCGGCGGCCTGATCAACCCGGACCTGGTCCGCAGCCTGCTGGAAGGCGACCGCGACTCGATCGGCGATTTCAGCCCGCGCGGCATCATGCGCCGGCTGGTCTGGAGCGGTGGGCAGATCCCGGCGCGCGAGGACGCGCTGATCGACGCCATGTTCCGCGTGCATATCGGTGACCGGGAACTTCCCGGAGACAGCGAGGCGTCGCCCAACTGGCCCTATGTGCGGCCCGGCAAATGGGGCGCCACCAACGCCATGTCCCCCAAGTACGTCGGCAACCTGGTCGAGCGGATCCTGGCCGGCGAGCCCAAGGTGCACGCCTTGTGGGCCTACGGAGCCGAGGACCTGGCGGTATCGAACAGCGCGGGATCGGATCCGGGGACCTGGGGGCCGACGGGGCGGCTGCCCGGTTTCCCGGGATCGGAAGCCTACCCGCCTCAGCCGATGATGGACCAGATTCGCAAGATGCTCGACGATTACCGCGCGGCCGGCGGTTCCTACGACGAGGTGGCCATCGAAGGCTCGGGCCATGTGCCGTTCATCACTCACCCCGAAGCATTCAACCGCGCGTTCCACGCACACCTCGAACAGACCAGCTGAACGGAGGCTGACCATGCGCTACCTGTTGCCCATCCTCGTTCTTGTTTCCGGCGCCGCGTGCGCGGGCGACGTTCCAACCCTGAACATCGACAGGAGCCGCGTAACGGCCTCCGGAATTTCGGCTGGCGCGCACATGGCGCACCAATTGCACATCGCCTATTCGGATCTCTTCTCAGGCGCCGGCATCGTCTCGGGTGGCCCCTTCGGCTGCGCCGACAACTCCCTGCTGACGGCAATGAACCGCTGCATGATGAACACCGACGAGCCCTTGCCGGTGGCGCAGTTCGCAGCCGATATCCGCGCAGCCGCCGCCGAGGGAAAGCTGGCCGATACGGCCAACCTGTCCGACGATCGCGTGTGGTTGTTCCACGGCACCGAGGACGACAAGATATCCGCGCAGGTCAACGCCGCTGCCGCCACGCTCTACGCCGAGTTCGTCCCGGCCGATCAGATCCAACAGGTTGACGACATCCCGGCCGGCCATGTCTTCCCCGCCAGGGGCCGGGGCCATGGCTGCACTGAAATGGTCCCGCCGTTCGTGGGCGATTGCGGCTACGACGCCGCGGGCGAATTGCTCAGCCAGTTGTATCCCGGGCTGGCCGAGCCGGGCGCCGGGGCGGAAGCCGGGTTGCTGGAAGTCACCCTGCCCGGCGCCGACGAGGCCAACCTGATGGCGACCGCCTACCTGTTCGTGCCGCCGGCATGCACCGGCGGCGGCCAGCCCTGCGCGCTGCACCTGGTACTGCACGGCTGCGCCCAGTCAGCTGAAAGCGTCGGCAAGGACTTCATCGAGCAGAGCGGCTACCTGCCCTGGGCGGAAACCAACCACATCGTGCTGGCCTTCCCCCAGGTCGAAAAAAGCCTGGTGGCGCCGTTGAACCCCCACGGCTGCTGGGATTGGTGGGGATATACCGGAGCGGATTACCTGTGGCGGGACGGCCGGCAGATGAAAGTGATCGCCGACTGGATCAGGTCCCTCACTGGCGCCGGCGAGCCCGGCGCGTAGGAGCGAGCGGCGAACCGGCTCGCGAAGCGAACACCAGCGCCGCGGCGAAATACAACGCCAGGGCCGCCAGCAAGACCACGGTGAATCCCAACTCGATGGCCAGCAAGGTGGCCAGCGCGGCACTGACCACCGAAGCGAAGCCGTTCAAACCCCAGGCCCACGGAATGAACGTTGGGGCCTGCCGGGCCAGCCTCCCCAGGCCGAGGGGAAAGGGCATCCCCATGCAGAAGGCCAGCGGCGCGATCAGCCCGAGGGAGATACCCACCCGAGCCGCATCGGGCAAACCCATGAACCGATCGAACAGCGGCGGCAGGATGAGGAGGTACAGCAGCACGATCGCCGCGATGCCGGACACCGCCGCCTGCACGGTGAAAGCGGATCCGCGTCCCAGCCGGGCCGCCACCCGGCCGGACGAAATGCTGCCGAGGCCGGCGAAGACCAGGAAGCCGGCCAACACCACCGCAACCGAATACAGCGGGTGCGACAGGAACAGGATGAACTTCTGAATGAACGCCATTTCCACGAACAGGAAGGCCAGCCCCAGCAGGAAGAAATAACTGCCCATGCGGCCGCCCGTCCCGGCTGGCCATCCGCGCCTGCCGGCCAGCAGCGGCAGCAGGATCAGCAGTGCGCCGGCCAGCACGGCCTGAACCAGGGTTCCAATCAACACCAGGTAGCCCCATTCCACCAGCCCGCCGCCGCCGCGCGCCCGCATCGACCACAGTTCGGGCAGCACCCGCCACTTGAAGAAATTGAAAAAATACGGCCGCTGGTCGGTGGCCGGGGCAATCTCGAACTTGTAGTCGCGGAGGTAGGCTTCCCGACCGGGCCCGAGCAATGCGCGGAAGCCTTCGTACAGCCATGGCCGATCCAGCCGGTTGAACCGGTTGGCCTCGGTTGCGGGCATCCCCGGATACCAGACCGTGTCGAAGGACCGCCGCCCCGCGAACTCGCGCATCGCTGCAATCTCGGCCGGCCCGAACTCCCCGTTCCTGACCAGCAAGGTCAGCGTGTTCCAGTTGCGGATGGCCGCCAACCGCCGGCCGGGATCGCCGACGCCGGCCCTGCGCATCGCCTCGATGACCGTGGCTGCCAGCTTGAGGCAATCCCTGGGCGGGACGTTGAGCCAGCGGGTGATCGCCAGCAGCCCACCGGGTTCCAGGCGCGCCAGGTACTGGCCCATGGCCTCGACCGTGTAGAGGTAACTCTCGCCCAGAGCCTGCACGCCGGAGCCGGAAACCGCAAAGGAGTCCAGCAGCGCCACCTGGATCAGGTCGTACCTGCCTTCATCGCGCGCGACGAAGCCGCGCGCCTCGGCCAGGTGCAGGGATGTCCGTTCGTGTTCGTACAAGCGGCCGGCATAGTCGGCGAAGTCTTCCCGCACCAGGGCGGCCATCTGGGGATTGAGTTCCACGGCGTCGACCGCCGCAGCCCCGTTGTGCAGGGCCAGCAGCACATCGGCGCCGGCACCGGCGCCCAGGACCATGACCCGCGGCTGCTCGAGCAGGCGGTAAGGCAGCGCCGAAGTGACGTCGCCCAGGTAGCCGAGGCTGGCCGGATCGCCGTTGAACGAAGTGATCACGCTCATGCCGTCGCCGTCCGTGAAGACTGCAAGCTGGTCCGGCGGCAGATGCTGCGTGTTGAAACTGAGCCCCGGGGCGTGGCGAAACGGCACCCGGGGACTCTCGACCACCGTCAACAGGCCGAGCGGGCCCGAGCGCTCTGCCTGCTTGCGGGCGCCAACGACCTCCAGCGCCTGGCTGAGCCCCTTGAACTCCGACATCTGCAGTCCGATGCGATCGGCCGGTGCAGCGTACAGCAGGCACAGGAGCCAGGCGCCCTGGGCCACCGCCAGCCTCCGCCGCGCGGGGCTGTTCCACCCGGCCAGCACCGAGGCCGCCAGCGCCAGCGCGGCCAGGCCGATCACCACCCTCTGCGGCTGCCAGAGGAAAAGCGCCGCCACCAGCAGCGCCGCGCCGATGCCGGCCCCGAGGAGATCGAAAAAATAGATTCGATCGACGGAATCGCGGCGGCAGGTGAAGGCCATGCCGATACAAGTCGCGGCAAAGAAGAACGGCACCATGAACAACAGGTACAGCTCCGCCAGGTAGAGCAGTTGCCGGGGCTCCCAGATGATCTCCAGAGCGTTGAAGGGCACGCGCTGCCCGAGCCACAGGCAGACGATCATCGCGACGCCGAACATCAGGGCGCACAGGGCGAATGCCGTTTCGAACCGGGGTTCCAGCCACTTCCTGCCCAGCGCGATCGCGCTGCCGCTGGCGCCATATCCGAGCAGCGCGAGACTGATGATCATCCAGGCAAAGTGGTGCCACTGCACGATCGAGAGGACGCGCATCAGCAGAATTTCGTAAGCGATGGCCGAGGCCGAAACCAGGAAAACGGCCGTCAGCCCCAATATATTTGGGGTCAGAGTAAAAACTCGCGCCAACAGGCGCGAGTTTTTACTCTGACCCCAAATATGCTTGTTGGCGCGAGTTTTTACTCTGACCCCAAATATCAGTGGTCACCGGTCAGCGGCACGAACCGCACGGCCGTGATCTGCCGCGTGACGATCTCGCCGGCCTCGGTCTTCTCCACCAGCAGCAGGTACTGGACCAGGAAGCGACCCCCGACCGGGATGACCATGCGGCCACCGGGTTTCAATTGCTCGATCAGCGGCGGCGGAACATGGCTGGCCGCCGCCGTCACGACGATGGCGTCGAATGGCGCCTGTTCCTCCCAGCCGTAGTAACCGTCACCCAGTTTCGTCGTGATATTGCCGTAACCGAGCCGCGCCAGCCGCGCCGCCGCCTGCTCGGCCAGGGGCTCGATGATCTCGATGCTGTACACCTTGTCGGCCAGTTCGGCGAGCACGGCCGCCTGGTAACCCGACCCGGTGCCGATCTCCAGGACCACGTCGGTGCTTTCCGGATCCACGAGATCGGTCATCAGCGCAACGATGTAGGGCTGTGAAATGGTCTGGCCGTGGCCGATCGGCAGGGGATGGTTGGCGTAGGCTTCCGCCCACGACTCCCGCGGGACGAACTCGTGGCGCGGCACTTTGCCCAGCGCCGCGAGGATCCGCTCCGAAATCCCCTCCTTGCCCGGCGGTGGGTCGCGCCGCGCATAGGCCCGCACCTCGTCCACCAGGGCCATGCGTTCGGCCGTGAACTCCGGCGCGGTCACCCCCGCCGCCGGCGGCATCAGCAGGCACAGGGCTGCAAGGATCAGGCCGCTTTTTCGCATGGCTGCTCCTCCGCGAACATCCAGGCGCCGTAGCCGACCACCCGGCCCCTGCCGCCGGCCGTGTCGCCCGAGTTGCGCAGGTCCAGCGTCACCGCGCACAGCCCGCGGCGGCGCGCGGCAATCAGGAGGCCATGAAGCGGCGTGGCGCCGCACGCTGCGGAATGGCCGATCCGGCCCCCGTCCAGGGACTCGACAGCACGACAGGTATCGAGGTCGCGGCTGCAGGCCGCCTCGTAGTCGAGATAGTGACTGAGGTCGGTGCTCACCACCACCAGCGTTTCCGGACCTTTCCACAGCAGATCGATAACCCCGGCCACGGCATTCGCAGGCGCATGACCCACGAGGAGCGGCAACAGCGTAAACGGGCCCAGCACGCACTGCAGGAACGGCAACTGGACTTCCAGGCTGTGTTCGGGGCGATGCGCCGCGTCGAAGACGCGCACGGCGGGATGCTCCAGCGCGGCGTCCGCGGCGGAATCCAGCGGCACGTCGCCCAGCGGGGTGCGGAAGGCGCTTGCGGTGCTCAGCGCCAGGCCGTCGAAGGCGACATGGTGAGCCGGCCCGAGCAGCAACACGCGCCGGTAAAACTCCCGACAAGGACGAAGCCTGGCGTAGGCCGTGGCCGCCACCGGCCCGGAATACAGGTATCCGGCATGCGGTACTATCAGCGCCCTGGGCGCCTTCGCTGCTGCTCCCGCCGTGTCCGGCGCCGTGTCGAGCAGGCGGTCCACGGTGGCTCGAAGCTCACCGGGTTCGGCCGGGTAGAAGGACCCGGCAACCGCAGCTTCCCTGATCCGGATCATCACGATCAGTATAGCCCCGGCGCTATCATGAAAGCAGGCGCTCAGGCTTTTGGTGTTGATATGGCTCAATCCACAACGGCATCCAGACCGGGCGACCGCATCGAGGGCGTGCCGGCGCGTTACTGGCACCGCCTTGAAGATGGCCGCCTGCAATGCGACCTCTGCCCGCGCTTCTGCAGGCTCCACGACGGGCAGCGCGGGCTCTGTTTCGTGCGCGCCCGGGCGGGCGGCGAACTGCTGTTGACGACCTACGGCCGATCCAGCGGATTCTGCATCGACCCGATCGAAAAAAAGCCGCTCAACCATTTCCTGCCGGGAACTCCGGTATTGTCCTTCGGGACGGCCGGCTGCAACCTGGCCTGCAAGTTCTGCCAGAACTGGGACCTGACGAAGTCACGCGATTTCGATCGTTTGCAGGAGCAGGCCTCGCCGGTCGAAATTGCGCGCGCGGCGGTGGCCAGCGGCAGCCGCAGCGTGGCGTTCACCTATAACGATCCGGTCATCTTTCTCGAGTACGCCGTCGACACCGCCCAGGCTTGCCACGAGCAGGGAGTACGCACGGTGGCCGTATCGGCAGGCTACCTGACCGCCGAGCCGCGCGCCGAGTTCTTCCAGCACATGGATGCGGCCAACATCGACCTGAAGGCCTTCACCGAGCGCTTCTACCGGGAACTCTGCGGCGGGCACCTGCAGCCGGTGCTGGACACGCTGGACTACCTGCACCGGGAGGGCCGCGTCTGGCTCGAACTGACCACGCTGCTGATACCGGGTGAGAACGACTCGGAAGGCGAGATCGACGCGATGACCCAGTGGATCATGGAACACCTCGGGCCCGACGTGCCGCTTCACTTCACCCGTTTCCATCCTGACTGGAAAATGACCGACCGGGCGGTGACGCCGACCGCCACATTGCAGCGGTCGCGGAAGATCGCGCGAAACAACGGTCTGCGCCATGTCTACACCGGAAACGTCCACGACTTCCGCGGGTCCAGCACCTATTGCCACCAATGCGGCGCCATGCTGATCGGCCGCGACTGGTACGAACTGTCCACCTGGAGCCTGGCTCTCGATGGAGACGGAGCCGCGTGCCAAAGCTGTGGCGCGCCGCTCGCGGGAGTGTTTGAATCCCGGCCCGGCGGCTGGGGTTCGCGCAGGCAGGCGATCCATGTCCGTCACTGATTACCCCTTGTTCGACGCGCACTTCCACGTCATCGATCCACGCTTTCCGTTGATGCCGAATCGCGGTTACCTGCCGGACCGGTACACGGTCAGCGACTACCGGGAACGCATGGAAGCCTACGACCTGCGCGGCGGCGCCGTCATATCCGGTTCGTTCCAGGCCTTCGACCAGGACTACCTCGCGGATGCCCTCGAGCGCCTCGGCCCGGGTTTCGTGGGCGTGACGCAGTTGCCGGCGAGCGTCAGCGATGCGGAACTGCAGGAATTGCACCTGTGCGGCGTTCGCGCGGTGCGCTTCAACGTCAAGCGCGGGGGCTCCGAGGACATCAGCCGCCTCGACGAGATGGCGAGGCGCATATACGACTTGCTGGGCTGGCACGTCGAACTGTATATCGACGCCATCGAACTGCCGCCCCTGTTCGACACGCTGGTGGCGTTGCCGGCCGTCGCCATCGATCACCTGGGCCTTTCCGCGGAAGGTCTTCCGCACCTGCTGTGGCTGGCCGAGCGCGGCATCCGGGTCAAGGCAAGCGGCTTCGGCCGGGTCGATTTCGACGTTCGCAGCGCCCTCAAGGCGCTTTACGCGGCAAACCCCGAAACGCTGATGTTCGGAACCGACCTGCCTTCGACCCGGGCCGGCCGCCCCTACAGCGACCGGGATTTCCGGCTGGTGATCGACACCCTCGGCGAGGCAGCAGCGCGCCAGGTGCTGCACGACAACGCAGCCGCGTTTTACCACGCGGCGGGCGGGCGCGAACGCGGCTGACGGGCTACAATCTGGGCAGGCTCAACCTGGACCGGAAATGACCATCAGCCAGACCCTGACCGACGCCATTGGCGCGACACCGCTCATCCGCCTGAAGCAGGCCTCCGAAGAGACCGGCTGCACCATCCTGGGCAAGGCCGAGTTCATGAATCCCGGCGGCTCGGTGAAGGACCGGGCGGCCAAGTTCATCATCCTGGACGCCGAAGCCCGGGGCGAGTTGCGCCCGGGCGGCGTGATCGTCGAAGGAACGGCCGGGAACACCGGCATCGGCCTGGCGCTGGTGGGGAACTCGCGCGGCTACCGCACCGTGATCACCATGCCCGACACGCAGTCGGCCGAAAAGAAGGACGCCCTGCGCCTGCTGGGAGCGGAGTTGCACGAAGTGCCGGCCGTGCCGTTCAGGAATCCGGAGAACTACGTGCACGTGGCGGCCCGGCTGGCCGGGGAACTGGCCGCCAGCGAGCCCAACGGCGTGCTCTATGCGAACCAGTGGGAAAACCTGTCGAACGCGGATGGGCATTACCGCTCCACCGGTCCGGAAATCTGGGAGCAGACCGGGGGCGAGGTCGACGCCTTCTGCTGCGCCATCGGCACCGGCGGCACGATCGCCGGCGTCGGCCGCTACCTGAAGGAGAGGAACCCGGAGGTCGTGATCGCGGTGACCGACCCGCTCGGCTCTTGCATGTACAACTACTACACCCACGGCGATTTGCGCGCCGAGGGCAATTCCATCACCGAGGGGATCGGCCAGGGCCGGGTGACGGCCAATATCGGCAGCGCGCCGGTGGATACGGCGTTCCGGGTGACGGACGAAGAGGCGCTCCCGGTGCTGTTCGACCTGCTCACCGCCGAAGGCCTGTGCCTGGGCGGCTCCAGCGGCATCAACGTCGCCGGCGCCAAGCAGCTGGCCAGGCAACTCGGACCGGGGCACACCATCGTGACCATCCTGTGCGACTCCGGCACGCGCTACCAGTCCAAGCTGTACAACACCGCGTTCCTCCGGGACAAGGGGCTGCCGGTACCGGGCTGGCTGTGAGCGGGGACCGGCCAGACAGCGAACTGGAACGCGCGCTGGCGGCGACCGGTGACGCTGGGCGGCCGGACGCCGTCGCCAACCGCCACGCCAAGGGCTACCGGACCGCGCGCGAGAACCTCGCGGACCTCTGCGACGAGGGTTCGTTCGTCGAATACGGACAACTGGCGGTTGCCGCCCAGCGGCAGCGGCGCAGCCTCGACGAGTTGCGCTCCGATACGCCTGCCGACGGGGTCATCACCGGGCTCGCCACGATCAATGCGGACCGGTTCGGCCCCGCGGCCGGCCGGGTGGCCGTGATCATTTACGATTACACCGTGCTGGCCGGCACCCAGGGGTTTTTTCACCACAAGAAGCTGGATCGCATACTCGACCTGGCCGGGCGCGAAGGGTTGCCGGTGGTCATGTACACCGAGGGCGGCGGCGGACGCCCCGGCGATACCGACGTCACGACGCAAGTCGCCGGGCTCGACCTGCCCACCTTCGCGCGTTGGGCCGGCCTCGCCGGCAAAGTGCCGCGCATCACCGTCAACAACGGGTATTGTTTCGCCGGCAACGCCGCACTGTTCGGATGCGCGGACCTGCGCATCGCCACGCGCAGTTCGTGTATCGGCATGGCGGGCCCGGCGATGATCGAAGGCGGCGGGCTGGGCCGGTTCAGGCCCACCGAAATCGGGCCGGTCGAGGTGCAGGAGCGCAATGGCGTCATCGACCTGGTCGCCGCGGACGAAGCGGCCGCCACCGCCAGCGCGAGGCAATTGCTCGGTTACTTCCAGGGTGACGGCGGCCCCGGCGACTGCCCTGACCAGGCGGGCCTCGCCAGCTTGTTGCCGGCCGACCGCCGCTTTACCTACCATGTCCGCAGGGTCATCGAGACCCTGGCCGACAGCGGTTCGTTCCTCGAAATCACCGCGGGCTTCGGCACGGCCGTCATCACCGGCTTCCTGCGCATCGAGGGCCGGCCCCTGGGGCTGATCGCCAACGACTGCCGGGTGCTCGGCGGGGCCATCGACGCCGCCGCCGCCGAAAAGGCGGCCCGCTTCCTGCGCCTGTGCAGCCATCACGGCCTGCCGATCCTTTCCCTGTGCGATACGCCGGGTTTCATGGTCGGCCCCGCCAGCGAGGAACAGGCGGCCGTGCGGTACATGTCCGACCTGTTCGTCGCGGGTGCCCAGATCGAGGTGCCGCTGGTGGTGATCTTTCTGCGCAAGGCCTACGGACTGGGCGCCATGGCCATGGCGGGCGGCGGATTCGCCGAAGCGCTGTATGCCGCCGCCTGGCCCACGGGCGAGTTCGGCGGAATGGGCCTCGAGGGCGCCGTCAGGCTGGGCTACCGCAAGGAACTGGAGGCGGAAACGGACCCGGGCCGGAGGCAGGCGCTGTTCGACCGACTGCTGGCGGAACTGTACGAAAAAGGCCGCGCCCTCGAGGCGGCCGCCCACCTGGAGATCGACGCCGTGATCGACCCCGCCGACACGCGGCGTCACATTACCCGCGCCCTGGCCGCGGCGCGCGGAGGTTGAATGGCGCCGGACCACCCTGACTCCGCACCCGCCCCCCGCTCCCGGCGGGCGGCCTTCGAAGAGGCGATGCAGGCATTGCACGCGGGCGACGCCGACGGGGCGGGCGACCTTTGCCGCCAGGCATTGGCCACGGCCCCGACCGACGTGGATCTGCTCACCTTGCTCGGGGTGGCTCTGCTGGCGAGCCACCGCCCGCTCGAGGCGCTGGAGCCATTGCAACAAGCCGTCCGGCTGGCCCCCCGCTTTGCCCGCGCACGGGAAAACCTGGGCCAGGCGCTGCTGCAGGCAGGCCGGCTGGACGAGGCGATCAGTGAATTGCGGCTGGCGGCGCAACTCGATCCGCGGTCGGAGTCGGCGCGGCTCAAGCTGGGGCACGTGCTCGCACTCAGCGGCGCCGGCGACGAGGCCGACACGGTATTCGAGGAAGTCTTCGGGCTGGCGCCCGACCGCGGCAGGCTGGCCGAGGCCGCGGAGCACCTGCGCGAGGGCCGGGTCCGGGACTGCGAGCGCATTTGCCGGGACCTGCTGGCCCGCCGGCCCGACGACGTCAACGCGCTGCGCCTGCTGGCCAAGACCGAGGCCGAGGCGGAGCGCTGGCGCCGGGCCGAGCGGCTGCTGCTGCGCGCACTGGAACTGGCGCCGGGGTTCAGCGATGCGCGTCTCGACCTGGCTCGCGCATACAAGCAGCAGGACCGGCTGGGCGAGGCGGTGGACTGCGCGGCCGCAGCCGTGGAGGGGAATCCGCGCAACCCAAACGCCCACTACCTGCACGCCAGCATGCTGGCCGTTGCCGGCCGCCACGAAGACGCCCTCGCCAGCTACCGCCGGGCGCTCGACATCAATCACTTCCACCCGGCTGCCTGGGTGGGCATGGGCCACCTGCTCAAGACGCTGGGCCGGCAGGACGAAGGCGTGGCCGCCTACCGTACCGCGATCGAGCAGCGTCCGAACTTCGGCGAGGTGTACTGGAGCCTGGCGAACCTGAAAACCTTTCGCTTCACCGGCGAGGAGATCGCGGAGATGGAGCGGCGTCTCGCCGAGGAGCCACTGGACGAGGACGCGCGGGTCCACTTCCTGTTCACGCTGGGCAAGGCCTGGGAGGACGAGGGCGAGTATGCACGGGCCTTCGGCTACTATTCCGGGGCCTGCGAAATGCAGCGGGTTCGGATCAGCTACGACCCGGTCGACACCGAGGTCGTCAACGAGCGCATCCGCGGCGTATTCACCGGGGATTTCATCCGGGAGCGCGCCAATTTCGGCTGCGAGGACCCGGCGCCGATCTTCATCGTCGGGCTGCCTCGCTCCGGTTCCACGCTGATCGAGCAGATCCTGGCCAGCCACAGCCAGGTGGAGGGAACGGCGGAACTGCCCGATGTCGGTCGGGTGATCGGCGAGTTGTCAGGCCGGTTTCAGGGCGAGGCCTACCCGGAGGCGGCGCGGCTTCTCGATGCCGGCGGATGGCGGTCGCTGGGTGAGTCGTATCTGCAGCGCACGCAGCGGCATCGCACCGGTCTGCCCCGTTTCACGGACAAGATGCCCAACAATTTTCCCAGCATCGGCCTGATCCACCTGATGCTGCCGAACGCGAAGATCATCGACGCGCGGCGGCACCCCCTGGACAGCTGCTTCGGCACGTTCAAGCAGCACTTTGCGCAGGGCCAGACCTTCAGCTACGACCTGGTCGAGATCGGCGAGTATTTCCTGGAATACCGGCGCATGATGCGTCACTGGCAGGCGGTGCTGCCGGGCCGCGTGCTGGAAGTGCGCTACGAAGACATGGTGCGCGACCAGGAAGGGCAGACCCGCCGCCTGCTGGAGCACTGCGGCCTGCCCTGGGAGGACGCCTGCCTGCGCTTCTACGAGACGGAACGCGCGGTCCGGACGGCGAGTTCCGAGCAGGTGCGGCAGCCGATCTACACCTCGTCGGTGAACCACTGGCGAAACTTCCGGGAAGAGTTGGCGCCGCTGATCGAGGTGCTGGGGGACGAATTGGAGGGCTGGGACGCATAGGATCGCGGCTGAAGCCGCTCCTACAAAGGCCTCGCCTGCCTGAGGGCTGCCGAGGCGCATCGGGGTGCGGGTGGGAGAGGCTTTAGCCTCGATTGAAGGCAGCTGGAAAGAGCATCGCGGCTGAAGCCGCTCCTACAAAGGCCTCGCCTGCCTGAGGGCTGCCGAGGCGCATCGGGGTGCGGGTGGGAGA